>Ga0315901_10008406_pt1 | contig 11992 bp, 17 predicted proteins | sample LakEriMetagenome_10_FD_203761 | JGI IMG/M metagenome (GOLD analysis project Ga0315901, IMG submission 203761) | Freshwater fungal communities from buoy surface, Lake Erie, Ohio, United States - Buoy 2 MA116 | ecosystem: Environmental > Aquatic > Freshwater > Lake | place: USA: Lake Erie, Ohio...
AAAGGCAGCGTCAAGCTTGTAGAGGGTGATGTCAGCCATTGCCACCCTCCAGCTCGGCGGCGATGGCGAGGAACTTCTTGCGGCAAGCCTGGCGGGCATCGCGCTCAAACATCCAGCGCTGATCTCCATAATGGAGCGGCTCTTCCGGCACCACCTGATCCGCAGCAGCGCGGAGGGCGGCGGCAAGGCCAAGGCGCTGTTCCACTTCGTCAGGATCACCGTCAAGCATCAAATCTGGAGCGTTCTTATACGCATCCATCACCGCCTGGGCGGCGGGGGAGAGGTCAATCACAGCAGCACCTCACGACAAAGGCCATGACCATGGTCATCAGCGCCAACCAGGGATGATTGCCGATCGCCAGACAGGCCGTGGCGACCATTAGCAGCCAGATCAGGTAGTACATCAGAACACGTCCTCTTCGACCTTGACGCGCGGCAGGAACTCAAACCGTTGCACGCTCAGCACGTGCTTGCGGCGCTTGGTGCCGCTGTCTTTGTCCTGCCATTCCTGCATCCGCAGGTTGCCAGATACAAAGATCGAATCACCTTTCTTCAGTTTGTCCACGATGATCTCAGCGGTCTTGCCCCATGCTTCAACATCAATCGCATTGTTGATGTATTCGCCGTTCTTGTCCTTGCCTTCCTGAATGCCGCCGCCGAAGTTGCAGACCATAGTGCCGCTTTCAAATGCTTTCAGCTGTGGATCGCTGATGATGCGAACAATGCCGGATGCGTAGAGACTCATGGGTTGATCGGTGTAATGGAGTTGGATTCTTCAAAGGCCAGCACATCAGCCAGCGGATACTGCACCCGTGGCGTGCCAGCTGGCGTAGCGAGGCGCGGCAGGGTCACATAGCGTGGCCCTGAACCGCGCGCGCGCTGGCCTTTGATCGTGCTCGGCTTGACGCCCCATCGGGCGGCTAGTTGCTCAGTGGTCAGGTACGGCTCAGTCATCATCAAATGCGTCCAAGTCAGCTGGTACGGTCAGCTCAGCCTCGCGGCTGAGTGCCAGCTGCATCAGTTGCTCATTCTGCTCATCGCTCAGGTCACCCTTGCGGGCCTCCATGCGTGTGGTCACCTTGGCTAGATCGTCGATGGTCTTGGCCTTGGCAATGGCAGCCTTGCCAGCAGAGAACAGCTTGGCATCACCGGCAGGCAGTGCAGGCGCTGCAGTAACCGTGACGGGTTGCACCTCGGCCTGCTCCATTTCATCGGTGCTGTAGACGCCGCTCAGGTTGGCGGGAAATGCCTTGCGCAGTGCCAGCGCTTCAGAGCACTTGGCAATCATCGCGGCTGGCATCTTGCTCCACAGGCCCTGGCCGGCGTTGTAGTCCGCGAAGCGCGCCACGCCGGTGAATGGATGCGATGAACCCTTGCGCCAGATCGTGGTCTTAGCGGCTGCCGGTGGCTTGGCGCTGATCCATACATCAGTCCACTGGCCATCGTCACCGCACCAAAGCGTCTCAGAGCCGTCTAGCTGGCCGGTGCGTTCGGCAATAGCACGGAATCCATCAATGCTGACCTGTACGGACATCACCTCTTGATAAGAGCCGTCCCGTTGCTTGCTGCGGCGCTTGATGGCGTAGATCTGCTTGCTGAATGGGTCCAAGCCCGTGCGTTGGCAGGCATAAGCAAAAAGGCGCAACTCGTCACCGCTGCAGCCAGGTGCAATGGTGGTGCTGATCAGTTGGGTTTGCTCTGGTGTCCAGAGCGCAAGGGAGCTAGAAGTCATCGGATGTGATGGTGTCAGAGGTCTGCAGTGCCCACCGCGGCAGGCTGATGGTTTGCGTGCTGTAGCCGGGCCATTCGCTGATCGCGCGGCAGTCTGCGATGGTGTCCAGGTTCTGCCGCCGCAGCACGATGGCATGATCCATGGCGTCGTTGTCCAGCTCGTAGACGCCAACCGCAAACGGGTAGGTCTTCTCGACTGCGATGAATACAAACCGCCGCGCGAAGGTGCCGGCCTGGTAGTGATCGGCCTGCACGTGGTACCGCCAGTGCGCCACCGACCTGGCAAAGCCGGCAGGGCTGGCATCCGTGGTGGTCTTGAGATCCACCAGCGTGTCATTGGTCATCCAGTCCGGGCGGCACTTGCAGCGCAGACCGCTGATCGTGTCATCCCACCAGAAGGACTGCTCAGCCTTGCCGGTCTTGAGCAGCGCCGCAGCATCAGGGTGGCTGCGCACGCTGGCGCTCATGGCCATGGCCTGCTCCATGTCGGCCGCTGATACCGGCTCGATACCGGCGGCCTCCATCTCAGCAGCAGCAGCCTTGCCTTCCTTGGTGCGGCGATCGGGCGCAATGCCGTAGCGCACGCTCAACTCGTCAGGCTCAAGCACTGTGCAATGCACAAGGGTGCCAAGGCGCATGGCTGCAGTGGGCGGCACCACCGGGCGGCTCGGATCAATGAACCGCTTCCAGTAGTGGTAGGGGCTGGCGGCAACCGCGTGCAAGTGGCTGGCGCTGATCGCCGGGTCGGCGTGGTATTCGGCGTTGCTGGTCATGCGTTACCTCGCGCTTGGCGGTGGAGGAACGTCTGCGGGCCGTAGCACTGCTGCAGCTCCGGGAATGCCAGCAGCAGGCGCTGGCGGTTGCTGGGGTCAGCGTGAAGCCCAGCATCGGCAAGGCGCCGCATGAAGCCACCGCCGTATGCGATGGCAGCCTGCAGCGTCCAGTAGGAATCAGAGGAGTTCATTTGCGGATGTAGGACTGCGTGCCGGAATGAGTGGCGGGTGGAACGTCGACGGCTTGGATGCCAATGAATGCAAAGGCGGCCGCGGCGATCAGGAAGCAGATGGCGTTGCTCATGCCAGCACCTTGCGGACGGCGTAACGGCTGCAGCACAGCCGATCGGCAATACACCGCTGGCTCATGCCTTGCTTGTACCAGCGGCGGATGCGCTGCTCGCGGCTCTCGGTGAGCCACAGGATGACGGCTACTACCAGCAACAGAGGCAGCAGCAGCCAGAGAATCAGATCCATGGTTGGGGTCGCAATGAAGGCGGGACTTTCTCCCCGTGCAACCATCATACACCTTGTGCATCCCCTGTCAACCGTGCCGCATCCTCAACGCTGCGCGCTACTCCGGCAATGCCACCTGCTGCCTGCACGGCCTCCAGCCATTGCCGCTGCTCCGGGCGCAGTCGGCCGGTGGAGCTCTTTACCTCGATGCTGGTGAACACTGCCACCTGCTGACCCACCATGTCTGGTGTGATCGTGCGAGTGGTCCAGCCGATCAGATCAGCGCTGCCAACCGCCAGGCCGAACTGCACCGGGCGGCCATGCTGGTCCCGCAGCGTGCCGGTGTTGTTGCGATACAGGCGCACCGGACCCCGGCTGAGGGCAAGGCGGATGTGCTGCTGGATCTGTTGCTCGGTCAAGCGATGCCATGCCTCTTCGCCAGTCTGGCCTGGTACACCCGCTCAGCCCAGCCGCGCCTGTAGCCGCGTTGCTGCGCTAGCTGGCGGAGGTCGTCGAGACTCTGCGCGGTGCCTTGCTGGCGTTTGCGTTGGCGGGCGGCCATCTCAACCAGCTCACCATCCACCTGCTCCAGCTCGCGTACCTCAGCGGCGAACGCATGGCCGCACTCGCCGCACACCCGCGCCTGGCTGGCCATTGCGGCGTAGCACTTCGGGCAGACCTTGACCGATGGCGCCTTCTCGCGGTCTTGCTTCTTCAGTCCCTCCATCGTCCACTCGCGGGGCTCGAGGTGGTGGCCCAGCCGCAGGCAGTTGCCTACATGGTCGAGCACCACAGCCACCTTGCTTCCGGATGGCCGCAGGCACCGACCGATCATCTGCAGGTGGAGGCCCACGCTGGCCGTAGGTCGCAGCAGGATGCAGCCTCCGACGCTTGGCACATCCACCCCTTCGCCAATCAATGCGCAGCTGGTGAGCACCTTGATGCGCCCGGTGCCAAGGTCGCTCAGCAGCTGGCGACGCGTGGCGGCATCGATGCTGCCGTCGATGCTGGCGGCTGGGATGCCAGCCTGCAGGAACAGCGCAGCCACCGCTTCAGCATGGGCAACGCTGCAGCAGAACGCGATGGCGGTCTGACCGCTAAGGTGCTGCCGGTAGTGGCTCACGCAGTCGCCATGGATTGCCCGCACCTGCTGCTCCGCATCGCGCTGATCGAAGTCGCCCATCCGCTTACGCATCCCGGCAGCGCTGAACCCAGGCGGTGCCAGCACCCGCGCAGCCGCCAGGTAGCCGTTGTCGGTCAACCACTGCGCGCTAGGGCCTTCAACCATGGCTTGGTAATGCTCGCCAAGGCCGCGGCCATCGCCACGTATCGGCGTTGCCGTCACCCCTAGCAGCTTGGCGGTGTTGAAGTGCTCCACCACTGCTGCCCATGTGCCAGCTGTGGTGTGGTGGGCCTCGTCTACCACGATCAACTGGAACATGTCACGCGGCAGCAGATGCAAACGCCGTGCCACGGTTTGCACGCTGGCCACCTGCACCGCATGGCTCAAGTCCATGGCGCGATTGGCGGCGATGATGCCGTGGTGCATCGGCAGGCTGCGGCTGGACTGGTCCAGCAGCTCCGCGCGATGCACAAGGATCAGCACGCGGTTGCCTTTGCGGCTGGCGGCATCAGCGATATAGGCAAAGCACACGGTCTTGCCGCCGCCAGTGGGCAGCACCGCCAGCACGCTGCGCTTGCCGAGCTGGTACTGCAAGCGGATGTCGGTCACCAGCTGTTGCTGGTAGGGGCGGAGGGTCACACCAGCTCTCCCTGCTTATGAGATTCGACTGCGGTCAGGTTCTTCACTGCGCAGTTGAAGTAGCTGGGCTTCAGCTCGAAGCCGACAAACTGCCGCCCCATCTGCAAACTGACATAACCCTCGCTGCCGATACCGGCGAATGGGCTCAGCACCACGTCGCCGGGATTGCTCCACAGCTGCAGGCCGCGGCGGATCACCTCCAGCTGCAATGGGCAGATGTGCCGTTCATCTTCATTGGCGCGAGCGCTGCGGTACTGCAGCGTGTCCGATGGGTTGATGTCCATCCACACCGGGCTGGCATAGCGCTGCCAGATATTGATGCTGTCCTTGATCGCGTCGCCAGTCTTGGCCGGTGGATCCTCGCCAGCGAACTCAGTGAACGGTCCGGCGCATGGCTGAGGGTTGTCGCCCAGCTTGCGCACTGTGACCAGATAGTCAGGGATGCCTTGGCGGCTGAGGGCCGAGTCCTTGCGGATCTGCTTGTGCAGCAGTCCGATCGCTTTGGTGCGCTGCATGGCGGTCACCGGATCCTTCCAGATGCACACCTCGGAATGGAACACGAATCCAGCAGCCTGAAAGATGCGCAGCATGTCGCCGCGAAAGTCCTTCACGCCAATGAATCCATCGCGCTCTTTGCTGCTAGGCAGATTCATGCAATGGAAGCTGATCAGCCGACCTGGCATCATCACGCGATGTAACTCCTTCGCCAAGTAGACGAAGTGATCAAAGAACTCCTGATCGTTGCGACTGTTGCCCATGTCCCGGTCGCTGTTGGAGTAGGTATAAAGCGACGCAAACGGCGGGCTGAAGATGCTGTAGTGGATGCTGTCGCTGTCGAGTTGTTTGATGCTTTCAACGCAATCGCCCATGTACATCTGCCAGTTGTCGCCTGCCTTGTGTTCGGTGATGTGCGGCATCACTTGCCGCTGGATCTTTTTAAGTTGTTCCATGGTTTGCTGTTTCATGATTTGTACCATTGCCTCAGCCATTTGGATGCTGTCCGCTTCCTTGCGGCGGATGTTCTCAATCACGCGACCTTCACCAACGTCGTAGATGATGTGCGCGTTGACAGGATGCTGCTGCCCAAATCGCCAGCAGCGGCGGATGGCTTGATAGAACGCCTCGTAGCTATGTGACAGGCCAACGAATGCGACATTGTGGCAGCCTTGAAAGTTCAAGCCAAATCCGAAGATGCTCGGCTTGCTGACCAGCACGCGGATCTTGCCATCTTGAAAGTCGATCGCAGCGCGACGCTTGTGATCGTCAGAATCGGCGCCGCATACCTCAACCGCGCCATCAATACTGGCGGCGAGTGCCTTTGATTCATCGTTGAGATCGCACCACACCAGCCATTGCTCAGTGCTGGCATTGGCCAATGCAGCGGCTGCATCAACGCGCATCTGAAGCGACGCCTTGCGCACCTGGCGCTGGTCGCTCAGCGTGCGCGCCTCCATGGCAAACAGTGGGATCTGGCCGGCATCATCAGCCACCGCATCACGCGGCGCCTCAACCGTGCAGTCGGAAATGCGCAGTTCCGGCAGGATGAAATCGCCATCCTCGTAACCGAGATCAGACGGCTTGCGGATGGTCACCGCCCAGCTGCAAACCCACTCCCAGAACTTGGACTGCGCATGACCCTTGAGGCGCCACTTGCTGGTGTCTCCGCCGTCATGCACAAAGAACATGGCCAGCATCTCAGTGCGGGTCATCACCCCAATGAACTCAGCATGATTGCCAAGCTCCATGTGATCATTCGGCGCTGGCGTTGCCGAACAGGCCAGCCTGTAAGGCGTGTTGCTGAATGACTCGATGATCTGCGTGCGGATCTTGCCGGTGTACGACTTGAGGATGCTGCTCTCGTCGAGCACCACACCATCAAACGCTGCAGGGTCGAAGTGGCTCAGCTTCTCGTAGTTCGTGATGGTGATGCCACGCCGCACATCAGATTGCGTGGCCGCGAAGGCGCAAGAGATACCGAACTTGCCGCCTTCGCGCACGGTCTGATGCGCAACTGCTAGAGGCGCCAGCACCAGCACATTGCCTTTGGTATGGCGGCAGACCTGTGATGCCCACTCAAGCTGCATGGCGGTCTTGCCCATGCCGCAATCAGCCCAGATGCAGAACCTGCCAACGCGGCAGGCCGTGGTCACGATGTCCCGCTGAAACGGGAACAACGGCGCCGTGAACTGCTGCGGGTCAAAGCCAGCAGGCGGGCAGGCGGTGGATTTGGATTTGAGGAAGTCGCTGTAAGACATGGCACCATGCAGGCTTGCTGACCGTAGCAGCGGCGGCTACAGTCCGCAAGCCTTCACCGCGAGCTGATGCGTCTTGCCCATCCCACACCAGTGCGCCTGACGCCTGAGCTGTTGCGGCGGCTGGATGCCTGGCGTGGTGATGCCATGTCGCGTGCAACGGCGATCCGCGTGCTACTGGAGCGGGCGCTTAAGCAATGACCATCCAAGACCTCACCCGCGGCAGGTGGCCGGACCTGCTGGCGTCGCTTGCTGGGCTTACGGCTGACCAGCTCACCGACAAGCACCAGCCCTGCCCATGCTGCGGCGGCAGTGATCGCTACCGCTTCGACGACAAGGACGGCACCGGCTCCTGGTTCTGCAACCAGTGCGGCGGCAGGGATGGCGCAGGCGGGGGTGGCAATGGCATGGACCTGCTGACCCGCGTCACCGGCTGGCCGTATGCCGAAGCGTGCCAGCGCATTGAGCAGCACCTATCGATAGTGCCAGATGCGCCCACTGCCGGCGCTGAGCAGGTATGGCATTACAGCGCCACCTTCATCGTCTGCCGCTTCCCTGGCAAGAAGATCCGACCACTCTGGTACGACGGCACCGGCTGGCGATGGAAGGCACCGCCAGCGCCAAGGCCGCTCTACTGGGCGCGGCGGGCCGCTGATGCGCCGGTGCTCATCGTTGAAGGCGAGAAGACCGCCGACGCTGCTGCGCGCCTGTTCCCATCGGCTGCAGTCGCCACCTGGTCATCAGGCTGCAAAGCGATCGACAAGGCCGATTGGACGCCTCTAGCCGGGCGGCGCTGCACGCTATGGCCTGATGCTGATGACGTCGGCCGCCAGGCGATGGTCAAGCTGGCTGGGCGCCTGCTGTCGATCGGTGCCGCACAGGTGCGTATCGTCACCACACCAGATGGCGCTGCCGATGGGTGGGATCTTGCGGATGCCACATGGACGCCAGCCGAAGCTGCTGCCTATCTCAAGGCCCACCGCTCACCGCCGATCGAGGCGCCAACCGCTGCGCCGGAGTCGCCTGAGCCGATAGCGCAGCCAGACCCTGAACCGCTGCCAGCAGCTGGTGAGCACTTTGCCTGCCTTGGCTTTGACGGTGATGGCTACTACTACCAACCCGCCAGCACTGGGCAAGTCTGCCGCCTATCGCGCAGCAGCCACACCGGCACCAACCTCTGCGCGCTGGCGCCATTGTCGTACTGGGAGACGCTCTATCCCAGCAAGACAGGCGTCAACTGGACTGCAGCCGCCAGCAGCATGTTCACCCAGCAGGCCGCGGCTGGCGTCTACTCTCCCGATCGCATCCGCGGCCGCGGTGCATGGTGGGATGGCGGGCGATCAGTGCTTCACCTTGGTGATCAGCTGATCGTTGATGGCGCCAGCCGCACCGTATGCGATGGCATTACCGGCAGCAGCTACGTCTACCAGCGTCTCAGCCGCTTGCAGGGGCCATCCGGCGTGCAGCCATTGGATGACGACGCAGCCTTCCAGGTGCTGGACCTTGCCGAGCGGTTTCTCTGGGAGGTGCCGGCATCCGGGATGCTGCTGGCTGGTTGGGTCACGCTTGCACCGATCTGCGGCGCGCTTGACTGGCGGCCACATGCCTGGCTGACCGCAGGCTCCGGCTCCGGCAAGTCTGAAGTGCTCGGCCGTTATGTCACCCCACTGCTCGGTGACATGGGTCTCATCGTGGCCGGCAACACCACCGAACCCGGCATTCGGCAGGCCCTGCGCGCTGATGCGCTGCCGGTGGTCTTCGACGAAGCTGAGAGCAATGAGCGCAACGATCAGCAGCGGATGCAGGCAGTGCTCGGCCTCGCGCGTGTCGCCAGCAGCGAGAGCCGCGCGCATACCCTGAAGGGCTCGCCAGAGGGCGACACGCAGCGGTACACCATCCGCTCCATGTTCCTGATGAGCAGCATCGCCACTGCGCTGAAGCAGGGTGCCGACAAATCACGCTTTGCGCAGCTCACGCTCCGCAACCCGGCCGAGCTGCCAAAGGATGAACGCGCCGCGCACTGGGAGGCATTGGACCGCGACCTTGACCGCTTCATCTCAGAGCAGGTTGGTCAACGCCTGATCGCGCGCACCATCGCGCTTATTCCCACCATCCGTCAGTCGGTCAAGGTCTTCGTCAAGGCCGCGGCCGAAGCATTCGACTCACAGCGCCTTGGCGATCAGTACGGCACCCTGCTGGCCGGTGCATGGGCGCTGCAGTCGCGTGAGGTAGTCACCCGCGATCAGGCATGGGCATTGATCGAACAGAACGACTGGACGGCCTACAGCCAGGCTGTGGAGGTGCCAGACGAGCGCCGCTGCCTGCAGACGATCCTGCAGCATCAGCTACGCGTTGAAGGTGACCGCACTGTCACGCGCACCATCGCAGAGCTTGTGGAGCTTGCCCTGCACCGCGGCAGTGATCCGCATGTCACCCCGACAGAGGCGCAGAACGTGCTCGGACGCCATGGCATCAAGGCTGAGGATGGCTGCGTGATCGTCAGCAACACGGCTAACGCCATCGCTCACATGCTCTCCGATACGGCATGGAGCAACTGCTGGCCGATCGTGCTGGCGCGCTTGCCAGGTGCGGTGAAGACAGGCGCTGTTTGGTTCAAAGGTGGCGGCGGAACCAGCCGTGCCGTGCAAATGAGCATCGAGCTGTTAGGTCTGTTAGGCGCCTGTTAGGCCAAAAACCCAGTCCACCACTCATTCCTAACGAACCTAACGGTCCTAACGGATTTTCGGAAGACCCCCTTATAGAGAGGAGTAGTACCCCCTACCCAGTAGGTAAGGTCTTCTCTCATATGTATCTATACCTTTTTCTGTTAGGTCTGTTAGGTAAGGGAGAGAACCCAGTGGTGGCAAGGGGTTTGCGCCTAACAGAGCCCGTTAGGAATGCGTTAGGTCTGTTAGGTTTGTTGCAGGATGGATCACGGCGGAGTAGGGTTGCACTGGCCACAAGGCTGACCCATGGACACCATTGACATTCCCGCCAAGCAATCGCCGGTGATCAACCGGCTCCACGACACGCTGGTACTGGCACGCGCCTATGCCGATGCCATCCGCGACAACGCGCAGGATGATGACCGCCCCATCCCACTGGAGCTGGTGGCATCGTTCCAAGCCGACTGCGACGGCATCCTTTGTTCCCTTTCTGAAGCTGCTGCCCAATGAAGATCACCTGCACTCAATCCGACCTCAGCCGCGCGCTACGTGCTGTGGCGCGTGCTGTCGGCAATGGCAAAACTCATCCGATCCTCTCGGGCGTCCTGCTCCGCGCTGATGGCGGGAGCCTGCAGCTCACCGCCTATGACCTGAGCATCGGCATACAGACCAGCATCGATGCCATGGTTGACACCGCCGGAGCGACCGTCGTGCCGCATCGCCTGCTGGCGGACATCACAGGCCGTCTGGACGGCGCCAGCGTGGTCTCCTTGACCCTTGACGGTGATCGCGTGGCACTGGCCACTGCAGGCGGCTCCTACAGCCTCTCAGCGGCACCTGCGGATGATTTCCCCGACCTGCCTGCCGTGGGGGCTGCTGATGGCTCTGTGATCGACCTTGCGGCGCCATTGGCTGCGGTGTTGGTGGCCGCCAGCACTGATGAGGCGAAGCAGGTGCTCACTGGCGTTCACCTGATCTCCGACGGCAAAGAACTTCGCATCGAAGCCACTGATGGCCATCGCCTTGCATCACGCACACTGCCCTGCGACGCGCCAGAGATGGATGTTGTCATCCCGGCGCGCGCCATGGCTCAGGTGAGGAACCCTGCGTCCTTTGCAGTGGACGGCGGCCACGTCGCAATCCAGCTCGATACGGCCACGCGCATGATCACGCGCACGCTCGATGGCGCCTACCCATCAGTGCAGCAGCTCATACCTGCCACCTTCAAGACCCTGGCCACCTGCAACCGTGAAGCGCTCCTTGCAGCGCTGGAGCGGATCGCGTGTGTCTCGCCTAATGACATCGTGCGACTGACCGTCAAGGCCGGCGCCATTGAAGTGACCGCCGAATCCGAAACCAGCAGCGGCGCTGAATCGGTCGCCTGTGATGGCAAGCTGCCGCCACTTGCTGCCAATGTCCACTACCTGGTGGATGGCCTCAAGGGCTTCACGGACACTGACATCACCATTCAAGCCAACACCTCAACCTCGCCTGTCGTCATCGGTCAGACTTATCTGGTCATGCCGGTTCAGGTGCGGGAGTGAACCTCAGCCTCAATGTTGATACGAGCCAGCTAGATCAGTTGGCTCGTTTTACTTCAGCCGTACGCGGGAACTTGGATAAAGATTTAGCGAAAGCAATCACACTGGCTGCATACGACGCACGCGACTATCTCAAGAACGTCACGCCGCGATACGTCGATCAACCAACAAAATGGACACTGAACTCAATGTTCGTGGAGAAGGCCAAGCCCGGCGACCTATCGGCACGATTTGGCTTCAAGGACACTGCGGTCAAAGGCACTGCTGCCGCAAAGTATCTGCAGCCAATGGTCGGCGGTGGCAGGCGCAGCGAGAAGCGCAGTGAAGCCGCAATGCAAGCCAAGGGCGTTTTAAGGGCAGGCGAGTACATCGTTCCGGCTGAGGCCAGGCCCAATGGCGGCGTCTACCCCCTCAAGCTGGACAGGTACGGCAACGTACCAGGCCCCACCATGGTGCGCATCCTCAGCCGCATCGGCGGCCTACGAGAGCAAGGTGCTACGCAGAATGTCTCGGGCGCTCCACGTTCGCAACGCAAGCGGCGCGAGTCTGACTTCTTCGTCGGTACGCCAGGTGGCTTGCCGCGTGGGATCTACGCACGTGTGGGACCAAGACCGCGCAATGGCGGCATGGCGCGCGGCTTTCACACGATCTTCCACATCACTCGTCAGCCCCGGTACGAGCCACAATTCCCTGTTCGTGACATCTTGGCCAAAAAGTTCAGTGAAAAGTTTCCGTCGATCTTTGAACGGTTGGTGTTCGCGTCGCGGTGATTGGGTCCCTTTTTGTTCCTTGCATGTGGGTTAGTTCAAAT
>Ga0315901_10008407_pt1 | contig 11991 bp, 9 predicted proteins | sample LakEriMetagenome_10_FD_203761 | JGI IMG/M metagenome (GOLD analysis project Ga0315901, IMG submission 203761) | Freshwater fungal communities from buoy surface, Lake Erie, Ohio, United States - Buoy 2 MA116 | ecosystem: Environmental > Aquatic > Freshwater > Lake | place: USA: Lake Erie, Ohio...
AGGATTTGCCGGGGCTCAAGCCCGGTCAGACCATCGTAAGATCCTTGAGCGACCCGATCAAACCCACTGGCCACATCCAGATCCTCTTTGGGAATTTGGCTCCCGAGGGGGCCGTTGCCAAAATCACAGGCAAAGAGGGATTGGTCTTTTCCGGTCCAGCCCGATGCTTTGACTCCGAGGAGCAGATGCTCGAGGCGCTCGAGCAAAAGAAGATCTGCAAAGGGGATGTGATCATCATCCGTTACGAAGGTCCCAAGGGTGGTCCTGGAATGCCGGAGATGCTCACACCGACCTCGGCGATCATGGGTGCAGGGCTCGGCTCGGAGGTCGCGTTGCTTACCGATGGTCGATTCTCGGGGGGATCCCACGGGTTCATTGTCGGGCACATCACTCCTGAGGCTCAAGTCGGCGGTCCGTTGGCATTGGTCCAAGACAACGATCACATCACGATCGATGCCAAAACCAATCAACTCGTCATGGACGTCAGCGAGGCGGAGTTGGCCAAGCGGCTTGCGGCCTGGACCGCACCGGCGTTGAAGGCGACGCGTGGGACGCTTTATAAGTACATTAAGAATGTCAAAAGCGCCAGCGAAGGTTGCGTGACGGATGAGTAACCCTCGAGTAATCCCCGAGTAACACCCGAGCGAAAGCCTATCCTACCGTGGTCGGTCTTGAATGGATCATCGTTCTTTTGATGGTGCTGGTCAACGCGCTGTTTGCAGCTTATGAGATAGCGCTTGCTAGCGTCACCAAAGCCCGTTTGGAGTCGCTCAAGGAGCAAGGGCGTTTTGGAGCCACAGCCGCAATCGTCATGAAGGAGCGGATCGAAAAGAGCTTTGCCGTCGTTCAGCTTGGTATCACCATCGTCGGGCTCATCGCAGGGGCCACCAGCGGTGCGACGGCCTCGGAAAACCTATCACCGATCCTGCAAAAGTACGGATGGAGCGAATCTACCGCCGATGGCTTGTCCATCGCAATCTTTGTCGCTCCGCTGACGATCGTCACGATTGTCGTCGGTGAGTTGGTGCCCAAGCTCTTTGCGCTTCGGAACAAAGAGTGGGTTTGCTTGAGCCTATCCCCTTGGATGCGGGGCTTCTCGATTTTAGCTTGGCCGCTGGTCTGGGTGCTCGAAGCTTCCGCGACGGGGTTGATGAACTTCACCGAACGACTTTGGAGTCCAAAGTCCACTCACGAGTCGAAGACCGAAGCGATCGAGTTGCAGGAGCTCCGGGCGATTGCAAGCTTGGCACGCACCTCAAGCTTGATCGGGTCGCGCGAGGAGAACATCATTCTCGGGGCAGCTCGGCTCGCTAGTCGGACGCTTCAGGAGATCGCCTTACCCGCCGAGCAGATCCACGCTTTGCCCCTCGAGAGCACCCTCGGAGAATGTTTGATCGCAGCGCACATGGACATGCACACCCGTTTTCCGGTGGCCAAGATCAAGAGCGATCCTCAGACAATCATCGGATACGTCACGTTCAAAGACATCGTCTCGGTCATGCGGATCAATCCCAGGGAGCCCTCGATCGCGGGGATCTTGCGATCGATCCCCAAACTCGATCAGTCGCTGACGATCTCCGCGGCGCTCGAACGGCTTTTGCGAGAACATACGCATATCGCCATGGTGAGCGATTCGCGAGGCGTGATCACCGGGATGATCACACTCGAGGACATTGTCGAGGAGTTGCTAGGAGATATCCAAGACGAGTACGACATGCTCCCGATCCATGCGGTGCGGTCCGGCCAGGGCTGGTTGGCCGGGGGTGGAATCTCTTTGACCCGATTGGAGGAGCTCACCGGCATTGAATTCGATCGCGCCGAGATGTTCCCAAATCTCAGCGCTTGGGTCTCGGATCGATTGGGACATCTACCCATCGGAGGCGATACCCTTGAGCATCAGGGGGTGCGCATTGTGGTTCGCAAGGTACGCAGGCAGCGGGTGCTCGAGGCCTTGGTCACTCGTTAGATCGGCACGAGCTCTTGAGGATCTACCGCAAGGCGATCAAGGGAACTTGGGCGGTCTTTTATCGACGAAGGAGGCCAGGCCCTCGACGGCCGACTCGGTACTGCAGGCGGTGGCAAGAACGGCCGCACCGCTCGATAGGTTCATCAGAAGCGATTCGCCGACCATTTCATTGAGCAGCCGTTTGCTCAACTGGATCGATTCGTGGGAACTTTCCGCGATGGTCGTTGCCCATGCATGGGAGGCTGCCCATATCTGATCGCTAGCCACGATGCGATGCGCAAGGCCGAGCTGATGGGCCTCGGTCGCATCGATGCTCTGTCCCCCGAGTGCTAAGCGGGCCGCTGCACTGGCTCCCAATCGGAAAGCCAGAAGCGGTATGGTCAGACCTGAGACAAGGCCGTATCGGGTCGCGGGAACCTCGAACCGAGCGGCAGGACTGGCGACTACCAGATCGGATGCCAGGACCATGGCAAGACCGAATCCAAGGGCTGGGCCATCGACCGCCGCGATGATGGGCTTAGGCAATCGGAGCATCGATTCGATCAGATCATGAAGCGCCAAAGCGACCTCTTGCCATCGCGCGATCGCATCGCGTTCCTGGGATTGCGATTGCCACTCTTTAAGGTCCACTCCCGAGCAGAACGTCGAGCCGGCGCTCGTGAGGATCACGGCTCGGACCGACTTGTCTTGGTGGAAGTCGCTAAACGCATCGATCAATTGCTGGATCATCTCCCGCGACATCGCATTGCAAGTCGCGGGAGCATCGATCAAGACCGTGCCGCTAGGGGCGGTTTTTTTTAACCGAATCACTGTTGGGGGCGAATCACTGACGGGATTGAAAACCGAGTTGCTTCTGGACCGTCGAAAACCAGCTTCGGATCAACGACGAGCTTTCCATGTTCGAGACGTTTTGGACGCCGCCGGTATTCGGTGCGGCCGAGAAACTCAGCATGAGGTCTTCTTCCGAGGGTGAGAAATCCAGAACCTTCACGACGTAGTAGATCTCTTTGGCTGCATCGGAAGCGACCAGAGTGGTTCCCGGTTCTGCCGCGAATACCTTCTCCATGAAATCGTTGTCCAGGGGCTTGAGGTTCTCGACATTGCTCAACTGGATGTCGAAATCGGCCATCAAGGGGTTGAACCAACTGAACGGGGTTGGGCGAACGACCAGCCCTCGCTCGGTATCGGATTCGAGCGATTCGGCTAGCGATGCTGTGGAAGCTTTGGTTGCGATGGCCTTGGCCTTCGACTCAGCCTTTTCGGCCGCTCGCTGCATCTTCCAGACCGAGGTTACCGATTCTCTAGCTGTCTCGAACGAGGGGGTCGAAGAGGCTTCATGAGCCACCTTCCAGAACAGGTAGCGGGTCAGCAGTGCGGTGCTTTGAAGAGGCATGTAAAGATTCCCCAAGCTGTCGGATTCATTTGGGTTGGGTGCAAAACGGATCAAGTTCGGGAACTCGAAGGGCTGCATTCGAGGTCCCCGCGAAACCCTGGACCGACCGATCGGGAGGGACGAGGCAGTGCGCACGTCGACTAGTCCTGTGCGGCCGAATTGAAAACCGTACTTGTCTGCGATCTGTTGGAGATTGAGCATTTCGGGCTCCTTCATCGAAGTGTCCTTTTCGGCCACTGCCCGTTCCCATGCCCTGCGGTTCGCAGCGTAGGTTTCCATGAGATCTCGCATTTCGTTGACACGTTGTTCGAGCACGCGGAAGGCGGGTCCGGCGGCGAGTTCGCGAGCAAGTGCCTCTTTGACCTCTTCGAAGCTTTGGGTTCGCATGGGAACAGCGGGAGCTTCCGGAGGGGTTGCCTGAGGGGCCGCCGAAGGCGCTACCGAGGGAGTTTCTGTCGCCGGTAGGGCCGCTGCGGGCAGTGCTGTTGCAGGCACCGGGTTTGCAGGGACTTCGGTGGCTTGGGGTACTGCTGCAGGAGTTTCCGAGGCCGGGGTTTCCGCAGCGGGGGGCACCGGCGTGGGGACTTCTGCTGGCGGTTCGGGCGCGGGGTCTTGGAAGGAGACTAGGCGGCTAGCTTGGTTCTGCGTGAAAGAGGACTGGGGGTTTGCTGCCGGGGGCGGAGCTGGTTCGGCAGCGGGAGCCGGTGCTGGTTCTGCTGCAGGGGCTGGTTCTGCTGCAGGGGCAGGGGCCGGTGCTGGGGTTGGCGCGTCTGGGTTATCGAGGGTTGGAGGGAGGTTTGTCGGCGCGGGCTCTTTGGCTTGTTGTTCTTTCTTTTCTTGTTCTATTTTTTCTTGGAGGGCTTTTTTCTCTTCTTCGGTCAGGGGGACATCGAAGACTTTTTCTTTGGCTCGACGTTCGTATTCGGAGCGCAGGAGTTCCTCGGTGATTTTGGTTTTTTCTTCGTCGATAATTTTTTCGATATCGCAAGCGATGAATTCGAAGTCGGCGAGTTCTGGGGTCATGAAGGCCGGTTCGGTCAGAATCGGCTGATTGATTCGGGTGAGTTCTTTGCCTTTATCGAACAGTTCGCGAAGTTCCTTGTCGGTGGGTTTGCCATCGATGGACTCTTCGAAGTCTTTGACGAAGACCGGAAAGGTTTCGACGGATGCTCGGCGTTTGAAGCGGGTGAAGTACTGCCAGTTCTTGCTCGGTGGGCTAAGGACCGCCGTCGGGAGGCCTTGGGCGTTGGCTCGTTCTTCGTAGCGTTGGCCACCGTTTGCAAGGCGTAGGACTGCATTTTTGGCGAGTTCTTCTTTCATCAGGCGGTTGAAGTCGACCAAGGACATGCGTCCTCCGGAGACTTCCCTCAGCGCCTTTTGGATTTGCTCTCCGGAGAGTTTTCCGTCGACGAATTTTTGGAGGAAGGTTTTTACGGATTGGTCATCGAAGTGGATCCCCATTCGATTGGCTTCTGCGGCGAGGATTTTGCGTTCGAGGATCGACGAGGGATCTCGGGTATCGGGGGTGATTCCTACGAGTGCGAAATCGGGGCGGACTTCGGGGACTTTGGGAAACCCGCCTTTTTCACGCACATCGAAGGCGAGTTTTTTCAGGAAGGTATTGGCGACAGCCAGTTCCCCGAGTTCGATATCGAGTTGATCTTGGGTGATCGATCCGCCGGACCAGGATGCGGCTTTCGCGTTGGCGTCCCTGCGTCCGCTGACGGAACCTCTGCCTGTGAAGGATTGGAGCATCGGGGCGACGACGAAGGACAGAATTGCGATCAGGACGGCCGCAGCCATCCAAAGTCGTTGGTTCTTGCGAAAATACGAAAACGGACTTGCCATGAAAATTTTCCTTGAGCCGTGCTGAGCGATCGCCCCTGTGCGGAAAAAACCGTCGGGCGAACCCGAGGATTTTAGGAAATCCTTGGCTCTACGCAATCGCAGAGACCCCTTCCAAGGGGTGCATTTGGGGTGGTTTTCGCTCCGGAGTCTCGGTACTAGGGGGCTTGACAAAGTGCCAACGTTTGGAACACAACGCACTTACCGGACCTTTGCAGCGTCCGTTTGTCCCCTAGCCGAATAGCTGTTTGAATATGAGCCTAAAGAAGACCTTGGTCATCGTCGAGTCGCCTGCCAAAGCCAAGACGATCGCGAAATTCCTTGGAAGTGACTTCCAAGTTGAGGCTTCGATCGGCCATATCCGGGACTTGCCTGGCGGCTCGAAAGAGATGCCCGCGGAGCTCAAATCGCTCCCTTGGGCGTACCTTGGAGTCAACGTCGAGCAGGATTTTGAGCCGGTTTACATTGTTCCTGCGGACAAAAAGAAACATGTCAATTTTCTCAAATCGGCTCTCAAAGACGCTGGTGCACTGTACCTCGCGACGGACGAGGACCGCGAGGGAGAGGCCATCTCTTGGCATCTCCAGGAGGTCCTCAAGCCGAAAGTTCCGGTCCGTCGGATGGTGTTCCACGAGATCACCAAGGAAGCGATCCAGGGGGCATTGCTCGCGACGCGCGAAATCGACCAGGGCTTGGTCAAGGCCCAAGAAACTCGCCGGATTCTCGATCGTCTTTACGGTTACGATGTTTCTCCGCTTTTGTGGAAAAAAGTCAGGCCGGGGCTCTCGGCCGGTCGGGTCCAGAGCGTCGCAGTCCGATTGATCGTCCAGCGAGAACGCGAGCGGATGGCGTTTCGCAACGCGACGTATTTCGATCTCGAGGCTCACTTGAGCACCGCTCAGGGCGAGTCCTTCAGCGCCTCGTTGGTCAGCGTTGCGTCTCGTCGAATCCCGTCTGGGAAGGACTTTGACTCGGCCACGGGCAAGCTCAAAGACCCGCAGATGCTCCAGCTCGACGAAGCGGCAGCCGAGGCACTTCAAAAACGCCTGTCGGGCGAACCATTCACCGTAGCGAAAGTCGAGATCAAGCCGTTTACCGAGCGGCCCAAGGCTCCGTTTACCACCAGCACGCTCCAGCAAGAGGCCAACCGCAAGCTTGGGCTCACCGCCAAGGACACGATGCGTGTTGCGCAGAGCCTCTACGAAAACGGCTATATCACTTACATGCGGACCGATTCGACGACCCTTTCCAAAGAAGCCATCGCGGCTGCCAGAAGCCTTGTACGGACCCAATATGGTCCGGAGTTTCTTTACGACTCGGAGCGTTCCTACGCGACCAAGGTCAAGAACGCCCAGGAGGCTCACGAGGCGATCCGACCGGCGGGCAATACGTTCCGGCTCCCGGAGACACTCCGCGATGAGCTCAGCTATGACCAATTCCGCGTCTTTGACATGATCTGGAAGCGAACCGTCGCATCGCAGATGGCCGACGCGAAGAAACTGCGGGTCGTTATGACGATCCATGCGGCCGATGCGGTCTTCCAAGCCACCGGCACATCGATCGAGTTCGAGGGTTTCCTGAGAGCCTATGTCGAGGGAAGCGACGATCCTGCGGCGGAGCTTGCAGAAAAAGAAAAACTCCTGCCCAGCGTGCAATCGGAGGAAAAGCTCAAGCTTCGGAAACTCGATGCGCTCTCGCACACGACCCAACCCCCGGCCCGATTCACCGAAGCCTCTTTGACCCAGGCGCTCGAGGAGCGAGGCATCGGCCGCCCGAGTACTTACGCGTCGATCATCGACACGATTTTGCGTCGTGATTATGTCTTCAAAAAAGGCAACGCATTGGTCCCAAGCTGGACGGCTTTTGCGGTAATTCAGTTGATGGAAGACCATTTTCCGTCGCTTGTCGACTACCAATTTACCGCCGACATGGAAGATTACTTGGACCAGATCAGCCGCAACGAACGCGAGAATCTGACGTACCTCCAAGAGTTCTACTTTGGCGATAATGTCAACGAACAAGACGCTGCACCAGGGGGAGTCGGGCTCAAGCCCCTGCTGACCCAAAAGGCTGCCGAAATCGATCCTCGGAACGCTTGTTCGTATTCGCTCGAACCGGGCGATGCACCCCTGTCCGTCTCGGGCTCGCACGACAAGATCGTCGTGCGCATCGGACGCTACGGGCCTTATATCGAACAAGGCGAACGGCGGGCGAGTATCCCCGAAGACATGCCTCCCGATGAGTTGACGTTGAACCTTGCTGTCGAGTTGCTCGACAAGAGCCAAAAGGCCGAAGAGCCACTCGGGTACCACCCTGTATCGTCCAAGCCGATCTACATGAAACAAGGGCGTTTTGGGCCTTATGTTCAACTCGGAACCAACGACGATGAAGAGAAGAAAAACGCGTCGTTGCCCAAAGGTGTTGCGCCTGAGAACGTCAATATCGATCTGGCCGTCAAGCTTCTTTCGCTTCCAAGGGAATTGGGCAACCACCCCGAAGATGGTCAACCGGTGATCGCCACGCAAGGTCGCTTTGGCCCGTTCCTCAAGCACGGGACCGAATCGCGATCGATCCCCGCTCAGTATTCCTTGTTGGAGATCAGTCTGGAACAAGCCCTCGAGGTTCTCGCACAGCCCAAGGCACCCGGTAGAGGTCGAGGCGTCGCCGCACCACCCCTGAAGACCCTCGAAGCCTCGCCCGTGACAGGCAAGCCGATCGAGCTGCGCGATGGCCGCTATGGCCTGTATGTTACCGACGGCGAAACCAATGCGTCGCTTCCCAAAGACGCATCGGGCGATACTCTGACGTTCGAGCAAGCCGTTTCCTTGTTAGAAGCCCGTGCGGCGGCCGGTCCATCGAAGAAGGCCAAGCGTGGGGCCAAGGCTCCTAAGGCCGCAACCAAGAGCCCCGCCAAGAAGGCTCCTGCCAAGAAGGCTCCTGCCAAGAAGGCTGCGACCACTAAGGCTGCGACCAAGAAGGCTCCCGCCAAGAAGAGTCCGGCCAAGAAGTCTGCGACGAAGAAAATCGCCCCTAAGAAGAAGTAGACATTCGCTATGGCCCGCGTCATCGAAATCCAAGTCTCCGACGCGCACCCGGCGCGCTTGCAGCACCTGATCGATGATGCGATCGAAAACCCCGATCGGCTCGATGCGATCACTATCCAAACCACCGACGAAGAACCCGATGCGATCTATGCCATTGTCCAAGGCGGATATGGCAAAGACCACCTCGGTGCAGGCTTAAAAAATCTGCTCAAAGTCGAAACCATGGGAAGCATCGGCGACTACGCTTTTGCATGCACCTCAAATTGTGAGTGCGTTGTTCAAGGGAACGTCGGAGAGTACTTTGGCCATTCCCAAGTCTCCGGAACGCTCTTGGTCATGGGCTCGGCAGGCCGAGGCGTCTCGGCGATGGCTCACGGAGGACTCTCGGTCGTCTTAGGCGACGCGGCCGAGCATGCCGCCGCATCGCTCCGTGGAGCGGCCGTTTTGGTCCGAGGAAACGTCGGTGAACAAGCCGGTTTTCGGATGCGGTCCGGGACACTCGTCATCGGTGGCGATGCTGGCCCTGGGCTAGGCCATCAACTCACAGGCGGTCGGATCTATATCCGAGGCGAGGCCAAAGACATCACCCCCGATCTCGAAGAATGCCGCCTGCGTGAGCCCGATCGACTTAAACTCAGCTTGCTATTGCTCAAGGCAGGGCTCAAGGCCTCTGCGCTGAAGGAATTCCGTGTCTATCGCTCCCCGAACGAACTCTAAAGAACGAACTCTGAGGGAATGCGCCGTGACCAAAAAGAACAAGCCACCTGCTAGCTCCTTGAGCCCCAACTCCTTGAATCGCGCACGATCTTTGGCCGATCGTATCGACCTGCCACCGGATGCTTGGTCGACGCAAGACATGGGCTGCAAACTCAGTTGCCGCACCACCGGCCAATCGCTCCACTGGCCTTCGCCGATCTATTCCCGTTTAGGGATCGACATCCCCAACCCCATGGAGCTGCATCCGACCCTCGAGAAGCTAAGGCGAAATTGTGGGATCTCGGTCATCGAGCCCCAAGCGGACCTGCTCGATCAAGGCCAAGGCATCCAACCACGGCGATCCAACGAACTGTCCTCCGGTGCGGATCGATCTATGGACGATGGGCTCTGGATCCAACCGGTCTTTGTCGACGAGCCGATCGATCTGCAGCCGCTGATGCATGCCGAGCAGATCGAATTGCAGTTCATTCCTTGCCACAGCAAATCGAATCGCGATCCATTGCCGACGGGCCGAGCAACCAGCCGAGCAACCAGCTACCGTGCCGATCGATGGATCCCGACCCTGCCGAGCGATCTTTCGGACGTCGATCGCATGGCCAAACGTATCGAACTGCTCCGCCATACGAGCGACCAACCCAAAGTCATCCTCGGCGGCGCGATCGCCGCTGGAAGTGTCTATGACGATGTTCGGTTTTTGATCGACTCGGGACTCGATTATGTCAATGTACTATCCGAGGTAGCCGCTAGCCTGAGTCCTGCCAAATTATGGTCGTTCCAACCGCTGGACTACGTGATCGAAACGGCCCGTCGCGCTATCGACGATTCGGGGGTAACAGGTATGGGATTGTTGGTCTCCGGACCGATTCGCTCGCTCGACGATGGGATCCGAATGCTGAGCCTCGGTGTCGACGCGTTCTCGATCGACTCATGGCTGATCCAACAGCAATCCGAGGCGCCCACTGCCGTTCGGGCCAACGAAGACTACAGCTCCTTTCTAAGCGGCTACTCCCGGCAGACGGAAGCCTCGCAGGGACCCCCTCGGGTCATGGATGGACTCTTGCAAGCGGCAGAAAATTGGGTCGAGGAGTTCTGTGCTCTAAGGCGACTTTTCGAGATCTAATCCCATGCCGACGGGGCTCTTGGCAGACAAGCGAATGCTGGGTTCGGTCACCCGTTGTGAAGCTTGTCGTAGACGTCGCGATGTGCGCTGAGGTGTGCTTCGACGGCCGATAACAACGGATCGATCGATTGGGCTTGGATCCGATGCGGAGGATTCCAATCCCACCATCGGTAATCGGGGTGTTCGGTGCAGACAAGCTCGATGGGACGGAGCAGTAAACCCAAGTAGATCGTGAGTTCTTTGAGTGATTTTTGCTCGGGCGTTTTTCGCTTCGATACCCAATAGCGATTGACGAACGCAAACGTCGGATCGGTCCACAGAGCGTCAAATGGGATCGCGGTTTCCTCCCAGAGTTCCCGCTTGGCAGCATCAAAAATTGATTCTCCAGGGTCGACATGTCCTTTGGGCAAGTCCCAGCGGTCGGGGTGTTTCATCAGCAAAAATTGAAGGGAGCTCGATCTTCGGAAAATGAGATAACCCGATGCAAATACCGTCGCTTTTTCGATGCTTGCCATGCTCCTGCTCCTGCCCTCGCGAGCTTACAAAGCCCTGAACGTACTTCCCAACGGTTGCCAGAGCAGTATCATACCGAGGCGTTTGGTCGATGGGGATTCCGCACACAGCACTTCGAAAATTGGCACATGAAGATCTATACAAAAACCGGGGATGCGGGGACGACTGGACTTTTTGGAGGCCCTCGGGTCTCGAAAGACGACGCGCGGATTTGCGCGTATGGTTCGGTCGACGAACTCAATGCCGTGCTCGGAACGGCACGCAGCACGCGGCTTTCTGAAAAACTTGATCTCATGCTCGATTCGATCCAGCACCAACTCTTCTCGATCGGTGCCGAATTGGCGACGCCGGAACCCGAGGAGCACAAGCTTAAGTGGGACAGCAATCCCCATGTCTCGAAGATCGAGGTCTGGATCGATTCGATGGAGGCCGATCTGCCGGCCCTGAGAAATTTCATCTTGCCCGGGGGCAGCCCGCAAGCGGCCCAGTTGCATTTGGCACGCACCATCTGCCGTCGTGTCGAACGTGAAATCGTCAGGCTCGGACACGACCGACGTGTGAGCGATGTCTCGCACATCGTGATTTTCTTAAACCGTCTGAGCGACTTGCTGTTTGTCATGGCCCGCTATGCGAACCACGAACTGGGCGTAGCCGATACGACTTGGGTGTCTCCCAAACCCCAGACCTAAGAACGCAACCACGGAACACACCGAATACACGGAAATGAAGACCAGGGCATGAGGACTGGGAAGGACCCGTTCTCTTTTTCCGTGTGGTCCGAGTATTCCGTGGTAGAAAATCGGCCCGGTGGTCAACCACGGAACACACCGAACACACGGAATGAAGACCAGGGCATGAGGACTGGGAAGGACCTGTTCTCTTTTTCCGTGTGGTCCGAGTATTCCGTGGTAGAAAATCCGCTCGGTGGTCAACCACGGAACACACCGAATACACGGAATGAAAACCAGGGAATGAGGACTGGGGAGGACCTGTTCTCTTTTTCCGTGTGGTCCGAGTATTCCGTGGTTTCCCCCTCCTGGGTTGTCTAGCTTGCCCAGGTTCACGCTGTTCTCCAAGCTCTCTTGATCAGCAGGATCGAAATTGGCTAAAAGCCTCTTCATGATCCCACAACATCGATTCGCTCATTGTGCTTTTTGGCTCCTGCTAGTCGGCTTATGCCTCCAGACTGGATGCGTGCGCAAACGGATGACGTTTCGTACCAATCCGGCCGGTGCGATGGTCTACGTCGACAAGCAGCCCGTTGGCTTGACTCCGGTCTCGACAGGATTCACTTACTATGGCACCCGGAGCATAGAGATCGTCAAGGACGGTTATCGCACCGAAAAATTTCTTCGCAAGATCCATGCGCCCTGGTATCAGATCCCGCCGTTGG
>Ga0315901_10008409_pt1 | contig 11990 bp, 16 predicted proteins | sample LakEriMetagenome_10_FD_203761 | JGI IMG/M metagenome (GOLD analysis project Ga0315901, IMG submission 203761) | Freshwater fungal communities from buoy surface, Lake Erie, Ohio, United States - Buoy 2 MA116 | ecosystem: Environmental > Aquatic > Freshwater > Lake | place: USA: Lake Erie, Ohio...
ACGATGACCGTACTGTCAGCCCCGCTTCGCGCTGGATCAACTCCGATAACGCGTGGCGCTGTCTCGTCCTTGTACCGTGCCCGCGCCATAGCCTCCTCCACAATTCGCGGAGCAATGAACTGGTCGTCGCCGTCGGAAGGGAACTCTCCGTAGACCTCGACTTTAGCCTGGCTACTATCTGCTCCATACTCGGCGATGATCTGCTCGTAGACGGCTTTGTCGGTGTCTTCGACTTGCCGCGCGTCGATGTTTTGCGTTTGCCAGAATTCCCTTTTCGCGTTGAAGCACTCATAGAAATACCCCTCGTTGCGTCGTGGGTTGCTGAAGGCGAGCCAGAAGCGATTGGGCGTGTTCTCCGTAAAGAAGCCCGCCGTCACCGACCAGATGGGGTCGGGGATACCCGACGCTTCGTCGAAGATGACCATTACACCGTCGAAGTTGTGCACGCCCGCGTACGCGTCGGGGTTCTCCTCCGACCACAGCCGGCCCTCGACCGACCAGTACCGCGTGCCTTTCTTGAGGTCTCTCTCGACGATCTCCGCCAGCCACTTGGCCGGCATCACCCGCGTCGCGCTGACCTCAAACCAATGACTGTTGAGCAGCAGTGAGAGCCACTTAGTCACCTCGGCCCAGGTGACCGAGCGCAGCTGCGCCTCGCTGTTAGCCGAGACGATGATCGTCGAGCCGATGCGCGTCGTTAGCATCCAGAGGATCAGCCAGCTCACCAGCGCCGACTTACCGATGCCGCGCCCCGAGGCTGTTGCCATGCGCAGCACCTCGTACCCCGTCGCCGTCTTGTTCTTAGCGATGTGAGCGGCCACCTTGCGCAGCACCTCACGCTGCCACTTGCGCGGTCCGCTGAACTGCGCCAGTGGCGTACCCTGCTGCCCCCACGGGAAGGCGAACAGCACGAACGCCTCGGGGTCGTCCTTAACGCTCGGCGACCAGAGCCGAGTCATCAGGAGCTGCTCGTCCTCGGGGCTATAGATCGGTAGTTGCATACTCTGCCGTCAGCGCGGGGGTCGCGCGGATGGTGGGTGCGGGGCTGTGGCTCAGTGCAGCCGGTGTATCTGACACCACTCGGCCCTCGATGACGCGAGACTCCGCCTCTTGCAGCGCCGCGATGACGCTGATCTGCTGCTTGACATCAACCTGCACCTGCTGCTTCGCCACCCAGCCGTGCACATGCTGGAGGATTGCCAAAGAAGCCTTTGAATCGCCATTGCGAGCCGCCAGACGCAGTTGGTTCGCGGCCTCAAACTCACTGTCTGCACGACCCTTAGCCTCCGCCATCTGGGCGAGGGGGTCCATTTGGCATAGTCGGCGGAACTCCGCTGGCAACATCCCCGCCGCCAGGGCAAGGCTATCACCCTTCAGCCCGAGCGCGGCGGCATCATAAATCGCCTGAAGGCGGGCCTCAGTGGCCTTTAACTCGCGGGGCTCATACGGGAGCGATTTGAACATGTCGCAACAGTACCGTGCGCGTAAGGAATTGACAAGCGATGTGCAGGATCCCCTGCCGGGAGGCCGCGATCTCGAACATCCGTCGAGCCTGTGTGCCGGGGCGGAGATTGCCTTAATGATGCAGCACGATTGTGCCTTCAGCTTCCTCCCGGTCGCTACCAGCGCACCTGGTCAGACACCGCAGCGAGAGCATAGTTGCGCGCGGCGTGTAAGGCAAGTGTTGGCAGGTATAAAAAATAAAAAAATTTTTGTGCAACCCCTACGTACCAGGTACAACCCTCGCGCGGGCCGCCCCACCCCCTCAGTTGCAAATGATTCCCGTTTGCATCCAGTCGTCGGCGTGGTGGGCAATGTGGGCACGACCCACGCGGCGCGCGGCGCTCAGCCCGCAGCCCCTCAGCTTGTGGGCAATGTGGGCAATGCGCCGACAAGTCGAGTTGTGGGCAATGTGGGCAATCGGGCCCAAAGTCGAGTTGTGGGTCATGTGGGCAATGTGGTCATCGAAAAAAAATCGGCGCGGCTCCAACGGTGCGAACGCTGCACGCTGTATGCTGTATATCCATACAGTATATTATTTTTCTTAACTATAAACAGAAACCATGACCCACAATGCCCACAACTCCGTCCGCGCCCTATGTTTTCAGGCCTTTGCGCGTGGGCAATCTGCCCGCATTCCATGACCCACAACATGACCCACAATGCCCACAAAATGCTACGCGCTGGAAGCCACTAATATTTGTAAGATAATCCTTGACAGCCTACGCGCGCGCGCTCATGCTAGCGCCCATGTTCAACGCAAACGGAGACGACACGATGAAAAGCTGGATTGCCGACACGCTGTACATTCTCTTACTCACCAGCCCGATTGTTTACATTTTCACGCTGGCAATTCTCAACCTGGTGGGCGCGTAAGCGCCCACCCCTCACCTGGAGCACCACGCCATGACCCGCAACACAATAGAAGCCATCACCTCAGTTCTGCTCGTTTTCGGCATTGCTATCGTTTGGGGCGCTGCCCGTTTGGGGTTTTTCGGCTAACACGGAGACAACACACCATGAAAACAATCCGCGACAAGTTCAAGTTACACCGCAACGGCTGGACAACATCATTTGAGCGGCAATATCACAACGGCATGATCACGGTAACGATTCGCACCGATGCCGGTGAGGTATACGACCGGATTCGGTGCGATGACTACCGCAACGCCATGGACTACTGGCGCGCCTTTAACGGTATCGCCAAGGCGGTGCGCTCATGACCCCACGCCACCGACTCCGCGCCATGCTGGACGGCGCCATCATTCTCTGCGGATTGTCCGCCGTTGCCTTTTTCGCGCTACTCATGTTCGAGCTGGCAATGGCCGCCGTGATCGTTGGCGGCGTACTTGCCGCCGTCGAATACACTCTGTAAGATTATTTCGTTCGATACATTAAACTATAGGAAAATTCGCCATGAAATTCACCATCCCTCACAATACCGTCAAAGCTTTGTTGTTGGCCGCTGGTAAAAACGACACGCGGTACTATCTGAATAGCATCTTGCTAGACGTGCGCCCGTCCGATTCTGTACTGGTTGCAACCGACGGCCATATCATGCTGGCGCTTCCGGTAGCGCCCGACGGTACCGCCGACGATGTGCCTTACACGCCCGGCCAATACATCATTCCCCGCGATCTGCTGGAAACCGTCAAACCGGCCTATAAGGGCGCGGACGTGACCATTGAAATCATCCACCACCCCGTCACGTTCGATGCCATCCGCCCGAATACGCCCGTCAAGCATCCGCCGACGGTGGCGATCCATGCGGGCGGCACTAAACTTACGGGCGCTCTGGTCGATGCTCAGTATCCATACTGGCGCCGTGTCGTGCCGCTCGAAGTGTCGGGCATTGCGTCGCAATTCGACGCCGAATACATTGGCACGTTTGGGAAAATTAACAAGCTGTTAGGATCGAAGTATTCGCCAGCCATTGCCCACAATGGCGCCGTAGACGGCACGGCGGGTGCCGCTCGTGTCCGCTTGGTATGCGGTGTCGGCGTCATCATGCCCATGCGGTATGACAATGCGGCGGCGCTCGACAATCCGTCGTGGCTGGAAACGTCCCCATCCGCGCCCGTAGCGGCCGCTGCCTAACATGGCGAAACGTGCGGCGCCCATGGCCGCACGTCTACGGGTACGACCCGTACTGATGAGCCAATACACTAACCTAAAGGAAACAACGCCATGCAACCATCCATTGAAACGACCACCGGCGCCATGCCCGCGCGTGACCATCTGCGCGAAACCATCCTCGACACGCTCCACGCGTGGATACGCCAGCGCCCAGGCTTAGATCCGCGCAACTATATTTCAGACTGGCGCGACACCGCCGGCCGCGCGGCCTACCGTAGCGACTCGCGCGCCATCACGCGCCAGCTGCGCGACGCGCGCGCCATGCTGCGGTATATCGAGCTGCGGCCGACCATCACGGGCGCCGATCTGCTGGCCGCGCTCAACATGGGCGGGCGCCTGACGTATACGCCGGGTCGCGGGCTCGACTACACCACCGGCCAGTACTGGCCGATGGAGTACCGCGCGGCCGTCTGCCGCGTGCTGTCGGGCGTCATCTGGGACTACCTGCGCGAGGGCATGGCTGACCCCGACGGCGACAAGCTGCGACTCGCCGCGCGGCGCGAGCTGGGGCCGAGCATTGCCCGCCGGTGGTTCCGATGAGCCCGCAACGCTGGGAGGTGCTCACCCTTATTGGCAACCACTGGGAAAACGTCTGGGAGCTCGACGAGCAACCCGAGACGTTCGACAGCTACGGCGACGCCGACGCGGCATTGGCTGAGCACTTGCGCGAGTGCCAATGGGCCGTCGATGCCGGACACCTCGACGACATGCCGACCCGCGACGCGTTCCGCATTGCGCCGCACGTTTCTGACCTTTTGACCGCGTAAACTGTAAACCATAACCAACTGGAGACAATAGACTATGAAAACTGCAACAATCGCCGCCGCACTGGCGGCCACTCTCGCCACGACTGCACACGCCGACGTGTTCGCCACCGGCCCCATGGCCGACGACCGCGACGGGCGCGTGGTGCTCACAACTGAAGTCTGCGCGCAGAAGCTCGACACACTGGCGCTCGGCACCAATAAAAGCGCCCTAGATGGACTGCGCCGCGCGTTCTACTATACGGGCGCGGGCGTGACCAATGAGGGGTGCTGGAAGCATGAGGCGGGCACGGTGCTGCTGGTGTGGCCGACTGAAAACGTCATCCGCCGCCGGCCTATCAAAAATTTCAAGCTAGAAGCTGCCGCCGTGGGCCCGACGTGGGCTAACCTTCGATGATCCGCTGGCTGCGCGGTCTCTGGCGCCGTCTGGAGGCCGCGCACCACTACGAGTGGCGCCGCGTGCCGCCGCCGAACTGGGCGTGCTCACGCCGGCGCTGGGGTGGCGACTATTGGTAGAGGGTAACAGTATGCACAACCTGACAACGCTAGAGGCTATCGAGTTTGAACGCGACATAGGCCGACCGCCTGACCCGCCCGACGACCCCGAGACCATGTACAGAACGCCTGAGCGCGCGCGCTGCACGCTCAGTACGGACGAGCTGCGCGCCATCCTGGGCGAGTACGACGCGGGCCACAGTACGCCTGAGCACGCGCCCGCAGTAGGCGACGCCATCGAGCCCGACCACTACAAGGTCGGCGGCATCGAGACCATCGACTACATGCGCGCTAAGAGTACGCCCGAGGAGTTCGAAGGCTACCTGCGCCTGTCGGCGCTCAAGTACCTGAGCCGCGTCGGGCATAAGAACGGCGACCACGACGCCGCGCGAGCCGAGGAGTATAAAAAAGCGCGTTGGTTCATCGACCGGCTGATACAGGAGATCGACCCATGAGCGCGCCCGTAGACCGTGACGAACTGTCGAGGGTAGTCAAGCTCTACACCGAGGCCGTATACAAGCTGCTGCACTATGAGGCGGCGCTGCACACGATTGCGAACATGAGCCGCGACCAGTGCGAGGACGCGCACGCCATCGCACGGCGCGCGCTAGAGCGGCTGAACGATGGCCAGAGTCGAGCTAACTGAATGGTGGCGGCGGCGGCTGGGCCGATGGATCGACCTTGCGCGCAAGGACGCGCGCCGGCCCCGCTGGCACCGCCCACCGCCGCCCACTACGCGCACCACAGTACGCGCTCGCTACCATCAACTAAAGGCCAAGCAACGTGATCTACTTTCTCTTGACTATCGCCGCCGCCGTGCTGATTGACTGGTTATTTTCCGACCACTGACAACGCGGGCTCGGCGCCTTCGGCCATCCGTCGCAGCTCTGACTTGCCGAGGCTTGCAAACTGCGGGTGAGCGAAAACGTGCTTCTTGGTTGGAAACTCACGCGAGTGCAAGCGCCCACAATCAACCCACCCTGCATCACGCAACGCGTGCATGAGCGCCGCCTGTACAACCTTGACGCCCGACGGCGCGAGGCCTTGCAGACGATCGCAGATGGAGTAGAAGGGCGAGGCGATAACGCCGCGCGCGAAGTCGCCCTGCCGCGTGCGGATCATTTCGACGAGGAACGACTCGGCGGTACTCATGGCCGACTCGATCATAATGAGCTTGGCCTCGGTCATCGGCGGCGCGGCGCCAGGGTTGAAGGCCGACACGTCGCGGGCATCGAGCCACGCGGCAACGGCTTGGAAGCCGCCGGCGTAGTACCAGCTCCAGAGCGCACGCGCCTCGGCGGGCGGCATCCGGTCGGCGTCTGACCAGACGACGAACCAGCGCCGATCGTCTGATGGCAAGCTGATCGCAGCGCGCTCGTTGCTGAACGACACCACCAGTACGCGATTCAGCGCCTCGTAAGGGTGTAAGCCCTTACGATTAACGGTGAGCAGCTCAGGCGGCGCAGCAATGATGGGTTTAAGGCTGTTCTCCAGCGCCCGACGGTCTCGCGCCTCGGCCTGTCGCAGCTCGTTGATGACGATGACCTCGGACTCCAGCGCGTAGCCCCACTGGCTGTTGAGCTCCTCGTTGCGCACCGTGGTGACGTTAACGCGCTGGTCGCCGCCGATAGACCAGAAGAACGGCGCCCAGAGCGTGTCCTTACCGCTGCCAGGCTTGCCGGCGTGCAGTACGGCATGGTTGATCTTTTGGTTGGCGTGCTGGCGCTTGTAGGCCATCACATCGAGCACATGCTCGCGCTCGGCAGGGTCTGGGATCATGCGCTCGGCGTGGGCGAGCCACGGCCCGACATCGCCTGCACTGACAGTAGGTCGAGCGTCGCGCCAGCGGTTGCCGTAGACGACACCGTTACGGCTAACAAGGATGGACTCGCCAGCGGCGAACGTGACGCCTGCGAGCACATGCGCGCCCATGGCCTGACGGTTCTCGTCGTAGCAGACTGACGCCTCGATGCGGCGGTTGTTGTGGATGCTGTGGCACGTCACATGGCGGAACAGGGCGTTGAACGACGTGCGGGCGATCTCATGGCGCTCGGCTAAATCAAAATAAGCATCGTCGCTCACGACGTACGCGAAACGCTCATACCACTTGGACTTCTCGACGCGACCGAGCTCACGGCGCTCGACCTCTTTGATGACCTCGGCGGCTTCGTCTGGGTATTCTTCGGTCGGTGTGATCTTCGACAAAGCAGCCTCCATCTTCTTGGCGAGCAGGTCATCGCGCAGGCCGTAGCCCGTCTTGGGGCCGCCCTCGGCCTCGACCCAGCGCAGGAACTTCTCGCTGTTCCAGTCGCTGCAATGCCCGTGGAAACAAGTATAGCTGCGCGTGACGGGGTGATACCGCCCCTGCGCGTCGGCTGTGGTGTGCTCAGCGTGGTTCGGGCAGACGACGCCGTACCAACCCTCGGGGTTGGCCTTGGCGAGCAGTAGCCCGCGCTCTTGTATCCACTCCAGCACGTTGTCGAGGCCGTCATCTTCGATGGCGATGCCGTGGATACAGGCCGTATCGACCTCGCCCGGCGTGACGCCGCAGGCTGTAACGATCTGCGTTAAAGAGAACTCGCGCTCGGGGTGGAACTCAGTCAACACGGCGGCGAAGTTGTCGCGGCCTTCCTTCAAGTTAACGCTGCCCTCGATGCGGAAATTACGCACCGGATTCACCGCACCAGGGTCAGTGTAGCCCGCCTCGGCCATGGCCTTGATCGCAGCGCTGAACTCGCCCTTGGTCGGCTGATCGTCAAGCCCAAAGGTGTAGCCCCACTGGAAGTTGCCGGGGCTCGTTTCTAGCTTCCACGTCGGCTCGATGGGCGGCGTCTTGCTCTTGGTGCCAATGTCATCGAGCACCATGAACGCCACGCGCTCGCAGTTAGCCGCCGATGCCGACACGCCGTCCGTCAGGCGGTCAAGGATGAAGCAACCCGTGTTGGCGTACCACGCGCCCTTGGGGTTGCGCATGTACTTGCCGTAGAGGCCCGCAGGCCAGGTGTAGCGCGGCGTGCCGTCCTTGTGCATCAAGTGCTCGCCGTTGCGGACGATCGGCACCTGACGCACGAATAAAATTGTTTCCCCTTCGGGGGCGATACTGTTAATATATTCAGCGAACTTCATCGTGACATCTCCAGTCCTGTGTTTAAGCCCGGCCTAACCCGCCGGGCTTTTTTACTTACCATACCGCTCCATCACCTTGACTTCGGCGTTGAGCGGGAAGCCCTGAGCCCAATCAGGCGTGGTGCACATAACCTCATGCAAATGCTCGGCGACGAACTCCGCCGCCTCGCTCGCACACTCAATAACGATTTCGTCGTGCACATGCAGCACAACGTCAAACCCCATGCGATCCAGCTCGCGTAGGCTGTGGCGCAACAAATCATTGGCCGTGGCCTGTGTGATGTTCTCGCAGGCAAGCCCCTTCCATAACCGTGCGCGGGGCCACTCTTTAGCGTCCTGCGCAGGCTTCCATGCTGCCTTGAGATAGCTCACACCGTCTGACTCCAGACGGGCGAACGGGTAACATAGCACGCGCCCTGACGGCAGCGCGTACCAAAGATGCTGACCGTCAAACATATACGCCACGCGGCCAACAATGAATTCGTGGTTGACATTTCGCATGGCGCGGGTGTAGGCGTCCTCCAGCTTCTGCCAGTAACGCACGGCCCAGGGGTTCGCCCGGCGCCAACGGTCTACGATGCGCTGCGCTTCGTGCTCGTTCATATGCACGCCGTAAGCGCGGCCCATGGCGCTGAACGCACCGACGCCGCCTGCAAAACCAAGCGACAGGATGGCGACCTTGCCGATTTGGCGCTGGTCGCCCGTTACGGACTCGGGTGTGGTGTTGTAGATACCCGCCGCTTCACGCTTGTAGATGTCGCCGCCTGCGCGGAACACATCGAGCACGGGCTCGGCAAGCGGGTCAGCGGAGAGCCACGGCGTCGCGCGGGCTTCTATCGCTGCCCAGTCGGCCACGACGAGAACATGGTCTCGCTTGGGAACGAGAGCGGGCCGCAGCATCCCCTTGAGAACGTCCGTAACGCGCTTGCCGTATCGGGGCACGATACTGTGACCTCGCACCAAGGCTTGACGGGTTGCGTCAGGTTCGGTGCTGCACTTACGCGTAAAGTTATGGACTTGGGCGCCGTAGCTAGATGCGCGTCCGGTGGCACTTCCACCAGCAAATATAAAGGCTCCACGGACACGGCTGTCCTCCCCGGCTAGCTGCTTCAAGCGGCTGAACTTAGCGACCGACGACGCCCACAGGTCATCCGCGCACTGCACAACGTCAGCCACGTCGGGCGGGAGCTCATCGGGATTGTCCATGGCGAGCAGGTTGGCCCGCACGGTCTTGTCAATACTAAACTTCGCCGCGCCGTCTTTGTAGACGGTCATCAGCTTCTTGGCTTCAGGCCCGACGCGGGCGAGCACCCACTCGCGCATCTTAGGGCTGCGCACGGTCGTGATCTCGTTATGCGTGATCTCGCATACCAAGCGCTCGATGTCCTGTAATTCAGATTCCGCGTGACGGATCGCCGCCTCGCAGAGCGGCACATCGACGCCGACGCCGCGATCGTTGACGCGCTCGTTGACGTGGTAATCGGCAAGCTCTGTATCCGATAGGCTACGCATGGCCTTGCTAATCTCGCGCATGACGCGCACGTCCTGCTCGCAGTAGGCGATCATCTCGGCGAGCAAGTCAGGATCGTTGTTGAACGTCCCATCGGCGCGCGGGATGGACAGTTGCCGAATGAGCTGCGAGCCACGGTAATCCTTCTTCATCTTGGACGACAAAGCGCGGCCAATGTCCTCAAGACTGCCAGGCAGGCAGTTGGCCCGCGCCTGTGCAGACGTGCAGAAGAACTGCTCCAGCGCGAACGGGATGTCAAGCACGTGCCAAAAGATAAGCCGCTCAAACGCAGCGTTATGCGCGCGTATCTGTCCCGTCCAGCGCGCCACGCGCTCAGGGAACGGGAACTTAGGCAACCACGTCTCAACCTCGCCATCGTCAAAGGCGTAGGACATGCAGAGCACTTCGGTGCTCGGGTGCTTGGCGTAGTTGTACGCACCGGCTGACGGTAGGTCACACCGGCTGCGAGTCTCAAAGTCTAACCAAAGTATTGCCATGGAAAGATCGGGGGCCGCAGGCGCCCCCGCTCCTTTTACGCAGCGCGACGCCGACGGGCTGAAGCGGCTGGCGGCGGCGTGTCATCGCCACCTTCAGGCTCGCTCGTAGCCTCTCCTTCCATGGACACCCAATCGACGATCTCAAAGACCGGCGTGTAGATGCGGCCATAGCTCTTGTGCTGGTAGTGCTCCTTCTTCAGATGCACGACTGGCACCGGCTTGCTCTGGTCACGCTCGACCTGCGCGGCGATGGCTGCTGCCAAGGCCTGCACGGCACGCTTGCCGCCCACCGACGTGGTGCTGTAGCGAGCCTCAAGGCCCGCGTCCTCACCCGAGATGCACTTCAAGCTCATGCCGACCTGCGTTTCCCAGCCCTTCTTGCTCTGCGGCGGCGCCGGGTCGAGCTCAGGCAGCGGCTGTGACACCGACACCATCTTCTCGCCGAGCACCTCGCCGTCGCCCCAAGCAATGAAGCCGTGGACGAACGAGAAAGGATTGACTGCCCACTTGCTATCGGCTTCAGCTTCGGTTTGATCCGCGCCGAAAACCCAGTGGCCCGTCTTGTCCATCTTGAGGATGGCCGACCCAACAGGGCCGACATCCACTTCGATGCTGCGAAGGGCGGTGGACAGGGAAGTTACCGCAGGCAATCCTGCTTTTGCGAACGCTGTGATATTGGACATTACTTTACTCCTTACACTAGTTTAGAAAGGGCCGCAGTCAACTGAGACCCGATTTGCAACACGGCGGGACGGGGATCGCTCTCCGGCGCCATCGTGTTACCGCTTGAGACCGAGACGACCTGATCGTCCGGCAGGCCGAGCTTCAGCTTTTTGAGCTTCTTCTCGGCTTGTGCCGGCGAGATCAAACTCGTCTCCGTCACTTCTGTAATCGGCAACAGGGCGCAGAGCGCCGCCTTCGCCGACTCCTCGTCACGCCATTGGCGTGTGGCGCGCTTCGCTACAAGTTTGTAGCCTGGCACCGGATTACCTGACTCTAGCACCTGCATCGCTAATGCGCGCAGGTCGCCAATCCAATCTTCAAGCACTGCCGCACGCTCCAGCATCTGCCCAAGCTGCGCGGCGTCCAGCTCCTTGATCTGCGTCTGCATCGCGCGATCGACCGCGCCGGTCATCAACGGGCAGATCGGCTTGGCCGCGCACCAGCGACAATGCTCGCCAATCTTCAGCGGCGCATCGGACTTAGCCGACTGCTTGACGGCATAGACCAGCTCGCGCTCAAACTGACGTACGCGATCGAACGATGTTACCCAGCGCTTGATTTTCGGCGGCTGGACAATGATGCACTCAATTTCTTTAGCATCTTTGAAGACCCACTCAAGCGCCGGCGTGCGGATCGCCGCAGCCGTATAAAATAGTAACTGAGGGTTATCTTCAGCTTCGACGGCCACTCCGTCGCCAAACTTCCAATCAAGTACAATAGCGCGGTCGCCAATGCGACCAATAAGATCACAAGAACCAAATACGCCCGGCAAAAGATCACCAAAGCTGACGGTTTGCTCAACGGCGTATTCAAGTCGGGCTTCAGGGTCGATTTCATTGATGGCGTCCATGGCTGGGCGGACCTTCTCATCGAGCAGGTCGCCGGTGAGTTTGATGCCGTTGTACTCCATGTCGAGCACATGCCGCAGTTCCTTATCGGAACCCAAAAGCTCGGCCATGACGTTGTGCAGCAACGTACCTTCATCGGCGTACTTGCTGCTCGGCTTCGGTGGGACTTTCTGGCAGAGCGCGACACTGCCGGGGCAGTTAATCACGCGCTTGGCGGTGGACCCGCCAACGATATTGCTATGACTCATCGAGGACTCTCCTTTACTGTGTTTGCGCAAGCGTAGACCGGCGCGTTTGGCTTGTCAAGCATTGTTTTATCACGTAGGATTCTCAACATGAGAGAGAAGACGATTGAGGAATACCTGACCTGGGCGGTGGAGCGCGCAGGCGG
>Ga0315901_10008411_pt1 | contig 11990 bp, 10 predicted proteins | sample LakEriMetagenome_10_FD_203761 | JGI IMG/M metagenome (GOLD analysis project Ga0315901, IMG submission 203761) | Freshwater fungal communities from buoy surface, Lake Erie, Ohio, United States - Buoy 2 MA116 | ecosystem: Environmental > Aquatic > Freshwater > Lake | place: USA: Lake Erie, Ohio...
ATAAGTGGTGAACCTTGATGTCGAAAGCAAATTCAGTTTCCTCCAAGGTCATGCGTCGCCCGACCCAGAATTCGCCATATTTGGGATTTCGATAAAACTCTTCGCTTTTCTCTCTTGGTGAACGCGGATGCACAAAAAGTATTGCTTCGTGCCCCGAAGTTGTCGGTTCCATAACGAGCACCGAATCGGGGACTGCCTCTAAACCATTAATTCCAGTGGACCAAGAGAACGCTGAATGTGGGCGGAATCGATAGTCAGTATCGTTACTTCGAACTTTGTAATTTCCAGCAGGAATTACCAATCTTTTTCCAGGAAATGCTTTAGATAGTTTCTCTCTTCGAACTATCGCCCATTTGGAAGCCGGGCTCTTTTGAAGATTTTTAAGTGGCGATGGCGCCCAACCCTCTTCCATAAATTTCTTGAGTGGTTCGGGAGTAGGAAGGTCATAGTTGCGATAAATCGATCGCTTCGGCTTCTCCTCATCAAAACTCATAAAACGAGGGTACTCCTGGCCAAAGTGAGGCGATAAATTAAGCGGTAAACTTTCCTAGTAATTGGAGACGTCGCATAGCCCGGTCTAGTGCGCCTCACTGCTAATGAGGTTTTCCCGAAAGGGAATCGGAGGTTCAAATCCTCTCGTCTCCGCAAGGATTACACATTCTCCATACAGAGTTGAAACAAAGGTGATTTCGGTCTGTAGCGACGCACCAATCCTTCTTAAGTCGACTTAGGGTGGTAACAGCAAGTTCAGACGAGGCCAAAATAAGGGCAAAGGGTATTGACTGGCGCTGAACAGAGGATTAGTTTGTTCGCGTGACGAACAAACTAGCTGGAAATCTTGAATTTGATCCCACCTATTCAAGTAAGCAGCTAATTTTTCAACTTTTTTGCAGTCACGAATCAATTTCAAGAGCAGAACTTTCTCGTTTAACGGGGTTGTCCAAACAAACGGTCTCATTGGCAATTTCAGGTCTAGAAGCCATGAAACTTGTGACGCCCGTAGGTAGCACAAAGGGTCACATAGGACGTCGCGCCATTACATATCGCTTATCTCCTAGCGCAAGTTTTGCAGTAGGCATTGACCTCGGAGGAACAAGTCTTAGATCAGGTCTAATTGACTTTTCAGGCGAGGTTCGAAGTGAATTTTCTCGGTTGACGCCGTTGACCAACTTAAATGATTTAATCCAGGCCATTTCAAATTCAATACAAACATTAAAGAATCAAGCGGGCGTGAAAGAAGAAATTGATCTTTTAGTAATTGGTGTACCCGGTGTGGTGCATCCGGTAACAGGGGTCGTATCCATGGCACCTAATGTTGAATACTTAAACGGCATAGATTTAAGGAAACAGCTAAAGGAATACTTTAAATTTGAAGTTATTATTGAAAATGATGTCAATCTAGCTGCGGTCGGAGAAAAGGATTCGCTCAAGTTGGAAGATTTTGTTTTTATATCCCTAGGCACTGGAATTGGAATGGCAGTGGTCTTGGATGGAAAGCTTCGCAGAGGTTCTCAAGGCGGCGCTGGAGAAATTGGGTACATGCTTTTTGACATTCTGGAAGAAAATATTCAAAATCCTAAAATGTTAGAAGAAATGCTCGGCGGAAAAGCTCTAGAAAACCTGTACAAAGTAAATACCGGTAACCAACTTACAATGGAAGAAATTTTCCTACTTGCTAAAAATTATGATGAATATGCTACATTTCTTACAAAGAATATGGTGAAGCAACTATCGTCATGTCTAAGAAATATAATTGCAATATTAGACCCGACCACAATAATAATGGGAGGGGGAATTGGATCTCGCGAAGAAGTCTTTAGTGAACTTAAAAAGAGTTTACAAAATCAAGTCAATCGAGAGATTGATATTCGAACAACCTCTCTAGGATCAAGAGCAGGAATAGTGGGGGCAATGTCTTTAGCTGTTAAGGAGATTAGAGATACAGCAATAAATAAAGTTCAAAAATTGGATTATGGTGTGACATCATGAAGTTCTCCGTTCAAAAACAACCGGATCAAGCTCTTTCAAGATTACAAAACGTGATCAAGATCCCCAGTGTCACTGGAAATGAAGACAAATTAGCTTCTTATCTGTTTGACGAAATTAGTAAGTTAAAACCGAATATTTTGGAACTGCAAAAAGGAACAAGTTTTCGTTCAAATGTCATCGCGGTGTTTGAAGGTGAAGAGAAAGATGCATTGCTCCTGATTGCTCATTTGGATACAGTTTCAACGAATGGGTGGGCAGAGTATTGGACTGGCAAGGATGAATCTCGACGTGATCCACACTGCGGAGTTTTGGTAGATGGGAAAATTTGGGGCCGAGGTGCCTCAGATACAAAAGGTGGAATCGCGACCGTTATTTCCGCCATTGAAAGTATAAAAGAATCAGCTAGGAAGCAAAGCAAGACGGTAGTAGTGGCATTTGTTTCCGATGAAGAGTCTGGAGAGCCCGGCTTGGGCCTAAGTCTTGGGATAAAAGCAGCACTTCCATTTTTGCAGGAATTAAGTTTTCCATTCAGATTGGCAATTTATCTTGAGCCATCAAAACTTGATATTTATGTCGCTCAGATGGGGTTTCAAATAGTGGATATAGCAATTCAAGGAAAGACAGCCTATTTTGGTACTCCAGATTTAGGTATCGATGCCTTGAAGATTACGCATGATATTTTAAGCGCCTTATGGAAATTGAATGAAGAAATGAAGTTAGGCGACAGACATGAATTAATTGGAGAATCAAATTTATTGGTGACTTCACTTTCTTCAGGAGGTTTAATCGCCGTTCCGGGAACTAGCTCATTAAGCTTAATTAGAAAATTAAGACCCGGGGAATCTCTCGATAGCTCTGCAAAAAAACTGCGTGATGTTATCCACTCGGTTTCGATTCCAAATGGCGCGAGTATAGACATCAAATTTTCTGCATCTAGAGATCATCCAACCGGCGGTACTCCGATTGAGAATTCAATCAACTCGGATTTGATTTCATTTAGAGAAATCGTAAAAAACATTTCGCCGAACGCTGGCAATTTTGTTGGCGCGCCTTATTGGTCGGAAGCGCCCTTAGTTAATGATGCGCTTGGAATCCCGTGTGTTTACTGGGCGGGTGGCGATATCTCTGTCTGCCATACTCCTCAAGAGCACATCGAATTACAGCAATATAACGACGCAATAGTCTCATTGGCGAGATTCATGGAGTTGCCATGGCCGTCGATGTAGATGTAGTACCTGCCGGCTCATGCTGGAGGAAACCTAAAAGGAAGGAAAAATCAAGGTGATAGACAAAAAAACAATAGTAAAAACCCTATTGCTTGTCTCGGCGTTAATCGTGGGTTCTACTCCGAATTCATATGCAGCTTCGGCAGTTACTCAGGGCCCAAATGGAGAAAAAGCGACAGCATGTAAGACCATAAAAGTAACTACTAGCCAAAAGAACCAGGTAAAGAATGGCAAGTTTTCAGCTGCTCTTTTGTGGCACACATCTGGGGAATTTGTTGATGCAGTTAATTCAGGCGCAAGCGATACATTCAAATCCTTAGGAGTAAAAGTTGTTGCGACTGCTGATGCGCAATTCGATGTGGCAAAGCAAAAAGCGAACGTTGAAAATGCGATGGCAAAAAAACCGTCTGTGATTCTTGGATTGCCATTCGATGGAGTTGCTGCAGCTGCTGCTTATAAGCCAGCAGTTGACGCTGGAGTTAAATTGGTATTTTTATCAAACACTCCAGACAAATTCACTTACGGTAAGGAATTTGTCACGATAGTAACTGACGATTTGGCTCAAATGGGAATACAAGCGGCTGACGCATTAGCCAAAGCGATGGGTGGCAAAGGCGAAGTCGGCTACATTTATCATGATGCCACGTATTATGTTACAAATCAGAGAGACCAAGCATTCAAAGCTCAAATCCTTGCTAAATATCCAAAAATGAAGATTGTTTCAGAAGTTGGCTTAGCAGACCCATCAAAAGGTCAGGAGATTGCTCAAGCAATGCTTACGAAAAATCCAAATCTTGGTGGAGTTTATGTCACTTGGGCTCAACCCGCCGAAGGTGTATTAGCAGCACTAAAAGCCTCCGGTAATAAGAAAACCAAGATTGTTACTCTCGATTTATCTGAGCCACTAGCAGTAGACATGGTCAAAAATGGAAATGTGGCCGCTTTGACTGCCGATCAAGCTTATGAACTTGGTTCGTGCATGGCTCGTGCCGGCGCATTAGGTCTTATCGGTGCCAAAGTAAAGCCATTTCTAATAGCCCCTGCTTTAACTGTTACAAAGAACAATGTTGAAGCGGGATGGAAGCAGTCTTTGAACAAGCCTCTTCCAAAAGCAGTAAAGAACGCGCTTAAGTAAGGTAACTTCATAGGGAAGAAGCGGCTTCTGATTTCGAAGAAAATCAGAAGCCGCTTCAAATTCGGAGGAGATTGCATGAACTTTCTGAGAAGAAATTTCGTCTACGTTGCGTTGCTAACTGTATTTCTCTTATTTGCTCTCTTCCTTAAAGAAGAAGGTTTTTTAACTTCAAACAATATTCTCAATATCGTGATTCAAGCGGCTCCCATTACTGTTATGGCTGTGTTTCTAAACTTTGTATTAGCTTCTCAAGAAATAGATTTAAGTTTAGGTGCAGTAGTTGGTTTATCGGGAGTCATCGCCGCGATAGTGATTCAGAATGGGGATAATGCTTTTATTGCATCAATAGCGGCGATATCTAGTGGACTCTTCATAGGTCTTGTAAACGGTTTACTTGTAAATCAACTAAAGATTCCCTCGTTTTTATCGACGCTGGCCATGTTAGGAATTGTTACTGGAATTGCTAGATGGATTACTGACCTAAAAACATTTTCTATTACTGACGAAAAATTTGTAAGCGTTATGGGAAGTGGTTCATTTTTCGGCATTCCTTCATTGGTTTTGTGGACTTTGGGAATTGTATTTTTTGGACATATTTTACTTTTCAACACTCGGTTCGGAGCTTGGGTTCTAGCCGTAGGAGATAATTCGGCTGCAGCTGAATCACTAGGAATTAATGTCAAGAAAGTCAGATTACTGGTGTTAATTCTCGGTTCTCTCGGCGCAAGCCTTTCTGGACTTTTATATGCCGGTCGTCTCCAAAGCGCTTCTTATTCCATCGGCGTAAACGATACCTTGACAGTTATCGCAGCAGCTGTAATTGGAGGAACTTCCTTATTTGGAGGTCGAGCCAGCATCTATGGTGCACTGGCTGGCAGCGTTTTACTTGCGATGCTTGTGAACGGTTTACTACTAGCTGGCTTTTCAGTTACGCAGCAATTGATTGTTCAAGGAGTTGTGTTAATTCTTTCCATGGCGGTGTCCATTAGAGGAAGAGGAACACATGTTTCTTGATGCACTAATGCGACGGAATAATGAATTCTTGTCTGCAATTGGCTTATTGCATCAGCAAGGGGTTTTGCCAGCCAATACATACGCCCTCGATCTCAATAATATTGAGAAAAATGCCGCGCTAATAGCCCATAGAGGGCATGAACTTGGAATAAATGTCATTGCCATGATGAAACAAATCGGTCGGAATCCTGACGCATGCACAGCGATAAAAAAAGGTGGGATAACAGATGCCGTGGCAGTAGATTTTGAATGCGGAATATATTCCAAGAAGAATGGTTTAGAAATTGGTCATATTGGGCATCTTGTACAGATTCCCAAAGCATTCTTTAATTCCACGATAGAATTGAGTCCAAAAAATTGGACCGCATTTTCAATTAACCATATTCAGCAAATATCAAGAATTGCAAAGGATCGCAATGTCATACAAAATATCTTCTTACGCGTTTGGAATGATAATTGTAAATTCTATCCCGGTCATGAGGGTGGTTTTCACGTAAAAGACTTGGAGGAAACTTTAATACAGATTCAGAATATAAGTAATGTAAAAGTTAGTGGAATAACTAGTTTTCCCGCATTACTTTTCAATAAAGAGAAAAAAAAGTTGGAAGTGACGCCGAATGCCGATGCGATCAACCAAGCCTCTGAAAAAGCTGAAAATATTTTAGGTTATCAAGTTATTAGAAATATGCCTGGAACGACCTCGTTAGTGGGCTTAGAGCTACTTGCTAAAAATGGCGCCACTCAAGTAGAACCGGGTCATGGCCTAACCGGCACCACACCTTTGAGTTTTTTTGAGGATACTCTTGAAATTCCGTCTGTTGCTTATGTATCAGAAGTTGCACATATTCATAACGGTAACGCTTATGTTTTAGGAGGAGGCTTGTATCGAGATCCTGTCCTAGGTGAAACGCCTTGTAAGGCTGTTGCTATTGATAGCTATGGTGGGATGGAAACTTTCGACGTCGATATGCCAAAGCCAGGAGCGATTGACTACTACGCGATTCTGTTACCTAATAATAAAGGTCAAGTTCCGCCTATAGGGACCACAATCGTTTTCGGTTTCCGACCTCAAGTTTTTGTCACGCGAGGCCTAACCGCCGGTGTATCAATTGAGGGTAATTCGCCAAGTATGAAGAAACTTTATGCTGCAAATGGTGCAGTATCAGACGTGAATTGGAATAAACAATGAGTAATTTCTTAGAAGTAGAAAATCTAAGTAAATCCTTTGGTGCGGTCAGCGCTGTTAGAAATTATTCTATTTCTTTAAGATCAGGTGAAATAAAGGCACTTGTGGGTGACAATGGAGCAGGAAAGAGTACGATCGTAAAAATGCTTTCCGGTGCCCTAAAACCAGATAGTGGGAAAATTAGCATTCAAGGATCTGAAGTGGTCTTGTCCAATCCAACCCAGGCAAGAAGTTTGGGAATCGAGACGGTTCGTCAAGACCTAGCAATAGCAACTCAGCAACCTATATTTCTCAATGTTTTTTTAGGGCGAGAATTGATCAAGCAACCTTTTAGACTTTTAGACAAAAAGTTAATGCGTAAACAGGCAAATGATCTATTTAAAACTCTAGGAATTTCAATTCCTGATCTTGATCTTCCTATTGGAAATCTTTCAGGAGGACAGAGGCAGGCAGTTGCAATCGCTAGAGCAGCTAAATGGGGTAGATCACTCGTAATTATGGATGAGCCAACCGCTGCCTTGGGTGTGGCCGAAACTAAAAAAGTCGAAAAACTTGTGAAAGATCTATCTAGAGAAGGTGTAGCAATTCTCATGGTGTCTCATAATTTAGATCAAGTATTTCGCTTATCAAAAAATATTTCAGTAATGAGACGAGGGGAGTATGTCGGAGAATTTCAAACAAATAGAACTAGCGTGAATAAAATTGTCGCTTGTATCACGGGGCAAAAGTAGAAATCCAAAACACCTCTATTGATTTAAACGCGTTTTCTCGTAGGTAGAGAATTTGGCCATGGTTTCAAATTCGTGATGTTGCCTAGTATTTTGTCAAGCCTCAAGTTCACTTGCCGACTCTTTAGTGCATTTAGTGCCAGAGGTTTGGTCTAGAGTAAGCGGAGCTAATCTCAAAAATGCCAATCTCCACCGCATTTTGCACTTATCGTTAAAGAATCCCGTGATCTACTGAATCGAATTGTGAGTTCCCTATCTATCCAAGTTGGAACCGGGCCAACGGACCAATCAGAAATCCTTCGCGTAACTATTACTCCTGGTTGAGGAAGTCCATCAGGAGATTCGACTCTAGCTTTAATCCAATTCGTTTCATTTGAATAGACCACTAATTCTGCATAGTCGAACTGATGTTTATAATCAAGAATCCAACTTGCTTCGAGAGACGTCTCTTCAGGGAAATCAATGAGAAGCGCATGACCAGAATTATGAATAAAACCGTTAGAAGTTTTCCACCAGAAGTCAGTCTTCTCTTTTGCAGTGACAATAAATTCAGAGCCAACAATTTCTGTATTCAAAGCTGGATTTAACCGATCTCCATTTTCAAGAGGGATGCGCTTTGTGGAGATACACCTTTTTCGAGTGGCTCCATCACACATGAGTAGAAGTTGCAATACAAATTCTGTACCTAAGAAAAGGTCAGAATCGCTAAGATTAAGAAATGAGCACCTTCTCAATCGCAATTGTCGGCGCTGGACCGGCCGGTTATTTTGCAGCTCAGGCGCTTCAAAATCTTCAGACTGATCAACTTAAATTCAAAATCGACATGATTGAAAAGTTACCCACTCCGTGGGGATTGGTAAGGAGTGGAGTCGCCCCTGACCATCCAAAAATCAAAACCGTCTCCAAAGTATTCGAAAAGATAGCCACTACCGATGGTTTTCAACTCTTATGTAATGTCGAGCTCGGAAAAGATATTTCGACAGAGGAACTGACAGCTTTATATGACGCCGTGATTATTGCAACCGGTTCAAGTAACGGTAGAAAACTAAATATTCCAGGTGAAAATCTGAGAGGGTCTTTATCTGCCGCCGACTTTGTACCCTGGTACAACGCTCACCCAGATTACGTAAATGTAGACGTTCCTTTAGACACAGATACAGCCGTAGTAATTGGCGCAGGCAACGTCGCGATGGATGTAGCTCGAATGCTCGCTCTAGAGCCTCGAGAACTAGACTCAACCGACACCGCACTTCATGCGCTAGATGCGCTTCATAATTCAAAGATTCGAACTGTTCATATTTTTGGTCGTCGGGGCCCCGAGCATGCCGCATTTACTTCACCCGAGTTAAGGGAGCTGCCGAAGCTAGAACACACAAACGTCGGCATTGATGAAAATGAGATCAAAGAAGCTATAAGACGCGCCGAAAGTGCTGGGGAAATCCCAAAAGAAGTTAAATCAAATTTAGATGCAATGATGGCTATTGCAATCAATCCGAGAAAAAATCATGAAAGAACACTTAATTTTCATTTTCTAGCCTCTCCAATTGAAATCAAAGGCGAAGGTAAAGTTAAAGAGATAATTTTCGCAGTAAATAAAGTTCAAGATGGAAAAGTAATTCAGACCGAAGAAACATTCACAGTTAAAGCAGGCTTGATTGTTTCAGCCATTGGTTATGAATCAGAACCTGTTGAGGGTATTCCCTATTCAAATGGAAAAGTAGAAAATGTGGAAGGGCGCGTTAGAGGAACCAATATCTATGTAGTTGGCTGGGCGAAGAGAGGACCATCTGGCGTAATCGGAACCAATAAGAGCGATGCAGCAACAGTTATCGAGTATCTAATTTCAGATTTAAGCGAACCAAAAACAAATAGCGGCATTATCAATTTATTGAAAGAACGTGGCGTCGTACATATCTCGCAAAGCAATTGGGAGAGACTAAATTCCGCAGAAGTTGTGGCTGGTTCGTCATCAGGTAAACCGCGCATTAAATTTGTTGACCGTAATGAGATGCTAGGCTTCGCTGACTAATTGCGCCCGTAGCTCAACGGATAGAGCATCTGACTACGGATCAGAAGGTTAGGGGTTCGAATCCCTTCGGGCGCGCTTAAGTTAGTCGGAGTTTTGGGTGTTTATTTAGAGTGAAATAGCGCCTAACTTAGATGCGTCGTCGGGAAAAATTACTCGAGTGCCAGAAATCTTGTATCGGTCTGCCGTTATTCCTTGAGCTAAAAAGCCATCCAAAAACATTTTTTGATCAACAAAGTTTCTGAAATCATAGATCTTGACAATAGTGTTGTCGATGCTACAGGTGCCGAATTCCTTTACGTACTCTACAAATTCAGAAGATTTTGTGAAATCAAGACAACCAATGCGATTTGCAAAAGACTTTAGAATGTTTAGACTCTCTTGAGTGTAGATATCAGCATTATATTTGAATCCTTTTAGGCTTCGGCAGGCACTTGCAAATTCAACAATATCAAACGGAATATAAGACATACTATTGTCAATAGCATACTGAAATCCCGTAATCTCTTCTGGATTTTGCGTGGTGTTCAATGTGCGATTCATGTCGGCACTCCGATCAGCAACTTGCCAAATATTGTCCCTCAAAGTTCCCATGGTCGACGCCACTAATCCGAAAGTTTTATAATAGAAGGAATCGATAAATAATGCTTGTTTTCGATAAACAAGTCGCATCTGAACATAATCATCCTGTGGAATCTTTGTGCGCTGCTTATCAAAAGTTATACTTTTATTGATAATTTGCTTACACGCCAAAATGTTTGATTTTAGCTTCTGAGAATTTGAGAGTGCAGCGTGAGAATATGGACTCAGAGAAAAGCTTGCAAGTATTAAAGTAATTCCCATCGCAATAATTCGAAAAAACGACCATTCTAGGTTCCTCACAAACGGAAATTTACCCGAATACAAATCGTTTGTCTTTTGTAAATGGTCAAGGGCAGTAATATCAAGGCACTCAAAGGGGAGACAAATGGCCGCATCAACACCAATCCAAATTCCAGCAGAACGACTAAAGGGTTTAAGAAGGTATAACGCAATCGCGGGTATCTTTCACTTAATCCAAGCAATTGCAATAGTTGCTTTAGCGAATGATTTTGCCCTTCCGGTATCTGTTAGTTATTTGTTGGACGCCCCGATTCCAGGAGCAAAGTTTGAAGAGGTTTCTTTATTTAATCTTCCGATTGCCTTAGGCGTTGCTCTATTTTCCTTGCTTAGTGCAATTGCTCATTTTTGGATAGTTGGTCCTGGTTTTAAGAAGTATGCGAATGACCTTAGCAATATGAGAAATATTGCTCGCTGGATTGAGTATTCAATCTCATCGACTCTAATGATCATCTTAATTTCTATGATTAATGCGGTTTGGGATGTCGTCGCCTTAATTGCAATTGCGGGAGCAAATATTGCGATGATTCTCTTTGGTTGGCTGCAGGAGAAATACGAGGAACCAGGCAAGGGAAGTTTGTTGCCATTCTGGTTTGGTTGTATTGCTGGCATCGTTCCTTGGATTGCTATGTTCTGGTTGCTTTTCTCTCCGGGCAGCAGCTCTGAGGCTCCCGGTTTTGTTTACGGTGTGGTTTTCTCACTCTTCCTATTTTTTAATTCATTCGCGATTGTTCAATGGCTTCAATACAAAAAAATTGGAAGATTTGCGGATTATCTAGTGGGCGAGCGAGCTTACATAACGCTTTCATTTATTGCTAAGTCAGCTCTGGCTTGGCAGATTTTTGCTGGGGTTTTAGCAACTAGCGCTCTTTAACTTTTTGATTCTGTGAAAGGCCAGGTTTTGGAGAATTGAATGAATAAAAATCGTGTTTTGGTTGTTGGAAGTACCAATATTGATCTTGTTACCACTATGTCTCGAGTTCCAAGTGGCGGAGAAACGATTATTGGAAAGGAATTTCAACAACACTTTGGCGGTAAAGGTGCAAATCAAGCTGTAATGGCTGCGCGTTGTGGAGTTCCCGTTTCCATGATTTCCGGCGTAGGCAGTGACAATTTCGGCCTGGATATGTTGAAGAGCTTGTCAGAAAATAAGATTGATACCAATTCAATTTTTCGTTTTCCTGGAACCTCAGGAATAGCTCACATCTGGGTAGAAGAAAGTGGCGAAAATAGGATCACAATTATTCCAGGAGCTAATTTCAAATTAGAGCCAGAAGCAGTAGTTGAAGAGATGAAGTCACTTAAAGATATTGGCTATGTTGTGGCACAGTGCGAAGTACCTTTAGAGGTCGTCAGAGCAGCATTCTCTGAAGCTAAGAAGAGCGGAATAACAACAATTTTTAATCCGGCCCCTTTCTTGCCGCTTCCATCCGACCTATTGGATGACACTGATTGGCTGATAGTTAATGAATCTGAATTTGCTCAGTTACATCCCGAATCTTTAGAGCCCATTAATGACGAAGTAATAAAGTCGTTGCCGCGTAATGGCAACACCATTATTACCCTTGGGGCAGCCGGCGCCGTATTAGTACAAGACGAAATCAAAAGAGTTACAGCACCAAAGAGAAGTCCAGTGGATACGACCGGAGCTGGTGATTGTCTAATAGGCGCATTCGCATCTGGACTTTCAATGGGATTTGCTCCAGAGAAGGCCTTGATGCTTGGTGTCATTTGTGCTTCAGAAAGTGTTATGCGCGCAGGAGCTCAAACGTCGTACCCAACTTTCGATGAAGCTAGAGAATTAATA
>Ga0315901_10008413_pt1 | contig 11989 bp, 9 predicted proteins | sample LakEriMetagenome_10_FD_203761 | JGI IMG/M metagenome (GOLD analysis project Ga0315901, IMG submission 203761) | Freshwater fungal communities from buoy surface, Lake Erie, Ohio, United States - Buoy 2 MA116 | ecosystem: Environmental > Aquatic > Freshwater > Lake | place: USA: Lake Erie, Ohio...
TTTCAGTAACCGGGGTGGCAGTGACTGGGGCGTCACCAAGGCTGGAGACAAACTGGGCGCATTTCAAGTCGGACTTGGCAGGGGGGCCAGTCTGCCAGATGACTTTCCCTGCAAGTCCAGCAGCACTTGCGGCATCTTCATGAGTTGCGCGAATGAGGGAAGACTTGGGGGAGGTTGCGCCGCCTTGCGTCCACGACACCCATCCCATGGAAGGCAAGGCTGACAGGCGGAATCGCAGTGTCTCCAGTTTTCGGCGAGCAGACAGTCATACAATACGGCTTCCGGACTGCGAACAGTTCGTTGCTGATTTGCAACCGCTGAATTGCGGCGCTGACCTCCGGTTGATCAGGCAGTTTCGGACGGGACGCCTGCGACATGCCACGCGGCCTGCTCGAAGCCCGCATTTCGTTTCCACGCTCCGAGAGATCGGGCATGCCGGGGCGCTGTGCCACACCGATCCGCAGTCACCGCTCTGCTCACCAGGGAGGCCGATCCTGTTGTCCAGATTCCTTTTGGAATGATGACGAGTGCAGGGTTCACACGACCTGATTCGAGACTGTCTCCCGGGAGACCTGCAAGGTTCCGCAGAACGCTTCTGGCTCTGGCACAGTCCAGTGCCAGAGTCCCACACACCGCCTGCCGACGATCTTCGCGCGACAGGCAGTCGGCATTTGGTCATCGGGATGGAATTCCATGCGGAGTGGAAATGGTGCCGTTCAAGTGACTTTTCAGGCGGGGGAACAGTCGGGGATTGCCGTTGGCTTTTGTCGCAATACGTGGTCAAATTGCCAGACCTCCCCCATTCGCGGTAGAATCGAAACTGCGGGAGGCAGAGTCCGAGTCAATTTTGGATGTGAGTCGCTGTACCCGCTGAACCCCCCTCGGGGAAGTCGCCTGGCCGATTGCCTCACCAGGCCCGACTCTCCGCCACACTTCCCGCCACCTGACCCATGCCGGCTGCATCGTCGCCTGTTTTGTCCGAGGAGCGTTCCGTGTCTCCTGCTGGACCGCCGGCGTTTGATTACCAGCCGCGAACGCGGGTGGTTTTCGCACCGGGGGCACTGCAGCGGTTGGGCGAACTGGTTCGCGAGTTGGGAGGCCGGCGGGTGTTGCTGGTCTCGGACCAAGGGCTCGGATCTGCCGGCCATCCCCAACGGGCCATGGAGGTGCTGTCGGGGGCAGGTTTCCAGGTCACCCTCTTCGACGAGGTCCAACCCAATCCAACCACCGACGATGTCGATCGGGGTTTGACTGTGGCAAGGGCTGCACAGACCGACCTCATTGTCGGGTTGGGGGGGGGCAGCAGCATGGACTGTGCCAAGGGAATCAACTTCCTGTACTCCAACGGCGGGGTGATGTCGGACTACAAGGGGACGGGCCGGGCATCGCGACCGATGTTGCCCATGATTGCCGTCCCGACCACCTCGGGCACGGGCAGCGAGGCGCAGTCGTATGCTCTGATCGCCGATGCCAAGACGCACATGAAGATGGCGTGTGGAGATCCGAAGGCGGCCTGCCGGGTGGCCCTGCTCGATCCCGAGTTGACCCTCAGCATGCCCGCGACGGTGACTGCCGCGACCGGGGTGGACGCTCTCAGCCATGCGGTGGAATCGTATGTCTGCACCCGGCGGAACACGGTCTCCATCCTGTTCGCCGAGCAGGCGTTTCAACTGCTGGTGCATGGCTTGCCTCAGGTTCTCGGCACTCCACGTGATCTGTCGGCCAGGTCCGAGATGCTGCTCGGGGCACATCTCGCGGGGGCGGCCATCGAGAACTCGATGCTGGGGGGAACACACGCCCTCGCCAATCCCCTTTCGGCCCATTGCGGGCTGACGCATGGAGTGGCGATTGGTGTGATGCTGCCACATGTTGTCCGGCACAACGCACCGACGGTGAATGAACGTTACGGGCGGCTGGCCAATCTCGCGGGCCTGTGCGAGGCGGGGGACCGGAGTTCGGGTGAACTGCTGGCCGATCACCTGCGGCAAATGGTGGCTCGGGCCGGGTTGCCCGGGCGGTTGTCGGACTGTGGCGTCAACCGGGCACAGATTCCGTTGATGGCGCGCGAGGCGACCCAGCAATGGACCGGGACCTTCAACCCGAAACCCCTGAGTGAGGCCGATTTCCAAACTCTTTACGAATGTGCCTGGTGATGAACCCCACCCCTTTCCGAACACTGTCGCGCGGGGCTGGTCCTGCTGGTCTCACGAGTCCGCTGTCGCGTCGCGAGATGCTGGCCGTACTGGGGGCGTCTGCTCTGGGATGGTCTGTGGCGGGACTCCCGGGACTGGTCCACGGGGCACCTCCCGTCGTGGCTCCCACCAGTTGGCCCAGCTTTCGGAATGGTCCCTCGCAGCGGGGCCTGGCGACCTGCAACTTGCCGGCGCAACTCGAACAACTGTGGATGGTCGAAGCAGGACCCAAGGATGGGATGATCAGCTCGACCTGTGCCATCGTGGGGGATCACGTCTACGCAGCCTCTCTCAATGGCCAGGTCTTCTGCCTGGACCGGCTGACGGGCCGGCGTCTCTGGACCTATCGCTCACGTGAAGAGGCGGATGAAAGCAAGTTCATCCCCGGGTTCAAAGCCGCAGTGGCGGTCTCGGGGGACCTGCTGTACATCGGCGATGAAGAAGGCCTGTTCCATGCGATCGACCGGGCCACCGGCAAGAAGGCCTGGACCTATTCGACCAATCCGGACGATCCCACCGGCGGCGGGGCGCCGATCATCAGCGGAGCCAGCTTCTTCGAAGACCGCGTGATCTTCGGCTCGCACGACAACAACCTGTATTGCCTGAAGGCGGCCGACGGGGCCCTGGTCTGGAAGTTCGAAACGCAGGGGATGGTGAACTGCTCGCCGGCGATTGTCGATGGCCACACGTTTGTCACCGGTTGCGACTCGCACCTGCGGGTCATCAACGTCTCCACGGGGGAACAGGTGACCGACATGCCCCTGGGGATCTATCTCATCGCCTCGCCCGCGGTGGTCGACCAGATGCTCTACGTGGGGACCCATGGAGGGGAGGTGCTGGCGATCGACTGGAAGCAGGCGAAGAGTGTCTGGACGTACAAGGCTGCGCAGGGAGATGTGGCCTTTCATTCCTCGGCTGCCGTGAATGACAAGTTCGTCGTGTTGGGGGGCCAGGACAAAAAGCTGCACTGCATCGACCGGGAGACCGGGAAAAATGTCTGGATCTTCAACGCCAAGCGGCAGATCGACAGTTCGCCTGTGATTGTGCAGGACCGCGTGTATGTCGGTTCGCACGATGGCCGGGTGTATGGCTTGGAGCTGGCGACCGGGAAAGAGTTGTGGAGCTTTGTGGATGGGCGGCCATTCTCGGCATCCCCCGCAGTCGGTGAGGGATGTCTCGTGATTGGCTCGGAGGCACCCACCGGCAAGTTGTACTGTTTTGGTCAGAAGGGATGAGGTGCGTCCATGACGCCGGAAACAGGCTCGACCCCCGGGTTGGAGGTGGTGTCGGGAAACAAGCCCGAGACGACCGAGGTGGGCAGCTACTTCATCTCGAATTACCCGCCGTTTTCGCAGTGGAAGCGGGAATTCCTGCCCGAAATCGAACAGGTTCTTGACCGGCCCCCGGCCCATCCCGGGGCCCCGCTGGGTCTGTACCTGCACATTCCATTCTGCCGCAAGCGGTGCCGGTTCTGTTACTTCCGCGTCTACACCGACCAGAACGCCAAGGACATCGAGCGGTACGCACAGGCCCTGGCCCGCGAGGTGGAACTGCTGGCGCACAAGCCCAGCGTGGCGGGGCGGTCGTTGCGGTTCGTGTATTTTGGCGGAGGGACGCCGTCCTACCTGAGCGCGAAGCAACTCCTGGCCCTGCGGACCCGGCTGCATGCCTCGGTCTCATGGGACTCGGCCGAGGAGGTGACCTTCGAGTGCGAGCCGGGCACGCTCAGCCTCGAAAAGGTGAAGACCCTCAAGGAAATCGGCGTCACGCGGATTTCGCTGGGGGTCGAGAACTTCAACGACACGATCCTGGAAACCAATGGCCGGGCGCATCTCTCTCCCGAGATCTTCCGGGCGTACGAGTGGATTCAGCAGGTTGGCTTTCCGCAGGTCAACATCGATCTGATCGCCGGGATGATTGGTGAGACCGATGAGAACTGGCATCGCTGCATCGACAAGGCCCGCGAGCTGGCTCCCGACAACATCACCATCTACCAGATGGAGCTTCCCTTCAACACGCTGATCGCCAGGGAGATGAAGGAGGCGGGCATCACCTCGCCAGTGGCGAACTGGCCCACCAAGCGGCGGTGGGTGGATGAGGCGTTCGTGGAACTGGGGAAGCAGGGCTACCACATTTCGAGCGCCCAGGAACTGGTGCGGAATCCGGAACGCGATCACTTCGTCTACCGCGACCAGGTCTGGCGGGGAGCCGACCTGCTGGCGACCGGTGTGGCGTCGTTCGGGCACCTGCAGGGTGTGCATTACCAGAATCTCGACCAGTTGACCGACTACCTGGCCGCGTTGGAAGCGGGCCGATTGCCCCTCAACCGCGCCCTGCGGATCACTCCGCACCAGGCGTTGATCCGCGAGTTTGTGCTGCAGTTGAAGGAAGGGGCAATTCGGATCGGACCGTTCCTCGACAAGTTCGGTGTCGACCTGCGGGAGGAATTCCGCGAGGCGTTGGGACGGCAGGCCCAGGCTGGCTACCTCGCGGTCGACGGTGAGACAATTCGCCTCACCCGCAAGGGGTTGCTGCAGGTCGACACACTGCTGCCCGAGTATTTCGAACCGGCCCATCGGGCCGTGCGGTACACGTAGCCCTCGCCGGCCCCGCACCGTCCGCTCGTCTTGCGATGATGATCGCCGGGGCGGTCTGCCCCTCCCCGAGTGCCGGGCCCGTGCTCCCACCGGATTGCCGCGGTTCGCGGGTGCGTCGGCTCCGGGGGCAACGCGGCCGTCGTGTCGCGACAGTCTTTTCACCCCCGAAACTCCGCAGGCATCATGCCGGCGGCGTTTGCGGCAGCAATCCCAGTTCGGGTGCGATCGTCTGCATGGCGGCGATGCAGAAATTGATGTGCTCGTCGAGGTCGACCCCCAGGTCGGCTGCCCCCCGGGTGATGTCATCGCGGTTGACCGCCGCGGCGAACGACAACTGCTTGAGTTTCTTTTTGACACTCTTGGCGTCGAGACCTTCGAGGCGCCCGGGGCGGACGAGGGCCGAGGCGGTGAGGAACCCGCAGAGTTCATCGCAGGCGTAGAGGGTATTGTCGAGTCGGGAGAGGCGGGGGCAGTCGGTCAGATAGTCGGCATGCGACTGGATGGCATAGATCAGCACCTGGGGATAACCCCGTTCGGCGAGAATACGGCTTCCCTGCAGTGGATGATCCGGAGGATTGGGCCAGCGTTCGTAGTCGAAATCGTGCAGCAATCCGACCGCCCCCCAGAGCTCCTCGTCCTCCCCCCATTTCCGGGCATACGCCCGCACCGCCGACTCGACTGCCAGCATGTGCTTGATGAGGCTTTCACTCTGTGTGTACTCACGGACCAGGGCCAGTTGTTCGGTGCGGGGGGGAAGCATGGGGGGGGGCAGGAGTGGGGCAGACGGAAATGGTGTGTTGGTGGTCATCACGGTCGGTCCGCAAAGAACGGAATTCGATTCTACCTTTCGCCGGAATGTCCGTCACCGAATGGATCGCAGAGTGCGAGGATCAGGCGAATGCCACCGTGTTCCACGTCTTGTGTGAGAGCTGGGCCGCGTGGCGGGGGGCCATTCCATGGATTGGCTGCTTCACCAGACCCCACTGACCTTGTGTCAGTTGGTGAACGAGATCTGTGGCTAGATCGCGGCCCCGACGCGCGCGTGTCCCCTCTCCCGCGAGATGACGTCCGGTGAACGACACCCGGGTGACCGCGGGAGAGGGTTAGGGTGAGGGCGAAAGGGCCGCTTGGTTGGGTCAACCTCGAGATTGGCTCGGATGCAAGTACTGCGCGAAAGCCCCCTCATCCAGCCTTTGGCCCCCTTCTCCCCCGCGGGGGAGAAGGCCCCGATGCAAGTCAGGGCAGGGGGTGGGAGAGGTGAGAGTGCGGCACGAAGCCGCCCCGCCGCAGGTCTCAGGCGAACGGCCCAGCGTCAGCTGGCTGGTGGAACCGTGGCTGCCTGGTTCGACTCTCCTCGTCACGTACAACGCCCACGTTGTCTGAAGCGCAACATGCGAGTCGGAGTGGCGGCGACTGAAGTAGCCTGCATCGAATCTTCATCGCGTCGTCAGATCTTGTCCGATTTCCGGCCGTTGCAACCGCGACACAGCAATTGGATGTTATTGTCGGAGTTTCCGCCACCACGCGCCACGGGAATGATATGGTCAAACTCGAGATAATGAGTCGAGCCGCATTCGGCGCATTTTCCGCCGTAGCGTTGCCAAACGCGCTGACGCACATCGCGCGGAATGTGACGGGCATCAGAGAGATCGCGGGGTGTCACCAATGTCTGATTGGCCTTTTGAATGGCCGCGATCCAGATCTCGGCTCCAAACTCAGGCGGGCTGGGCAGGGTATACAGTCCGGCCGCGGAACCAGCGCACTGGATCTCCAATCCATTGGATTCGCGTTGGAATCCGAGGATCTTGGTGTGGCTGATTTGTTGGGAATGCTCTTCTGACGTAAAGATGAATCGATTATCGGTGATGACTCCGTGACCGAACACGATTTTCGAAGCGCGTCCATCCGTACGTCGGCGTGCGGAAATGAAACGGCTATTCCCGGCGAAGTGCACAATTTCCCCGGCCTTGATCGCAAGTCCCCGTGGTGCTGGCAGAGAGGGAAGCGCTCCTTTGCGAATGTTCGATCTTTGCTTGACGACAGAGATCTCTTCGCGAACATATCTGGAAAACTCCCCGTCGGCGAGGAATTGTCTCAGAACCCAGTTCAGGTAGCTTTCCTCCTGGGGGGTGATGTCTCCGTCGCTCTTGAAATCGGCCAACAGATGTTCGGCCCATTGTTGAGCAGGTTCCTGAACCACGGAGTGGAACTCCTCCTGAGTCAGCCCCAATCGCGAGACCGTTTTGGTGATCAGTGACCAGTCGGTCTGATCGAGCGTGCCATCCTCCAGGACCTGGAAGAACAGGCTGCGGAGAAATCCCTCTCCTTGTTCGCGAAATCTGGTCCGCAAAAATTCCGAGACAGTGGTCCCGCCCATCTTGGCCACGTGGGAGAGTTGAGCGAATTCCCCGTCGTCGAGGATGCCATCCTGAAAGGCCTGCGCGAGGATCGAGGCGAAGACTGTCTCCGCGTGGTCGCGCATGAGCCGCGATGTCTCGTTTTCGGAAAGCCGCAGGTGCTTCGCGACCCAGTCGAGCGTGCGCAGTTCGGTGCTCGAAAGCTCGGTGTCGCTCCAGGCCTTGGTCAGACATTTCTGATAAATGCGGGAAACGATCTCGTTCCGATCGGTCTCGTCGATTTCATGCTTCGCCAGAGTGGCTTCCAGGTTGAAGTTGTCACGCTGGTCCGAGAGCGCACGGTGAACCAGGGCCACGCCACGATTGAGACGTTCCTCTCGATCAGGATCGACGAGGGCTGTCCAGCCCTTCTGGAGCAACGAGAAAACTCGCTTGGTCGACATGGTGGCACCGCGTCTGAATCATTCATTTGCCGACAAGACACAAAACGGCCTATGCTGAGTGTAGTGCATCAACGAGTCAGACAGCAGTGTAAATCTGAAGCTGTCATCACGAATTTCGCCCATCGCAATAGAGGCTGCGAGATTAGGCTGGAACGGCAAAGACACAATTCCTGAAGGTGCTCCAACCGGCGTTGATGGCAGTCTCTGAATACTCAGTTTGTGGGCGCAACCGGTTTCAAAACCCCCTCCCCACCATCCGGATTCAGCACATAGCCCCGACTGCCATCCGCTTTGCGGATCAAGCCAACGCGTTCCAGTTTGTTGAACGCGGTGCGCACTTGGCGGTAGAACCGGTCGAACTGCAGGATGTCGTTGGGACGCCCCTGCCAGGCCCACAAATCGCGGCTGGTCGCCTTCGCGCTCACCACGGTGCGGGTCGAATATCGGCCGTGGCGGTAGACCACGCCGAGAATCTGCTGGTACAAGAGCGGCAGCCCGTCGTAGCCCAACCCGAACTGCTCGCGCAACTCCCGACGGTAATCGGTCTGCATCAGCGTGCGGCAGGGGACATACACGGGATACTCCGGCTGACTGGTTTCGTGCTCGACAATCAAACCCGCGCTCTTCAGTTGGTGCAGTTCCAGACTGTGATTGTTGTTGTGGCTTAACAAAATCGTGTAACGACGCTGCTGATGCGCCCATTCGCATTTCATCAGGTAGGCCAGCACTGCCTTCTGAGAGAACGTCGGAAGGGCACCTTCGAGCTGTTCGAGAAAGAAGCGATCGAACGAGTTGAAGTGCCGCTCGATCGCTTCATCGACGAGCTTCCCGGTGCGCAGCACCAGCGTGACGTCGTGCTGCCCCAGTTGATACGTGGGCAGTTCGATTTCATTCCGCAGTGCCAGATCCACCAGCGTCGCCATCCCGATTCCTCGTCCCTCCCATTTGCGGTAGATGCTCAGCACATCGGCCAACTTGGGATTCCGCGGTTGGGCTTCGGGCAGCAGCAGCAGCACTGGAATCTCGGACTGCGGCGACTCGATCCGTAGATCACGGGGAAAGGTGCCCGGGTTCTCAATCGACAGCGATTCACCAGGACGGATCGTGACAAACACCTGTTTGTCAATCGAGTAATCGCGGTGGGCCAGGGCATTGTTGATCGTTTCACGCAACAGAGCTTCGGGGTATTGAGGCTGGGGCGTGCCCCCTTGGTCGAGCGCGACGCCCACATGAATGTTTCGCAGCACGTAGCCGACACTGCGCTCCATCAGCGGCAAAACGTTGTCGACAAGGATCTGCTTGTCGCGGGCGATCTCCTGCGGAACATCCACAAAACCATGTACCTGGCACCGCAGTCCCAGGTGGTCGGAGGGATGCTCGCCGCAAACCAACAGGCCCAGGAGGGTGGCTTGGCCCTGGGAAACAAAGTGCCTCCGCTGCAGGAAGGACGCCGCTGAATTCAGGTCGGGCTTGATCGATTCCTTGCGAACGACCTGGTTGAGTTGGTGGATGAAGGCATTCAGCGCTTCGAGACTGAAATCGCTCAATGAGGTCCCTGGAACGGGTTCCAACTCCCGGGCGCGTCGGGCGTCTTCTCGACGACGTTCCTGACGCCGGATTTCTGCCTCGCTGAACGTCGTGTCTCCGGTGGCCTCGCGCTTCCAGGGACGCCCTTCGTAGAACACAAATTTGCGATCTTCAGGGAGCTGGGGAATCCCCTGCAAAACCACCTGGCCGTCGAGAAACGGGACGATCTGCGGTGGGGGTATCACGTCGGTCAAATCGACTGCACGCCCCTCGCGATCGGAGAACCGCCGTGGCAGCTCCTTCAGTTGCCCTTCCTGCTCGGCGCGCCACCCCTGAAAAGCGTACCGGCGTTCGCGACCCTGTCCTTCTTCACGGATCCCCAACAAGACAAATCCGCCATAGGTGTTCAGAAAGGCGCACATCGATTGATGCAGTTTCCGCCACTCGGCTCCTGTTGGGGGAACCGGTTTGATCTCGAGTGCGTGCGTTTCCAATTCCTCGAATCTCTGCTGACAGATCAGCTCTTCGAGTTTGGTCAGCGTCTTCGCCAATTCTTGGGGGATCATCGACGGTTGGAGAGAGTCAGTCTGATAATGAGGCCTTCACTGTACAAAGTTCCCAGTTGCCGGGGAAACACCTTTCCTGCATCAAAGAGGCCCATGCCTTGTGATTTCCGAGTGTGCGGTCGGCAGCGAGCTCACCCATCCAACACTAGCCCTGAGTGAATGAACATATGTTTAAATGTCTGCGTTTGATGGCGGTCGAACACTCAGGCATCTGGCGTGTCTGCCAATAATTGGCACGCCGCGATTTGATCTGCTACGCTTTCTTAAACAGCACGACTAAACTGTCACTGGACAACTGTCGCTTTTCCTCCTGTTGGTTACAGACCGCGCGGTCATGGACCCGATCATCAACCTGTTTCAGTCTCTCGGTTCGCTGATCCACTCAGTTCTCGATGTGGTCTGGGCGGTGCTGTCATTGCTGGGGCCGTGGTTGCCCCTGGTCGGTTGGGTCGCCTTCTGGCTTTGTGCGGTGAATTGGCAGCGACTGCGGTCGCTGTTGGCTCGCGGGGGCTGGATCGGAGTCGTCCTGCTGGCAGCCATGGCGGTCCTTGTTTGGGGAAATGTCTCCCCGTCGCGGGAGGGGGTCGACCTCTTCGGACTGAAAATCAGCAATTTCGTCGAGAAGACGGTCTATGTTTCGGGGTTGGTCTCGCTGATGTTCCTCGCGGGGGCACTGCAACTCTCCGGATTTTGTGCTCAATGGTGTGACGTTCCTGCCCCGCCAGCCGATGACCATCATCATGGCCATGATCACAGTCACGGCGGTCATGATCACGACCATTCCCATGACCATGGTCACGATCACAGTCATGACCACGGTCATGATCACAGTCACGCACCGGCTCTGGCTCACCACTGAGTTTCTGGCGAGTTCACGCTCCCAGACGCAGGTTTCGTTGATTCCGGTGACGGCTGTCCGCACGTCGGGCATTCTCATTTGTCCCGACTCGACGATGCCCCTGCCAATGTAGGTTGGGCCGACTGCATCCTGGGTTGTCTCCCACGAATTCATGGTTATGGACCTCATTTCCCGGGCGACATTCCTGAGCGTCTGCCATGCCCATCGATGAGGCGGATCGACTGCTGGTGGCCCGGATTCGGGCTGGAGATGAGCAGGCGTGGCGCGACTGTATTGCCAGATTCGAAGGCAGACTCCTGGCCTTTGTGGACAGTCGATTGCGGGATCGCGCGCAGAGTGAAGATGTCGTCCAGGAGACATTCCTCGGGTTCCTGATCGCTGTCCCGAATTACAACGATGAGACCCCGCTGGAGAGCTTCCTGTTTGCCATTGCCGCCCACAAATTGACCGACACCCTGCGTCGACTGGGGCGCCGACCGACCGTACCCCTGTCGCTGCCTGACTCGCAAAACAGCCAGTCGGGTGAGCCTGCTGCCCAGGTCCGGATGGCCTCCAGCCTCGCCCGCAGCCGGGAACAGCACGGGATCGAAAGCCGACTGCTGAATGACGCCCTGCGACGCCTGATTGGCCAGTGGAAGGTCCGGGGTGAGTGGGAGCGGCTCCAGGTCATTGAGCTCTTGTTCGTGCTGGGGTGGCCCAACAAGCGGGTTGCGGCCGAACTCGGCATCTCCGAACAGGCAGTCGCCAATCACAAGCACTTCGTGGTGGGCAAACTTCGGGAGTTGATTCGCGAAGCCACCCAGGGAGAGTCCGACGGCAGCGAGTTGGGGCTGCGTGACTGAGGTTTGAGGACTGTGAACGGGATTCCCTCCGTATTCTCCCAGTCGGCCCGATTGGCGGCCGTCACGCTGCCAGGATCATGGTTGTGAGACTCTCGAAATCGCCTGTAGAATCACGCAACGCCTCGGGTAGGTCTCGGAGGTGGTTACACCGAATCGGTCTCTGACGGGTCTGAGTGATGTTGAAACGGATGGGAGTGTTGCTGGGGTTGGTCGCCGGATTGACCACAGGAGTGATGGATGCCCGGGGAGCGGAGACTGCACCGCTGATCGAGGCTGTTCGCATCGTGGATGCGGAAGGAAAGGGGGCCCGGGCGGCAGCCCAGGCATTTCAGAAGCTTGCGCAGGAGGGGCCGGACGCGATCCCCGGTCTGCTGAAGGGGCTGGATGGAGCCAATCCCCTCGCCTCGAACTATCTGCGGAATGCCATTGAGACGATTGTCGACCGAACCCGCACCGCCAAGGGGAAGCTTCCCCTCGCTGAGATTGAGACGTTTCTCAAGGAGACCGCCCACGAGCCACGGGCCCGTCGACTCGCTTTTGAAATCCTGGTGGCCACCGACAAGACCAACTTTGACCGGTTGATTCCCGGGATGCTGAACGACCCCA
>Ga0315901_10008415_pt1 | contig 11988 bp, 9 predicted proteins | sample LakEriMetagenome_10_FD_203761 | JGI IMG/M metagenome (GOLD analysis project Ga0315901, IMG submission 203761) | Freshwater fungal communities from buoy surface, Lake Erie, Ohio, United States - Buoy 2 MA116 | ecosystem: Environmental > Aquatic > Freshwater > Lake | place: USA: Lake Erie, Ohio...
TGAGTTGATCACAAAAATGGCTCGTGAAAACGGAGTTAATATCTATCCTGTTGATTCAGAGCATTCTGCTATTTTTCAATGCTTGGTCGGTGAGTTTCACAACAAAATCGAAAAAATTTACCTAACGGCATCTGGAGGTCCATTTCGCGGATTCACAACGGAACAATTGAATCAGGTTAGCAAAGAACAAGCATTAAAACACCCGAATTGGTCAATGGGAGCAAAAATAACAATTGATTCTGCGTCCTTGATGAACAAGGGGTTAGAAGTAATTGAAGCAAAATGGTTATTTAATTTGACTCCTGATCAAATCGATGTGATTGTTCATCCTCAATCAATCATTCACTCCTTGATTCAATTTGAAGACGGGAGCATGAAGGCACAAATGGGCTTACCCGATATGAAACTTCCAATTCAATTTGCGCTGACTTATCCAAATCGTTTTCAAACAAATTTTCCAAGATTTGATTTTTTAAATTATCCGAACTTAACCTTCGAAAAAGCAGACTTAAGCGTATTCATAAACTTAAATTTAGCATACGAAGCGATGAAACAAGAAGGTGTGTCAGCTTGCTTTTTAAATGCTGCGAATGAGGTTGCTGTTGATTCCTTTTTAAATGACAAAATTAAATTCATTGATATATTTAAAATTAACGAATTAACTCTGAAAAAATCACCTCGTATTTCGGCTCCAACATATGAGGACTATGTCCAAGCAGATGGTGAAGCGCGAAAAATTGCCTCAGAAATTAGTTCTTCATTAAATTAGCACGTATCAGCCCAAAGCTGTACTTTTGCATCCCATGTACAAGAAGGTCGTCCTTAAAAAAAATAAAGAGGAATCTATTCTGCGAAAACATCCGTGGATTTTTTCCGGTGCAATCGATTTAATTGATGATGAAATTCAAGATGGTGACTGCGTTTCTGTTTTTAATTCAAAAAATCAATTTTTGGCAAATGGTCACTTTCAAAATGCAACCATCGCCATTCGAATCTTAAGCTTCGTAAACATACCATTAGACGAAGAATTTTATATACAAAAATTAAAAGAAGCTATTCAATTGCGCAAAGATTTAGGTTTTTTTCATGCTGAAAATAACATCTGTAGAATTGTTCATGGAGAAGGAGATGGACTTCCAGGATTAATCATTGATTTTTATAACGGAGTTGCGGTCATCCAATGCCATAGTATTGGCATGTATAAATCGATTGATGTGATCAATAAGGCACTTCAAACGAATTTAAAAAAGCAACTTAAAGCGGTCTATTCAAAATCAAGTGATACTTTGCTTAACAAACAAATAACGAAAGATGCGTTTTTATTTAGTGAAGTTAAAACACCTCATAGAGCATCTGAGAATAGGATAAACTATGCCATTGACTGGATAACGGGACAGAAAACAGGATTTTTTATTGATCAACGCGAAAACCGAAAGCTCTTAGGAAAATATGCATACGGAAAGAAAATTCTAAATACTTTCTGCTACAGCGGAGGCTTTAGTCTATCTGCACTCATTTCAGGAGCCAAAGAAGTTCATTCTCTCGATAGTTCAAAAAAAGCAATCGAATTAACGGAGCAAAATATAGCGTTAAATACATTTGTTGGCAAGCATAAATCGATTGTAGCCGATGCAATGGAATACATGAAAAACCTGGATAATTCTTATGATGTAATTGTACTTGACCCTCCAGCTTTTGCGAAACATCGAGATAAAAGACATCAAGCCATTCAAGGATACAAAAGATTGAATGAAATGGCCATGAAAGCAATTAAACCCGGCGGGATTATTTTCACCTTTTCATGTTCTCAAGTTGTTGACAAACAAATGTTTAACAACACAATTATTGCTGCCTCAATTACTTCAGGTAGGAACATTCGTATTTTAGAACAGCTCCATCAGCCAGCAGACCACCCTATTAGTGCTTTTCATCCGGAAGGAGAATATCTAAAAGGAATAGTAATACAAGTGCTTTAATGTTAGACATCCGTTATAAAACGATTTTGGGCGTAGCCTTGCCATTAATGGTTTCGACTTTTATACAGTCGATTGTATTAATTACTGACTCGTCGTTTATTAGTCGATACGACACGCTTGCATTTGATGCAGTTGGTAATGGTGGTTTAATATATATTACTATGTATGTGACCCTATTGGGTTTAAGTGATGGTGCACAAATATTAATTGCGCGACGAATAGGAGAAAACAAAATTAAATCCATTAGTAAAATTTTCAGTACATCCATTTTCATTCTCTCAATTATCGCTTTTCTTTTGTTTCAAATCTTGTATTTCTTAATGCCAGATTGGATTCTGTCCTTTTCTAAAAACCAAACAATAGCATTGTATCAGGGACAATACATTCAAATTCGAAGTTTTGCTTTATTCAGCGCAATCATTACGCTTTCCATTCAAGCCTTCTATTTAGCCATTGGAAAAACTTGGGTTGTTTTAATTGCGTCAATGATTACTGCAATTAGCAACATAATTCTTGATTATGGAATGATATTCGGAAACTTGGGGCTACCACAAATGGGACTTAAAGGAGCTGCCTGGGCGTCAACGATAGCTGATATATTGGCGATGGTGTTTTTAGTTTTGTTTACACTACTAACCAAATATAAAAATGAATATTTTCTATTCAAGCGATTAAAAATAAGTTGGTTTTCTTTTAAAGAATTATTAAATATTGGATCTCCTTTGATGCTACAAGGTTTGACCGCACTTGCAACTTGGACGGTATTTTTTATATGGTTGGAGCAAATGGGCTCATTTGAATTAACTGTATCGCAAAATATTAGATCTCTATATATGTTTGCCTTTGTACCTATTTGGGGATTTGCTGGTACTACGAAAACGTATATTTCACAGTATATGGGACGAAAAGAATTCGATACCATTCCGATTATTCAAAAAAGAATTCAAATAATTACTGTTCTACTATTAATAGCTACTTTCCATGGATCCATTCTTTACCCAGAAACACTAATCAGATTCGTTAATCCAAATGAAATTTATATCGTAAAAAGTGCTGAGATACTTCGTTTTGTTTCTGTTTCAATTTTCCTTTATGGTTTCGTTAGTGTGTATTTCCAAACCATCAATGGAAGTGGAAATACGTTTTTTTCTATGATGGTAGAGGTTATATCTGTATTCATTTACCTAATCGCAGCTTATTTGTTCATCAAAGTTTTTCACTTTGACATATATTGGATTTGGTCTGTCGAATATATTTATTTTGGGACAATTGGGCTTTTGTCAATCCTTTATTTACGTTTTTTTGATTGGCGTAAAAAAGTAATTTAAGATTAACTTTGATTTATGAAAATTACACCTCTGAATATTATTTTTATGGGGACACCCGAATTCGCTGTGTCCATACTAGATACCTTACACCAATCGGCACACAATATTGTTGGGGTTGTAACGGCTACAGACAAACCAGCAGGGAGAGGTCAACAAGTAAAAACAAGCGCAGTTAAGGATTATTCTCTGTCTCAAAATTTGAAAATACTCCAGCCTGAAAGTTTAAAAAATGAGCAGTTTATTCAAGAATTATATTCACTAGAAGCTGATTTATTTGTCGTAGTAGCATTTAGAATGTTACCCGAAATTGTTTGGTCTATGCCCAAGAAAGGAACAATTAACCTTCATGCATCATTGTTGCCTCAATACAGAGGAGCAGCTCCTATTAATTGGGCAATCATTAATGGAGAAAAAAGAACAGGTGTCACCACTTTTTTCATCGATAAAGAGATCGACACAGGCCGAATAATTGACCAAGTAGAAACGGACATTTCATCTGATACCAATGTTGGTGAATTATATAAAACATTGATGAAAATTGGATCAGAACTAACTTTAAAAACTGTTAATTCGATAGCATCAAATAAAATTCAGACAAGAAGTCAGGCAGATTTAATTAACAAATCACTGAAACATGCGCCTAAAATTTTCAAAAATGATTGTGAAATTAAATGGGAAAATGCGGCAGAAAAAAATCACAATTTAATTCGTGGATTATCCCCATTTCCGGGTGCCTGGACGATGTTATTTAATATTAAAAAACAAGTTTGGATGCAATTTAAAATCTTTGAAACAAAAAAATCAGGATTGATGGTTAAAAATTCCAAAAACTTACAACCTCACGAGTCAGGTATATTGTTTCCTTGTTTAGATGAATATTTGATTGTCAGCGAATTACAACCAGAAGGAAAAAGGAAGATGCATTTTAAAGAATTCCTTGCTGGCTATAATTTAGAAGATTGGCTCCTCAAAATGCCATAAATTACGTACATTTGATACCTCAAAAAAAAACCACATGTTAGGTGACTTATTAAAACGCCTTTTAGGCGATAAAAATTCGAAAGATCGTAAAGAATATCAGCCTTTTGTTGACAAAACAAATCAAGAATACGACAAGATTAAATCTGTTTCGGATGATGAACTTCGTGCAAAAACTTTTGAATTAAAAAAATATGTTCAAGAACAAACCCAATCACTTGAAAATGAATTAACGAACCTTAAGGAAAAGGCGCAAGATGCTTCATTGTCAATTTTACAAAAAGAAGATATTTTTGAAGAAATCGATAAACTCACCTCAAAAATTGATGCCAAAATCGAAGAAGTATTACACGAAATCCTTCCGCAAGCATTCGCTATAGTGAAAGAAACAGCTTTTCGTTGGACAAATAACGGAAAACTTGAAGTTACCGCTTTAGATTTTGATCGCGAATTAGCTAATAAAAAAGATGGAATTACAATTTCTGGGGATAAAGCTATTTGGCACAACGAATGGACTGCCGCTGGTGGAAAAGTAACCTGGGAAATGGTGCACTATGATGTTCAATTAATGGGTGGGGCCGTTCTTCATCGGGGAAATATCGCTGAAATGCAAACGGGTGAAGGTAAAACACTCGTTGCAACTCTTCCTGTTTTCTTGAATGCACTTGCTGGGAAAGGTGTACACGTTGTAACAGTAAACGACTACTTAGCAAAACGTGACTCTGAATGGATGGGGCCTTTATACCAATTCCATGGTTTAACAGTTGATTGTATAGATAAACATCAACCCAATTCTCTGGAACGAACTAAGGCATATGCCGCCGATATCACTTTCGGTACGAATAATGAATTTGGTTTTGATTATCTTCGTGATAACATGGCAGGAAGCACTGAAGATCTTGTGCAGCGCAAGCATCACTTTGCCATTGTGGATGAGGTCGATTCGGTATTGATTGATGATGCACGTACACCATTGATAATATCTGGTCCGACTCCCCGTGGTGAAGAACACGAATATTATGAATTAAAACCGCGTATTGAAAAAGTTGTTGCCGCTCAAAAACAATATATTCAACAATGTTTATTGGATGCACGTAAACATTTAGCATTCTTATCTGGTGAAACTAACGAATCCGGAACAGATTCAAAAACGGCACTCGAAGAGGGAGGAATTGCTCTTTTACGTGCTCACCGAGGTCTCCCAAAAAACAAAGCGTTAATTAAATTCTTATCTGAACCAGGAATTAGAGTTCACCTGCAAAAAACAGAAAATTTCTACATGCAGGAGCAAGGTAAAAATATGAAAAAAATTGACGAAGAGCTGTTCTTTGTAATTGACGAAAAACAAAACTCCATTGAGCTCACAACAAAAGGAATTGATTTAATCTCTGGTTCAGATGATAGAGACTTTTTTGTCCTTCCTGACATTGGTTCTGAGATTGCAAAATTACAAAGAGAAAATCATGAAGCAGAGAAATTTCTTGAAAAGAAAGATAGCCTTATTCGTGAATATTCAATTAAATCAGAGCGAATACATTCAATCAATCAATTATTGAAGGCATATACACTTTTTGAAAAAGAAGTTGAATATGTAATTCTAGATGGCAAAGTAAAAATAGTAGATGAACAAACTGGACGTATTTTAGATGGAAGGCGGTATTCTGATGGATTACACCAAGCCATTGAAGCAAAAGAAAATGTAACTGTCGAAGCTGCAACTCAAACTTATGCTACAGTAACTTTACAAAATTACTTCAGAATGTACCATAAGTTGGCAGGGATGACAGGTACTGCAGAAACTGAGGCAAAAGAATTCTGGGATATTTATAAACTAGATGTCATCATTATTCCTTCTCATCGACCAATTATTCGTAAGGATCAAAACGATTTTGTATTAAGAACGGGTAGAGAAAAGTACGCTGCGATTATTGAGGAAGTTGAAAAATTGGTTGCGGCCGGTCGCCCGGTATTAGTTGGTACTACAACGGTTGAAATTTCTGAATTGTTGAGTCGAATGCTCAAAATGAAAAAAATTGAACATCAAGTACTTAATGCGAAATATCACCAAAAAGAAGCCGAGATAGTTGCTAATGCAGGTTTAGCTGGTACTGTTACAATTGCTACAAATATGGCTGGTCGAGGAACTGATATTAAACTCGGTCCTGGTGTAAAAGAAGCTGGAGGCTTAGCAATTATTGGTACAGAAAGACATGATTCACGTCGTGTGGACAGACAGTTGAGAGGTCGATCAGGACGACAAGGTGATCCAGGTTCTTCCCAATTTTTTGTTTCATTGGAAGATGATTTGATGCGTAAATTTGGTTCAGAGCGAATTGCAAAATTGATGGATCGAATGGGATTGAAAGAAGGAGAAGTAATCACTCATAGTATGGTGACCAAATCCATCGAGAGGGCACAGAAAAAAGTAGAAGAGAACAATTTTGGAATGCGTAAAAGACTTCTCGAGTATGATGATGTAATGAATGCTCAGCGTAAAGCTATTTACAAAAAGCGAAGAAATGCCTTATTTGGTGATCGTTTAGATATAGATGTAGACAATATGTTTTACGAATTGTGTGAATCAACTATTCATAAAACAAAGAATGCTTCATTTGAGGAATTCGAAATGGAATTAATTCGAGTAATTGGAGTTGAATCACCTGTAGATCAAAATATATTTGGTTCTATGGATGAGAATTCACTCATTCAAACTGTTTATGAGAATATGCGTAAGCAATATGAACGTAAAACCGATAAAATTTCTACTAAAGCATTTCCGCAAATCAAACATGTACACGAAACCATGGCGGATCGCTACAAAAACATTGTATTTCCTCTAACAGATGGACGACGAGAAATGCAATTGATTGTTAATTTAGAAAGTGCATATAAATCAGAGGGTAAAGAAATTTCTAAATCTTTGGAAAGAAATGTCATTCTTTCCACCATCGATAATGAATGGAAAGAACATTTAAGAGAGATGGACGATTTACGATCTGCAGTGCATAATGCCAGTTACGAACAGAAAGATCCATTGTTAGTGTATAAATTAGAATCGTTCGATTTATTCAAAAACATGATCAATCGACTCAATACTGAAGCTGTTGAATTATTAATGAAATTAGATATACCAGCTGAACAAGAGGTACAGAGTACAAATAAAGAAGAACGCCAGAATAATTATGCGAAATCGACTTCGAATTCTAATAGCACAACTCCACCGAATTTTAGCGGTGCAGAAGCCTATCGAAAAGCAATTGATTCTAGTCTCCCGCCACAAGAGAAAAGAGAACCTGTTGTAGTTGAACCTAAGGCGGGAAGAAATGATCCATGTCCATGTGGAAGCGGAAAGAAATACAAACAGTGCCACGGAAAATAAGCAATGGTTACACTTCCTAGTGTTTCAATTGTAGGTACAGGAAATGTAGCTCAAGTTTTTGGACAAAAATTCCATGACTCTGGAATTAAAATAGCTTCTATTATTGGTCATAATGAAGAGCAATTACGAGAATTATCAAACCGTTGGAATACTAAACGAGAGACTCTTGAGTCGGCAAGCGGTGACTTAATTTTAATTGCCGTTCCCGATGAACAGGTCCGAGAAATTACAAACCAAATCAATTCGCATAAATTCGTAGTTTACACTGCAGGATCAATACAACTTGATACAATTTTGCATCCCAATTGCGGTGTATTTTATCCTTTGCAGACAATAACTAAAAATATAAAAGGAGAGGACTATAAATTTCCGCTTCTAATAGAAGCTAAAAATGAAAAACTAAATCAAATTTTGTTTGATTTAGGGAGTAAAATCAGTGATACTGTTGAATACTGTGATTCAGAAAAACGAATAAAAATCCACCTATCTGCAGTTTTTATCAATAATTTCACGAACCACATAATCTTTTTGGGTCATAAAATTGCGAAACAAAACCATATTAATCCAACTATTTTCAATGATCTTCTTAAAAAAACATTTGATAAACTTAACCAATTAGAGCCTTATGATGCTCAAACAGGACCCGCACGGAGAAACGATTTGAAAACAATAAGGCAGCAGATCGACATGTTGGATGAGCACGATAGGGATTTGTATATTACAATTTCTAACAGTATTTTAAAAACTTATTTACATGAAAAGTTATAAAGAAAAATTACACTCAATAACGACGTTTATTTTTGATGTAGATGGCGTTTTTACTGATGGGAGTGTTTTCCTGTACAATGATGATGTAATTAGAACATTTAATTCAAAAGACGGGTACGTAATTCAATATGCTGCGAAATTGGGGTATAATCTTTTTGCAATAACCGGAGGACATTCTAAAGATGTTGAACAAAGATTATTGGGACTTGGAATGAAAGAAGTTCACATGCGGGCGACCAGAAAAATAGACGTGTATGAAAATCTTAAAATGAGACATCAATTAATCGATAAGGAAATACTTTATATGGGAGATGACATACCGGACTATAAGGTATTAGAAAAAGCTGGAGTTTCTGCATGTCCTCAAGATGCTGTAGTTGATATCAAACAAATTGTCGATTATCAATCGGCTTTTGATGGCGGAAAAGGATGTGTTCGCGATGTAGTAGAACAAACCTTGCGTGTTCAAAATAAGTGGATGTTACCTGAAGCTTTTGAATGGTAAATTATTGTTTCTTGAATATTTTACAAGAAACAGCCATGTGATCACTCAATGCTTTTTTCTGAATACGAAATTGAGTTGAACTCAAATCTCCAGAGTGAAAAATATAGTCAATTCTTCCAGCTGGAATTCTACCCACATAAGTTGCCCCTATTCCACTTCCACAATTTCGAAAAGCATCTGTTAATTTTGAATTGAATTGCTGATAAGTATAAGAAAGCGGAGTGTCATTAAAATCTCCACAAACTATGGTTGGATAAGGAGAATTTTGAATATGTTGAATTACCGCTTTAGCTTGCTCTGCTCTTTTCGGGTAGGCAATTTGCAATTTCTCATAAATCAATTGAATGGTCGATTTGGATGCAACATTGTTCAACGGGTCTTTCTTGGAATAATAATCACCCTGAAGTTTTATCGATTGTAAATGCGCGTTATAAACTCGAAAAGTATCCTGATTTTTTATAATATCCACATAAATACAATAATTGAAATCCTTTTCACTTTGAGTGTCAAAAATCACATCTCCTTTTGCAATTATCGGATATTTCGAAAAAAGATAAATTCCAAAATTCTGGCGAGAGTTCTTTTTATGTGCGCTTCTCTCATGATAATCTCTAAACTTCATGAATCGCATAATTGTATCGCGCGTTTTAAAATCAGTCGGTTTATCTTTTTGATAAAATTCCTGAAAACAAATCACGTCAGGATTTTCTTCTTTGATATAATCAAATATCCTATTCCTCGTTTTTATAGCCTTAGATAACTTCGGATTATATACATCAAATAAACGCACATTATATGACATAATGTGCAAGTAATTCTTGTTAGGCAATTCTTCATTGCTGCCAACAGCGAGCATTCGAAAATGAAGATTTCCACCTATGACTAATATTGATAAAACAATCCATACCCATATTGAACGCATAATTGCCCATAAAATCAAACAACATATTGTCAATATTAGAAAGATAGGATATGCTAAACCAAAAAAAGGCAGGAAAACATTAGTTTTAGGGTGTATGAAAGGAGCTAAATAAGATAGGCCTAATGATAACAATATCAGGACCGTAAAAAATTTCAGCCAAAATTGAATATTCCATAAAAAACTGAGGAAACTAATCATTTTTACTTTGGTTAAATAAAAAATCCTTTTCTTGATGTGTCAATGATTCATATCCAGATTTGGAAATTTTATCCAGAATTTGATCGATTTTTTGCTGTTTTTTATGCGCATCATAGTTATATTCTTCATCTGATTTCATTCTTCTGTTTGGTCGGGAATTATTAGTTTTATTCGAACTAAACAAGCCTTTCAGATAATTTACAAAATTCTGTAATTTAGTTAATACATCCTTTTTATTACTATAGTTTTGTATAGACCAAAATCCGAAAAAAGCACCACCCAAATGCGCAAAATGCGCTGTTCCATCATTCAAACCCAAGGATATTAAATCTGATATTAGAAAAAATAAGGCAATATAAATTATTCGAATAGGATAAACACCAAATAATTGTACTGTCAAATTCGGCCTGTAAAACGCCAATGCCATAAAAATAGCCATAATTGAACCCGATGCGCCAACAATTACAGTATTACTTTCTTGCAATCCAGGAAATACAATGTGAGCTATTATTTCAAATAAACTCCCAAAAATCCCACCTAATAAATACGTAAATAATAATCTTCGGGAATCAAATAATGGTTCAAACATTTTTCCAGAGAAATATAGAAAGAGCATATTAAATAATAAGTGCCACAAAGAAAAATGAGAAAAAATGCTAGTCACTAATCCCCATGGCGTGCAAATTAAATCAATAACATCAGTATTTAACGAAAAAATAAGATTTAACCATTCGGTAATTTGAGTGCTATTAGCTAAAATCAGACGACCAAAAACACTTATTATTTGAATTACAAGAAAAATTACGGTGTTCAGATAAATCAAACGTAAAGTCATCCCGCCATAGCGGTAATTATTCACCAACAGACTCCAAAAAGACTGATTTGCTTTCATCTTACCAAAAATTACTCTTGTCTTGCCTTCGCCAAATTAACACCATAATTGCTCCCACAATTGCTCCTCCAATATGAGCCAAATGAGCAACTGGATCATTTACCTCATTTTGAAAAGCTAAATAAACTTCTATTAAAAAATATGCCCCAACTAAATATTTGGCTTTAACCGGTATCGCAAAATACAACATAAATTCAGTATTTGGAAACAGAATTGCAAAAGCAGCCATTACACCAAAAATTGCACCTGATGCACCAACCATCGGTGTTATACAAAGATTTATATATTCCCTGACCGTTGTTATATCGATATTCGGTGTTTTGCTGAAAAATTGGTTCAAATTAGAATTTAACTCATCCAAATCTTGACTTTGGGCGATTATTAAATTAAATTCATCCATGTTCATCTTTTGAGAAAGTTGATTCGATAATTCCATAAGCTGATAAACTCCTATTGCATTATACAAAGCAAATGCTCCCATTGCCGCAGATATATAAAATATGAAAAAACGTTTTGGTCCCCACAATCTTTCCAGAAATCCTCCCAACATAATAAATAACCACATGTTGAAGAAAATATGAAAAAAATCAGCATGCATAAAAAAATGAGTGACAATTTGAAAAGGCTGAAATAGCGGTGAGTTTACATAATGTGTCCCCAATATGCCTCGAAGATTAATTCCTTGGAATTCCGAAATTTCCGCAACTACATAAAACATAATATTTAATAAAAATATGTTTTTAGTGACTTGAGGAATTGCATTAAAAAATGAGAACATAATTAAAATTTTGATTTAAGTTCTTCCAAAGTCAGAGTGCTAACTATTTTCTTTCCACTCGCCGTATATTGATGTTCCGGACATTGAAATAATCTCTCAATAAAACTCTCTGGATCGATTTGACCTTTTAAACTTGAATTGGAGACGGATTTAGATATTGCCAAAACAATAAAGTGTGCTATTTCACCCTTATCTATTTCCTTAAATCCAATTGTCTCATTTATCAATTCAATACACTTGTAAATGGATTCTTCTTTCAAACAT
>Ga0315901_10008416_pt1 | contig 11987 bp, 16 predicted proteins | sample LakEriMetagenome_10_FD_203761 | JGI IMG/M metagenome (GOLD analysis project Ga0315901, IMG submission 203761) | Freshwater fungal communities from buoy surface, Lake Erie, Ohio, United States - Buoy 2 MA116 | ecosystem: Environmental > Aquatic > Freshwater > Lake | place: USA: Lake Erie, Ohio...
GTCTACCTCGCGAAGGCTTTCAGGTGCCAACTGGGAGATTTGTTTTCGGGCGAGAAATGAGCGCGACACCAGCCTCCATGCGGAAATCCCCAGCGAATAGCGACATCCAGCCCTGCACGATCAGCGCCCGTTTGGCCACCGGCAACAATCTTTTGGATCATACTTTGAATGACTCCCACATCGGCTCCAGATCAGCGTCATCGAGTGCCAGCAGCTTGAACTTGGGATCGAGTTCAATCGCTTTTCCAACTCGCATCTTGGTCTGCTCGATGTCACCGAGTTGGCAGCTATAGCACGCGAGGTTGAAGTGCGTCATCGCATCGCCGGGGAACCGCTCGGCGGCCTCCAGCAGGATATACCGTGCCGCCACCAGAGAGCCTAAACGCCGCACGGCCCATGCAAGGTTGGTCCAGTAGACAGGCTCGTCTGGATGCCGCTTCCACAATTCGCGGGCGACGACTTCCATCAGCGACCAGTTCCCGGCTGTGCGGTAAATCTCAACTCTCAAGGCCAGCACCGAAGACCTGCCCCGATCCTCGGGCGGCAGGCTCTCAAGCTCGGAAACCGCATCCTCAAGCAGGCCCAACTCTATGAAGCCAATTGCTGCTCTCAAATGGCGCTGTATATCGCTCATCGCGCCAGCACCGCATCAAGACCTGCTTGGGACAGCAGGCCCGCAGCATGGTATTTCTTTACCGCATCCATCAGTATGTCGTTTGCAGTTTTAATCGTTCGCGGCATCCGCGACCATCCCGAGTCCCAGATAACCGACTGCGGCTTGGAGTTGTTTTTCAATCTACTGAAAATCACCGATGCTGATCTGCGGAATGATGTCGCTGGATAGCACATCGACATCGCCATCATTAGACGGCTCCACGGGTTGATTTCTGACAGGGAGGCGCGATGGACTGCCACCCAAACGGCTCTCCGAACTCTCCGAGGTTTTGGGTTTATTGCCCCCGTAGAGTCCCATTTTCCCTGCCTTTGCGGTCTTTTCCATCCGAGCATAGTCTGCCATTGATTTTCCTTTTGGAGCATCGACCACCTGGCCGAATGCTCGCGCAAACCCTGCCTTAACGAGCAACTCGGCGAGATCGTCGTTTCCGCCGACCAGCACCACGGCGTAGTAGCGTTGGAGTTTTGAGCGACCCATTGCCTTCTGCCAGCGAGTGACCACGGAGAAAGGTTTGGAGAGGACTTTCTCGGTAAACTCCTTGGCTTTCTCTCCTCCGCGAAGCGACTCCTCTTGCGTCAGTCCGAAATGCTCGGCTTGCACGGCGACCCGGTCAGCAACCGCCGAATCAATTTCACTCTCGGGCGTGTCCACATGGTAGAGCCGGAACAGGTATTCCTCGCCGTCCGCTTTAACATGGAACGAGTCGCCATCGTTGGACTCGTTCTCGATGAGCCGACAATTTGTGAGTGTTTGCCACTCGTCAGCAAAGACCGATCCACAAAGGGCGAGAGTGATTGCGAAAACTGCGGGGAGGTTCTTGGACATTTGAAAATTCGTATGTGAATTCAAGACTGCGACAATGACAATTTCGCGCCGTCGAGGCATTGTCTGGCAGGCGGACCGCGCCCCATCCCGACACCTTGCCGGAAAAACAAAACGCGTTTGCGGGGCTTTTAGAGCGAAGAAAATTGACCCCGCATCCACATGGTGACGAGGCCGAGGACGAAGATCGCTGCGATCCCTCCTGCTATCCAAAAAAGTTTATTCCAATTCGGTCCGGGCCACATGGTGAAAAAGATACCATGCCGTTTGATTTCTTGGATCAATTCAAAAGCATCCTCGCCTCCGAGGCCGTCTGGCTCCGCTACGCTCCACAGCGACCGCCTCCGCTGAAACATCATCCCGGCTCTCGCCGGTAAATTGCACGACCCCCGCCTCCTTCCGCTCCGCTGCGGCAGCCCGCTCCGCACGGCAGGCTATCGGGAGGCCTCCACCAGCCCTTGCAGGGCCGAGATCGGCTTTTCTCCCGACAGCCCGCCATGCTCCGCTTTCGCATAACGGCCCGTGGTGGATAGCGGAGATTTTGTTTCGAGGGATTCCACCGCGCTATCCACCACGACCATTATGCGAAGCGGCCTTCGCAACGCTCCACTCGGCGGGGGTTTTACTTCCACGCTGGTCTTGCATCGTTCACGGCGTGGGGGGCGGCGTTGACTCGCGCTGGCAAACTGCCACCGCATCGCCCCGCCCGCCCAAGGCCTGCCGCCGTGCCGGATCGCTTCGCTCCCGTCCCGGCTCTAGGCCCCACGCAGAGCATGGAAGGCATCGCCGGCAAATGCTCGCCGCCGCACCGCTCCGAGGATTTGAGTTGGAGGGAGGATTTGGGCGGGCTGGCGAGGGAGGATTTGGGTTGGTTGGATGACCGAGGATTTGGGCAAAGGGAGGATTTGGGCGGGGGAGTTTTTGGTCAGAGGGAGGTTTTGGGGGTGACCGCATCATTGGCGAGGGCGAAAAGTTTGTGACAGTTTGTGACAAACGAGAGCCAATTTTTAGCAACATCTGAAAACTCTCGGTTTTTGAGTGATCGCCCGCAGGGCTAGTGTTTATGCGGCTCCGCAGGGATTATTTCAGGGCAAAAAAAACCGGAGTCTACGGGGCTCGAAACCGCAACCCCAACCGCATTAAACCTAGGCTTGACGGGTGTATAAAAAGTTTGTGACAAGTTTGTGACAACTCGCCATGAAAAGAACCACCAAGAAAACCAAGAACCGCCCTGTTGAAGTGATTGTTGAGAAGGGCCAGCAAATCCCGATCTACAGCTCGCCCGTGAAGGCCAAGGGGAAAACCTACGACAGCTTTCTTGTGTGCTACATACAGACAGGAATCCGAGTCCGCCGCCGTGCGGCTTCACTCGACGAAGCCCGAGACCTTGCCATGTCCGCCGCCCGTCAGCTTGGCGGGGGCATGGGCCATGCCGCTACGCTCACGCCCGGACAGGTTGCCGACTTCCACTCCGCCGAACAAATCCTTCGCCAGCATCCGGGGCGTTCCCTCGCCGCCGTGGTCGCCGAATGGGACGCCGCCAATAAAGCTTTGGGGGCGGGAAGCATCGTCGCGGCGTGTGAGGCCCAAGCCAAAGCCAACTCGAAGCGAAGCGGATTTACCCCGACTTTGGTTGCTGATGTTTACAACAAGTTTCTGGCAGGTCTTGAACAGGATGGTGCATCCGTTCGCTACATCGAGGACTGCAAAAGCCGAATGGGGCAGATCAAGGATACCTTTCGAGGCTTCATCCACGCCGTCGAAATGTCCGACCTTGAGGCTTGGCTAAACGCCAAAAAAATCAGCATCAAGACCCGTAAAAACTACCGCACCGCCGCCGTGACCCTTTGGGGCTTTGCAAAAGCGAAAGGCTACCTTCCACGCGACCAGCAAACCGAAGCCGAGCTTTTGCCGAACCGCAAACGCACTAAGGCCGCGAAGCTATCCACCGAGATTGGCGTTTATGAACCTGCCGACCTCCGAAAAATCCTTGCCCATGCGCCAGCGCACCTTTTGCCCGTGTTTGCCATTGGAGCCTTCGCAGGGCTTCGGTCCGCCGAGCTTCACCGACTGACTTGGGAAAATATCCGACCATCATTCATCCAAGTGGATGCTGACGATTCAAAGAATGCTGTGAAGCGACACGCGCCCGTCCCAATAGCTTTGAAAGAGTGGTTGGCGAAAGTGAAGCGTGGGGAGGGTGATCAAAGGCTTTGCGCCCGGTTCACTCACGAAAACGCCCTTGCTCGCGCTATGACCAAGGCCGTGCGTGACGCCGGGGTTGAGCCAGTTCTTAACGGACTACGCCATACCTTTTGCTCTGCCCGTGTCGCCGCCACCGACGATGTGAAGCAGACAAGCCGCGAAGCGGGCAACAGCGTTGCAATCATCCTTAAGCATTATGTGAAGGTGATGACCAAGGCCAAGGCAACGGCTTGGTTCAATGTTAGGCCGGACGCTTTAACTTCCGCGAAGGTTGTTTCTTTTGCCGCATGAGCTTGGGAGAAGGTATTTTGCGGGAATCCACTGGGATGACAAAAAATTCCTTTTCGGTAATGCCAGCTGCTATGTCTTTATGAAGATTAGTGACATCTATTTCTACCTCCAGCTCTCCTTTAATATTTCTAAAACCGAATGCTAAAGTTTCTTTCTTGTCATCCCATGTTCTAACAAGATTGGCCACATCTTCGGCAATGCCTGCAGCTCCTTCGTTCTGATAAATATCCGCAACACCGAACTTTTCGGCCATCTCATCAACAAAATTCGAAAGGTGGAAAGCTAACAATCCACCCCGGTTTTTCTGGTTCGCCGCGCCTAAAATCCCAAGTAGTTTATGAAGGCACATCGTCATTTCGTTGCGGGCAAAATCTACATCCTCCCAATCCCGTTTTTCTAAGTCCTGCTTCCGGTAGTTAGCGTAGGTTTCGAGCGTGTAGGTGTTCCCCTCCGAATCCAACAGGGGCTTGGTTGTGTCGCCATCGAGCAACCATTTCATGTTTGCCCCGGTTTCGTAGGCGATGGCAATCGCAGCATCGCGTGTAAGCGGGATTTGCCCGCAAGATGCTTTTTTCAGCCACGATCTAGAACGGCCAATTTTTTCAGCGAATCGGGCTTCACTTCCGGCACCGGGGCCGAGGATTGAGCGGAGGATTGAGAGACAGGTTTTGTGTTGTGGCAGCGCCATAGTGCAATAGGTGAACAATATTTGCACTACCTACTGAACTATCCACTCGCAAGCAAATTAAATTGCACTATTGATTGCACTATGAAGCGACCGCAAACGGCGAGCAATCCCGCTCCGCAATTTGACAGGGCTTCAAAAACGAAATGATACCAGCAAACACACAAACCATGCAGAAACAGGGGGCATCACCGCTGATGTCCTGCCAAGAAGGAGCGTCCTATCTGCGACTCTCAAAATCTGCGTTCTGGAGCAAATGTAGGTCCGGAGAAATTCCACACATTCGCGTTTCATCGCGGTGCTACCGAGTTCGCCAAGCAGACCTCGATGCATTCATCAACGCCCGCACACGATGAAATCGCCACGCCGCAAAAACTCCGAACTGGACAAGGCGAGCGCGAAACTCGCCAAGGCCCGCGAGCGAGAACTTGCCAAGGCTATCGGTTCGAAAAATCAACCGAGGCGAAACCGATAAGCAATGGCAAAGCTATCCGCTACGGAAATCCACGACCTCGCCCTTCAGCGTCACTTGGAGGCAGTCGCCGACCATATCGGGAGGAATTGCTGATGGCTCGCCCGCTATCCTATCCAGACAAGGAAAACGCCGTTATCGGCTACATCGCAAAGCTCGGATTCCTTGAAGTCGCAAACCCGGGAGGAACACGCCCAGAGGCATTCACCAAGCCGCTGTGCGCCGTAATCTACGAGGCCGCGCTCTACATTCACCAAAAAGGTAGAACAGCCAACCGAATCCACATTGCAGATGCCATCGAGGCAGATGGGACTCTTTCACGCATTGCCCGTGACGCCGCCGCCGATGAAGGGCTTGCCGATTGGAAAGACTACTTCAGCCAAGCTGACGATTCCTTTTCCTATATGGGCATGGGAGGCCAGTTCGTATCCGAATGTCTTGAGGCCATCGTCGAGGCCGCAGGCAGGCGCAAGGCCGTCGAGATAGGCAAGAAACTCGCCAACGCCGAGATTGAACCCGCCGAGGCCGCCGAGGCTTTGGGGGCGATTAAGAACGCCGGTGGCTTGCATTCTTGGAATGCCGACCTCATCGCCGCCGAGGAATTGTGCGACGATAAAAACGCCGAGGTTTACAAGGATGCGTCGGTGATTATCGAAGGGATGCTCGCAAAAGGCGACCTCTCGCTCATCACGGCGGGAAGCAAATCCTTCAAAAGCTGGCTTGCCCTTCAAATCGCGCTTTGCACCGCGAACGGAATTCCGTTTTTGGGAAGGCAGACCATCGCCACCAAGACGCTTGTCTTGAACTTTGAACTCAAGCCGCCATCCATCAAGAACCGGTTACGCGCCATCGCTAACAGGCTCAAGTGTGGGCAGAAAAACCTCTATACTTGGAACCTCCGAAACAAGCCGATCACCCCGGCTTTTCTTGAACACCTAACCCGCACCATCAGAGAGCAGGGTTTCGGGCTGGTTATCCTCGACCCACTTTATTCCATGTATGGCGTTGTTGATTGCGACAATGTGGAGAACTCCAACCCGGCAATGACCGAACTTCTTTCGACCATCCGAGCCGCTTGTGAGCAGGCTGGTTCCGCCGTCATTATCATCCACCACCACGCGAAGGGGGACTCTGCAACCAAGGCCAGCATCGACCGCGCCAGCGGAGCCGGTGCGCTAGGCCGCTTCCCGGACTTTGTGATGTCGCTCGTTCGCCATGAGTCTCCGAACGCGTATGTGGTAGAAATCGACTTTCGAGACTTTCCGCCTTGCGACCCGTTTGTAATTCGGCGGGAGAACTCCATCATGGTTTTGGATGAAGACCTCGACCCGGCATCCAAGAAGACAGCAAAGCCAGCAAACACAAAACTAACTCCCGAAGAGGTTTTGGCTTTTCTGCCCGAGGACGGGAAAGCCATAGACCGCGCCACGCTCAAGAACCGCATCGCAAGCAGTAAATGCGTTGTCCCGAAAACCGCTGACAGGCAAATCGACCGCGCCCTTGAACTCAAGATTTGCAAGGCAAACGGCCACGGAATTTACCGGCAAAAACAGGAGGTTCAGACCCGTTTCTAGGGGTCAAACCGCCTAGACCACCTAGAAAGACCAGCTAGAACGCAGGGCTAGAACAGGGGGGCTAGAACACCAACAAAACAACAGCCATGCAGGACTTTAACTCACACGCTTGGACAGCGAAAATGGACAGGCTTTTTGCTTTGTCTTTAGGACAGGGACAGCAGCTCTATAGCTGTCCTGTCCTTGTCCAAAACTTTAATCCACCACCCTGCGGATGACGCTCCTCTTCGACACCCGAGAACCCGATCCGCATCCGTGGGCCGCGCATCTCCCGGAGGGGTGGCGCATCGAGAGCGGCACACTCGAAACGGGTGACATCGCCCTCGCCCGACTCCCCGAAGGCGTGGTGATCGAGCGCAAGACTCCTTCCGATCTCGCCGGTTGCATTGGCGCAAGCCGGGAGCGTTTCGAGCGGGAGCTTCGCCGAGGACGCTATGTCGGGCGATTCCTCATCGTGGTGGAAGGAACCTTGGCCGATGTCCAACGCGCCGCCCGTGGCATCCATCCGAATTCCATCAATGGCACACTCGCCTCTTGGGCCGTGAGGTTCTGCCCAATTCTTTTTTGCGGATCGACGGCAGGAGCGGCAGACTTCGCTTTCCGCGCCCTCGCCTCACAGGTTCGCGACATCCAGCGGGCCGCGCAGAGCATCCAAGCCGAACCCTCCGCGCCCATGACACTCACCGAAAAGAAAAACGCGCCACAGCGCCTCACAGCGCGAAGACGCGCCATCATGCCATGACCATCCCATTCCAAAAACTCCCCGACTCCACCAAACCCGAAGCCGCCGCAGCCATGATCGAGGGCAAGGCTTGGTTTCATTGGGGACAGGAGACCGAGCATCCCGGCGACGATGAACTCAAACGCTGGATTCCGGCATCCGCTGGCAATGTTGCCACAGATCATGTGTTGAGAATTGTTGACGCGCCCGAACCTCGCATGACCCGGAAGCAAAAGCGCAAGGCCGTGGATTCCGCTCTAGAAGCCAATCCGCAGGCGACGAACCGAGAGATCGCCCGTCGAACCAAAACTTCACACACATTCGTTTCGATCCGCCGGTTCGCTACTACGCCCCAACTCCAATCTAGTTTTGACTGATACCCGAATCATGAGACTCCAAAACATCCGCCACGAAAAATTCGCACAACTCATCGCCTCTGGGGCCATCGCCTCCAAGGCATACGAGGAGGCCGGATTCAGCCCGAATGGCGCTGCACAAGGCGCTGAGAGGCTCGGAAGTAAGCCAGCGGTAGCAGAGCGCATCGAGGAGCTTCGCGTGGATACAGAGCGGTTGATGGCAATGAAACGCACCGACTACCTCGGCGAGCTTCAGCACAGGTTCCTCACGCTACCACCATCCGAACCTGCGACCGTCCGTTATGGCGAAATGCTCGCCCGTGCAATGGGCTGGAACGAGCCGGAGAAGATCAACATCACCGCCGCGAGTGAAATCCAAATCCGTATTGGCGGCATGGATGTTCCCGAACCATCGTGAAGATTTTCCGAACAATACGCGCACGCGAGTTTGGATGTATTGAATAAACGAACTGGCGCAATTTTAGACTGGTTTAACGATTCTCTAACCCAGACATTGACCACCAATGAATGCCAAACCTCATACGCCAAAGTTTTTTCCAATACCAATCATGTTTGCGGTAGTAGCTATGACGCTAACTGGATGTGCGAATAAAATGAATTCAATGGTTGCTCCAGTTTACCAGACGAAGGTAACTCCCGTAAGTTCACTAGGTGTTACTGGTGGCGGTGCATCGGTCGGTGTGCCTGCATTTCTTCATCGTGGATACAAGGTAGTCGAGGTCAGCAATGGCATGAGTGGCGCCGTGGAAGAGGCCAGAAAAAAGTCTATCCCATTCCTTGCAACTATTGATTCCGTGGGAACTGAAGGCTCTTGGTGGGATGGTTTTTTTGATTATGCAATGAGGGTTACAGATACAACAACTGGCGCAATTGTGTGGTCTGCAACAGCCGAATACGGCCAGGGCGGAATTTTGATAAACCAAGTGAAATCCTCGAAGAGCGCTATGCGTGATATGGTCGAGAAATTCTCCCGCAATTTCCCTCCCCAGTAAACTGCCCGCCGTCTAAATTTCCGTAATTTCCGACCAATACGCGCAGGCGCGAGGGGAAGAATCACGCAAACAACCGCAATCTTTTGGGCTCTAATTGCCCAAAGAGGCGGTTGCTCGCGCTGGCCAAAACCTACCAAAGGAACCGCCAAGATCAAGCCCCCTCCCGTCTACTGCCGCCGCTTGAATAAGTGAGTTTTTCGACCAATACGCGCAGGCGCGGGGGCGGTATAAAAAATAGAGCCAGAGGACATGGGCTTGCCGCTGACTAATGCCAGTAGGTTGTCCGAAGACAACTTGCCCTTCAACTCTGACTCCAACCAAACTATCCACCCGCAACTCGCCGAGATCAAGCCCCGGTTGACTGATCCCGTAGTGCCGGGTAATTCAAAGCCATGAAGGAATCATCGCCTGAAAAGCCATTCGGAAGAGCTTATTTGGATCGCAATTTGACCCATCGGCCATCCTTGAATCCATCGTGCAAGGAAATGCTGTCGCAGATTCAGCAAAGCGCCGGAAATATGGGCGAACTATCGCCAGCTTTCCCGCAATCGTGGATTGGGCAAAAAGCCAAGGCCGAACCATTGATCCTTCGATTTTTGAAGGAGGAAAACGAAGAAGGCGGCGCAGGGGTTAACCCCGACACCGCCTACGCACCTGCCCCTTCCGGTATTTCGGAACAGGTGGGAGCTTCTAGGGAATTTTGAATCGCAAGGGAGGGCGGCCAAGTCCTCATAACAGGGATTGCTCCCCGGTCAGCAGGCCTTTCTGATCTTCCGAACGATTCATGGCTCTGCTCCTTACCGAACCCAATGAAGGGCGTCTGAAGCTTACGTCCGAAACGGCGAGCCAATCGGGAGTTTATGCAGGGTGGTCTTTTGGTCAAGGGCCGCAAACCCAGATTTTGATTAATAGCCAAGAAGGAGGGCGGCCGCTTCCTCATGCAGGGAGTGATCCCCGGTCAGATGGCCTTTCTGATCGTCTCCTTGGCTACTAGAATCTATCGCATCGAATGTTTCTGGTCTCAAGAAACATTCGAATCCCGCGCCAAGACGGGCGCAAGGGGGCGGCTTCCATGTCATAGTAATTTCTGTGTCTTGACCCGGCAAAGATTCGGCGCGATGCAAAGTCTATGACTTCAACGACCACCATACCGAGCAAGGAAGCATTAGCTCTCGCGGAGGCGCTCAAGCGAGGGCGGGATCCGCAAGATTCCCGTCCGAAAGCGACTATCGAGGCTATCTGCAAGGCGCTCGGAGCCGAGCGGATTTATACGAGCGAGGGCAACGCGAAGCCCGGCGTCACAATGTTCATCAACCGCCCGCAGGATTAGTCGCAATGCCGTCGAGATCAAACAACCCAGACCAAGATGCTGAGGAACTTGCGATCCAGTATGGGCTGGAGCCAACGACAATCGAGAATCTCAAAGCAACCCAACCGGGTTGGGAGAAAACATTGGGCAGGAAGGTATCTCTGGAGGAGGTCTACTTTCTGGAGTTCGACCAACCGGAGCAGGAGCGAGGTGGAGGAGGATTGAAGTAGCTTGATGTTCCTTTGTTGCGTCAGCCGAGCTTGGTCTTCTTCTCCCCAGTAATTTCCTCGATTTGCCTGTCAATTTCATCGGCAAGGTCATCTGTGCTATGAATTTTAAGGACTACAGCAGCGGTGAAAAACCTCATGTAGGCTTGCGCAGCCAACTCTTCGGTGCTGCGGGCGGACCTGATTTCCTCGTCACTTTCATCGGTGTCGAAATTGCCAATCGCCTTGTTCAGCACACTGCTAATCCGATTTGATAGCCTAAGCAGTTCCCGGCTTGCCTTGGCTGCAGCGTTTGAATCTACAGCTTTGCGGTTGACTGCATTCAAGATCAGTCCGGCCCTTTCTCGGAGGCATTCCAGAAGCATTTCGGAAAGTCCCTTGATGTTCATTTTAAGCAACTGCTCTTCAGTTGGCGCTGGACAATCATTATCTAAGCACACGGCTGGGCCCATTTGCTGGGTGCTGCGGACAGGCAACTGTAGGTTGGCGGGCCGATCCGCTGTTTTTTGACTCTTACTACTCCTTGAGCTGTAGAGAAATTTCCGGATAATTTCTTCCCTTTCACCCTGATTTGTGGTGTTCTTTGCCTTAGAAATAGTATCGTTAAACTCTTTTTCGAAAGTGCTTTCTCGTTTGTATTTATCCCCATTGAAAAGATCATCCACGCCAGAGACAAGATATGCTCCAAAACCTGCAACCATAAAAGTTAGAAAGAAGCCAAGGGCAATCCCGCTTCTGTCATCTTTTAGAAAAAAGATCGAGGGTAGCGTGATGAAGGAGATTCCTAAGAGGCTGAAAATTGTTATTTCCGTTTTAGAAAACTTAGTTTGCTGGCGTTTGGCGCTACCATCAATTTGGTGACCTTTTATTTGTTGGAGTATTGTTGCGATTTTTTTTTGATGCTGAGTCGTTAGAAGTGCTACAGCGCCCACACAGTTGATCCAGAACCACTCTTCTCGCTCTAAACTCAACGGAAGAATTGGGTTGTATATGACAGCAAGCATCCCGAACCCTATGCTTGTCCAAGTTTTAACCTTCTCTGCGGACTCGGACTTTTGGATTTCAAGAATCACGGCGATGCAAGCTGCCCCAACCACAAAACGGAGAACTTTGTAAAACTCCGAAGGCAAATCGATCAATGCCAGAAGGCATCCGACTGCTGCGAGGTTGCAAAGAATCGCTTTCATAAATTTGTTCCCAAACGGGAACAACTCTGATCCCTCGCGGTCTATAGCGTCAAGTGCTGGTTCCAGCACAATGGGCGCTCAACACAAAAACATCGTCGGGCCGCAAATCCGGCGCCTGCGGGTAGCAGCAGGCTTGTCTCAAGCCGCTCTGGCTGCGGTCTGCCAGCGGGTTGGTTGGGACATAGATCGCAACACCGTTGCCAAGATCGAGGGCCAGATGAGGTGGCTGGGAGACTTTGAACTGGTCTACCTCGCGAAGGCTTTCAGGTGCCAACTGGGAGATTTGTTTTCGGGCGAGAAATGAGCGCGACACCAGCCTCCATGCGGAAATCCCCAGCGAATAGCGACATCCAGCCCTGCACGATCAGCGCACGTTTGGCCACCGGCAACAATCTTTTGGATCATACTTTGAATGACTCCCACATCGGCTCCAGATCAGCGTCATCGAG
>Ga0315901_10008426_pt1 | contig 11979 bp, 6 predicted proteins | sample LakEriMetagenome_10_FD_203761 | JGI IMG/M metagenome (GOLD analysis project Ga0315901, IMG submission 203761) | Freshwater fungal communities from buoy surface, Lake Erie, Ohio, United States - Buoy 2 MA116 | ecosystem: Environmental > Aquatic > Freshwater > Lake | place: USA: Lake Erie, Ohio...
GTACATAGCGGTAGGTAGTCCCGGCCTTACTATTATTTTGAAGCGACAAAAACCCGGAGCCCTGTCCAAGGCAAATCGTCCGGGTGGTCGAAACATCCCCTACGATAGCCACTGCCCCCCCATCCACATTATCCAGCGTAACCTGGATAAAGTTATCCGACAAATCATAGCACTCATTCGACAATTGATCCGTAACCAGATTCTGACGAATCGTTGCGATGAAGTTGCCTGAATGGGCGACATGCCATATCCGGTATGTACCGGCACTAAAACCACTAAAGGCGAAAAAAGGATTTGTCTGAACCTTGAGAATCGTGTTGTTGATATCTGTGAGGACAAATGCAGACTGATCCCCAATAGATGCCCTTGAAAATCTCGCCTCTACCAGTAGGGGGTCATTAGTACCGATACAACCCAAAACGGATGTACTACCACTGGCTGTGACCAGGGCGCCACCTTCTACAACCCTTCGCCTAAGCAGCACGAAATTCTGCGACAGCTCAAAACACCCATCGGAATGAAGCGTTTCTGTGGCAATATCCCCGGCTTTTGTGCGCAAACCACCGGAATAGGCAAGGCCCCACACCCGATAATTGCTATTCTCCAGCGGGAGCAGGCTGATCCGGTTATCCCTGAACACCCGTATGACCCTGTCTTGCGCATCGGTAAGCAGGTACGCATAAGATTGCACCAATGATGAAGTATTGGCCATTGAAAGTTCTGACACACCTTGACCTATCGCACAGACAAGGGCTTCCCCCTGCCCGTCCAACAACCTGACCCTGGCCCCGTCGAGATTGGTCTTGGTGATCGAAACGAAATTGTCCGAAAGATCGGCACACTCGTCTGAAAAGGTGGTTTGGTCAATAAATGCCCCCGATGCAAAAGAAAGTGCGCCGGTATAGGAAAGGCCATAAATCCGGTAAGTGCCGCCAGGATAAGTACCCAGATCAAATAACCCGTTGGAAGAAATCGTCAGGATTTTTTTTGCCGCATCGGTAAGCAGGAAAAGATAGTTTTCCCCACCCTGGCCAGTCGTTTGCACCTGGAAAGCTCCCGGGCTAACTTTTGGAGTGTAACACAGTTCACGGGCATCGCCGCCATTTTCAAAACGCAATATCCCTCCGTCGGGATTTTTCTTCTGAATATGAACGGCATTGGGAGCAAGTGCAAAACAACCTTCAGAAAAGCCGGAAGTGCCCAGATCGTCGCCTGCCCGCAATAGCAGCCTGCCTTCATAAGCCAGCCCGGTAACAAAAAACTGGTTGCCGGGGATGCTCGAGAAGTCAACCGACATGCTCGCCGTATCCACACGGATTATGCGCTTTTGGTCATCGAGTACTAAAAGGGCATACCGAACACCTGCCGATGGCGTCTGCGGAAAATTAAATGTAATTTGCTGTGTGCCTTCGCGGTTCACACAAAGTACAAGGTCGGTTGAATGATTTTCCCCGGCACTGATCTGGCCAGGCGAAAGGTCGTAAACCTCTAAAACCACAAAATTTTTGGATAATTTGTAGCAATCACTGCTCAAAGCAGTCGTGGTAATCGCCTGCCCGACCTCAGCAGTGGGCTCGCCCAGATAAGATAACCCCCATATCCTGTACCGCCCTGCTGCAAAGTTGGCAGATTTGAGCGATGTTTCGCTGACAAAGCGGATAAACCTGTTCGAATCATCCGTTAATATATAGGTGTATGGCAATGTCCCCACCGTAGAGTTTGCCAGTACCAGGGCAGGGTTACGCCCATCGTTCAGGCATTGTCTGACAAAAGCCCCTGCACCTGCAAATCGGACCTCGCTTTCCTCCGGCGTTACAGGGATAATTTCAAGAAAATTATCCGAAAGGTCAAAACAAGCATCGGAAATTGCTGCCGAAGTAATATTCATACCCGCCCCAATCGTTATTTTTCCTGCAGCCGATGCTCCCCATACCCGACGTGGGCCATCAATAGCACTGAAATCATAACTACTGCCGGATAGTACTTCCAGAACGATATTTTGCGCGTCGGTCAGGAAATAGCGGTATCCCGCATCAGGACTGCTGGTCGTGAAAGACATCACTTTTTGAACACCGCTCTTGCTGCATATCAGACGGCGCTCCCCTCCACCGGTAAACCCGATCCGCCCACCGTCGGGGATGAAATGTTGGACACGGATGTAATTTGAAGAAATACTGTAACACAAAAAACCCAGCCGGTCCGAAAAAACATTCATACCCGGTTGTGCCAAAAGCCCACCAATGAAAGATAGGATATAAACGCGGTAAGTACCCGGCGGGAGGCGGTCAAAGTCAATTGAAAGCCGGTTGGAAATCAATATAATTTTACCCTGTTCGTCTGTGACTGCCAAAACGTATGGTACCCCTACCGAACTGGACCTGAAGCTCAGCACACTGGGCAGTTTATCCTCCGCACAGGTATATGTCAGCGTGCCGGACGCTCCCTGAAGGGAAATCGTATTGTTCGCCCCGCATTGACCCGAAGCCTGCTGCACACCGGCGAAGAGCCAGATAAAGACAAAAGGAAGGCAGATTTTTTGTAACAGATTGTCCATAGAATTAAGTTATTAGCAATGGGATCAAAAAACTTTCCAAAATTAAACCATCGGAGGCAGTTCCAAAAAATAAAGCTATGCAATTAAGGATTTACTGCCCGGGAAGTCAGTTCACCATGACGAAGTGTGCGGAAAAGCGGTATTTCTGACCACGATAATCCCGTCGCAACAAGTATGATATTCAACCGATAGATGGGGGGAACCCAATAGATCAGTAAAATGCACTTACCGCCACAGCAACTCCCTGATTGGTCAAAAAAAGTTACTTTTACTGGCTGAGGCCTGTTTTTTGTACACAGCTTTTTTACTGCGGACAAAAAAACGGTAAGTAAGGGAAAAAAGGTATTTCAGAGGCATGGAACCTATCGCCCGCAAATTTGTCATTGGGGGGTCTGTAAATACCTCGTCGCTCATAACTCAATGGCGCAAGGTAGCAAAAAAACTTCATTTGACATAAACTTTCACCGGATTCCTTTGGAAGATATCTGCAAAAAAGAAAACTGCGTTTTAATAAAATAATTTGGTTAAATGCCATTTACAAAAAACAAAAAAAATAAATTAAGGATTATTATATTTGAGGTTGAAACTTCATCTATGTTTTCACAAGTCATTTCGTGCATCGTTGTATATCATACCAGTTATAACGGATGATCGCTGGCGGAATGCGTAGAATTACGCCCGTACGAAGATTTCGAGGGGGATGAGGAACAACAGGTAGTGTAATACAGCCGATAACAGAACTTCAGTAAATAGAAATCAAAAGAATAGGGGCAACACCTTTTCAAAAACGCAGAAAATTCTCATGAGCATTATGCGAAGCCGCCATTTATGGTTAATCTGCCTACCGTTGCTGTTGAGTTGGAAAAAACCAACGAAGCCCCTGGAAACCCCGCTTGCCGGCATCCGCACCTCCGACCGGTTCACCCCTGAAAGCCTGGTACAGGATATTTTTGTAGGCGGTGCCTGTAAAAATATTTCACAGATCAAATCCATTGGAAATAAAAAAGGTATCGGTTATTTCGAAAACGGGCGCAACGTGATCGGTATCGAGCGGGGCATCGTCCTTTCTACCGGCCCCATTGGCAATGTGGCAGGGCCCAACGAAATCGGAGACGAAGGTGGGGATTTCAAGGATGAATCCGGCGACAGCGACCTTAGAAGGCTTACCTCGGCGTCTATTTTTGATGCTGTGGGCGTAGAATTCGATTTCGTTCCCCTGGACAGTATCGTAACTTTCCGCTATGTTTTTGCCTCCGAAGAATACTGTGAGTTTGTGGGTACTTCCTTCAATGATGTATTTGGCTTTTTTGTAAGCGGCCCCGGAATACAAGGCCCTTTCAGCAGGGGTTCCACCAACGTTGCCCTGACGCCCGGCAGCAATGAATACGTATCCATAAATACAATTAACCATCTGAAAAACAGTGGCTTGTTTGTCCGCAACGAACCCAAACGCGATGCGGACCGCTGCCAGATGGAATGGAAACAACATCCAAACCTCGAGCTGATCGAATACGATGGCTTTACCAGAGTACTTACCGCTACCCTCAAACTGATTCCCTGCGAAACCTACCACCTGCGGCTGGTCATCTCCGATGTCAGCGATGGCAACTACGACTCGGCGGTCTTCCTGGAGGCGGAAAGTTTCAATATCGGGGGCAATATCAATTTGTCCACCCGCTCTACCAGTGGCGTGGATACGCTGCTGGAAGCCTGCAACACCGGGTCTTTCGAAGTAAAAAGAAGACCTGGCGAAAAAACCGACCAGCCGCTGACTATCGGCCTGCGTATTGCCAAATCGAGCACCGCAACGCCCGGGCTGGATTTTGTCCCGCTTCCAAAAACTATCACCATCCCCACCGGGGAAAACCAGGTAGTCGTACCTATTCAGCTCCTCATCGACGATACTCAGGAGGACGTCGAAAGTATTATCCTCGAGCTCGATTTCCCATGCGCGTGTATCAGCGATACCGCAAGATTTTTTATCAAAGACCCTCCATTGTTAAAATCTACCCTCGAAGACCAGGCTATTTGTATCGGTGCGGTCGCCGACCTGCGGGCAGGTGCAAGTGGAGGGGTACCACCCTATACCTATACATGGTCTAATGGTGCCACTACGGAATCATTTACTGTACAACTCCAAAAAGACAGCACTTTCTCCCTTACCATCACAGATGCTTGTAACCGAAAGCGGATCCGCAGTGCCCGGATTTCCAGAAGATCACCCCCTACGGCCAGTATCGCGGGCAACCTGGAAGCCTGCCAGGGGGACACCCTGATGCTCCCCGTCCGGATGAACGGCCTGCCACCGTTCAGATTTATCTATAGTATCGGAAATGGTAAGCCCGATACCCTTACTAATATTCCCAACAATAACTACCTCCTGCCAATTGCCCAGGCCGGCGTCGTCCGTATCAAATACTTCGCCGATGCAGCCTGTGCAGGAGTCGCACCCGACTCTGCGGTTATCCGGCACTACACCCTTTCCACTATCACGCGTACCAACAACCTCAGTTGTGCCTTTGCAGATGACGGCAGCATCCAGGTAGAAGTCAGCGGGGGCATCGCACCATATTCTTTTTCCTGGAAAAACATGTCGGCTACTACCCCTAACCTCAGCAACCTTCCGGAAGGGGAATATGTCCTCACCATCCGGGATGCCAAGCGCTGCTCCGCTACTTTTCCCGTAAAGATTACTTCTCCGCCTGCGCTCCAACCCGTTACCTTCAACTGCAACGACCTGAGGGGTTCTTTTATCCTCCTCTCGGCCAGCGGTGGCTCGCCCCCCTATTCCTATTCAGTTGATGGCAAGCATTTCAATAGCCAGATTTTCGAACAATTAAACCCAGGCCAAACCTACCGGCTGCATACCCGGGATGCAAAGGGCTGCCAGATCGTTCAAAATTTTCTCATGCCCTCCCGTTATGAACGAATGGCCGAAATCGAACCTTCGGTCAAAATCGGCATGGGTATGCGCTACACGCTTAACCCTAAACTAAATATCCCCCTTTCACTGGTATCCAAACTGGAATGGTCGCCGGCGGATGGGCTTAGCTGTACCGATTGCCTTCGCCCCGTCCTGTCCGCCCTGAAAAACGAAACCTATATACTCAAGGTAACCGATGTATTTGGATGCTCCGACGGTACTTCTATTATCGTAAAACTCGACCGGAACGCATCGGTGTTCATCCCAAATGCGTTCTCGCCCAATGGCGACGGGGCCAATGATAAGATCGTGATATTCGCAGATCCGGCAGAAGTGGCGGTGATCCGGCGTATGCAAATCTTCAATAAATGGGGGCAACTGGTGTTTGATGCTAACGATTTGGCTCCCAATTCAGAAGTCGGTACCTGGGACGGGCGGTACCGGGGGACGCTTCTCGAAGCAGGGGTTTTCCTCTATAAAGCCGTCCTGGAACTAACGGATGGTACCCTCAACCCAATGGAAGGCACTTTCCTCCTGATGCGATAAATATATAGGAGGATAAAACTTTTCATGGGCAAGGGCTGTCTTAAAAGTCGCTAAAAAATTTTTTCCTCCATCAGATATTTGTGGACGTAATCCAAAATACCCTCCTCGAGGGTGTAGAAAGGCTCCACATAACCGGCAGCCCTGAGTTTATCCATTTTTGCTTCGGTAAAATACTGGTAGGTTTCCCGGATGTCCACGGGGGTATCTATGAACGATATATCGGGCGGAATACCCATGGCCTGGAAAGTAGTGCGCGCAAGGTCCATAAAAGAACGCGCTCTTCCCGTACCTACATTGTACAACCCTGAAGGGCTGCGATGTTCGAAAAGAAAATACAGGATTTTTAGTACGTCCATCACATAGATGAAGTCCCTGCTCTGGCCTCCGTCCACAAAATCCGGATTATGCGACCGGAAGAGTTTCATACCTCCGCTCGCCTTTATTTGACGGGCAGTGTGAAAAATGACCGAAGCCATCCGTCCTTTGTGATATTCATTCGGGCCATACACGTTGAAAAATTTTAGCCCTGCCCAATAGGGCGGTGTCTCCGTCTGCTGTAATACCCAGCGGTCAAAATCGTTTTTCGATACTCCGTAAGGGTTGAGGGGTCGGAGTGACGGCACAATCGCATGGCTATCGTCATAACCCCTTTCCCCCAGGCCATACGTTGCAGCGCTCGAGGCGTAGATCATCGGGATATTATACCGGGCGCAACTCTTCCATAATTCCTGGGAATAGTGCAGGTTGAGCCGGTCAAAGAGGGCGGTATCCTGCTCCGTCGTATCCGTTCGGGCACCGAGATGAAAAACGAAACGAATATTGCTGTGCATACGTCCTACCCACGACAGGAGGTCGTCCCGATGTACCCTGGCAATATAATGCTTCCCCTGCAGGTTGCGGTTTTTATCCGACCGGCTGAAATCGTCTGCCAGGATGAGGTTGAGATGGCCTTTTTCGTTGAGCTTGCGCACCAGGCAGCTTCCTATGAAGCCCGCCGCACCGGTTACGATAATCATACTTTTTCCAGGTTATGCCGTTTCGGACTGATACGCCTCCATTGGCGGACAAGTGCAGACCAGGTTGCGGTCACCGAAAGCGTTATCAATACGGCCTACTGACGGCCAGAACTTGAAGCCTTGCCGCAAATAAGGCAAGGGGTAGGCCGCCTTTTCACGGTCATAGGGATAGGCCCAGTCGTTGGCGGTCACCATTTCTGCCGTATGCGGGGCATTATGAAGGACATTATTGTGGGCATCTGAAGTTCCTTCCGCAATCTCATCCAGCTCGCGACGGATTTGGAGCATTGCAGCGCAGAAACGGTCCAGTTCATCCTTACTTTCACTTTCTGTAGGTTCGATCATAATGGTGCCTGCTACCGGGAAAGAGAGGGTAGGCGCGTGAAACCCATAGTCCATCAGGCGTTTAGCGACATCCTCCGCGCTTGCAAGGGATTTGAAGGGCCGGAGGTCGAGGATAAGCTCGTGGGCGCTACGTCCGAATTCACCCAGATAAAGGACCTTATAATGAGGTTCCAGTAAAGATTTGATATAATTGGCATTGAGGATAGCATATTTGGTAGCCGCAGTTACCCCTTCAGCACCCAGCATACGGATATAGCCATAGCTGATGAGAAGGATACTTGCACTGCCCCAGGGGGCAGAAGAAACGGCCGACACACCGGCGCTGCCTCCTGTTGGTACCAGGGGATGAGTAGGCAGGAAAGGCTTCAGGCTATCATTCACACAAATAGGGCCCATCCCCGGGCCTCCTCCACCGTGCGGGATCGCGAAAGTTTTATGCAGGTTCAGATGGCAGACATCGGCACCGATTTGTGCCGGGCTGGTGAGCCCGACCTGTGCGTTCATATTCGCCCCGTCCATATAAACTTTCCCACCACACTGATGAATCAGGTCACAAATCTCGCGGATTTGCGTTTCAAAAACCCCATGGGTAGAGGGGTAGGTCACCATCAATGCCGCAAGGCGCTCGCGGTACTGGGCCGCCTTCGCCTGTAAGTCGTTCATATCAATATTGCCGTGATCGTCACAATTGACCACCACGACTTCCATACCTGCCATCACTGCGCTCGCAGGGTTCGTGCCATGTGCGGAGGAAGGGATGAGCGCAATATCCCGGTGGGGCTGCCCATTCGCCTCATGGAACGCCCGGATTGTGAGCAGGCCCGCATATTCACCCTGTGCGCCTGAATTAGGCTGTAGCGAGCAGGCCGTGAAGCCCGTAATTTCACATAGCCATGCTTCGAGCTCCCTGAAGATTTGCTGGTAGCCCCGGGTCTGCTCCAGAGGTGCGAAAGGGTGCACATCTGCAAACTCCGGCCAGCTCACTGGTATCAATTCTGTCGCCGCGTTGAGCTTCATCGTACACGAACCGAGGGCGATCATAGAATGCATGAGCGACAAGTCCTTGTTCTCCAATCGCTTGATATAGCGCATCATTTTACTTTCGGTATGATACGCATTAAACACCGGGTGGGTAAGAAAAGTACTTTCGCGCTGCAGGGACGTTGGAAGCCGGTATCCCGGCACCGGAGCGGCATCGAAAGTGTAGCTGCTGTCCTTTGCTATTGCAAATATCTGTACAATTACACCGATTTCCTGAAAGGTGACCGTTTCGTCCAGACTGATCTGAACGCCTTGTGCGGTGTAGAAAAAATTCATCCCTTTTTCCAGTGCGGCAGTCCGTACCCGATCCCGCACCTCTGCACCTGCCTCGATATGGAGGGTATCAAAATACCCATCATTGAGCTGGCGATAGCCCAGCGCGGAAAGGTTTTTCTCCAGGATTTGCGCCAGGGCATGAACCCTTTCGGCAATTGCCTTTATCCCTTCAGGCCCATGATAGACAGCATACATACCTGCCATAATGGCGAGCAGGGCCTGCGCAGTACAAATATTCGACGTCGCTTTTTCCCTGCGGATGTGCTGCTCCCGCGTCTGTAGCGCCATACGCAGTGCGCGTTTGCCCTGACTGTCCACCGATACTCCGATGATCCGCCCCGGGATAAGACGCTTAAAGGATTCGACAGTGGCAAAATACGCTGCATGTGGGCCTCCATAGCCCATCGGGACACCGAAGCGCTGTGTATTTCCAACCGCTGCGTCGGCCCCCCATTCACCCGGTGGCGACAATAGCGCCAGGCTCAACAGGTCTGCTGCCACGGTTACATAAATATCTTTTGCATGCGCAGCTTCGACCAGTGCGCGGTAATCCGCTATAGCCCCACTGGCGCCAGGATACTGGATTAGTACGCCAAACACATTTTCGTTCAACTGAAAGTCCTCGGTTTTCTGAACGGTCACCTGAATCCCGAGCGGCTTCGCCCTGGTCACTAAAACATCTATCGTCTGAGGAAAAACTTCGTCTGAAACCAGGAACTCCTGCGCGGTTTCATGCCCTCTGCCTTTTTTGTGCCTGATCCCATAAAACATGATCATCGCCTCTGCGGCAGCAGTCCCCTCATCCAGTAGGGAAGCGTTCGCAATCGGAAACCCACTCAGCTCGCTCACCATAGTCTGAAAATTGAGCAGGGCCTCAAGACGGCCCTGAGCGATCTCTGCCTGGTAAGGCGTATATTGCGTGTACCAACCTGGGTTCTGGAAAATATTCCTGGAAATGACCGATGGGGTAATCGTACCGTAATAGCCCATCCCGATAAAATGCCGGCAGGACTGATTCTGTGCTGCGATGTGCTGCAAAGCCTTTAAATATTCATATTCGGACAACGGCATGGGAAGGTCGGGAAGCCGCTGCAGGCGAATGCCGGCGGGGACGGTCTCGTTGATTAACTGATCGAGCGAAGCTGCCCCGATGGCCGCGAGCATCTCTTCTGTCTCCGCCTGATTAGGGCCAATATGCCGGTTTACGAACTGATCGTGGATTGTTGTCTTGTCCATGAAACGGATATGCTTATGCCTGGTTAGGAAATTGTAGCAAAAATACGACTTATAAACCTTTTACTGTTGGCTTGGTTGTGCTAAAGCGTGGAATTTTTCATGCATAAGGAATCTGGAATCGGCCTACTCCCCTTATCCGGTTTAATTCATTGTTAAATTGGGAAAAAGATGTATTTTTATGAGGTATTCCCAGGCTCGTACACTGCTCTTCCCCGACGGAATCATCGCGACTGGTCGGCAAAGTAGAAAAATGAGCTGTCTAATGCCCGCAGTAAGGCTGTCTGGGGCAACTCAGCCCCGCTGCACAGCTGAAGTAATACAGGTGAAAAGGCGCCATTTTCAGACGGCGGTGATCCGGTTGCAACCAGTCGAATGAAAGCGTAGCCCAATTGATATTTAAACCCAATAAAATTCATACTATGCGCGTAGCTGTTATCGGAGCCGGATGTTCGGGTATCACCGCTGTAAAAAATCTGCTACAGGCAGGCATAAAGGACGTTATTTGCTTTGAGCAAAACGACCAGGTGGGTGGCAATTGGATTTTCACGGCCAGTGAATCCCATTCGAGTGTATGTGAAACCACCCACATTATCAGCTCAAAGAAAATGTCGGAGTATATGGACTTTCCCATGCCCGCGCATTATCCGGATTATCCCTCTCACCAGCAGGTACTGGCTTACTTTCAATCATACGCCGCACATTTCGGCCTTTATCCCTATATCCGCTTCAATACTAAAGTGGCCAGCGTAGAAAAAACGCCTTCCGGAAAGTGGCAGCTCAAACTCGGCGATGGAAGTATCGAGACAGCGGACTATCTTTTTATTTCAAACGGGCATCACTCCGTACCCCGGCATCCACAGTTGCCCGGGGCTTTTTCCGGAAGGTATCTCCATGCGCATCAGTTCAAAAACAACCAGCCTTTTAAAGGCGAAAGGGTACTGGTTATCGGTGCGGGCAATTCAGGCTGCGACTGTGCCGTCGAAATCAGCAGGGTTGCGACATTCACGGCGATCAGCATGCGTTCGCCGCAATACATCATCCCGAAATTTTTCCTGGGCAAACCAACAGACACCTTCAACGCCGGGATGTCCCGGCTGCCGGACTTTATCCTGGGGCCACTGCAACAGTTTTCACTCCGCATACAGGTTGGGAAATACGAAGATTATGGGCTACCGCAACCTGATTTTCCTGTCGTTCGCGCCCATCCGACCATGAACTCCGAGCTGTTGTATAAAATCCGGCACGGTGCGGTACACCCCAGAAAAGGAATCCGGGCAATCGAGGGAAATATGGTGACGTTTTCAGATGGTCAAACAGAGCCCTTCGATACAATCATTGCGGCAACAGGGTATAAGATCTCGCTTCCTTTTTTCGATGACGATTTCATCAATTACGAAGAAGCCGAGCGCATCCCGCTTTACCTGCGCATGTTCCATCCCCAGCATCCCAACCTGGTGTTTATTGGCCTCGTACAACCACAGGGGGCCGTTTGGCCCCTCAGCGACTACCAGGCCAAACTGGCCGCCAACTACGTGGCCGGGCGATGGTCCCTGCCTGCTGATGTGGCAAACCGCGCCGAACAAGATGCAAACTATATCGCCAAAGAATTTTTAAAGGCAAAACGGCACGCTGTCGAAGTACATTTCCATCCTTACCTGCGCCGGCTGCAAAAGGAAATCCCCGGAAATGCGCCCCAGTGGCAGCTTGTTCGCGAAACAGTATCCTGACCCTGGTTATCCCGTACACCCTAACCATTGATAAAATCATTACGCTTATGTTCTCACCAAATCTTTTTGAAGGAAAAACAGCACTTGTTACCGGCGGTGGCACAGGAATAGGCTTCGCCATCAGCAAGCAACTGCTGCAACTGGGCGCCCGTGTGCTGATTGCCTCGAGAAAAGAAGAAAAACTGAAAATAGCTGCCGATATCCTGCGCGAATACGGCCCCTGCGATTATATGGCCTGTGATATCCGGGATACCGAACAAGTCAAACAACTGGCCTACCGCATTATGGACGATACCGGGCGGCTCGATATCCTGG
>Ga0315901_10008427_pt1 | contig 11978 bp, 9 predicted proteins | sample LakEriMetagenome_10_FD_203761 | JGI IMG/M metagenome (GOLD analysis project Ga0315901, IMG submission 203761) | Freshwater fungal communities from buoy surface, Lake Erie, Ohio, United States - Buoy 2 MA116 | ecosystem: Environmental > Aquatic > Freshwater > Lake | place: USA: Lake Erie, Ohio...
GGGAAGGATCGCTATTTTGGGATAAGTACCTATCGGGAAAATCCGCAAGACTGATTTGCACCATGGATCAACCGACGTGGTACTACCGGCTGATCTACGGTTGTCCAAGTCACAGGGCCATGAAGAACCTCACCATGCAATTTGTCGGGATTAGAAGAGTTAGAATCACTGCGATCGGACCAATTCGCATGTCAACAGATGCGTTCCGCGAATCCTGGCTGAACAAAGTGAGAGAGCTCGGTGCCCGAGGAATCTAATGAGGAATTAGGGTCGAAAAAGCGCATGGTACCCGTACTTGATTGCTGCGGGTCCATGGCAGCGTCGCGATTGAACGATACACCGAAACGACACGATGCAACGCATTCAGCCTCCTCGGCTTTCGGTTTACCTTTGCCGATCAAAATTGAAACCCTGGTCAGTGCGTCGACCTGGACAGAGTGGTACAATCCAGAATGCAATCCGGGTAGTAGGAAGAGCAGCAGTCACTGGTGATGAGCCGAATAACGCGATCGGAGCGGTTCATTGTCGCGAAGAAAGCTGCTCATCTTCAGTGATCGCTTTCGTGAGGTAGAAAGGCAGCCCATCGCACATGAAAAACCATGTCACATTCCTCGCCGACGGATTCAATCAAACCGAACCAAAGCCTAATTTCATTAACGATGGAAATTTTGGAGAAGATTTAGCTCATTGGCTCATTGCTGAATTCAAAAAATTTGAGGACATCTCGGCAGATCCAGAACCGCTTCAGGAAGACTGGGGGTGGTTGGTTTTTGTATCTACCGGCCAATTCACCGGAAACATCGGCCTGGGGTTTTACGTGGTTGGAACTTCGCAGGGCGACCAAGATGGATGGTTGTGTGTTTGGGATCCGCCAAAAAAGAAGAAGCCATTTCTGTTGTTCAGAAAAACAAAAGCTGACCAATCCAATCATCAAATCGAAGAAATCTCAAAAAAGATCCTGTTGCGGTTTCACGATATCCTGAGCGAATCACCCCGCATTTCACAGATTCGATGGCACGACGAAACCGATTTCATGCAGGGCAATGAAGACAATTGGTCAGCAAAACCTTTTTGAACAAATTGAACCCAGCCAGGCGATAGAGCTTGCGACGACATCACGTCGGCCTCTTTCAAGGATCGGGTCCTCTCTGCGTGGATCGCCAAGCGCGCGGCATTCACCGACTCACTGCGGACTCAGAAGTCCCTCACCACCAGTGCGTATGGTTTGGAAGCAAGCGGATTGTGGCTGGAGACCGCATTGCATGTTGAGTGGAGTGCGGTTATTTTCATGAGATACGCGGGTGTAACTCAGTGGCTAGAGTGTTAGCTTCCCAAGCTGAAAGTCGAGGGTTCGAATCCCTTCACCCGCTTTGAAAAAATCGAGTCTTGAGGCGGAACCTACCACGACAACTACCAAAAATGTTGGTAGTTCGACGCCGAATGCACCATGTGAACTGCTTTGACTTCGTTCCGAGCAACTGCCGAGCAACTACGAGTTGGCGTGAAAAGCTCTTGCCTCCCTGAAGCCAGGCTTGTTCTGCGAATGGCGGAGCGGTCTCGGACTCGCGGTCGATGTCGCGGAGATGTTGGGGCACCAGGCCATGGGTATCGAACTGGACGCTGTGCTCGCGGAAAACTCCCGCACGCTCCTTACGGATCATGGACTCTCAGCGGAAATTGAAACCGGCAACTATCTCGATCGCATCGATGCCGCCGACTACTTCTACGTCTACGCTTGGCTCAGCCAAATCCCAATTGTCCTAGACCACTTCGTCTCGACGGCCCCGGCAGATTCCCTTTTGCTTCTCTGGGAAGGACTGGATGACCTTCGAGCACGAAGAAAGTGTGTCGCTACCTGACCGATACGCTCGCCCTATAATCGAGAGGCGGGAAACACGAAAACAATTGTAGCTCACGACTGGGTTGCGTGTGCTACAATTGCATTGGTCCTAAGGATCCCGGAGGAAATGCTGCTTTTTGCGTCCGAGGGGCGACATTGCAATGCATCACCCTCGTGCACGTCCCCCGCAGCATACCTTTCAGAAACGGGTGTCATACGATTTTTAAGTCGATGTAAATCACGATGTAAACCTTGAGGGATAGGGCAGACCGATGGACGTCATTCCCGCATTCACGGCGTACCAAAACCTTGCAGAGCCCTTTCGTGAATTGGGGATGACTTATCCCGACCGCATCCTCTATCAACAGGCGGTCGAAGACAGCTCGGGGGCGTCCGCGACCACAGGCCGAAAATGGGTAGCCACCACGCTCGGGGCATCCTTGGCTCGCGTGGAAAAAATCGCTGCATCTTTATCGCATGTCGGGGTAGGCAAGGGAACACGGGTCACGATCATCTCGAATACGCGGCCCGAATGGGGCGAAGCGGAAATGGGGGTCTTCATGACGGGGGGTAGCATCGTCACCGCGTATCCTTCCGACCCTGCGCCGCGCAATGGCTATGTCATGATCGACTCGGAATCGCGTTATGCAATCGTTGAAAACCAGCAACAGTTCAGCAAACTGCTCTCCCTGTCCGAAACAGATTTTGCATGTCCCGGTTCGGAGAATCGCGATGCGATGAATACCAGACTCCGATTGGAGTATGTAGTCACCTTGGAAGCAGTGGACGTCCCGACCAACTGTCCGTTTCGCGTTGCTTCGTTGGCCGAGATCCTGTCGGCCCCTTCAACGAACAGTTTTTCTCCAATTGCTGGTGATGGCCGCGCCGAAGCTACCATCCTGTACACCTCGGGGACCACGGGTGCTCCCAAAGGGGTAGTAGCCACCCACGCCCAGCACCTCGCGAATCTGGACCAAATCAAGTCCTCGTTCTTGCTGGAAGGGGTCGGAAATCTCCTGCATGTGCTTCCTCAAGCACACGCATTCGAACACAGCATGGGTCTGTTGACCTTCGCGGGTGGGTGCGAAGGGAGGTATCCGGCAATCCATGATCGGCGCTGCTCGGACATGACGCCCGCCGCTCGCGCATCCCTTCTGAGTGATATGCGGTCTGCCGATGCGACTGTCATTCCGGTCGTCCCTCGGTTGCTTGAAAAGATTCGCGAGGGGATCCTCAGCCAGATCGAGTCGATGCCCAAAGCGAAAAGGACGCTCATTCGATCCGTGCTCGACACCTACATTCGGAAATTCTTTGAAAGCGAGGAGGGGATCAAGTCGGACGTGACGACGCGATTCATGCACTACATGTTGTCCCGAGGCCCTTTGCGATTGGGGCCAAGAATCCAGAAAAAGATCCGCGAGAAGTTGGTCGGAAAGGAATTCAGCTTCTTCGTGACCGGCGGAGCAGCTTTGTCCAACGAACTCGCCGCTTTTTTTGCCGCCCTCGGGATGCCGACCAATCAAGGTTATGGCTCTACGGAGACAAACGTCGCAATCGCCGTTAATACTCCGACCAGACGGCGACTTGGCAGTATTGGCATGCTTATGGCATCGAATATTGAAGCAAAATTAGGAGAAAACAGCGAACTTCTTGTCCGTGGACCAAATGTTGCCTCGGGATACCATGGTCGCCCCCGAGCCACCGCAGAACGTTGGGACGAGGAGGGATGGTACCACACCCACGACAAGGCCACGATCGATGCCGACGGCTTCATCTTCTTGCACGGTCGAATCGACGAAGAGTTCAAAACCAGCACTGGAGAGTTCATTCAACCAGCCACCCTGGAGGATCGCATCAAGGCGTCTCGATTCATCACCGAGGCGGTGATCCTCGGTGAAGGCAAACCGTCATGCATCGCGCTGGTGACCCTGGAGGAGTCCGCAATCCGCGAATGGGCCGAAGACACCAACTACGTGATCAACGGCTCCCTCATGAGCGATACTGCGGTCCAATCGCTCGTGCGAAAGGAAGTGATGCAGCGCATCAATCAACCTGAAACACCAAAATATATGTGGATCACCAATGTCGGTATCATCCCGGAATTGACCATCGGCCACGGACTCACTCCCACCTACAAAGTCCAACGTAAAGAAGTAGCCAAGCTACATCGCTCACTGGTCGACGACATGTACCACCACGCAGGCAAACTTGTCGCCAAGTGAAATAGCAAGGCAAAGTTGATCGCTCCGCGGCCGAGAGCCGAAATCCTTGGGATGTTGTCGCGGAACCCACATCCAGCCGCCGCAAGACTTTTCTGATATCTTTCTCTTTTTTGCCGAGCGAACTCTCTCCATGAACATCCCAGCAGTCAAGCAGGCGCCCGGTACTCCACTGGTCATCCCAGACGAAGTCCTCGCGCCCTTGCGCGAGGCTCAATTGCGCGGAGACCCCATCAGCCCGGCTCAAGAGCGTTTCTTAAAGGCGACGAAGATCCCGCCAGACGTCAATACCTGCCTCGGCCTGGGAAAAGACAAAGAGCGTTCCAATTTCTTGGAAACGATGAACAAGGTCACCGGAACCAAGGATGAAGCCGCCAAACAGTCTGTCAAGGATACTGGCACTCTGATCAACGCGGAAAGCGAAGTCGATGCCAAATTCGCGAAAACAATCGCCGACTCCCCTGCCGTAAACACGTTCTATGGGCTCCGATTTCCGGTCCACCTTTATCGAGCAGATCGCTCTTTCCACGACCCGGAAATTGCGGTCGTTTGCCAGCGCTGGATCGAAATCCTGAAAAATCATCTCAACAAGGGCACCCTCTATGGTGAAGACGGAAAACTGAATCCCGACTTGGTCCACGGAGAGTTAGCTGAGGCTAAGTATTGGGGGCTCATGGTCGGCAAGGAATACGGCGGACTCGGTGCCAGCATGAGCGATGTGGCCACAGTCATCCGAAAAATCTCGCTTTACGAACCCACCGTGGCTGGTCTCGCGAGCATCAATGGTTGCATCGGCGTCGTCTATCCAGTCTCGCAATTTGGAACCAAGGAACAGAAGGAGAGATTCCTCCCCGATATCGCCCAGGGAAAGGTATTGAGCGCGTTTGCCCTGACGGAAAGGCAGGCAGGATCCGACCTCAATCGCCCCGAAGCCTTGATTCGCATCGAAGGGAACGACGCAGTCATCAATGGTCAAAAACTGTTCATCTCCAATGCCAATTATGGAGGACGCATCGCACTGGTCGCGATGGATGAGAACTACAAATTGCGAGAGCTCTCGGGCCAGTTGACCAAAGGGGAAGGCAAGAAGATGGTGGTGGCGATCGTCGATCTGCCGCCTCATGCCAACGAAAACTTCAAAATTCTTCGCTATGAAATCAACGCTCTCCGCCGTCTCAACAACGTTGGGCTTTGGTTCCAGGAATTCCGGATCCCCAAGGAGAATATTCTGATTTGGGACGCGGATGGCCCCGGAGCCACCGCGACCAAGGGGATCAATATCGCCTACATGGGATTGAATCGCGGACGCGTGGCGCTCTGTGCCAACGCAGCCGGGTCTCTGATGGCGCTCGTCGGCAGCATGCTCCCGTGGTGTGAGAAGCGCATCAGCATGGGAATGCCGATCGCCAAGCGGGATACCGTCCAGGAACGGATAGGCTTGACCGCATCGTACGCCGTTGTTGCCAAACACCTCGCAGATTTCACTGCCGAGTTGCTGGACAAGAATTATCGTCCGGAAATCGAATGCGAAGTGGCAAAGATTTTCGGCAGTGAACGACAGAAAGAGGTCGCAATCGAATACGTGATGAAAACCGAAGGCGGTCGTTTCTTTCTGAAAGGACATCCGGTCGGTGACAATCTTCACGATGTGCTGGCGCCTTGCATCTACGAAGGGGAAGGCACCATGCTCCTTCTGCATGTGATGGCCAATCTCATGAATCCCCAAATCGCCATGAATCCCCGCGCGGTCGGCTCCGTTGCCCGTGCGGTGATCCCCGAGACTTTCGTCAACCTCGGCAATCTGAGCGAAGTGCACAAAGACTTTCGACGTTACGTCACTTTTGCGCTGCGCTCGATCGATCAAGTTTCGAGAAATATGCTCCTGAATAAAATGCCTCTCGAGGCGATCCGAATGCTAAACAAGATGGCAAAGGGCTGGCTGATTCCCTTCGGCAAGGATCCCGATCTGCAGAACAGTTTCTGCCTATTGCGCAATCGCGGCGAAGTGGTTGTCAACGCGATCGCGATGCTGGTGACTGCGGTGCGGGCCAGCCAACATTCCGAAGGAACAGATGCGGAAATAAAACTCGAGCACAAACTCGCCCGCGTCGCACTCGAGAAACTCAAGTTTGACATCGCGGGTGGCGGATTCAAAAAGCGAGATCATGTGAGCTTCAAGGCCGCTTCGGCAGGCAGGGCACTGATCCATGGAGTCAACGACGGGTCGATTACCTGGTTTGATGGATTCCCACTCCCAGAGATTTTGCAGGACTACGTGGATGTAAAACCCCCGCGTCGACAGAAACCTTCAAAATAGGATCAATACGGTTCCTCTCGCGAGACCGTCCACTCCCCTTGGGTTCCTTCAGGAGTACATCGCGCTCGTCGCGTTGGTACCGACGAAATCTTCTTGCGATTGACCACGCACGACGAAGATCCATTTTTCGTTGGCAAAGGGGATCTGACTGCGAATACGGGTCGGATCGTGTAGAATGTTCAAGACATTCGTCATGTCTTCTTGATAAGGATTTTCCCAGTGAGCAACTCCGCTGAGCCACGATCGCAAGATTCCAGGCAATCAACTGATGCAGCCATGCTCGAGGAAGCACCCCGAAGGCCGGGCGGCTATTCGTTTGTATCCCCTGCCGTTGAAAAATGGATTGGCAACGCCCAGGAGTACAAGATGTACGACCACGGCGCAATCTTCCTCGCGAGCAACCAGGTCGCTCGCGTCTTGTTGGGAAACCCGAGCGAGAGCAAAGTAACGTGGTCGGAAGCGCGCTTTCGGTCGCTCGATCAGATGATCACCGACCTCGAAGCGGCAATCGCAAAGCGCCAGATTCGTGGAATCGTCTTTGCATCCCCCGCAAAAGACGCGTTTATCTTTGGGGCGGACCTCAGCGAATTTCTGAATAAGCACTCGATCGACGAGTTCAAGGAGGCCACCGTTCAAGGGCATCGGATCTTTGGCCGTGTGCGAGCACTAACAGTCAAGACGGTGGCTGCAATTCGAGGAGCGTGTGTTGGCGGGGGATTGGAATTCGCCCTTCACTGCAATGAAATTGTCGCTTGCAAAACCAAAGGCCCCGCCAGTCCGCTGTTCGAGAGCGAGAAGACGAAACTCGCCCTGCCCGAAGTGATGCTCGGTATCTTTCCAGGATGGGGAGGTACGATCCTTCTTCCCGCAAAAATTGGACTCCAAGCCATCGATCTCATCCTCACCGGCAAAGATGTATTCCCCGATCAAGCGCACCACATCGGCTTGATCGATCGATTGGCGGAATCCGAGCAGCTTTTCGAGGTCGCCGAAAACGCTGCTCTCAGCAGCCGAAAGCCTTGGAACGTTCAAGGGGTTCAGTGGAGCGGCAAAGGAGTGGTTCGCGACCTCAAGAACTACGCATTCAAGGAGTGGACCGCCCGCTATGGGTATCGGATGCGTTGGTTCGATCAAGCCGCCAAGAAATTCATGGGGGGCAGCGTTACCTCCCAAGCCGCAGCGATTGCCCAGAAAGGATTGCAATCCTTCGATCCGACTGGCAAGTTGGAAAACACCAGGACGGCTCTGCAAGTGATTCTCTACGGCTTGAAGAACGGCATCGATGCTGGACTCGCCTACGAAAGGGAACAAGTGGTCCGATTCATCGCTTCCGATCGCACCAGGGGAATGGTCAGGTTCCATTTTGCCCAAGCCGCCGTCGGCGAAGCCGCACGAGGCGTCGCGGTTTCCTTGCCCGAGAAGAATGTCGCCATCGTCGGCGCAGGGGTGATGGGAGGGGGGATCGCGGCAAGCTTCGCATCCAAAGGAGCCAAAGTCACCCTGTCCGATAATCGCATCGAGGCACTGGAAGCTGCCCAAAAACGCGTGATCGGATTGATCGACAAGAACGAAAAGCGCGGCAGCGTTACCGCCAAGGAAGCAGCGGTTTGCAGACAAGGTTTCACGACCAAACACGAGCGGACCGACTACTCGAACGCCGATCTGCTCATCGAAGCGATCTCCGAGAATCTGGACCTGAAGAAACGGGTCCTTCCAATCCTCGAGGAAACCCTCAAGCCCAACGCCGTCATGGCGACCAACACGTCCTCCAAGCCGGTAGGCGAGTTGGCATCGGTCTTGAAACGCCCGGAGAATTTCTGCGGCATTCATTTCTTCAACCCCGCAGAAACCATGAAGCTGGTGGAAGTCGTACGCGGTGCCAAGTCCTCACAGCAGACGATTGATCAAGCCAAAGCGTACGTGCGTGCCATCGGCAAGACGCCTGTCGTCGTCAACGATGGGGCGGGCTTTCTGGTCAATCGCGTGCTTTCTCGATACATGGCAGAGAGCCAGCACCTGCTCGGCGACGGCTTCTACCCAAAAGACATCGACATGGCCGGTAAACATGCTGGATTCATGATGGGCCCGCTCGATACGCTCGACTTGGTAGGTCTCGATGTTGCGGCTGAAGTTCTCGAAACGATGATCGCGGCATACGGCGACCGGATGACATGCCCCACCTTTGCCAAAGTACTGCTGGATGCCGGACACAAAGGCCAGAAAACAGGGAAGGGATTCCATCTCTATCCCGAAGGGGCAAAAGCGGGAGTCCCAATTACCGATCCGAAAACATTAGCAACTTTGTTTACCCAGGGGCTGTCCAAGCTGCATGCCTATCCGGATCTCGACTATATCGCCAAACGTCTCACTCTTCCTCTGATCGACGAAGCGGTCCGCTGCCTGGATGAAGGTGTAGCGGGTGAACCCGGGAAATTCGCCGCTCAGCAGATCGATGTCGGACTCGTCCTCGGCAGCGGCTCGCTCGCCATTTACGGCGGCCCACTCTCGTATGCGGAAAGCCTCGGTGCGGACCGCATCGTCAGCGAACTCGAGACGCTCCACCAAAAAACGGGTGCCGAACGCTTCAAGCCTTGCGATTCCTTGGTCGAGCGAGCCAAGCGAGGAATCAGCTTTTTCCAAGCTTTGTAAAGAATCTCAGACATCCATCGCAATCCGCGGTCCTCGATCGATCAATTCTTAGGGTAGCAATATGAGCGACGCACAATCGGCACTTGAGCAAGCAAAACGCGATATTGGTAACGGCGCACGAGCCGACCTCACCAAGACGAAGCTTTCCCTTCTCGAGGAACTCTTGAACGGCGAACACCGAGTCTGCGTGACGCACGGCAAACGCACCCCCTTCGTCAATGCCATGCGGAACAAAAAGAGCGCGCCGCCGTTCCTCGAATCCAACGCGTTGGACATGGCTTCGTTCACCGTCAAAGAGCTAATGGCCGATGCCAAATTGGAGGCGCGGGACATCAACAAGCTCGGTTTCGCTACCGTTCTTCCCGACCGTGGCATTCCCGCTTTCGGTCCTGCGCTCGAAACCAAACTCGGATTGCGTGACACAAATAACCCCAACCAAAAACTCGCTATCGACCGGAGAGCGAACTGCATCACCAGCCTCGTCATCGCTCAAAATATCATCGAAGCCATGCTCCTTTACGGCCTCAAGGTGGGGATCGCTGGCGGCGTCGAGAAAATGTCCAGCGCGGCGCTCATGGTGGATTCCGAATGGGAAAAACTTCTGATACGAAGCCAGCAGTCCCCCAACTTCAAATGGCGGCGGAACCTGCTCTCGATTCCGCGTAAAAATCCTTTCAATACTCAACGGGCGGAGAATATTTTCACTGGCCTCTCGATGGGCCAAAGCTGCGAACTGATGGTCCGAGACTTCGGCATCACTGCTCTCGAACAGGCGCAATTCGCCGTAACAAGCCATCGCAATGCCGCCATCGCACAAGCGAAAGGATACTTGGCGGAGGAGATCGCACCCTATCTGGGGATTTCAACCGACACGCTCATCCGGCCCGATACCGATATCGCGTCCATCATGCGACTCAAACCGACATTCCGAACACCCGGCATTGATAATCCAACCATCAACGCTGCAACCAGCAGTCCGCTGACCGATGGCGCGGCTGCCGTCGTTCTGATGACCGAAGCGGAAGCGAATGCTCGAGGCGCAACCCCCCTCGCCTTCATCACCGGCATCGAGGAAGCCAAGGTCAGCGACTACAATCGCGAGGGCTTGCTGATGGCACCCGCCTACGCCATCGCTCGGCTCCTCGAACGCCATGCGTTGAAGATCGCAGATATCGATTTTTTTGAGCTCCATGAACCGTTCGCAGCCCAGTTCCTGTGCATCAACAAGATGGTTGGTCCGTTCCCGATCGACAAGGTGAATCCCAACGGCGGAGCGATCGCCATCGGACATCCATTTGCAGCGAGCGGCGCGCGGTACCTGCTGAGCGTTTCGAACGAAGTGCACCGGCGATCGAAGGAACTGGGGCGACCCGTCACCGCGCTCATTGCGGTCTGTGCCAACGAAGGCGAAGGGATGGCACTTCTGCTGCGTAGCTAGTCCGCAGTCTTGCGAGTTCCCAGGTAATTCCGAAGCATGCGATGGCGATGCATGAAAAATCGTTTTACGATTGCCCGCACAACCCAACCGCCGAATCTCGCCTCAAAGGTCAACTCACCCACATCCCAAAGCCTTTGGAAATAAAAAGGGTTATCCCGAAAACGATCACAGCGATGAAATAACTAGCCAGCCGGTGGCTCGGCTGGTTTCTGGTGGCGAGATTCGCCACCGATGCAGACAACAACCCACCGAAGGACAAAAATGCCATCCACGAATGAAATGACCAGCTCCACATTCCAATCACAATCGGTGGCGGGAGATCGCTCGTCAGGATAAGGATCACATAGATGAAAAATACAGCCGCAACAGACAAAGAACCCGCGTCCGCCATGAAGGCAAATAGAGGTGACGAGCGGGAATGGATTGCATTCGTAGCCGTACCCTCGGATGTTGCGGCCTGATAGGGGTTCTTTTCCGCTTGGGCATCCTTTTTCCCCTTCATCCGCTCATCTGAATCTTTGCCGCCAACAGAGCTGCTCACGTGGTCGCTCCCATTCTAGCCGTCTTGTCCGAGATTATTCGATAGGTTTCGACATCGATTTGACGATCGTGGTCACCCAGCTGCGTGGGGTAAAGCGAACACTTTGGGCCATCAGCCAGTTACGCACACCGGGAATGTACACTCGCTGACCGCGCTGCATGGCTCGGTAGCCAAGTGCCGCAACCTCTTCTGCCGTGGGTAGCTTCTTGTCCTTGACCAGCGCAGAGGCTTGCATGCTCGCTTTGTCCTGAAATCCGGAAGCTGTCGGGCCGGGACAAAAAGCAGTCACCGTAACGCCCGTCCCCTCCAGTTCGGCCGCCAGTGCCTCTGAGAAGCTGAGGACAAAAGACTTGGAGGCGTAATACACCGCCATGTACGGGCCCGGCTGGAATGCAGCAGTCGAGCAAGTGTTGATGATTTTCCCCTTCGCGGAAATGATCTCTGGGAGAAACAGCTTTGTCAGGATCACAACCGCATTCATGTTGAGCTGCATCATGGCGAGCTCGGACTCGAGAGCGGTGTCTTTGAATTCACCAAACGCACCGTAGCCCGCGTTGTTCGCGAGAGTATTCACGAAAAGGCCGCGATCCTTGACCTCCGAGAAAAGCTTGGTGGGACCGTCTTGGGATTCCAGGTCAACAGCAATCGGTGTTGCAGTGATTCCGAATCGCGATTCCAGTTCGGTGGCATGCAATTGCATCTTGTCGATGCTCCGTGCGGCCAGGATCACGTCGTAGCCATCTCTCGAAAAATTCTCAGCGAGAGCTTTGCCGATTCCAGACGATGCTCCTGTAATCAGGGCGATCTTTCGCTGCTTACTCATTAACGGTGCATCCTGGACGAAATCTAATGACGTGGGGGCGGAGCCTAGGGCATATTGCTCATTATGGCTGCTGTGCCACGGCCTGACAAACCATCTTCACGCTAACGGATCCGTCGGATTCCGAAATTCGATTTCGCGAGATCTATATTTG
>Ga0315901_10008429_pt1 | contig 11977 bp, 10 predicted proteins | sample LakEriMetagenome_10_FD_203761 | JGI IMG/M metagenome (GOLD analysis project Ga0315901, IMG submission 203761) | Freshwater fungal communities from buoy surface, Lake Erie, Ohio, United States - Buoy 2 MA116 | ecosystem: Environmental > Aquatic > Freshwater > Lake | place: USA: Lake Erie, Ohio...
CCCGCGATGTAACATCGGCTGGACGCCCAGTGCTTGGGTCTTAGGTGCGCACCCGCAGCGGCAGCGCGCCTCGAGCTCACAGGGATGTGCTCTTCCGCGTCCCCGCGAAGGAGCAGCCGGAAGAAGCCCTGCGATCCTGATGGCAGCGTGCGCCCGCCGCCACCCTACGCCCGTCCGAGGCTAGCGCACCCGCACGTTCCTGAACTGCCACGCGTCCTCGCGGTCGATGTCCTCCGGGAACAGCCGCTCACGGTCGGTGAGCGGGTTCCAGTCGGTGTACTCGCCTACCACGGGTCCGAGGTAGGGCCTGCAGACCTCGAGGTTGCGGCGGAAGTCCATCTCGTCGGGCTCGACCACGCCCTTACGGGGGTTCTCGATCGCCCACACGACGCCCGACAGCACAGCCACGGTGACCTGCAGGCTGGTGGCGTTGTTGAACGGGCAGAGCTCGCGCGCCTCATCGATGCTCAGTTGCGAGCCGTACCAGTAGGCGTTGCGCGAGTGTCCGGCGAGCAGCACGCCGAGCTCGTCGATGCCGCCGGAGGTGATCTCGTCCATCAGGATGCGCTGGCGGTCCTGCATGATGAAGTTGCGCCCGAGCAGTTCGTGCACGGAGAGCACGGCGTCATCGCAGGGGTGATACGCGTAGTGGACGGTCGGGCGGTAGACGACCTTGTCGCCGTCGCGCACGGTGAGGAAGTCTGAGATCGAGATCGACTCGCCGTGGGTGATGAGGAAGCCGTGGAAATGCCCGGCCCGCGGGGTCCAGGTGCGCACGCGGGTCGCAGCGCCCGGCTGCGACAGGTAGATGGACGATCCGCGGCCGAAGTCGTAGCGGCTGCCGTCGGGCGGCAGCGCCTTCTCATGCGCGCCCCAACCGAGCTCGGCCGGCTGCGAGCCTTCGCTCACGAAACCGTCCACCGACCAGGTGTTGACGAACTCGCCCGGCTGCTTGCGCACCGGCGAGACCTGGGTGTCCCGCTCGGCGATGTGGATGACCTTGATGCCGAGGGTGTGCGCGAGCCGCGCCCAGTCCTCGCGCGTGCGCGGATCGCCCGCGGCGACGCCGGTGTCCGCGGCGATGTTGAGCATCGCCTGCTTCACGAAGTGCGATACGAGCCCGGGGTTGGCGCCGTGGGTCAGCACGGCGGTCGGCGCGTCCTTGGCGCCGTCGCGCAGCGCGAGCGCGGTCTCGCGCAGCGCGTAGTTGGTGCGGCGGGCCGCCGGGATCGAGGTGTCGGTGTAGCCGCCCGGCCAAGGCTCGATGCAGGTGTCGAGGTACAGCGCGCCGCGCTCGCGGCAGAACTTGATGAGGTCCACCGACGACACGTCGACGGACACGTTGACCACGAAGTCGCCCTGCGACACCAGCGGCTCGAGGGTCTCGCGCAGGTTGAGCTGCGTGATCGCCTTCTGGATGAAGCGCACGCCGTAGTGGCGCATGACCTGGATGCCCCGCTCATCGGGCGCGACGACGGTGATGCGCTCGGCGCTGGTGCCGATGTGCCGCAGGATCAACGGCAGCACGCCCTGACCGATGCTGCCGAAGCCGATGAAGACGAATCGGCCGGGGAAATCCACGTGGACGGTGTGCTTGGTCATGATGCTCCTTCGGGCGCTGTGTCGTCAGCCGCTGCGCCAATGCGGCGGATAGGTGCGCTCGTAGCCGGGCAGCGCCTCGATGCGCGCCAGCCAGCGTCCGAGCGCCGGGTAGTTGGATTCGATGGGCAGGAAGCGGCTCGCGAGGTCGCCGGCGCCCGGGCGCGCGAGCGCGCGGCGCAGCAGCTGGATGGCGGGGAAGATCACCATGTCGATGGCGCTGTAGTCCTCGCCGACGATCCAGTCGAAGCGCGACACGCGCTGCTCGATGGTGCGCGCCTCGCGCGCGACCACATGCATGGCGTCGGTGAGGCCGTCGGCACCCAACGGCGGCTCGTCGGCCGGGCCGCGGCCGCCGCCGAGCAGCGTCCGGCAGATGCCCATGATGTGCGGCTCGGTGTAGGCCTGGAACTCCTCGATCACGCGCAGGATCACCGCCGCCTCCTCGGGCGAGCGGCCGAAGATGGGCGGCTCCGGGTACTTCAGGTCGAGGTAGTAGAGGACCGCCACCGACTCGAACACGACGTAGTCGTCGTGCTTGAGCACGGGCAGACGGCCACGCGGGTTCATGGCGAGCATCTGCGGCGCCTTGTGCTCCTGCAGCGCGAGCTGCAGCGGATGGCTGCGATAGTCCAGCCGCTTGTGCTCCAAAGCCAGCATCACCCGCCACGAGTACGGGCTGCCGCTCCCCCACCAAAGGTCGATCGCCATGGGAAAGATTGTAACGGCAACACGCAGGGCGGAGAATTGCGCCATGGACCATCGCACCTTCGTCGACGCCGGCACGCTGGCGGCGCATCTCGAGGACCCGCACTGGGTGCTGCTCGACTGCCGGTTCGAGCTTTCCAAGCCCGCCTGGGGCGAGGAGGCCTACGCGGCGGGACACATCCCGGGCGCGCAGTACGCGCATCTCGACCGGGATCTCTCGAGCCCGGTGACGCCCTCCTCCGGCCGCCATCCGCTGCCGGATGCGGCGGCGCTCGCCCGGCGCGCGGGCCTCTGGGGCATCGACTCGCGCACGCAGGTGGTGGTCTACGACCAGGACATCGGCGTGTTCGCGGCGCGGGCCTGGTGGCTGCTGCGCTGGCTCGGCCACACGCGCGTCGCCATCCTCGACGGCGGCTATGCGGCCTGGACGGCCGCCGGTCGTCCGGTCGCGACGGCACCCGGCGTGCGTCCCGCGCGCACCTTCACCGGGTCGCCCGACGCCTCGATGGTGGCGGACGCGGCCGCGGTGCAGGCAGGCCTCGCGGCCGACACCATCCGCCTCGTCGATGCACGCGGCGCCGAGCGCTTCGCCGGCCGCAACGAGACGGTCGATCCGGTCGCCGGCCATGTGCCGGGCGCCGTGAACCACCCTTACGGCGGCGGCTTCGCCGACGGTCGTCTGCTCGATGTCACGGTGCTGCGCAAGGCGTGGCGCGCGACGCTCGACAGCCGCCGACCGACGGACCTGGTCGCGATGTGCGGCTCCGGCGTCAGTGCCTGCCTGAACCTCGCGACCCTCGAACACGCCGGGCTCGGCGGCGGCAAGCTCTACCCCGGATCCTGGAGCGAGTGGATCCGCGATCCGGCACGGCCGGTCGCGACGGGTCCCGTCGCGGCGGCGGGCGACGGCGGGGCGGCTGCCGACCTACGCCGCGGGCCGTCCTGGAACGTCGCGCGATCGCTCGACCTCTACCATGTCAAAGCCTGGGGTCTCGGCTACTTCGACATCAACGACCAGGGCCATGTCGTGGTGCGTCCCGAGCAGCAGCCGGGCAAGGGCATCGATCTGCACGACGTGGTGCAGGGCCTGAAGGCGCGCGACCTCACCGCGCCCGTGGTGCTGCGCTTCTCCGGCATCCTCGCGCACCGCCTGCGGCAGCTGAACGACGCCTTCGCGCGCGCCATCGCCGAGAACGACTACCGGAACCGCTACGCCGCGGTGTTCCCCATCAAGGTCAACCAGCAGCGTCTCGTCGTCGAGGAGGTGTTCCGCTACGGCTCGGAGTTCGGCTTCGGCCTCGAGGCGGGCAGCAAGCCCGAGCTGCTCGCGGTCATGGCGATGACCGAGAACTCGCCCGACCGCCTGATCGTCTGCAACGGCTTCAAGGACGACGCCTACATCGAGACCGCGATGCTCGCGACCAAGCTCGGCCGCACCATCGTGCCGGTGGTCGAGAACTTCTCGGAGCTCGGGCTCATCATCAAGCACGCGCAGCGGCTCGGCGTGCGGCCGCGCATCGGCGTGCGCGTGAAGCTCGCGAGCGAAGGCTCGGGGCGCTGGAGCGGCTCGGCGGGCGAGAAGTCCAAGTTCGGCCTGTTCATCACCGAGATCCTCGAGGCGGTCGAGGTGCTGCGCCGCCACGACATGCTCGATTGTCTGAAGCTCGTGCACTGCCATCCGGGCAGCCAGCTGCAGGACATCCGCCGCGTCAAGGACGCGATCAACGAGCTCGCGCATGTGTACGCGGAGCTGAAGCTGCTCGGCGCGGGCCTCGAGTACATCGATGTCGGCGGCGGCCTCGGCGTCGACTACGACGGCTCGGGCAGCAACGACGCCTCGTCGATGAACTACAGCGTCGAGGAGTACGCCAACGACGTGGTCCACCGCGTCGGCAGCGTCTGCGACGCGCGCGGCATCCCGCATCCGATGATCGTCAGCGAGTCGGGCCGCGCCATCGCCGCGCACCACAGCGTGCTGGTGTTCAACGTGCTCGGCCGCTCGGCGCTGGACCAGTTCCGCGTCACGGGCCGCGAGGACGTGGAGCACGGCGGCGGCAAGCTGCCGCAGCCGGTGCAGGACCTGCTCGACGCCTACCGCGAGGTGAGCCAGCGGCGCCTCGTCGAGTGCTGGCACGACGCGCTGACCGCGCGCGAGCAGTGCCTGCAGATGTTCAACCTCGGGCTGCTGTCGCTCGAGCTGCGCGGCCTCGCCGAGCGGCTCTACTGGGCGACCTGCGCGCGCGTCCGCGACCTCTGCCGCAAGCTCGAGGAGGTGCCCGAGGAGCTCGAGGGCATCGAACAGGTGCTCTCCGACATCTACTTCTGCAACATGTCGGTGTTCCAGTCGCTGCCCGATTCCTGGGCCATCGACCAGCTGTTCCCCATCATGCCGCTGCATCGGCTCGAGGAATGTCCGACGCGTCACGCGGTGCTCGCCGACATCACCTGCGACTCGGACGGCAAGATCGACCGCTTCGTGAGCCATCGCGAGGTCAAGCGCACGCTCGAGGTGCACGACATCGCCGAGGGCGAGGAGTACTACCTCGCGGCGTTCTTGGTGGGCGCCTATCAGGAGACGCTCGGCGACCTGCACAACCTCTTCGGCGACACGCATGTGGTGCACATCAGCCTCGACGGGCAGGGCGACTGGTCCATCGAGGAGGTGGTCGTCGGCGACACCGCCAACCGCGTGCTCGAATACATGGAATACGACGTGGCGGAGCTCGCGCCGGCGCTCGCCCGGGACTGCGAACGCGCCATCCGCGAGGGCCGCATGACCGTGGCCGAGAGCCAATCCTTGAAGCGCTTCTATGAAGGGGAGCTCAACGGCTACGCGTATCTGGAGTGAGGGGGCCGCGATGCCGCGGCCCGCAGGCGCGGGTGTATCATCCGGGGCTCCTGCCATCCGCCACCGGAGCCGCCGATGATCCGTCGTCCCGCCCTGCTCGCCGCCTGCGCGCTGCTGCTCGCAGCCTCCGTCCACGCCAAGACGCCCAAAGGTGCCATCGACCTCGCGACGCCCGAGGGTGCGACCCTCGCCGGCCGCAAGACGCAGTGCTCGGCCGTCGACAACGTCCCCGTGATCTACACCTTCCACGGCGAAGCCTTCGCGCGCGTGCCCGGCGAGCGCGACCGCAAGCTCTTCGAGGTCGAGGGCATGAACGTCCGCCAGTGCGTGACGGTCGTGGACCCGGTGCGCGGGACGGGCTGGCGCCTGGTGTCGCGCGAACTGCTGCTGTACATCGACCCCGCGACCGGCGAGCTGCTGCGCGAGTGGAAGAACCCCTGGACCGGCCAGACGGTCAAGGTGCTGCAGACCGCCAACGACCCGGTGAACCAGCGCCCGGTGTTCCCGATCGGCGCCGACGGCAAGCCGAACAAGTGGCCGGGCACCATCAGCGGTGACACCTGGTGGCACACGATCACCGTGCCGCTCTTCTACCAGAACCCCCTCGGCGGCGATTACCAGAAGTACGTCGGCGGCTTCTACCACGCCACCGAGATGTTCAACTTCTTCGGCAAGGTCGCCGACCTGACCGACCCGCGCAACACGAACCCGGCGATCCAGGTCGGCTGGGTGCGCATGGCGGACTGGCTGCCCTGGATGGAGATGAGCGGCCGCGCCGGGATGATCTACATGCACGCCGCCGGACGGAAGGTGGACAGCTACGACCAGCTCCCGGCCGTCATGCGCAAGGCCATCGAGACGGAGTACCCGGAGTACCGCACCCCGCCGCCGGGCGACGACCGTCGCGAAAATGAGACGAGCTGGACCTATTTCAAGAAGAATTTCCCGGCCGGGAAAGCGCCGGCACCGGCACAGAAGTGACGCGCCACGGACGGGCGGGGGGACTCCCCGCCCGTCCGTTTACTTCGGCGGGCGGCCGGGAGTAGCATCGGTCGCCAACAGCCTCATCTTTGAGGCACCGAGAGAGATGCGCGAATGACTACGATCTACGTGGGCAACCTGCCCTTCTCCGCCAACGAGGCCGACATCCGGGTGCTCTTCGAGCGCTACGGCAAGGTCGACTCCGTCAAGCTCATCAACGACCGCGAGACCGGCCGCCCGCGCGGCTTCGGCTTCGTCGACATGCCGCAGGCCGAGGCGCAGGCCGCCATCGCCGGCCTCAACGGCTACGAGATGAACGGCCGCGCCCTGCGCATCAACGAAGCGCAGGAACGCGCGCCACGCCCACCGGGCGGCGGCTACGGCCGCCGTTGAGCGCCCTTTGAAGCCCCGCACCCGCCGGCCGGCGACCCGCAAGTCGCCGGCTCGTCCCGCCGCGCGCCGCTACAAGGCGCAGCCCCGCGCGGCGGTCGCGCTCACGCTGCCCATCCCGCCGCGCAAGCGGCTGGCGCCGGACCTGCAGAAGTACTTCGGCGCCTGCGAGCAGGCGCTCGGCTTCCTGCCGAACGTGCTCGAGGTCTACAGCTTCGACGAGAAGAAGCTGCGCGCCTTCATCGACATGTACAACGACCTGATGCTCGGCGACTCGCGCCTGAGCAAGCTCGAGCGCGAGATGATCGCGGTGGTCGTGTCGTCGGCGAACCGCTGCTACTACTGCCTGACGGCGCACGGCCACGCCCTGCGCGAGATGTCGGGCGACCCGTCGCTCGGCGAGACCCTGGCGATGAACTGGCGCGTGGCGCGCGTCACCCGACGGCAACGCGCGATGCTCGCCTTCGCGCATCGCCTCACCACCGATCCGGCGGCCGACGCCGCCGAGGGCCGCGCTGCGTTGCGCCGCGCGGGGTTCTCGGACCGCGACATCTGGGACATCATCGCCGTGACGGCGTTCTTCAACATGACCAACCGCGTGGCCGCCGCCACGGACATGATGCCGAACGAGCAGTATCTTGCCGCCGCCCGCTGATCCGGCGCAGGAGCCGCCCGCTCGCCTGCTGGCGAGCCGCGAGGTCCACGTCGGACGCGTCACGCACCTCACCGTCGACCGCGTCCGCCTGCCGAACGGGCATGAAGCCGAGCTCGAGATCCTCCACCACCCCGGCGGTGCGGCGGCCGTCGCCGTCGACGCCGATGGCCGCGTATGCCTGTTGCGCCAGTATCGGCACGCGGCCGGCGGCTTCGTCTGGGAACTGCCCGCGGGCCGCCTCGAGCCGGGCGAACCGCCGCAGGAGACCGCACGGCGCGAACTCGTCGAGGAAGCGGGGATCGCGGCGCGTGATTGGCGCAGCCTCGGCGTGTCGCTGAGCTCGCCCGGCGTGTTCACGGAGCGCATCCATCTCTTCCTCGCCACCGGACTCGATCCGGCGCCCTTGGCGCGCGAGGCGGCCGAGGTGATGGAGGTACACTGGCTGCCGCTCGAGGAGGCCGTGTCGCGCTGCGTCGACGGCCGCATCGAGGATTCGAAGACCTGCATCGGACTGCTGCGCGCCGCCGCGCTGCTCGGAGAGACCGCATGAAAGCGTTGATGAGCGTCGCCCCCGGCGGGCCGGACACCCTGCAGCTGCTCGACGTGCCGGTGCCGGAGCCCGGCCCGGGCGAGGTGCGGCTCGCGGTGAGCGCCTGCGCCATCAACTATCCCGACACGTTGGTGATCGAGGACAAGTACCAGTTCCGACCGCCGCGGCCGTTCGCGCCCGGGCACGAAGTGGCGGGCGTGGTCGAGGCGCTCGGACCCGGCGTGACCGCGCCCGCGGTCGGCACACGGGTGATCGCGAGCGTCCAGTACGGCGGTCTCGCGGAGCGGCTCATCGCGCGGGCGGCGCACTGCGTGCCGATGCCGGACGCGATGCCGTTCGACGTGGGCGCCTCGCTGCTCGTCACCTACGGCACCTCGTACCACGCGCTCGCGGACCGGGCGCGGCTGCGCGCCGGCGAGACGCTGCTCGTGCTCGGCGCGGCGGGTGGCGTCGGCATCGCCGCCATCGAGCTCGGCAAGGCGATGGGCGCGCGCGTCGTCGCCGCCGTCTCCACGCAGGCCAAGGCCGAGGTGGCGCGGGCGCACGGCGCCGATGCGACGATCGTCTATCCGGCGACGGTGACGGACGGCAAGGCGCTCGCCGCGCTCTTCAAGGACGCCTGCGGCAAGCAGGGCGCCGACGTCATCTACGACCCCGTGGGCGGCGACTACGCGGAGCCCGCGCTGCGCGCCATCGCCTGGGGCGGCCGCTACCTCGTGATCGGCTTCCCTGCGGGCATCCCGCGCATCCCGCTCAACCTCGCGCTGCTCAAGGGCTGCGACATCTGCGGCGTGTTCTGGGGCAGCTTCGCCGAACGCGAACCGGACAAGCACCGCGCGCAGATCGCGGAGCTCATGCGCATGTGCCTCGATGGGCGCATCCGGCCCGAGGTGTCCGCGCGTTTCCCGTTGGCACAGGGCGGCGAGGCCTTGAAGACGCTCAGCGGTCGGGCCGCCGTCGGCAAAGTCATCGTGACGATGGGATAGCCGCATGTACGCGGTGATGTTCGCGGCGTTCGCGCTCGCCCAGACGGCCCTCCTCGTCTGGCTGCTGCGCCTGTGGCGCGGCACGCGCGCGCCGGCGGCGGCGGTGCTGCTCGTGCCGCAGTTCTTCCTCATCTGGGACAACCTGCGCGTCGCCTCCGGCACGCTGTTCGGCCACGGACCGCTGCTCTACTGGTTGTCGTGGCCGGCGTTCTGGTCGCACTGGCTCACCGGCTGCTGGCTCATCATCGCGAGCGGCTCGATCCTGCGGCTCGCAAGCCGGCGGGTCCCGGGGCTCGGTTTCGCGCAGCAGCGCTGGGTGATGGGCGCGTTCTGCCTCGTCGCTGCGGCGCTGATGCTCTACGACCTGCCCTACTTCTGGACGCGCGACATCTATCCGGCCTGCGAGCTCGGCCTCATCCGCTACAGCGGTGCGGTGAGCGAGGCGACCCGCTGCTTCGCCGACCAGCCGCTGGTCGCGAGCGACTTCCCGCTCGCGCCCGTCGTGACCTGCTTCGTGGTGATCGCGAGCGGTGCGCTGCTGTGGGCGCGCGACCGCTTCCCGTGGATGGCGCTCGGTGCGGTGGCCATGCTGTTGACGGCGGCGCTGCCCGCGCTGCGCGCGCACAAGCTCGACAACTTCGGCGAGGTGCTGATCGTGCTCGGCGCGACGCTCGCCATCGCACGCTACGCGCGCGCTACGCCCCGAGACGGCGCGCCAACGCCAGCAGGTCCGGCACCTCGAGATCCGCCCCCGGGCTGAGGCCCTCCGGCCACGACGCCCCGACGCGGTTGAGCCACGCCGCGCGGCAGCCCGCCGCGCGCGCGCCGGCGACGTCCAGATGCGGGTGGTCGCCGACGTACAGCATCTCGTGCGGCGCGACGCCGAGCGCGGCCGCGGCGGCGTGGAAGGCCTCCGCACGGGGCTTGGCGCAGCCCACCGACTCGGCGTTGAGCACGCCCACGAAATGCCCGTCGAGACCGATGCGGCCGAGGTCGGCGTTGCCGTTCGAGAAGGTCGCCATCGCATAACGGGCGCCGAGCACCGTCAAAGCGGGCTGGACATCATCGAACAGTTCCACCTGGTTGCGCGCTGCCATGAACACCTCGAAGGCGGCATCACCGATGGCCGGATCGTGGCCGTGCTGCGCGGCGATGCGCCGGAACGCCTCGGTACGCAGCCAGGTCATGTCATGCGCCCGTGCGGGATGCTCGGCGGCGAGCGAGAGCCGCGTGTCGAAGACCGACTCGGCCGTGAGATGGGGGCTGAGCCCCGGGTGACGGGTGGCGATGAACTCCGCCACCCGCGCCTCGGCGCGCACGAGCACGGGCTTCACCTCCCAGAAGGTGTCGTCGAGGTCGAAGCACAGGGCGCGTACCTGGGACAGGGCGGGCGACATGACGGGACGGGGACTCCGCAGCGGACGGGCTACAATCAGGGACAGGCTTTGTACCGACCCGCCACGCGGAGCACAACATGTCCCGTCACCCCTCGCCCCCGCTCGCCCACCTGTTCGCACTCGGGCTGCTCGGTTGCGCGGCCGCCGCCGCCGCCCAGAGCGGCGCAGCGCAGGCCGGCGCCGCCCAGACCGCCGGTGCGGCCACGAAGCCCTTCACCGCCGACGACCTCGTCCGCCTCGCGCGTGTGTCCGATCCCCAGGTCTCTCCCGACGGACGCCGCGTGGCCTACAGCCTGCGCGAGACCGACATGGAGGCCAACCGCGGCCGCAACGACTTGTGGCTGCTGGAACTCGGCGCGCGCGGCGCGGCAGGGGCCGCTGCGACGCCGCGCCGACTGACGCAGCACCCCGCCTCCGACAGCGCACCGCGCTGGGCGCCGGACGGCCGCGGTCTGTATTTCCTGTCGAGCCGCAGCGGCAGCTCCCAGGTCTGGTACCTGAGCCTGACCGGCGGTGAGCCGCAGCCCGTCACCGACCTGCCGCTCGATGTCGGCTCGTTCGAGGTATCGCCGCGCGGCGACCGCCTCGCCGTCTCGATGGAGGTCTTCCCCGACTGCGCCGATCTCAAGTGCAGCGTCGACCGCAAGGCGGCCCGGGGCAAGCAGAAGGCGACCGGCCAGGTCTACGACCAGCTGTTCGTGCGCCACTGGGACACCTGGAAGGACGGCACGCTCTCGCAGCTCTTCACCGTATCTTTGGGCGCCGACGGCAAGGCTGGCACGCCCGTCAAGGTGAGCGGCGGCGTGGTGGGCGATGTGCCCTCCAAGCCCTTCGGCGGTGACGAGGACTACGCCTTCAGCCCCGACGGCTCGCGCATCGTGTTCAGCGCGCGACTCGCCGACCGCAGCGAACCGTGGTCGACCAACTTCGACCTCTACGAGGTGGCGGCCGACGGCAGCGGCACGCCGCGCAACCTCACGGCCGACAACCCGGCCTGGGACGCGCAGCCCGTGTTCCTCGCGGGCGGCGACCTCGCCTGGCTCGCCATGGCGCGCCCCGGCTTCGAGGCCGACAAGTACACGGTGATGCTGCGCAGCGCGAAGGACGGCAAGGTGCGCGCCCTCACCGCCGATTGGGACCGTTCGGTCGCGCATCTCGGCACGACCTTCGACCGCAAGCGCCTGCTCGGCACGGCCGACGACATCGGCCAGGTCGCGCTGTTCGAGATCGATCCCGCGCGCGGCACGCGTACCCGCCTCGTCGGCGTGGGCCAGGTGCAGGCGTTCGCGCCCGCCGCGGACGGCGTGGTGATCGCGTGGGCGTCGCTCGGCTCGCCGCCCGACCTGCATCTCGCCGCGCGCGGCGCCGCCGCACCGCAGCGCCTCACCAGCGTCAACGCCGACCTGCTCGGCGGCCGCAGCCTCGCCGCCTACGAGCAGTTCTCGTTCGCAGGCGCCGAGGGCACCACCGTGTACGGCTACGTGATGAAGCCGCAGGGCTGGACGCCCGGCAAGAAGTACCCGATCGCGTTCATCGTGCACGGCGGCCCGCAGGTGAGCTTCGCGAACCACTGGTCATGGCGCTGGAACGCGCAGGTCTATGCCGGCGCCGGTTACGGCGTCGTGTTCATCGACTTCCATGGATCGCCGGGCTACGGCCAGAAGTTCACCGACTCGATCAGCCAGGATTGGGGCGGCAAGCCGCTCGTCGACCTCCAGAAAGGCCTCGACGCCGCGCTCGCGAAGTACGACTGGCTCGACGGCACGCGCGCCTGCTCGCTCGGCGCCTCCTACGGCGGCTTCATGCAGAACTGGATCGCCGGCAACTGGTCCGACCGCTTCAAGTGCATCGTCAACCACGCCG
>Ga0315901_10008431_pt1 | contig 11975 bp, 3 predicted proteins | sample LakEriMetagenome_10_FD_203761 | JGI IMG/M metagenome (GOLD analysis project Ga0315901, IMG submission 203761) | Freshwater fungal communities from buoy surface, Lake Erie, Ohio, United States - Buoy 2 MA116 | ecosystem: Environmental > Aquatic > Freshwater > Lake | place: USA: Lake Erie, Ohio...
TCCTCTACGCTTCGGCTCACCAGCGCAGAAGACATGAGTGGACATACATCGGCGGTGGACCAGAATCTACCATTTACAAATCAACGGATGGTGGTACTACTTGGAGAGAGATTAATGCTGGATTGCCGAAAAATCAAATGGGTAGAATTGGCTTAGCTGTTTCTTCGGTAGATCCGAATTATGTATATGCTATCGTTGAGGGAAAAGAGGACAAAGGAGGTTTTTTTAGATCCACAAACAAAGGAGAAAGTTGGACTAAAATGTCAGGGTTCAATACAAGTGGAAACTATTACCAAGAAATCATGTGCGATCCTTTCAATAGAGAAAAAGTTTTCGCTATGGATACCTACATGCACCATACAGAAGATGGAGGTAAGAATTTCAAACCGACTGGTGAACATCAAAAACACGTTGACAATCATGCCATTTGGATTGACCCTACCAACTCGAATCATTGGATTGCTGGTTGTGATGGTGGAATCTATGAAACCTACAATCACGCGCAACAATGGCGTTACTATTCCAATTTACCAATCATTCAATTCTACAAAGTAGCTACAGATAATGATTATCCTTTCTACAACATCTACGGTGGAACGCAGGACAACAATTCAATGGGCGGTCCATCTGAAACAAACAATGTAGGTGGTATCATGAATGAAGACTGGTTCATCACAAACGGTGGTGATGGATTTGAATCAGCATGCGACCCAACAGACCCCAATATTACATATGCTCAAGCGCAATATGGATTTTTAGTTCGTCATGACAAAGCATCAGGTGAAAAAGTATACATTCAACCACTTCCGCAAAAAGGAGAAGCGGCCTACCGTTGGAACTGGGATTCGCCCTTACTTGTCTCGCCACACGACCATAAAACCCTTTATTTTGCAGCAAACAAAGTATTCAAAACCACTAATCGTGGCGATGACTGGAATGTTGTTTCGCCTGATTTAACGCAGCAAATCGACAGAAACAAGCTAAAAGTCATGGGGCAAGTCTGGTCGATTGATGCAATCATGAAGAATGCTTCTACTACCATTTACGGTAATATCGTTGCACTTGACGAATCGCCGAAAAAGAAAGGATTGCTGTATATCGGAACAGACGATGGCTTGATCCAATCATCTGAAGATGATGGACAAACATGGAAAAAACAAATGGTATTCCCGGGAATACCTGCAAATACGAGAGTCAACATGTTGACAGCCTCTCAACACAACGAGAATGAAGTTTTCGCTGTATTCAACAACCACCGATCCGGCGATTTCAAGCCCTATATTCTAAAGAGTTCTGACAAAGGAAAAACATGGGTGTCTATAAGTGGAAATCTGCCACAAAGAGGATCCGTTTATTGCTTAAAACAAGACCATTTGGATCCTAATTTATTGTTTGTTGGAACTGAATTCGGTGCTTATTTCACCAATGATGGCGGAAAAATATGGACAAAACTGAGTGGTTTACCAACTATCGCAGTTTACGACCTCGATATACAAAAGAGAGAAACTGATTTAGTTGCAGCAACGTTTGGTCGAGGATTTTATGTTTTGGATAATTATAGCCCACTTCGTCAACTGAACAAGACCAACATCGACAAAAAAGCACATTTATTTCCAGTTTCAGATGCCCTACTTTATGTGCAAGCTGACCCGCTTGGACTTGAAGGAACCGGTTTTCAAGGAGCAAATTTATGGTCAACACCCAATCCGGAAGTAGGTGCAACATTCACACTTTATATAAAAGATGAATTTAAATCATTGAAATCCATCAGACAAGAAAAGGAATCAGGCTTGGAAAAAGATAAAAAGGATGTTAGTTATCCCACTTTTGACGAATTAAGAAAAGAAAAAATGGAAACTGCTGCCCAGGTTGTGTACATTGTTTCCAATTCTAAAAATAAGGAAGTCCGTCGCTTGGTTAGTCCAGTTACAACTGGAATTTCAAGAATTACATGGAATTTAAGAACCGAAGCTACCAATCCGATTGAAGCAGGAAATTATTCAAATAAAAACAATGGATATCTTGTCCAACCAGGAACTTATTTTGTTCAGGTATTGAAAATTTACAATGGAAAAATTGACACCCTTTCTGAGAAATTATCTTTCAAAGTAGTAGGACTTAATAATCAAACACTCATTGCTGCAGATCCATCGTCGTTGGAACAATTTAGATCAGATCTGATGGAATTCAATCGAAAATTAAGTACCTCATCCCAGAAATTGGAGGAACGTTCTGAACAGATAAAAACTTTAGCGACAGCTTTAATCACCTATCCAAACACTGCGATTAGTCTTCTAAAGGAAACTCAAGAATTACAGGTTCAAAAAGATGCTTGCAGAACTCTTTTATACGGGGATGAACTAAAAAAATCGAAAGAGTTTGAATCTTTACCCGGAATTATGGAGCGTTTTGGATTAATACAATACATGGTTTCTGATAACACAACTGGCGTATCAAACAATCACCGTCAACAGTTTTCTATCATTCAAGAAGAATACCTTCAGTTTCAGCTTCTATTAAATGAAATTGATAAGAGAATGAATGCACTACTCAATCAATTAGAACAACAAGGCATCCCATACATCCGTCAATAAAAGTGATGATTTAATTTAGTTTTGAACAATTTCAAACGGTAATTCATATTATGGTTGAAAAATAATTTGTTATTTTTTTTCTTGATTTGAGAGAAATTAGATAAAATTGTAACGCTAAAAACTAAAAAAACCTAAATCATGAAAACAATTTCGATTGCACTCACTGTGCGCTGCGTTGAACAAAAATTATCTTACACTTTTCTTATTCCACAAACCATTTGAAGGGATTTAACGTCTCTCTCATTAATCTTATCTAATAAACTTTCTAAACCATGAGTAAATTTAATATCTATTCAATATTCTCCTGTTTTATTTTACTGATCAATATAAGTTCTCTTTACGCTCAAACTGAACTTATTCCTGATAAAGGGATGATTAGTAATTCATCTACACCAATTCGCTGCTACACAGTAGAAGCAGATTCAATAAGAAGGGCACAAGATCCGTCCTTACCATCTTTAGAGCAAGAAGAAATTTGGCTGCAAGAGCAAATTGCCATTTTTAAAGACCAACAAAACGCACGCGTTGCTCAGGGTCAACCAAAGAACATTCTTTTGACGTTGCCAATTGTTTTCCATGTAATTACAAGTGGAACTGGTGCTACAAACGTTGCTGAATCTCGAATTCAAGCTCAAGTAGACCAACTCAATATTGACTACAGAAATTTAGCAGGAAGCACAAATGCAGCAGCAGGAGATTGCGAAATAAATTTCTGTCTAGCCTTGCGTGACCCGAGTGACAACATTTTAACAGAACCGGGAATTAATCGTGTAACTACTTATGGGGGGGGCACACAGTCTCAAACCATGATGGATAACACCATTAAACCTGCAACAATCTGGGACCCTACAAAATATATTAATATTTGGGTGGTTAATCTTAGTGGTGGTCTTCTTGGATATGCTCAATTCCCAAGTAACTCAACCTTAGCGGGATTGAACACGAGCGGAGGTTCAGCATCAACAGATGGCGTCGTAATTTTATATACTTCTCTTGGATCTGTAGCTTCGCCAAATACAGCGGGCGGTCAATATGGATTGGGTAGAACGCTTACCCATGAACTTGGGCACTATCTAGGACTAAGACATATTTGGGGTGATGGAAATTGTTCAGCAACAGATTATTGTGCAGACACACCTCCTGCAGGTGCAGCTAATTACGGCTGTCCAACAGGGACAAATTCTTGTACAACCGACGCGTTTGCTGACATGATACAAAATTACATGGATTACACGGATGATGGTTGTATGAACATTTTAACCAATGATCAGATTACGCGAGTTAGAACAGTTTTAAGTGTCGCTTCAAGAAGGGCTACAATTGCAAGTTCAGACAAGTGTACTCCTTTGACAACAAACAATCCTCCCGTTGCAGATTTCTCAGCAAACAATGTTGCTCCATGCATCGGTTCGACAGTAACATTTACAGATGCATCTTCAAATTCACCAACATCTTGGTCCTGGACAATCACCCCAGCAACATATACATACACTGGCGGCACTTCTGCAACGTCGCAGAATCCAAAAGTAATCTTCAATGCAGCAGGAGCCTACACAATTGCTTTAACTGCAACCAATGCTTACGGATCAAATACCAATACAAAAACGGCTTATATCAATCCAATAACTTCAATTTCTCTTCCAGTAACGGAGAATTTTGAAGGGACTACTTTTCCTCCAACCAATTGGTCTTTGGAAAATGCCGATGCAGGCGCAGTAGCTTGGGGTACTCAGGGGGCTAAAGGATTGGTAAGAAGAACGGCTGCAGGCAACACAGGAAGTGCATCAGGTTGTGCGGGAATCGAATTTTTCAATTACAACACTGACACATCTCAGGTAGATAACATTATTTCGGTTCCTATCAACCTTGCAGGAGCTAGCGCACCAAAACTAACATTTAAGCGTTCTTACAAATATTACACAAGTACAACAGCACCTACGAAATATCGCGACGAATTGAAGGTATATGTTTCAACCGATTGCGGCACAACATGGGGAAGTGCACTTTACTTTAAAAAAGGTGTGGCATTGGCTACAAGTGGCACTAGTAATAACACGTTCAGTCCAGCCGTTGAAGCAGATTGGGACATAGACACCATTAATCTTAGTGCTTATATTGGGCAAAGTATCAAAGTTAAATTTGAGCTTGGAAACCGTTGGGGAAATAATCTCTACATTGATGATATCAACATTGCTAGCTCAGCTGCTGCTGTTGCTTCAGTGGCAATTACCTCATCAGATACAGACAATTCTATCTGCTCAGGCAGTTCTGTAACCTTTACGGCAACTGCAACGAATGGTGGCACTGCTCCAACTTATCAGTGGCAAGTCAATGGAAACAATGTAGGAACAAACAGTTCAACATTAACAACTACGTCACTTACAAATGGTCAAGTTGTGACATGTATTATGACTTCTAATTTGAGTGGCGTGACTGGTTCGCCAGCGACATCAAACGGAATAACAACAACAGTAAATACAACGCCAACTACTCCAACTCCTGCTTCAAATTCACCTATTTGTTCAGGTTCTACGATTAACCTTACAACCTCGACTGTTTCAGGTGCAACGTATAGTTGGACAGGTCCAAATGGATTTACAAGTACTTCTCAAAATCCATCTTTGAGTGCCTCAACTACTGCAATGAGCGGAACGTATTCTTTAATTGTTTCTGCGAATGGTTGTTCGAGTGCAGCTGGTACAGCAAATGTTACGGTTTCAAATAGTGTAACACCGGCGGTTTCATCAGCAGTAACGTCTGGTAGTAATCCTAATTGTATTGGTCAATCAGTCACTTTCACGGCTACACCAACAAATGGTGGGACTACACCAAGCTATCAGTGGCAGGTAAACGGAATTAACGTTGGTACAAATAGCGCCACTTACAGCAGTTCTTCTCTCACAAATGGACAAGTAGTTACGTGCATAATGACCTCAAATTCATCTTGTGCATCGCCATCATCTGCAACATCATCTGCAATAACCATGTCAGTTGCTTCATCTTTTGTGCCAGCTGTTCAGGTTAGTTTAAGTTCTGGTACTAACCCATCTTGCTCTGGTCAAGCAATTACTTTCGATGCCGCATCAACGAATGGTGGAACATCACCAACTTATCAATGGCAGGTGAATGGAAATACTGTTGGCACGGGATCAACCTATTCTTCTAGCTCATTGGCAAATGGTGCAATTGTAACTTGTATTTTGACATCAAGTTTAAGTTGTGCCAGTCCTTCAAATGCAACTTCCAATAGCACAACTGTAACTATTAATCAAAATGTTACGCCTTCTGTGGTTTCTGCAATTACTGCAGGTTCCAACCCATCTTGTGCTGGTGAGCCAGTTACCTTTACGGCTACACCAACCAATGGAGGAGCTTCACCTAGCTATCAATGGCAAGTAAACGGCAGCAATGTTGGAACAAACAGTCCAACTTACAGTAGTTCTTCACTTACAAACGGACAGATTGTGACATGTATCATGACTTCTAACGCTGCATGTGCTTCTCCTTTAACATCAACTTCATCAGCTATTACGATGCAAGTTAACAGTGTAACACCAACCGTTACAACAACTATTACCGCTGGATCAAATCCAATTTGTGCAGGAACACCTGTTTCATTCTCTGCTACTGCAATCAATGGGGGAACAGCACCGTCCTATCAATGGTATGTAAATGGAATTCTAGTTTCTGGAGCAACGACCACTTTTTACTCGTCAAGTAACTTAGCCAATGGTGATGTTGTTACCTGCTCATTAACTTCCAATGCAAGTTGTGTAACTGCATCGACTGTTAACTCAACAGGAATTACAATGACTGTGAATCAGATTCCTAGTACCCCTACAATCACGCAAAATGGACTAGTTCTAACATCGAGTGCACCAACAGGCAATCAATGGTATTTGAATGGAGTTGCGATTGTGGGAGCAACATCTCAAACCTATACTGCAACTCAAAATGGAAATTACACCGTTGTTGTTTCCAATAATGGCTGTACCTCTCCAGCATCGTCAAATTCTATTGTATCCACAGTTGGAATTGATGAAGCAGTGAATAACGGTACATCGTTCGTAATTTATCCAAATCCAAACAATGGTAAGTTCACCGTTGTCTTTTCGACCTCTGAAGTGATGCATTATACCATAACATTGCACAACGCGATAGGTCAGGTTATCTATGAAGAGGAATTGAAAGATTTCACTGGTTACTTCACCAAGAACTTCGACGTTATTGAATTGGGTAAAGGCGAATATTTCTTGACAATTGAAAACTCCAAGAACCAACGCATGGAAAAGGTAATTGTCTACTAAAACTTGACAGTATAGATCAAAAAAACGCGGAAGGTTTGCCTTCCGCGTTTTTCATTTTAAGCTCTTCAATTTATTTTGAAATTAAAATAGGCTCCTTCACTTTTTGATCCGAAAGTGCAATATTCAGGACTTCTCTCATGGATGATACAAAATGAAATTCCAATCCCTTGAGGTAATCCTGGTTTATTTCGTCAACATCTTTGCGGTTTTTGTGACAAAGAATAATTTCCTTGATTCCCGCTCTTTTAGCCGCCAAAATTTTCTCTTTAATACCTCCCACAGGCAGAACCTCCCCTCTCAATGTTATTTCACCTGTCATTGCCAAATTTTTCTTGACTCTGCGCTGCGTAAATAATGAAGCTAGAGAAGTCAACATTGTAATACCTGCACTTGGACCATCCTTTGGTGTTGCACCTTCAGGAACGTGAACATGAACATTGTAATTATCAAAAACTTCCTGTTCCAGATTGAGCCAACCACTGTGCGCTTTTAAAAACTCAAGAGCAATTACAGCAGATTCTTTCATCACATCACCCAAATTACCTGTTAGCGTGAGTTTGCCTTTTCCTCTTGTAATGGATGATTCTATAAATAAAATATCGCCACCAACTGAAGTCCAGGCTAAACCTGTCACTACACCCGCCACTTCATTGTTTTCGTACTTTGTACGACCTCTACCCGCTCCTAGAATCGTAAATAAATCTTCAGTAGAAATTTTCACGTCAAATGATTCTTCCATGGCAATTTGTCGTGCTCTATTGCGAACAATTTTAGCAACCATTTTATCCATGCCACGCACACCGGATTCATTGGTGTATTCCTCGATTAATTTTTCAAGGACTTTTTTATCAATTGTAATGTCTTTTTTGGTGATCCCATGCTCTTCAATCTGCTTTGGCAATAAGTGTCGCTTCGCAATTTCAATTTTCTCTTCAATGGTATATCCATTTACTTCTATGATTTCCATTCTATCGCGCAAAGGACCTTGAATGGAAGACAAATTGTTTGCAGTAGCAACAAACATGACACGAGACAAGTCAAATTCTGTTTCAACATAGTTGTCATAGAAAGAACTATTTTGCTCTGGATCCAAGACTTCCAGCAATGCTGATGATGGATCACCGTGATTACTTCTACCCAATTTATCTATCTCGTCCAACACAAAAACTGGATTTGCTATCTCAGCTTTTTTGATATTTTGAATGACACGTCCCGGCATTGCTCCGATGTATGTTTTTCTGTGACCGCGGATCTCAGATTCATCGTGCAATCCTCCAAGAGACATGCGAATGTATTTTCTTCCCAAGGCCTCCGCAATTGATTTCCCTAAAGATGTTTTGCCGACACCCGGAGGTCCATAAAAGCAAAGTATGGGCGATTTCATATTCCCTTTCAATTTCAGAACAGCGAGGTATTCCAAAATACGTTCCTTCACTTTTTCTAAACCGTAATGATCACGTTCCAATATTTTTCGTGCACGGTTTAAATCGAGGTTATCCGTGGAATATTCGCCCCATGGAAGATCCAGTAATAAATCCAGGTAATTCAATTGCACTGTATATTCAGCACCTTGGGGATTCATACGTTGCAATTTGTCAAGTTCCTTATAGAACAATTTCGCAACTTTCTCATCCCATTTTTTAGCCAGTGCACGCTCACCGAGGTCTCTCACATCCTGCTCTTGTGGATTGTCACCTAATTCATCTTGAATAGTGCGCATTTGCTGGTGCAAGAAATATTCTCGCTGCTGCTTGTCCATGTCTTTCCGTACTTTCGTCTGAATCTCATTGCGCATCTCCAACATCTGAATTTCCATTGTCAGGTGCTCCATGATTTTCATGAGTCGTTTAGACATATCCAACTCTTCAAGCATTTCCTGTTTTTTGGACACATCTGCATTCATATTGGATGAGATGAAGTTTACAAGAAACGTAGGACTTTCAATATTTCCGATTGCAAACGATGCTTCGGAAGGAATATTCGGGCTGTCTCGAATAATTTGTAAAGCGAGGTCTTTTATTGTCTTGAATTTCAAATCAAGGTCTTTGTCCTTTGGATCAATTGGTAGTTCATCAATCATCCTTACAATCCCCTTCATATAAGGCTCTGTTTGCAAAGGTTGCACGATTTGAAAACGACGTTTTCCTTGAATAATAACGGTAGTACTGCCATCCGGCATTTTTAACATCCGCACAATCTGAGCAACCGTGCCAATGGAATGCAAGTCGCTGAACTCAGGTGATTCTTCCTCTTGATTTTTTTGAGATACAACACCAATAATCTTATTTCCTTTATTTGCTTCTTGAATGAGCTTAATGGATTTATCTCTACCCACCGTAATAGGAATTACAACACCTGGAAAAAGCACATTATTGCGTAGTGGAAGTATTGGAAGTTCATCCGGAAAAACCTGTTTGTTCATAGTTTCTTCCTCTTCAGCTGTTATTAACGGAATGAAATCTGCATCTCCATCTAATGAGCTCAAGTGAAATAATTCTGGTTCAAAAATATCGTTCATGTTCTGAATTGATAGGTATCCATGGAAGCTGTGTCAAAATCACAACATCCTATTCTAATATAAGTCAAAGTGTCAGTTAATAAAACAGACGCAGCGTAAACAGATGCTGAAACCTTTTATTTTAAAGACTTCCACTATTTAACAAATCAAATGCCACTTGAATGAATCGGCAATTTTGTCTTACTGAGCGTCGTGAATTTGTTTAAGGATATCAACTTCTTCTGAAGACAACTGTAGACCTCTTCTTGCCATCATATTATTCGCATATTCAACGGCCTTCTCAAAGCGAAAAGGTTCACTTCCCTCTGCGCCTCCCCACGTGAATGAAGGAATAAATTTTGAAGGAAAACCAGCGCCAAAAATATTAGAAGAGACACCGGTCACAGTGCCCGTATTGAACATCGTATTGATGCCGCATTTAGAATGATCGCCCATGCAAACACCCATGAATTGAACATTTGTTTTCACCTGTCCATTCGTTTCATAGGAATACGTATCTACCATTCCATAATTGTTCTTCAGATTTGATGTATTGGTATCTGCACCAAGGTTGCACCATTCACCAATTAGTGCGTTTCCTAAAAATCCATCGTGCCCTTTGTTAGAATAGGCTTGAAAAACAACATTATTGACTTCTCCTCCCACTTTGCAATGCGGACCCAATGTCGTTGCACCATAGATTTTAGCACCCATTTTCAACGCACTTTCCTCGCACATCGCCAATGGTCCTCTAACGAGTGAACCTTCCATGATTTCTGCGTTTTTACCAACATAAATTGGTCCACAAGATGTATTTAAAATGGCCGCTTCAACTTTTGCACCTTCTTCGATAAAAAGCATCTCTTTCGGCCCAATCAGTGTATTTGTCACACTTAATTTCTGACTCTTTCTGCCAGCAGTTAACAAATCGAAATCTTGTTTTAAAACCAAATGATTCAGTGCATATATATCCCATCGATTCTTGAGAATAACAGGCGTTTCGCCCAAAAACTGAATTTTTTCTGTAGCGGTTGTTTGCCCTGCAAGAAAGACATCGTTTAAAAACAGGGCAGTATTTGGTTCAAGGTGCATGACAGCTGCCACAACGTCCTCGTTTGGAACGACTGCAGCATTTACTGTGACTCCTCCCTCCACTTTTGGAAAGCGCTCACTCAAGTAATCTTCTGTGATAAATCCTATTTCTGCTTCCGGTAGAAACTGCTTCCAGCGTTCATCATTGGTGAAAATTCCCATACGAAGATTGCCCACAGGTCTCGTAAGACTGAGGGGTGCGAAACGCAAATGGAGGCCGTTGTCACTGATATTGATCTTCATGCACTAATCCTGTTTGTTTTTTACTAAAAAGATGAAGCATTGTAAATGTCAAGGCTCCATTGATGACAAGAATTTCATTTCCAAACTTGTATCCTCCAAAAATGACTTCAGAATTTTTATCCAAGATATAGCAGATCAGAGGCGAAAGGATGCAAACAATTGGCACCATTTTATCCAAAATTTTGCGTTTTGTGAGTATTCCAAATGCAAATAATCCAAGCAATGGTCCATAAGTATAGCCTGCTATCACAAAAATAAGGTCTATAATACTCTTGTCATTTTTCCATTTAAAGTAGAAGACCAACAATGTAAAAATGAGTGCAAACGTTAAATGTACCATTTGTCGCAAGCGCACTTGCTGCTTTTCGGTTAGGTCTTCTCGTCGCTGAAAGCCTAAAATATCTATGCAAAAAGAAGAGGTTAAGGCCGTAATCGCGCCATCCACAGAAGGGAACAAAGCTGAAATCAAACCAATGATGAAAATAATGAAAATCCCTTGTGGCAAGTGATCTCGAACAATCGATGGAAACACATCATCCGGAGCATACTCCCAACCATTCTGCTGCGCAAAGAGATACAAAACTCCTCCAAGAAACAGAAACAATCCATTGACAAGCAACAAGACAAAACTGAATGAAACGATGTTTTTTTGTGCATCTTTCAAGGTCTTCACACTGATGTTTTTTTGCATCATTTCCTGATCAAGCCCAGTCATGGTGATTGTAATGAAAGCGCCCCCAATTATGTGTTTCAAGAAAAAATCTTTGCGATGAGGATCTAAACTCCACATTTTGGTCATGTCCTTTGCTTCCAATTCAGACCATATTTGTGACCAATCCCAACCCAACGATTCTTGAATGGAAAAAATACAGACAACCAATGCCAACAGCATAAACACAGTTTGCAAGGTATCTGTCCAAACAATCGTTTTTACACCGCCTTTCAAGGTATATATAACAATCATTGTCATGATGAGCACGGTTGTGAACCAAAAAGGAATGTGCAACTCGTCAAACACAAACAATTGAAGCACATTGATAACAAGGTAAAGTCGCACCGTTGCACCTAATGTTCGAGATAAAATAAAATAACCTGCCCCCCATTTGTAGGCACTGAAACCCAATCTAAATTCAAGGTAGCGGTAAATGGAAGTGAGGTTGTATTTGTAATAAAGCGGCAAGAGCACATAGGCCACAACGAAATAACCAATGAAGAAACCGAGTACTAATTGATAGTAATACC
>Ga0315901_10008434_pt1 | contig 11973 bp, 7 predicted proteins | sample LakEriMetagenome_10_FD_203761 | JGI IMG/M metagenome (GOLD analysis project Ga0315901, IMG submission 203761) | Freshwater fungal communities from buoy surface, Lake Erie, Ohio, United States - Buoy 2 MA116 | ecosystem: Environmental > Aquatic > Freshwater > Lake | place: USA: Lake Erie, Ohio...
ACAACCGCTACTTTAAATGCAGGTACAGTCACTGCAGCTAATATGGGCGCACCAGTTATTTCAGCTGGTACATTTAGAACTAATTATATAGGAGTTAGTGCTGGTAATTATATAGAATTAGGCGTTGGTGTTACAAAAGATGCAGACGCTGGTAGAATTGGATATGCAACATACACACCTAATACATTAGATATAGTTGGTGCTGGTACAGCTAATGGCATTAGAGCTGTTAAAATTTGGGATCATTTACTTGTTCCAACAAGTATTACAACAGGAACAATTGTTGCATCAACTATTACAGCAGGTAATATAACAGCTTCTTCGATTGGTGCAATTTCAATGACAGCAGCTAGTTTTGGTGCTGGTTATATTTCTGCAGGATCTATTTCATCTGGTAATATACAAATACCTTTAAGTGGAATTATTTCTTCTGGTACATATGTTGGTTCTACAATGTCAGCTGGTACAATGATTGCTGGTCCTAATGCAACAATCTCAAATATCAGAGCAACAACAGGTATAACAGCTGGAACGATTGTTGCATCAACTATTACAGCAGGTAATATAACTGCTTCTTCGATTGGTGCATCTTCAATGACAGCAGCTAATATTGGAGCAGGTTCATTATCAGTTGGTAATATAAGAATGAATGATACTCAAATATATCTAAGAGGTAATAGTGATACAAATCATGGTTTAAAGTATTCCAGTACAAAAGATGGTCCACGTTTATGGGGTGCATCAGGTGGTGAATTAGGATATGGAACTGAAAATGGTAGTGCTGCTTTAACATGGACTTCTACTGGTGATGTAGCTTGTGGTACATTCAGTGCTACAACTTTATTTGCTAATGACGGTTACATACAAAAAACTCAAGATGCCGTTTTAGCATATGGTACAGCTGATGGTTGGAACAATTGGTGGTATGCTGGTTCTAATTTAGGAAGTGGTGGTATGAAAGCAAATATGCCAGATCATTTTGGTATTTCTTTTGTTTCAAACGGTACCACACTTGTTTACCCATTTATATTACATCCTACAACTGGTGGTTTACATTTAGGTGGTCATGGACAAGGTGGTTTCTCTCCAGATGGTAGTGTTACTATGGCTAGTGTTAATACAGATATTAAACCATTCTTAGGTTTATCATCCGGTGGAGAAATAGGAAAAGCTGTTATTTGTCTTGGTAGCAGTCCAACACCAGCTAATAATTGGCACATTATAACATCTAATGGTAATATGTATTTCAATAGTGGTAATAATAGCGCAGGAACAACAATACTTCAATTAACATCTGCTGGTAATATATCCGCATCTAATGCTCAATTAAGTGGAACTATTTCTTCTGCTAATTTAGCAGCTGGTAATATTATAATTGATCCAGGTAATGCACCAAATTCTACTTATGTACCTAGAGCATTGTCTGTTTATAGTACACTAACTTCAGCATTAGGAGGTATAACAATTGATAAGGATGCCGCTTCTACAACTGATAGTCATATTCTTTTAAGAACATCTACAACAGGTAGTACAGCATTTGCTTTCATAAGCGGACAATCAAGTCTCGGTCAAGGTCATGGATTCCAAACAGGTCCAGCTGGTACAGTTTCTACAACTCAATTTTCGATTAGAGGTGATGGTGTTTATTCAGGTTCTGGTGTAACTGTTACTAATGGTATTACAGCTGGTACAATTATAGCATCAACTGTCACAGCAGGTACAGTTACAGCTTCTAATATTGGTGCATCATCTAGTCTTTCAGCTGGTAATTTGATGGTAGCTGTAGGTGGTAGAATCGGTGTTTCTGCAAGTACTTTCACTCCTGCAGCTGCAACTGGTGCACTTAGTGAGTATGGATTACAATGGCAAATGGATACTGCAATTAGTGCATGGATTGGTTCATTATCTGGATGGGGTGGTTTAAGATTTTATACATCTAATAATTCAACACCTATTATTACTCTTCCAGGTGCTAGTGCTGCTCAAAGAGTTGGTATTGCTACAACATCACCAAGTTATACATTAGATGTTAATGGAGCAGTTGGTGCATCTTCAATAACAACTGCTAATATTAATATTTCAAATGGTTTAACACTTGGAAATATGGTAATGGGATCAAATACTTTTAATATGAGAGGTGATGATAAAAATATATCTTTCACAACTGGTACTTGCGGTTGGGTTGTAGGTAAACATATGGCTGGTGCTGGTATGAGTACATCATTACCAGGACATTTTGGTATGCAATGTCGTGATCCTAATGGAGGAGGTGGTTTATATGTTGGTTCAACTGGTAATGTACATATTGCAGCTAGTGGTGGTGTAACAAATGGTGGTTTACTTGTACAAAACATAACATCAGCCAATATTAGAACAGTTGCATTAACAGTAGGATCTACATCTTATTCTTCTGATGCTAGATTAAAAACTAATATTAATCCATTAAGTAATGCATTAAGTACAATTACTCTTTTACAACCTTCGTCTTATAATATGAAGTTTAGTTTAGAAGATGAATTTACTAATAGTAAAATTCATTATGGTTTAATAGCACAAGAAGTTGAAAAAGTAATTCCACAATTGGTAAATGGTAATACAGAAGGAAATAATACCCTCGGTTTAGATTATAATAGTTTGTTTGTATTAACAATGAAAGCTCTTCAAGAATTAAACGAAGAACATAGTAAATTAAAACAAGAACATAATGACTTAAAAGATGCATTTAACACATGGAAAAACACATTATAAAAATAACAGTTAACAACAACCAACGTTAATTTTGAAAATTTATTAAAATATTTATTATATTACACTATACAATGAATGATAAATATTTAAAAGAATATCTTGATGAAATCAATACAAATTTAATACAAATAAATTTAAGATTACTTTCTATAGAAAACACACTTGGTTCTATAAATAAAAGTACACATAATATGGATGAACATATATACTTTGTTGAACACATCTTTGATGTTGTAAAAACACCATTTATTAATATATTAAAATGGTATAACAAGGATATAAGTAATGATATAAATAATGATATAAATAAATTAATTAAAGATAAACAATCTTGAGAAAGCTGATATTGGTAAAGCACGTTAGCTCACTTTTTACTTTTTATCAATTGTGATATATATTCTTTTGTTATTGTTTTATTAAACTTGGAATAAAATACATTAGCACAATTAGAAAGATCTAAATGACTATTATTTTTTATAAAATCTAATTCATCTTCTGTAAATTTAATAAGTTTCTTTGTTCTTTTCTTTTCATTAGACAACATATCTTTATATTCTTGTGTATTTTGTAAATAATCAGGTAATGATATTTGATTATTCCATAATTTACTTATAATATTTCTATTGATATATATATTATAATTTTGTTTTATAACGTCCGAAACCTCTTGTGTTGTAATAATATCTTTTTTACGTTTCATAATTTCTATAATCATGTCATCTGTTAATTTTTTATTGATTAAATAATCATAATTTATTTCTAATTTATCTTTCTCTTTTTTTGGTAATTGTTCTTTAGGAATTTTCTTTGGAATTTCTTTAGGAACAAAACAATTATTCCTTTCAGGAAGTTTAAATTCTGTAAATTGTATAGAATTTAATTGTTCAATTGTATAAAGATCATTGTTCGTTTTAAATTTTTCACCAATTGCAAGATTGTTTAAACGATTATTACACCATCGATATTTCCATTGTGTATATTTTTCAGAAATACTTTGTAATTCAGTTATATCATAATTATCATCAAATTTAGTTTTGAATAAAAATCCAAAATAAATACCTCTTTTATTATTATGTTGCAATATATCATGTGACAAATTTAAATGTCTTAATATATTTTTTAAAAAATTAAATCTATCAATACGATTATTATTATATGTTATAATTTTATATTTGTAATTATATTGTTTACAAACATCATATAACTCATCAGGTGTTTGCACAGATCCAAATCCTTTTGTAAATCCTATAAATTTAAGTTCTTTTAATCTATCATATTGAATTGATTTTCCATGAATAGATGTTGTTACAAATCCATAGATAGGTTCATTGTATTTTTTTAAATGATATTCAAAAACTTCTTTACTGAAAACCAATGATACTAATAATTTACCACCGCATGTATTATATCCAAATGGTTGCAATGGAACACAACATGAAATATTCATAAATTTTTTTAATAATATTGTCTTATCAGTTGAATGTATATATTCTTCTAAATATTTATCTCGTTCACCTAAATAATATACATCAGAACTTAAACAAAGTAATCCTATATAATTATTTGTTTTTTTATCTTTTACAAGTATTCTAATTTGTCTACCAATAGTTGCTGTTGTTGGTAAACTAGATGTTTTTTTCTTTAAATAATTAAATAAATATAATTGGTTTGGTGTTTCACAAAATTCTAATTCTGGTTCAATATTAAAATGTTTCCATTCATTTGCCCAATCAATATTAAATATTTTATTTTCACATTTTTTTGATACTTTTAATTCTTGGATTTCTTTTAATTTACATGAATACATCAAGTCATTTGTTGATAATTTACTAAATATATTAAAACATTCTATTAAATATTCCTTGTCATTTTCTTGATCATTTGTATTTTGTATTGTATCTGTATTATTTGTTTTATCTATATTTTTTTCATTTGAAATAATTTCTTTTAATTTTTCACGTGTTGATAATATATCATCTGTTAATTCACAATTTAACGTATCTATATATTGTATAGCTGCTAATATTTGTGGTCTTTTATAAATTGTATATTCTTTAATATCATTTAAAAAATCATATGAATTTATACCATAAAATGATATAGCATAATTGTCTAATTTATTGTTATTATTATACATATTAGCTATTTTTTGTAAAATAACAATATCTGATTTTTGAGTTAATTTTACTCTTAATGTTTTATTATAAATTCCAATTGAGCCTTCTGCATCAAATAAACCTGAAATATATTCTTTACAAAGTCTTTCATAAGGCTTAATAGTACTATTTTTCTTTAATTCTTTTAATTTATTATATGCTTCTTCTTTTTGAATATATGTATTTGGAATATTAATATATTCTAAAAATTTCTTAGCTTCAATAAGTTGTTCATATTTTAAAATAGAATAATTTAATAAATCATTTATCAATGGTTCTATTTGTTTTCCAGCAGCACGTAATTCATATTGACAACGTTGATGTGTTCTATTATTCCTTAATCCACCTCTAAGATGCATAAATGGATATATTTCTTGGATTTTAAGTAATACATTTTCATTTGATTGAAATAGTTTTATTCTTAAAGTAAATCCTTTTCCTTCAGATAATTTTTCAACTGTAATTGATCCATCACCATCAAAAAATCCAGATAAATATTTTTTAAATTGTTCTGAAATCATCTGATTTAATTGGTCTATTTTTATTAATAAATTCATTTTTTATTAATAAAAGTTTTGTTATACAAAAATCTTAGGTTCTAAATATCTATAATAATAATTTTCATAACATAAATTATTATAAAGTATTTTATTTAATGTTTTTGTTCCTATATTCTCTTTTATTATACAATCATTTTTACTTGTAAATTCTTTTATTAAATTTCCATTTATATCAAATTTACCTATTCCATCTTTATATAATATTAGTTCTTTATCTGAATTTAAAAAGGCTTTTTTAAGTTCGTCATTGCATTTTGAATATAATACATAATAATGTTCATTTGATATTTTTTCATTTTTAACAATTTCATCTAATGATGATGAACTTTTGTATCCGTTTAATTCTGATGCAGTTTTTCTATCTAAATAAATATTTAATATTTTTGTTTTATCTTTATTTAATTTAGCTATATAACCGATATTTTGAACTTTTGTTACTTTTGTTGGACAAATATTATGAATTTTTTTTGGGTCTAAATTCCTATCAACGAGTATCCACCTATAATCTTGGTAAATTGTATTGTCAACAATTGCTTTATTAATACTAGGTCTTTTAATATTTGTATTTTCTTTCATACATTCAGATACAGATTCATACCATTCAACTAATTGCATTGTATCAGGATTTACTTTTTGCAAGCGTGGTCCTAACGTTTTTAACGGCTCATTAAATCCATTTGTTAACTTTGTTGTTTTTTGATTCTTTATTTCTAATAATAAATTTTTTAATTGTGACATTTCATCTATCAAAAATTTAATATCTTTTGACATTTCTAAAGTATCTTTTAAATCTGTATTTTTATACATTTGTTCTGCATATTGCAATTTTTTAATTTCTAACTCTGATGTTTCATTTTGTAATTTTGATTTTTCATATTCTAAATTAATATCATTGTAATATTTTATATTTTGTTCTATAATATTTTTTAATGTTGTATAACTTAAGTCTTTACCAATTAAGAATAATTCTTTATCATTTTCATGGTTTGGTAAATCTTTTACTCTATTATTTTTAATATCTTTATGATTATGTAAAAAGTTTTCAAAATCCTTACTTTTATGAACATTAAAACAATCTAAAATAACAGCTTCATCATATTTTGATTTGTGTTCATTCCATCTATTTAATACACCACGTCTACTTTCACCTATTTTAATAACATAACATCCATTATCATATGATTTAACACGTATAACATACACAACACATCCAATCGTACCAAATTCTTGCAATAAAATATTATGTCTTTCTAAAGATTTTTCTTTTTGTAATTTATTAATTGTATTATTGTGTTCTTCTTTTTGTTTAATTAATTTAGATTCTTTTTCTTGAAGTTCTAATTGGTTTTTTTGTAATTCTAATTGATGTTGTTTATGTTCATCGTTAATTAATTTATTATAAATATTCTCCAATTTTATATAATATTTTCTAATTTCTTTTGCTTTATCCGTCTTTGTCATCATACAAATATTCTTAAATGTATCTACATTTAACATAATTGTTTCATCGCTAAATTTACCATGCTCCCTAGGGAGCACGGTGATTCTATAATCTTCGTTTTCTATAAAATTATTAACAAGTGTTCTTTTCGCATTTTTCTTATGAGCAAATCCTATCATTTTATATACATCATCTAGGTTAATTGGAAAATCATTTGTTGGATGATAATTTAAATACATGTATAAATTTGCAATATACCATTTTTGTTCATTTTCTGTAAAAGTTATATTTAATTCATCAATTAGTTTTGATTGAAAGTTTAAATTTGTATTAGTACAATTAGTAGTTACGAGAGTATGAAAGTTAACTGTTTCTTGTTTAATTAAAGTATTCATTTTGTAATATTTTGATAATTTCTATATATTTTTATCTTTAAATTAAAATATTATTTTTAACGCATATTATTTTAATACATTCGTCTTAATTTTTATCATCTTACTTTATCGTCTTGTATATAGATGTGTTTATAATTTTGTTGTTATTGGTGTGATTTCTAATATAAATACCAGTAAATAATATTTTTATTAGTAAGGAACTTGAGACGATGTGCCCGCCATGATGGTTTTTTATTTTTATAACACGATGAATATCGTCTAAAATTATCTAATTTGAGTATGCTAAGCCGCCCATTCCGGCCATGATGCGTAATACGTTGTAATTGGTAGCGTAGGTACGTAATTGGAGGTTTGAGTTTGATGCAAGAGTTAAGAGGAGAGTAGCATTGTCGATACGTGACATGTTGACAGTCCCGCTGGGTTGATGTTGTTCAGGGTTGAGAGCAAAGGAGTATACGTAGATACCAGTGGCTGGGCATCTGGTGTGGTGTTGGTATGGTTGAACAACGTTGAAGTAACGTCCATCACGTTCATCGAAACGGTCATGTCCGTTGAGTTGGAGCTTAGCAGATGTAAGTAAATCTTCACCAGCATAGAAGTTAGCAGCTTGGTCACCAGAGTCAGTATAATCAGTCCATCTGTTTTTGTTACCAGAAACATTGGAATCTAATTGAAGAACCCATACAAGTTCCTTGCAAGGATGGTTGAGTGAAAGCTTGGATTTAACAGATGTGTTGCTGTAGCTTTCAGCACCAGTGTATTGTAATTGTTCAATAAGGTATTCGTGTTGAACTTGAGCGAATTGACGACGTTCATCAGTGTCAAGGTAAACATAGTCAATCCAAAGAGCAGCATCACCGAGAGATGGTGCTGTAGCTAATAAAGAATTGTTATCAGTTACATAACATTCGTTTGCTGGACGGAATGAAACGTTGAATTTAACTTCGTGGTATTGAAGAGCAATTAATGGAAGAGCTAAACCAGCATTTCTACAGAACCAGAATTGTAATGGAATGTATAAGGTTGATGATGCAATAGTATCATCTAATGTAGTAAGAGCGGTAGTGTTACCGATTAATACATTGTAACCATCTTCGTGTTCAGCAGTTTGAGTTAATTCATTCCAGATGGTGAGCCAGTCACCATAATGACGGTCGATTTCTTGACCACCGATTTCAATGTTGACATAGTCGATAAGGACTTCTCCAACACGCTTTGTCCATGCAACTTGACGACCTGCAGGAGCAGCAAGTGCTGGAAGAGTTACTTGTAAATAAGTGCGGTGGATTAAATCACCGTTTCTTGAGACTGTGCATGTAACTTTACGACCGAAATCAACGGTTCCATTGACGTTAACACCCCACCTTTCGGTGTATTTAAAGGGACTAGACTATATCTTAAGCAAAGAAATATTTCTTCACCCACTACCATTTAGTCGTTGAACTGCACTCTTGGATTTTAATTCATTTATCTTTAGAGCTTGGCTGCTGATTGCCCAATCCTTTAGATTTTTACTATACCTAAGTTTTATCTTAGCCGGAAATATCTTTCGAAAATTTCTTTAGTACTAAAGGCTCTAAGGGGTTTTCAGCAATTTGATAGTGTTGCAAATTAAAAATTAATTTTAATTCACTAGTAGCTGTACATATTAACCAATGGATAAACTAGGTGGAGCATTGATTAATAGAGGTGTACTGACTGTTTTCCTATAACATTCCTCTATGTTATAGCAGGCTACTTTTCAACCCTTCATTTATAAAAAGGTTTGTTCAATAGATTCAAGAGCAAAGTTAGTGTGTCTGCGGTACACAACTTTGAAGAAAGTAATTTGAGGGTTACCTGTACATATCCCTCATACCTTATTTTTCAATAAGGATTAGACTATATCTTAAAAGAACATAATAGTCCTCCGAAAACCATTTAGTCGTTGAACCTTTTTCTTTTATTTAATAAAAATTATCATATTTTAAAATTTAGAAAATTGTTTCATGCTTTTTCTAATTACAATTCACATATTTTACTAACATTTATAAAAATAATAATAATAGAAATTAAATATAAGAAACTTGGCTGCTGATTGCCCATTGTAATATCTTATTCATTTTTACCATACCCAAGTTTTCTCTTGGCCAATATTATATCACTATAAGATTTTGGTAGAATAAGCTTTAGGGGTTTCCAGCAATTTGATTTTCTCACCAAATAATTAATTATATTATTTGATTAACGTCCATGGTACCTTAGTAGCCATAAAAGGGATTTTAAAATATCTTATTGTTTCGACATTTTCCTGACGTTTTTCTACCCTACAGGATTTAAAGGTAAATATCTTGAGCTCCATATGCGACAAGTTGCATTAATCCTCCACCCATGTTTTAATTTAATAGTTTATAAATTAATAAAAGAAAAAAAAAATTTGAAATTAACTTAAAAATAATAAATTAATTAAAATAATGAATTTTTCTATAACAACTTTGGAACCCAGGAAATTAATTGAAATTCCTCGATATAAAAGAGGCGACTATGTTAAGATAGTCAAATATGGTGACAATTTATATAATATTTATAAAGGTTATACAGCCGAAGTTATTAAATATAACAAGGGTGATGATTATATTGTTGTAAATATAGAAGTGTTATATCGCCATGTATGTCTTCATATTAATCAAATTCAGTATTAAAATATTCGTTACATGCGTCATAACCTAAAGAAATTAATCTTAACTTTTCTTCTTTTGTTAAAATAAAATTGATTGAATTTTTTTCATTCGTATAAATATAAATTGTATGTTTTTTAAAATTGTCATTCAATGTTGTATATTTTTCTTTTTGAACAATAAAACAATAAATAACATTATAAATAAATGTATCTATTGAATTTATCTTATATTCTACATTATGATGAGACATTTCACCATAATTTACTATTTTTACTCCTAACACATTTTCTAAATTATTTTTATGCAATTGAATTGGATAATTATCTATAAGTGCTCCATCAACATGAATATCATTATTATATTTTTGAGCACAAAAATAAAATGGAATGCAAATAGACATGTGTATAGCACTTGTAACTAATACATCAGGTGTATTTATATAATCAAAACATGTATATCTATATTTATTTAAATTTGTGGATAATACTTTAAAAACTATTTTTGTTTTTTCATATAATTCTTTTAAAGTTATATTTTTATTAAAACCTTTTTTTAATATAAGTGTTTCTATCCAACTAATTATATTTTTCCCAGAATCCAAGCCGTACTTTGTAAAAAAATTTGTTATTTTTATATCTTTTAAATGTTCAAAATTTTTTTCTACAATTTCTTCTTCTAATTCTTCAGAAGAATATCCTAATACATACGCTAATCCTACAATTGATCCAGCCGACACACCACTTACTTCTTTTACATTTAATATAACTTTTTTATTTTTAGCTTGTTCTTCTAATGCTTTTAAAACACCAATTGTTGCAAGAGATTTAGAACCACCACCACTAAAACATAATATTTCTATTTTTTTCATATAGTATTCTTAAATAAAAAAATCTTAAATTCCTATTTTAATTTATTATTAATTAATTACAAAACTTTTACAAAAATTTCATAATACTTTTAATTATAAAATCTACATTTTTCATCATATGGAACTTTGTTACATTGATTAATCGTTTTTACCTTTGACATATTAACTGGTGTTTTATAATTTTGAGCACAGGCATCTTGAACATTTAATCTTGTATTTGCACCGATATAACAATTTTCTTGAATTTTATTCATTGATTGAAAATCTTCACATAATGGATCAAATCTGTTGATGTTAATTCCTGAAAAAATATTACAAGACTTTTTAACACGTGTATAGGAAGGATCCAAAAAGTTGTTACAATTCTTTAATTTTGGAATTTTTCTTTTAACAGTTTTTAATGGCGAATATTGTACACTAGGGCATTTAGACAATGGTCTTGTTTGTCCAAATAATTCACTTTCAATATCAACTAAATTATTGGAGATTGACTTGTTTGGTCTATGTGAAAATGGTGAAAGACCAACAAAACATTCACTTTTGGATTTACCATAGTTAATATCTGTTGTCCATTCAAAGTGATGTTTATTTTCATTTTCCTTTTTTGCTAATGCGCATGTATCATAATTTAAATTTGCAAAAGATTGGTTACAAGATGTGTTTTTATTACTCATGTTATTATTAATATATAAAATAAAAAAAAGAAAATGAATTAATATAAATTTTAGATCATTTTATTAAAGTTACAAATGAATGAAAACAATGACTACAAAATCGCCACAATTACTCTTAATTGTAAAATAAATAATTGCGACTTAGATTTAATAAATGTAGGCAAATATTTAGAAATAGATGATGACATTGTAGGTATTAAATATTCCTATGGAAATGTCTCTTTTTCTAAAGGTGTTTATTTAACAAGTTTATATAAAAAATCTAAATATAAAAAATCCAAAATTAATCAAAAATTATTTTATAATCAAATTTCATTAATTGTTAAACATACAAATGTTAAATTATTTCAAAATGGCACTTTACATATAACAGGATGTAAATCAACAGATGATGGACATTATATTACAGAATTACTATGTCAAAAGTTAAAAAAATTAAAAGATAAAACAACTCCTATTATATTAACTACA
>Ga0315901_10008439_pt1 | contig 11972 bp, 9 predicted proteins | sample LakEriMetagenome_10_FD_203761 | JGI IMG/M metagenome (GOLD analysis project Ga0315901, IMG submission 203761) | Freshwater fungal communities from buoy surface, Lake Erie, Ohio, United States - Buoy 2 MA116 | ecosystem: Environmental > Aquatic > Freshwater > Lake | place: USA: Lake Erie, Ohio...
GAGTCGAGTGACAGAATATCAGGCGTCCGTGTCGTTGGATTGGAATTAATTGACTTTCGATTGCGCTGCCTGATTCCATTTTTTGTCTGGCACGACACCAGACTCGTGCATTTTGCATGACACTGTCGTGCCGAAAAGCACGAGGTTCAGTTCTCATGGTTTTGGAGCGTCGAACGCTTGCAGGAAGGCAAGTTATCGGTGGATTTGTCGGTACCTGTGCTCTGATGAGTTTGTTTGCTTGTGCCGTCAATGACAAAAGACAAGTCCAGTCGAGTGTTGATGACTTGAGCGGTCCGCAGCTCAATGGTCGACGAATGCCCGAAAAAACGCTGTCACTGACCTTTGATGATGGCCCGGGAGAAAGGACTGCGGAGCTTTCGTCTTTTCTAAGGGATGAAGGCATTTCTGCGACGTTTTTTGTTCAAGGTAACAATGCTGAACGTCGTCCGGAGGTCCTTGAACAGCTGTCTGCAGATGGGCACTTGGTCTCCAATCATTCCTATTCACATCCGCGTATGACAAAATCTGTTGATCCTGTGGATGAGGTGCAAAGAACTGACGCTCTGATTGAACGTTTCGTCGATCGGGGACATTTTGTTTTTCGCGCTCCGTACGGAGATTGGAGTCCGCGTGTCGCGTCGATTCTGAATGAAGCAGGACTGACCAAATATGTGGGTTCAGTTTTTTGGGATATTGGGGGGCAACGCATCCAGAGCTCCGATGGCTCTTTAAGCGCTGCCGCTGATTGGGCCTGCTGGGCCTATAATGATTCCATTGACCGTTGTCTCAGTGGCTATCTTAGCGAAATACGTTCCTTCAAGAAAGGGATTGTGCTGCTGCATGATATTCATGGTCGGACTGTCGATTTGACAAAAAAAATGGTGAGGCAGCTAAGAAAAGAAGGCTATGGTTTTGTCCGTGTCGATGATGTACCGAGTGTGGCTGAAGCTCTCGAAAAGCGGACAACGTTAGTATCCGCGCAGTCGTTGTGAGTAGGTGGTTAGCTTTCGACTGCATCCCTGATGCTTTTGGACACGCTCGCGTAAAAGCCGCGTTTGAATTACATACCTCTCGGATTTCTTTTATAAGATAACAGGCTGCGAAAACGACTTAGCCCCATCGACTTTCCAAACAGTACAATCTCAGATTATTTTAAAAATTCTGTGCACGAGTCTTCTGACGAGTTTTGCGAATAGCACACAACTCCTAGTTGCGTCTTCCGCACCAGTTGGTGACACGATTCAACACGCTCCCTCCCGAAGCACGGGGATCAAGGGCTCGTCTCAGACGAGCGGCGAGTTCTATCGTTAATCCCGCACGCAGACAGACTCTCGCAAACGGATTACCCGCCACCCCTTTTATAAGCAATAAAGGTTTCAATTTTTCTGCATTGAGTGCTGCAGCGCCAATACTTATAAATGCACCACGAATATCGCCATTAGCTGCCTGAATCCCTGTTGCAGCGCTTAACACACCAGACTCATGCGTGATTTACACGTGCTGCATTGCAGGACGTTAATCGAAAACGTTCGATTTAAAATTGAATCCCAACGGATTTTAACTACAAAAACAGAATGATCAGACTTTCTTTTGCTGGTTCCATTCTGGATGTGCAAAGCTTTGCGCCAGGGCTGAAGGAAGGTGGAGATGTTGTTGAGTTGAAGACGTCTGTGGAGCATGCCTTTGTGGTTAAATATTTGGGAATTTCCCTGAACCGGATCTTGAATATATTGTCGGGAGATGCGGTTACGGCATAGTGGGACAAGGTCAACCGTCCTGTAATATTCACGGGTGCCGCAGGAAATGGTCTGGATGTCTTTTTTTGCTTTCACCTGCGCGTTTTTGGTTTAATCTTGAGGTGCTCAATGAAGCGAGTTTTTATTGCTTTGGCATCGATTTTTTTTCCATTGAAGAGTCATGCAATCATCAATGGCGAAGAATTGAAATCTGTGTCTGATGGTTTTGTCGTTGCCGTTCAAATGAAATATGTCGAAGACGGGGCAGTTGTCTTCAAAAAGGGCACAGCCTTTGCGGTGCAAAGAAAAAAGCTGATCACTGCCGGGCACAATGTTTTCTATATAAACGATCCGGCCAACATAGAAATCATCTTGTCTGCCATTCCTTGTTGGGGAGAAAACCTATGTCAGGAGAAAAGAATAAAAGTTTCTCGAAAGATTGTTCATCCGCAATTCGAAATCGGTTTTCCAAAACCGCCAGAGTATGACCTTGCTATTTTGGAGCTGGACGAGGAACTACCTGCTTTCATAAAGACGATTTCAGTTGATGCAGGACAAAACCTTCCGGTTGAAAATTTTTCGATCCGGGGCTTCGGGCTCAAGGAAGGTAACGGTTCTCTTTCTGATTTCAGGCTGCGATCGTTCACCTACAATGAAAAATCTTTGAAGTCGTTTTCAGAACAAAAAAAGTCCCTTTCGCAACGGGAAGGAGGATTCTGTGGAGGCGACAGTTGTGCGCCTTTGATTCTCGAGTCCTGGGATGGCCGGCTGAGTGCCATTGGTGTTGCGATTCACACGACCAAAAATACGAACGGGAATTACGACTGCCAGACGGAGGGAGTTTTTTCTTATCTGCCTTTTTTCAAGGACTGGCTTGACAAAAATCTCTAGGCCTCGAGACCATTGAACCCGCACTCCCTGAGTTTAGTTGGTAGATGAGGGCTATCGCTAACTGTCACCCCCGTTTTCCACCCGGCGTGCAGATTTCCCGCACCTCATGCTACCCTCCGCAATGGGACATTAGTCTACAACGTAGTCCACGGAAACGGGGCTACCTCATCTCCCCCGAATTGAGAGTCTAGGCGTTTAAAGCGCGTTCCGTAAAGTTTCCAGTTGTCTTCATGCTGGGGTTTGTTGACCGGACAGGGGGCAAGCCGTTGGCAATTGCGCAAAATTACGGATTGGTGCTGTTTATTTTACGAACAAATGAACTCAACAGCTTGGAGCGAGGGTGGTTGTGCCGCGGTGAACTCCGCCCGTTCAAGTGAATGATGAAAATATCCACTGTCCCTCATTCTGGTTGAAAGCCGAAATGCGATCGGAACGCAGTTCACTTCAGTGTGCTGATGTTGAGTTAGTTGAGTTAGAAGTCGCCGTCGATAAACGAGTGATCATTTGAAGCGGTGTCGACCTCGGAGTGCGTCCTTCAGCCTCACGTTCGACCTTGAATGTTTGCCAATGTTCAGCGATGGTCCTTTAGAGTAGGGTGTTATCGGGTTGACGTCGTTTTCGGACGACAGCAGCGCAAGATGACACAAGAATAAGCCCTGAGCATGTGCACTGGAATGGGTGAGTGTGCGAGGCTGATAAAGATTGGCTGAAAATTTTCAGTTAATTGGTCAATTGGAAATTTTATCGAAAACATTTCAATTCATTTTTGATTTAAAAGAATTTTTTCTTGCACGGCACAGAAAGGCCTCAGTTGTTGCTGCAGCATGCTGATAATCATCCTGAGTTTCAAAGGAGTGTGTTAAAGGGGCTCGCAGAGCTTTATTCAGCAGGTGCAACGAGTCCTCGCAATTTCCCTTACCTATTCGATCGCGCAGCAGCATCATGTTAAGCAAGTATGCGTGCGTCGCTGCAGAGGATAAACTTTCTCCTCACTTGCTGGTTCGTCCTTTTATTGATCCGATTGTTCAACAGAAAAATTCATTACATTGGACTGAGCCGGCAAAGACCGTCTGACTTGAAGCTTCCCTTTTTCCTAAGGGGGGCTGCCTGTGTTTTTGAAAACTAACTGAGCTACCAAGCGAGGCTGACCTCACAATTCTTCAAAAAATAGAATCATGAGACCGCATCCGGGAAGCGGATAGGTGTTTCCAAAGTTCGTTCATAAAATCCGCTTCATCCGGATGATCTTTTTTCCATTGCTCCATTTTTTCGCTGTACCCCATAAAGATGCTCTGCCACAGAGCGTCTTTATCATTGCCGGTGTATTTTAGCTTGATAAAGCCAGATTTATTGATCACATCTTTTGTTATTTGAACTAGGTTGGATTTGGGCGTGATGGATAACATGTCTGCTAATATCTCTGAAATAGAAGATTCAATTTGCTGTTGAGATTGGCCTGCCAAGCCGAACTGCCGAGTGAGTTCTTCAATAAGCTTTTTATCGGAAGCAATGGCACGAATTGCATTAGCAAAATCGGGAAAAAAACCGAGTCCAGGTGGCTGGTCTCCAGGAGCTTTTATTGCATACATCATAGCTTTGTTGAACGTTCTGGGAGTTTTCCAGTCGAAACCAACGGACAGCAACGAATAGGCAAAAGAGGCAAACTCATTTTCATAAATGCTCAGTGCCTTGCAAATATTGTTTTCACGCAAGGCAGCACGCCCTTGAGCTAACTTTTGCGAAGAAAGCCCGTTCATAGTGCCCAGACTTCGCATTGAAAGTTTGAGAGACTTACTCTGGTCGATGGAGTTCATGTCACGAAGGACGGCAGCTGTGTAGTCTTCCTCGTGTAGGGGCGAGGGATTCCAACCGTACAAAATCATTTCCTTGTTACTGCGAATGAGTTTTAACTTGTCCTCATCACTTCCACCTTCATCCAATACAGCTTTAATGTTTGGTTTGAGCGTAAGGCAGAAGAGCTCATTGCCATAATTTGCAGAAATGAATGGGTCGATGGCTGCATAGAGTCCGTATCCCATGAGTCCTGTGTCAGGCAGTTGGTCGGGATTCGTGATTGCTTGGTTTTTTTGAAACGCTCCTCCTATTTGAGCTCGCAGGTGACTTTCTAAATTGCCGCTGTTGGACGCCCAATTAAAAACCACAAATTGTCTCTTTTGACTCGTGTCATTATTATGTGAGCGACTGTTGCCGAGCAGTTTACAAGACGTACAAAAAAACAACATACACACAAGTCCTGTGATCGTTGGCTGACGCATCTTTGCTCCAATTCATTAAACGGTCTGAGGATCCCAGATTCTACACAAAAATCCTAACCGGACTAAAATTTATTTTCCTCACAAGCGTCATTCTCTGAAGGGGCTTCATCAAATGCAGTGTTTAAAGAATGGACGATTTTGTCCATTGTTTAAAGTGAGTCCACTGAAGAGCAAAATTTAAAACGACTCAAATCTTTGATTTTTTTATAAAATAGGCCTCATGCCTTGGTCCTCACTTCTGGCATCTTTGTTGCTGCAAGCGACTTTAAGTGGCTTTGAAAATCGATTCACTTCGAACATTGTCCAATGGGGGTGACTGTTATGAAGATAAAGTTTGTAAGCGCAGCAATCGTGAGTGCCTTGACCCTGAATGCCTGCATGGGCCTGAGTCAACAGAGTCACAACGAGGCTGATTTTTCTTCGCAAAAGCCATCGACTTCCAATAGAGTCGATACATTAAATGCGACAGTTGGCCAGGAGTTCGAGATTAAGTTGGGTGCAAACCCCTCCACCGGTTACAACTGGTTGATCTCCAAACTTGATAAGAATTTTCTCGAAGTGACGGGGCAAGATTTTGTTCCGAACGCTCCCGCGGGTGTTGTAGGCAGCCCTGGGACTGCCGTTTTTAAGCTGAAGGCTTTGAAAGCTGGAACGACCGAATTGACGCTGCAATACAAGAGGTCTTGGTCACCTGACGTGCTCGAATCGAAGAGCTACAAGATCGTCATTGCTGGCGAAAATGCTTCGGAGGAAAAACCAACTCTGCTCTGCCAGTTGAATCGCTCCCAGAGCATTGCAATTTTTGCTGCAGATCAAAAGGTCGAGTTGATTCACTTTCCTTCTCTTAAAACCAAGCTGGAGTTGAAGACATTTGTCGCCGGTCGCTGTCCTTATTGTTTTAAATTCGAGGGCAAAGCAGGAAACCTGCAGATAAGCGCTTCGACCCGCAGTCAGTATGCTGGTTCGGCTATTGTGACTCTCTTGTCGACAGAAATTAACGGCAAAAAACAACCGGACGCGATCTGCAAGACCGTTGCGGAATGAAAAATTTAAATTATCTTTTTTCACTCCCGTCTTTTGTCTTTAGGAAGGCAGAGAGCGGGAGTGCGATTGACGTCATGTTATTTCTTTTCTTAAATTGAACGTGCTTTCAGAAAGTGCACGAGCAGCTCAGCTCCTCTGGCTTTTGAGGTGAGCTGTTGCAAATCATTTTTCCAGTTTGAGCAGCACGCACACGGCCATTTGCATATTCGGCACGTTCGATGTCTTGCGTTGAAGTTTTCGATGGGTCAAAAGGCTTTTCCGCCAACGACATTGTACGGGTTCCAGGTTTGCCGCCTTTATCTATCGTGGTCTTTTCCCAATCTATGACAAAGGTCCGGGCATCAGACCAGCTCATCTCTGCTTTTTCGGGCCAAAGCGGCGTTCCGTATCCATCGGGGTCGGTGAGTGGAAATGAATACCCATGAACAGAGTAGCGAGGTGGCATTTCAAAATTCCAACGGATTGATATCTGAATGCCTTGATCTCCGACCTGCCAATTTTGATTCCAGTCGATGACGTGAGTTCCAGAATTTGGCCAGCGGCTTTGTGCATCTGCACGAGTCATTGCGTCGGCCCACTCAGCAGGGTGTATTCCACCGTCCATCGTTCGCTTATGACTTTTGCAGCTGGGTTTAAAAGTGATCTCCTGTTTTTCTTTTTGCTGAAGGACGTCAAATTGAATACCCCAATCGACGGGCTTGAAAAAAGCAGCACGGGAAAACGCTGTCTCTGGTGTCAGTTGACCATCCTCAATCTTGCTTTGGACACTGTTGGTCGTGTTCGACACGATATTTGATTGTTCACTGGGGCTTGATTGAGTGGAAGAAGAATTGACGTCTTCTTTTGATGTTGGAGGTGTTTGTTGATTCGATTGGTCTTGGCTGTTTGCGCTTGTCTCGGATAATTGCGATTCTTGGATGTTTTTGTTGCGCTGATTTTTGAAAACAACAAAATAAAGGCCACCGCCGACGATTGCACTTAAAATAACACTTCGGACGATTTTTTGACTAGAGCTGCTCATGAAAATAAATCCTCGTGAGAAGTTAAAAAAAAACACAAAAATAAAATTTGAGCTCAGTGTGGATTTTGGGTTGGCTTGACTCTGACGAGGAGGGACTTCAACTCCTTCCGGTAGTGAATCATAATGAGCAACAAAAAGCTGGCAATGGCCCATGGCTGGTACTTCTTGATGAGGTCGATGATATCTTTGCCATAAGAGCCAACCAAATAAACCTGCGTCGGTACGCTGATAAGAGCTGCAAAACCATCAACACAAATAAATTTTATCCTCGAAACGCCAAGCATTCCACAGGTCAGATGCCCCGGAAAACGTATACCCGGAGTAAAACGAAATACTCCTGCCGCCCAAAATCCCCAACGCTCCATCCATTGGTTCACTTTTGAGAGCAGTGCAGGCTGCGCAAGTTTGTTTAGCAACGGAAGTGTTAATAGCCGGCCGCCAAATCGTCGTCCGAGTTCGTAAACGAGTAGGTCACTGGAAAACACAGCGATGTAAGCCAACCAAGCAGCCCAATGAATATTGATGCCCTCATTGGGCAACACTGTTGCTGCTCCGGCAACTTCCACGTCGGGGTTGTTGCTGAGCCATACAAGAAAGCCCAAAGAAAGCAAAGTCACTTCCTCAGGGATAGGAAGTCCAAAGCTGCTGGCGTACATAAACGCAAAAAGCAGCGAGAAGACGAGAAAAGGCGAATGAGCCACTGATTGCAGAGTTTCGATGATCATTTGTTCCATGCGACAGTATCACCCGATTCGTTAATCTTTACCGGTTATTTTTTCACAATTTCTGCAAACTGACTCCGCATTCCGCCGCGACCGCCGTCAGAGGATAACGTGGTTCGTTAAAAACTTCGAGGTGTCATGTTCAAGAATCCCACGGATAGTTTCTTTGCTTTCGGGTTGATTCATTGAACCGGCAACCATGGTTCGCAGTGAGAACGCCCTGAGTGCATCATGGACGCTCAAAGTGCCCTCGGCGGAGTTTTTGCGGCCCGTAAATGGAAAAATGTCCGGACCTCGCTGGCAGGCGGCGTTGATATTGATCCTCGCAACCTGATTCGAAAGTGCATCGATCAAAGCGCCCATGGTCCGTGGCTCTTGTCCGAATAAACTGGCCTGCATACCATAGGGGGAGGCGACGAGTTGGTCGACAACGTCTTCGATTTTTTCATAAACTAAAATCGGTACGAGAGGACCAAATTGCTCAATTTGTGCCATCGTGTGCGACCACTTGACATCTCCAACCACGGCTGGATGAACAAAAGTATTGTGACCTTGGAGGGCCAAAGAGGGATGATAAACTTGAGCACCATCAGCCACTGCCTCATCTATCATCGCCCTTAGTTCTTGAGGTTTGGAGGTGTCGGGCAGGGGCGTGATTTTGACCCCTGTCTGCCAAGGCAATCCAACCTTAAGTTGTGCCACTCGATTGGCGAGTGTTTGGGTCCATTCTTTGGCGATGGACGCGTGAACGCAAACAAGTTTGAGCGCAGTGCAGCGTTGACCATTAAAGGACAACGCTCCCTTGATTGTTTCTTCGATGCTGACGTCCCATGGCGCATCAGGCAGAATAATCGCCGGGTTTTTGGCATCCAATCCTAGGACGCTGCGTAACCGGTTAGGGCGAGGGTGTTGTGATTTGAGAGTATTGGCCACGCGACTGGAACCGATAAAAGCCAGCACATCGACATCGCCCTTGCGCATAGCTGCACCCACAATTTCGCGTCCAAGGCCATTGACAACATTGACAACGCCTGCTGGAAAACACGCTCGAAATTCAGGAAGCAAACAATCCCACAGAAGCTGACCAAAGCGTGGAACTTTGACCACGATTGTATTTCCCATCAGCAGGGCTGGAATCAGCGTTGTGAAGGTTTCATTGAGCGGATAGTTGAATGGCCCCATGCACAGAGTCACACCAAGTGGCATACGTCTGACTAGAGCGACATACCCTTGTGCAAATTGAAGACGCGCGCTTTCCCGATCAAGTGATTTTGCAGCCTCCAGTGTATCGTTGATGTAAACGATGGTGCGATCAAACTCAGCTTCAGCATCAGAGCGGGTCTTGCAGATTTCCCACATCAACAGACGCACGATGTGTTCACGGTGTTTTGTCATTCCTCGTGTGAATGTCGAGATGGCCTCGATGCGCTCTTCCATGCGCGCGGAGGGCCAACGCCCGGTTCCGGAGCGCCAGGCCTCGGAGGCTGCTTGAACAGCGGACAGCATGAGCTCAACATTGGCTTGCGGGGTTGTGCCCAAGAGTGTGTCTTCAAGTGTACCAGATTCATTTCGTGTCGCGATGGGGCTCATCACCGCACGTCGTTCAAAACCGGTTGAGATGAGTTCTCCGCCAATCAGCAGACGACCTTCAATGTGTGAATCAAGCCGCGCGTTGTCTGGAATTTCGGAGAGTTTTGGAAAAAAATGTGGGCCAATAGCTGACGTCATAAAAAGACCTCCACGGAAGGGGAGGTCAGATTATCATTCTTAAAGTCCGCTAGGTAATTCCGCGGCCCATAGTAAAGCTTCATTTTCAGGTGAAAAGACGCGTTCGTAGGGTGTTTCCAAGTCAGGCACTTCTGTCATTGCCTGCTTGATTGCCTGTGCAACGGTCATCGTACGAGCGAGTTGCGCGGCTTTGACGGCGCGATCTCGATTGACGATTCCCGAGCTTTTGACTTTGTCGGCCAACCAATCGCGTTTGTCGACGGTGTCCATGATGATGCGCTTCAAATCATATACGCTCAAATCTGGATTCTCGTCTTTGATGGCTGCGGCAACTTGCGTCACATAAGGAGCCGCTTGACTTGTTCCGCTGAGAACAAGTTCTCCGCCGCCTGGGATGTCCGATGTAATTCCGACTCCAGGAGCCGCAACATCCACCATCTGGCGTCCAAAATTAGAAAAAGGAGCGAGTTTGCTGCGACCCAGCGTTGCAGCAACCGTGATTGAGTTGGCAGCGCGCACGTTTGCAGGAGATGCGGGCAATTGATCGTTGTTGGAGCCATCGTTTCCAGCAGCCATGACAAACAAGGTGTTGGGAGCGAGAGCTACCCAACGCGCGGAATTTTCGACGAGTTTGTTGACTAAAAAAGAAACATAAAGAGTTGTCTCTTCAGTTGTGGGCTCACGTCTAAACACCGCCTTCAAGACTGGCTTGACGAGCTGGCTTGCGGCGGCCGTACTGATGCCGAGGGAATAGTTCGCCACATCAGCTTTTTGAGAATTAAGGTAAAGTGAAACGTTGAGGAACTGCTGGCTTTGAAGCTCAGCAAGTTTGGTCAGACCCGCCTTAAGGCCGATGTCCCGCACAACGGGCCAAACAACATCCCAGACTTTTGTCAAAAATTGGCGTGCAGAGCCTCTGCTGTCTGCGCGTTCAAGAGCACTTTTCGGTGCAAGTGGGTTTTCCGTCGGAATAAGCTTGATGCCAATCAATTGGGTCTCAGGATTTTTGCGAGCACTGATGCCTGCAACGTGAGTGCCGTGAACGAAGTTTCCAAAAATCGTCAACTTCTTTCTGAACTCAGCATTTTCCAGCTGCGCCTTGACCCAACTTTTTTCCTCGTCGGTCATTGTTCCCTCGAGAAGCTTTTTTTGAAGTTCAAAAAAACGCGAGGTCTCAGGTGGGAATGTATTGAGGTATTTGGCGTCAATCAATAAGCCATTGTTGTTCACGAAGTTCCAGCCGTGCAGATCATCACTGTAGCCATTTTGTTCATCATCTAGTGCATTGGCGGGAATTTCGCCGGAGTTTGTCCAGATCTTCTCTGCAAGCTGAGGGTGTTTGATATCCAAACCTGAATCCACAACCCCGACAACCGCAGCTTGAGCAGCGTTTAGGTGCATTGCAGCCATAATAAGTGCAAGGGTGCTGGGTAAAATTCTCATCAGGACTCCCTGTGACAAAGATGTGAATAATTGCTCTCTGGCCGCAAACACTAGCAGTCTGACGCAGGAATTCAAGTTTCACAGGGCACAAGGATCTTCGAAAGGAAAATGATTTGCAGCAAAGAATCGAACGGAATGAGATTGCTCGACAAGGAGCTACTTTACTGTCTTTGGGCGGTGGGGGACTCGGTTCTGACTTCGGCCCATAATGTGTCGATGATTTCCGTCTCTGTTCCCAAATCCTTGAAGAGTTCTAGTCTTGCTTCAACCTCTGAGGATGGATAAATCGAAGCATTCTCAAGTTCGCTGCGAGGCAAAAGTTCACGTGCCTTGGCATTGGTTGTTGCGTATCGAATGGATAACGCAATTTGTTTATTCACTTCGGGTGTCATAATGAAATTAATGAATTCTGCGGCCAGTTCCGGATGAGGGGCACCCGCGGGGATCGCAAGATTGTCAATCCACAGCGTGGCACCGTCCTCTGGAATGACGTACCTGAGCTCCGGATTTTGCAACTGCATCTTAACGACATCGCCGCTGTATGCCTGAGCAACCCACAAATCACCCGATGCAAGTAGGTCCTTGTAGCTCATTGTATCAAAGCGGCTGATAAACGGTTTGAGAGCTAAAACTTTTTCCTTGGCTTGATTGAGTTCATCCGGACGTGTTGAGTTGAGTGAGTGGCTATTTGACTTGAGCGCCGCAGCAATCACCTCACGTGGATCGTCGAGAAGACTAAGACGTTGTTTGGCGGCCTGAGCAAAGGATGGATCAAAAAACTCTTTCCATGACTTGGGCGGGTTGGTTATTTTATTTGAATTGTAGGCGAATCCCGTCGTGCCCCACATGTATGGCACTGTATATTCGAGGTCAGGATCGTAACTGACCGCCTGAAAACGCGGAGCCAGGTACTGAAGATTAGGAATTTTGTCCTTTGGAAGCTTCATTAACAGGCGATCTTGCTTCATGCTCCCAATCATATAGTCAGATGGGATAATAAGGTCATAATTGGTTCCTCCAGCCTTGAGCTTTGAAATCATGACCTCATTGGATGGAAAGTTTTCTTCGATGATTTTGACACCGGTTTGTGTCTCAAAATCTTTGATGACTT
>Ga0315901_10008440_pt1 | contig 11971 bp, 10 predicted proteins | sample LakEriMetagenome_10_FD_203761 | JGI IMG/M metagenome (GOLD analysis project Ga0315901, IMG submission 203761) | Freshwater fungal communities from buoy surface, Lake Erie, Ohio, United States - Buoy 2 MA116 | ecosystem: Environmental > Aquatic > Freshwater > Lake | place: USA: Lake Erie, Ohio...
GTTCTTGAATGTCATGCCGGAACTCTTCTTTGGGGACGTAAACCTTGGGTATCTCGGACTCAATCTTGTGTAGGTCCGTGCGCAGTTCTTTAACGGCATCCCATAGCTGCCGCCCAAACCAGCCCAAACCTGTAAGAATAATCCCAAAGGCTACGTTTATGAGGGACTGAGGGTCCATCCGTTCATGCCGCTTTCTCCCCCTGCGCTTGAATTGCGTTCTGAATATACTCTAAATTGGCCTTCAAACGTAAGTCGCCCGGCTCCATCTCAGCAGCAATTTTTGCTTGGTCTAAAGCTATATCTTGTAGCCCCAGACGCCATGCGGAAATGCTGGCGAGGTCGTGCGCCCAAAAGCCCCAAACCGCCGGGTCACAGGTATAGACTAGCTGCTTGTCTCTGATTTTTAACGCCCGCATAGAGGCCGCAAAACACTCCTCCCAGCGGCTTTGCCGATACATAAGCATGGCAAGCTCGCACCACGGCTCGCGGGTGTTAGGAGCCTCGCCAGCCGCCATGTAGTACCACTTCTCGGCCTGTTGGATGTCCCCAGTCTCAGCATAGGACTTACCCATGAGCCGCATGGCGTAGCAACGCTCGTTCTGGTTGCTCGCAGCGTTCATGGCAAGATAGGTAGTTAGAGCCTTCTTGGCCTCGTCCCAGCGCCGGTAGAACGTCAACTCCCGAGCGTAATAGAAATAGTGATGCGGGTCTGTGGCGTCTTCTTTGACCGCCACCTCCAGCATTTCCATGTACTGACCACGGCTTTTCGTCGGGTCAGGATGGTGGCTAACAAGCAAATGATTGCACCAAGCCGTAACATGCTCGACGCGGCCATCTATCCGCAAATCCTCATGGCAGGGATGGTGCCAGTGGTAGCCGTGGCGGCTGTGTATCTTGCGGTAGGGGAACTTAATGTTGTGGCCCCAGTCAAAGTAGTACCACAAGTTCGTGGTCTTACCCGGCACCCAGACCTCTTCAATCTTACGTTTCCAGCCCGGCTCTAGTACCTCGTCCAAGTCAAGTGAAATGCAAACATCAATAGACCGGGGAATAAGAGCAAGAGCAGCATTGCGAGCGAGATCAAAACGCCAAGGATTGATGTAAATGTCGTGGACAGTAGCTCCCCAATTCTTCGCCGCTGCCACAGTTCCATCAGAGCTTCCAGTGTCAGCAATGAGGATGAGATCAGCGTCTTGAGCCGATTGGCAGAACCGAGTAACAAACTGTTCCTCATTCTTGCTGATTGCATACACGCAGTACGTTAACTTTACAGGAAACGGCGAGTAAACGTAAACGCCAATTTCACCCTCAATATATGACCACGTAGGTTTACCAAAAGCGCGCTTAACAGATTCATCCGTCCAGTGATCTACTACGTGACGCTCATACGGGTTCCCGTAATACTCGCCCTGCGGGTAGTGGCCGATAGGGATGCTGATTATAACCGTAGCGGCCCAGCGTTTAGCCCTGCGGACCAAAACCTGAGCCTCCTCAACGGTCATGTGTTCCAGAACGTCGCCAAGAAAGCAGACATCATACTTTTTGTCTGTATCCCATGTGCGGGCATCAGCAATATGAAGATCGGGATACAGGCTCTTTAGGCCATACTTCTCAACATACGGTTCCCATACCTCAACGCCAGTCCATTTCAACTTAGGAAACAGTTTAGCGTAGGCACCCTCGCCAACGCCGATATCCAGCGCCGTCTCCGGCGTCGGAAGTTTAGACATAACCCATTTAATGCTGGTTTTTCCAGCCTGCGAGCTAAACGGCATTTGAGCCCCCTCTTGCCTATGTTTAGATAGATACGGTAGTTGGCATCGCGTTAATAGTGCCTGATCCTGTAGAGCTATTGCCTCTCAAAGACACGCCAGACCCGTAAGCAGTACCACCAGATATAACATATCCAGTCACATTATCATGTACGTAAAAGTTACTCATGAATGTGACGCCACTGGCGTTCACAAAGCCGTTACCCGATCCAGAGCCGTTTGTAGCTCCCCAACTTTCACAGTTGTCTATCAAAATAACTCCTGAACCGGCATCCATATAAAAGTTGTTCTGGGACGCGGCGGCAAGGCACCCTATTAAATGGACCGATCCATTTGCCGCAAGGTTTCCAACGACAAACCCTGCGGAGCTTGAGTGAACTTGCGTATTATCCGCACCGCAACCAATGAACTGAATTGTCGCCTGATTATCAACAAGATAGCCTCTATTATAACCATAACAGAAGCAATCAATAACCTCAGTCCAATCATTTACAGTAGTAAATTTATATCCAAAACCAGACCTGTTATTATCCGCAGCCGTAAGTTTGGCACCATCCGTCACCCACGGAAAGCCATGACAATTAAGAATACGTGTAACATCAAGAGAATAATCAACCCAGATGCCGTTTGTGCAGTCAAAGTACACGCTGTCAACGACGGAGCCGGGGCAGTTAATATATGTCACCGCATTTGCAAACCCCAAGATCATGCAGTTCTTGACGCTAACCTCTTGCGAGCCTGCCGCATAGATTGCTGTTCCTGCAAAATTCACCGGTTCTGTTCTTGTAAACGCCAAGCCCTGACGCAAAATGCGCAGGCCATCTATGCCTGACATGCCGCCTAAGAAAAAATAAGCGCTAGATGACAAGTTAATGCAGGCATAGTTAAGCCACTCCGTTGTCTCCAATGACTGCGTAGCCGCAGGCGTCGGTCCAACAAGGTAGACATTGGCGACCTTTGGGGATGTTGGCCCTACTGGCGAGGTGCTTCTAATTCCGACATAGACGTTATTGTCTATTTTATATTGGCCCGGCGGGACGATAACCGTACCGCCAAGTGGCGCTAAGGAGTTAATGGCGTTCTGGAAAGATGTACTTGAATCATTTGCCCCAGTAGGATCAGCGCCAAAATCCAATACGCTGACATACCCAAACGAGTTTAACGAGCCCGTTGGACCTGTCGGACCAAGAGGACCGGAAGGACCGGTAGGACCAGTAGGTCCAAGCGCGGTAGAAGAAGGACCTGTCGGGCCGGTCGGGCCAGCAGCGCTAGATGCCGCGCCAGTAGGACCGGTTGGCCCAGTGGGGCCAGCGGGGCCACCAGCCGGTCCCGCTGCACCAGTCGGTCCTGTGGGCCCAATAGGACCACCCCCCGACGCTGAAATCTCAATCTGACCAGCGGAATTAGTTACGGTTATGTTGCTGCCGCCGGTGATAGCCGCAAGATTAAAATCAGAGCCATTGCCAACTAAAAGCTCTCCGTTAGAAGGCGACCGGCCAAGGCGGATTTGACCATTAAAGATACTAGCCTTGTCATTAGACATGATGACCCTCGCCAAAGTGCGCGGCTATTTTACTCTTCTTGTCACCGAGAAGCCAGAGAACGCAAACTTGTCTTTAAGTTAATGTCGGCCTTTGTAATCTGGGCAGCAATTTGTTGGGCCTCGTCGGCTGACACAGGCGTAACCTCAAGACCTATCTTTTGCGCATCCTTGATATAACTTTCATCTGTCATGAGCTTGGCAAATCTGACTTTCCACTCAATTACTTTATTGGATGCGACATTAGGCGGTAGCGCATAGGGCCTAACCAAAGCGCCATGCAATTCAAACAACGCAAAAAGACGCTTCTTGTCCCCATCCGCAATTCTTTCCATCACGGCAGGAACGTCTTTAAACTCAACGTGTCGTGTATAGCCTGAGTTATATTGTAGGATGGGGCGGACCTGTGGCGAACCTATCCAGTGCGGTGAAACGGTCTTCACGCCCACAAGATTAAAGACAACAGCCGTTATTTCATTGCGCTCAAAGGCCAGACGAATCGTGTTCACGTCAGAGTATCCAGTTATTTCTCTAATTTTATTTGGCAAGACCCGGTTCAGAACTTTAAACGGGCTGATGGAGACGCTGCCATCGGAACCCCCAATTAGTTCTTGTCCCGACTTGACCCAGACAATATTAGGGTTTTTGCGGCCATCTACAAACGAGCCGAGCCAGTTCATTTGTGACAGATCATACTTAGCTGCCGGATCGTCAAATAGCGCCGACAGGAATACGCGAGAAGTGAACGTGCCGATCTCAGAGCCGTCACGCGCTGACACATTGTATAGATAGTTTGCAGCATTAAGCCCAGCAGCACCGGGCACGACATGGACTACCCCGCCAAGATGGCGGGCAACAATGCGTGCGTTCAGATAATGGCCGTCCACGTTGGAGCCAACCACAATCCTAAATGAATCAGCAAACGCCGGCAGCGACAGAAGCCAAAAAACAAATGCTAGGGCTTGAACACGGAAGACGGCCATGTGGGCATATCTCTTTCAGGGAAGTTGATGGATGGCGTATAACCCACACCTTCATCACCCAACCACGTCTTCATGGTCAACCAATTTCCGTTAGGAAGTGCTGACTTTTGCCTCACATATTCAGCGATCTCAGGCATAGTTTTGCCGCTCTCAAGCTGACGGGCAAAGAAACGCCTCTTGCTGCACTTAAAGCAAAAGCACGGATCGTTTTGTGAGTTGCAAGATGTAACTAAGGCCAACAGGTCTGTCGGCATTTCAGAGATTGCTACACCGTGATGATAGTCAGCCTCAATTAGAGGAAACTCAACGGAGCCGCGCGTGGCGTTTGCCACAAACAGATCATGCGCCAACCACGAGCCCGGTCCCTCTTTACCGCGAGGACCGCGATTAGCGTTCCCATCGTTTTCTTTCTCATGGGTAATGATGATCCGATCTAGCTCGTTAAGGTTGACCTTTTCAACCGCCCAGTTGGTGAAATACGTCTCAGGCGTATTGGGCCAATCAGGTATAAGTTTGGGAAGCTCAACAGGTACGATCACAAGCTCTATTGGCCGGAGATTAGCGGCAAACCAATCCACAATAGGCTGCGCTTTGGCGAGGGTAGAGGCCAAAGACTTGCCCTTTGCAAAGAGCCGGATGTCATTGGTCTCATAGTCCTCTGGCGTCAGACCATCCGTGTCAAAGACAACAGCCATGACATCATCCTGCGTCGTGGTCAGGATTTTCCAGATAGCGTAGGTTGAGTCCACCCCGCCAGAGAACGCCACTGCCGCCTTCATAGCAATCTCCCATCACGAATGTCTGACAGCAGGCGTTCCCACTGCGGCACCCTATGCTCCCATGAATATACACGATCTGCATGAGCCTTCTGCGCGCCTAAATGCTCCACATTGCCGCGCTTCCATTGCCATATAACATTGTTAAGCTCACGATAGAACACCTCTTTATGATGCTCCGGCGGGTAGTGATACATATTTGTGATCCCGCAAGCCGTCTCAAACAGGGCAGCATTATTGGGATGTACGCAAAGCAAGCCCGCACTCATCGCCTCAATGAGAGATAGACAGCTAGTCTCGCCCCAGATGCAGGGATACGCGAAGATGTGGCACCGGGTCAGCGCCTCACGAACCTCTGAGTTTGTGGCAATGCCACGGTAAATGACACGGGGATCAGCTTCCAAAGCCTCAAATAGCTCATGGAACGTGCGGTCATTCTCTAGCGGGTTTTTGTAGAGCTTAAAGGAAGAAAATACTTCAAGCTCAATGTCTTCATGCTCATCTGCTAGATCACGGAACACGTCATAGAGGATTTTAAGTCCACGCTGTGGGCTGGACGTATAGACCAATCTAATCTTGTCTTTGGGCTTTTCATGCGCCGGGATTGGGTCGATGGCGTTCAGCATCACCCGTGTCCGCTGCCAATCCGGCCACCTAAAATTGAACGACCGCGCGTATTCCAACATCTGCCAGTTGGATACACAGACCATGGCGTCAAAGTGTTGCCAGCGTTGTTGAGCAAGGTGCTGATACTCAACCATGTCAGATTGCGGCGTGGCCGGAACCTCATGCGCCCAAAAGATGCGCTTCACGCCAGTCGGCGCTTCCGCCAACTTCTCCAAGGATCGTGACAACACGATCCCATCAAAGGCGTTAGGAGGCAGACGGCTCTCCAGCCCGCGCATCATCAACTCTGTCCCGCCATTGGCGGTCAGATTCATCGCGTCATAGACGATGCCCATTACGCAACCTGTGACAATGTAGGTTTGGCCGCTTTCTCAGGGTCGGTGGTCAGGCACTCCATCAACATGCCGATGGTTCCTGCATGGTTAAACTGGATGAGCGGGTCAACCCAGATTTCCACACCAGCCTCGCCAGCATACCGACAGAAGGTGAAGTCCTCGCCCCAGAACTCGCCGCCATGAATCTCCGTGTTGAAGAAGGCGAAGCCGGGCTCTGGATTGTTGCGCGGGTCTTTAGGCTCGTAATAGAGGTGGGGATGCTTGTCCCGCATCTTCTGAATTACGCTGCGGGCGATCAGCATAAAGCCCGCCGGAATATATTTCATTTTGAGAAGATGTTGTTCCGTCTTGATCGCGCCGTTGGGCAGATAATCAGGCCGGAAGATGAAACAGTTCTTCTCGCCTCTGGCGGGGTAAACGCCCGCCACGAACTCTTTGCCGGATTGCAGCATGGCTGCGATGGCCTCCGGGGGCCATCCCAGATCGGCGTCGATGCACAACAGATGCGTACAGTCAGACTCCCAAAACGCCTGTACAAGCCGGTTGCGCTCTGCAACAAGCAAAGAGCCAGTTTCAACGACTTGTGGTGTGACCTTGATGCCCTGCGCCTGACAGAAGGCGTAGGTGTTCGCCAAAGACAGCGCATAGGCAATCTTGACGTTGCCACCCTGCGCAGGCGTGGCGATCATGATGTTCGTCTCCATTTACACCCCCTTCACGTAAATGTTGGACGGAGAATTGGTTACCACAGGACTGGTTGAAGGTCCAACAAACTGCGTTGTCGGGTCGTAGTTAAAAAGATTAGAATAGCCAAACGTGCTGACGTATACTTTTGCTCCAGGATCATAACCAAATCCCCCGTAAAGGAACTTTCCTTTGAAGTACCCAAGCGCATATATGCTAAAACTACTATCTATGTTTGCAGATTGAGGCGGCACAGACCTCAAAGACCACGTAATAGCGTCAGTGGAATACGCTACTAAATCATGTGTACTCACACCAGATGCGCCACTGAGCAAATACACGCCTTCCGCATATGTAACGCTTGCATAGTTTTGACTTGCCATGCCTGTCGCGGGGCTTCTTGTGGTCCATGTGATTGCGTTGGTGGATGTCATAATGACGTTGGCGTGGCCAACGGCCACATATAAATTATTCCCGTATGTAACGGCGTTTAACTGATTATTTGTGACGCTCGGACTCCTCACCGTCCATGTAATGCCGTCCGCAGATGTTAATATACTTGTGTTTCCTGTGCTGTTAGAGTTACCGACAATTATAAACTCGCCATTGCCATATGTTATCCCGTAAAAGTCAGAGGTGCTGCCTAAAGACGTGCTACGCAAAGTCCAAGTAATAGCGTCTGTTGAAGTGGCTATAATTTCATTATCACCCGCAAGAACATATAATCCTCCACCGTAAGCAACAGCGTTGATCTGATTAGCTGAAGCTACGCTTCTTCTCGTCCATGTCACAGCATCAGTAGATGTGTTTATAACTCCATTGTCTCCAGCGGCCACGAATAAACTACTGCCGTAAATGATGCTTCTAAAATTTTGCCCAACCGTTGCCGGCGATCTCGTTGTCCAAACAATACCATCACTAGATGATCTTATTTTTCCACTCAAACCGACCATAAGCGCTGTGGAGGAAGACGCTGCAATACCGGTAAATGAGTCTGAGTTAACAGTGCAAGACCCAGATTGCCAAAACGTAACCGTTGTTTTGCCCAACAGTCCATATTTGGCATACAACGCGCTATACGTGCTTTGTGACACGGGGACGCCCGCCCTCAACCATGTGGAGGAGGTGTCCTTATCATCCCATGTTACCTCGCCAAGAGCGTTCGTGGCTGGCGCACTAAGAAGAGCTTTAAGGCTGCTCATGTCATTTCACCTTGATATAAGCAGTCGGAGTTGTGGCATTGGTGGATATGATGCCCGTGCTAGTTGTCGGCAACTTAAAATTAGTTGTGGAATCATATGTATAATATGCAGCCGTGGCTAAATAGACGTCTGAGATGCTAGTTGAACCGGCACCCAAAACAGTTGAGCCATTAAACGCAAAACCGTTAATGTTATATAATGAGCCAGACGCAAAAGTTGGCCAAGTTGTCCCATCATAAGAATAGTATCCAGCAGCACCTCTTGACATAATAAAAATATTTCCAAAATAAGAAATTCTGTTTTGGCTTGATCCAGCGCCAATCTTAGTTGTAATCCAAGATACAGCGTCCGTAGAATAACCAGTTACCCCCAAAGACGCCACATATACATACAAACCGTTTCCATAAGAAATATCTGTGAGGTTTGCTGTTGTGTTGTCGCCAAAAGCAAATGCGCTTCTCAATGTCCACGTAATAGCATCCGTGGACGTGGCGAGGGTATTATTATTCCCTACATATACCCATTGAGAGTTTAGGTACTTAACTTTATTTATTTGTTGCGTAGTGCCGGTCGTTCTTGTCGTCCAAGTAATGGCATTAGTTGAAGTTTTTAGAATCCCGCCAGCTCCACCAAAAACATAAAGGGAATTTCCATACGCAACTCCTTGTATGGCGGAAGCCGTACCAGATGTTCTTACAGTCCAAGTAATACCGTCTGTGGACGTGGCAATTCCACCAGCATCTCCGCCAATAATAAAAATCCCTCCCCCAAAATCAGAACTATAGATGGCCTGAGCCGGAGAAAAATTAGGATTGCGCGAAGTCCAAGTTACGCCATTAGTTGATGTCGCTAAATTATTTGAATATCCAGATGCCAGAAAAACACTTGCACCATACGTGGCAGAAAGAATACCATTAAATGGAGAAGATTGCCCTGTCCACGTTGTCAGCACGTTTCCGTCAGGTATCAACCCAATCGCCGCATATAGTTGCGGATACGTTGCTTGAGCTACAACACTGCCGTCACACTTCACGTAACCCGTGATCGTATTGGTGTTATTGACATGAAACCGCTGTTGGCCGGCGGTAAAGGCGGGGGTGAAGCGGGATTGATTGCTCATGTCTTCACATAGAGGCTGACGCCATCAGTGGTGGCGGTGGATGTGGGAAGTTTGAACTGTGTTGATATGTTATAAGAATAGGCGGTCGCTGTCCTAAGAACGCCCGCATCTCCTGACAAAAGATAAATCTCACCAGCATAAATTATATTCCTGTAATTTGTTGTGCTTTGTAGGTTAGTTGTCCAAGTGATTGCATCAGTTGAATAAAGAACAACGCCAGACACGCCTGCCGCGATATAATAAGGAGATTGATATGTAATCGTTAATAAACTGGTTGCGGTTCCAGATGTTCTTACTGTCCAAGTAATGGCGTCAGTTGAGGTTCCTATTCCACCTGCGTTGCCAACTCTCACATAAAGAGAATTGCCATAGACAAGTCCATTAACTGATGATGTTGTACCGCTGGTCCTGACGGTCCAAGTAATACCGTCTGTGGATGTGGCAATACCGCCCTGCGTTGTTCCAACAACAAATATACCATTACCATAAATGAGGCTGCGAAAATCTTCCGTCGCCAAATATCCCGTGCTGCGGAGAGTCCATGTAATAGCATCCGTAGAGGTTGCTATAGCCTCGTTATCACCCGCATAGACGTAGGTGGATGCGCCATAGGCCAGTCCATAAAGACTAGACACGGTGCCGCTAGTTCTGACAGTCCAAGTAATTCCATCAGTTGATGTAGCGATACCGCCCTGAATGGTTCCAAGAACAAAAATGCCGCCAGCATAGATAAGCGTCTGAAAGTCTTCCGTTGCCCCATATCCTGTACTGCGGAGAGTCCATGTTATGGCGTCTGTGGATGTGGCTATTGCCTCATTAGTTCCAGCATAAACATATGTAGAGGCACCATACGCAAGGGCAAAAATTGCAGAAGCCGTTCCGCTGGTGCGAATAGTCCACGTCGTGGAGACATTCCCGCCCGCAATTAATCCGACTTGCGCATACAAAGACGAATACGTTGACTGGCTGACCGTTGCGCCGTCCAATGCCAGCCAACCGGTCGGCTGATCGCCCGTCTTGAAGGGGGCAACCTCACCAGAGATCGGCTGAACAATCCTTGATGCAAGATCACGGAATGAACTCACAGCAATACCCACCCATAGGTCGCGCCGCTGTAGTAAAGCGTAAACCCAGCATCCGCGACATCAACCGTCATGTCTTCAGCCAGATTCATGATCTCGTTGCCGTTGCGGCCAATAACGCACGTCAACGTACCGCTCAGGTTTGACACGCCAACCGCATCACCGACACTTGGCGAGGCAGGAAGCGTAAGGGTCAAGCTAGCTGTCATGACATAAAGCGTGCCAACCACAGCGTTTGTATTTGTGCTGATGGCAGAAGTGGCGATGATTCCGCCAGAAGTACCAGTAGAGCCAGTCGGACCCGTTGGCCCTATGGAGCCTGTTGGACCTGTGGGACCCGCGCCAGTAGGTCCAGTCGGTCCAAGATCACCAGTAGGGCCGGTAGGCCCAATATCGCCCGTAGGGCCGGTCGGGCCGGCTGCTCCCGCAGTTCCAGTTGGCCCAGTGGGCCCAGTTTCGCCAGTCGGACCAGTCGGACCGGCAACTGTAGATGCTGCACCAGTAGGTCCAGTTGGGCCAGTTTCACCAGTCGGACCTGTGGGGCCCGCAACAGTTGATGCAGCACCAGTCGGGCCGGTCGGACCCGTGTCCCCGGTGGGGCCTGTAGGCCCAATGTCACCTGTAGGGCCAGTAGGACCCGCATCCCCAGTGTTGCCCGTGGGTCCAGTCGGACCGAGATTGCCAGTCGGGCCGGTGGGGCCGGTGTCACCAGTCGGTCCAATATTACCGGTCGGGCCGGTAGGGCCATTCACACCAGTCGGGCCTGTAGGTCCCGTTACCGATGTGATTGCTCCGTTATCAACCCAATCTGAACCGTCCCAAACCCACAAATGAGTGTTATCAAGGGTGACGTAAGCATCACCCACCGCGCCAGTGTAGGACGAAGGATAGCCGGGAAGTGCTGCGGCATTGGCTACTGTGCCAAGATAGGTAATACCCGCGCCCGCAGGACCGATAGCCCCAGTAGGACCAGTGGGTCCCGGAACCGTGGACGCTGCGCCAGTCGGGCCGGTCGGCCCCGTAGGTCCGGTGTCTCCGGTTGGACCGGTTGGCCCTACTACGCCCGTAGGGCCTGTAGCGCCCGTGAGGCCAGTTGGTCCGGTTGGCCCAGCAACAGTAGATGCAGCGCCAGTAGGCCCCGTGGGTCCGGTCGGCCCCGTTGAACCAATCGGACCAGTTGGTCCTTCTGCGCCCGTGGCACCAACGTCACCCTGCGGACCTGTTGCCCCATTAGCACCCGTTGGCCCGGTAGGGCCCGTCATGCCTACAGCGCCCGATGGTCCAGTTGGGCCAGCTTGTAACCCAGCAACTTGGATCGTCGTGGCGCGGACAGATACGCCAGCCTGTACAATCTCAAGCTCCTCCGTGCCATTTAAGGCAACGGCAACGGGCAAATTGGGGATTTGTACATTGCTCATGTAAGCGGACCCGTCTTTGGAACTTGTTCAAAATTATACGGCAAGCCGGGATCGTTTCCACCAATATCATTGGGCACAAAAATACTCGTGCCCGGCTGTTCATTGAGGCCAAACGGCGGCTCACCCGTGGTTTGGGTGACGCGATTGTCGTTGTTCTGAGTGATTCGGTTCTGGGTCGCGCCTTTGGAAAGACCCGTAATTGGATCAATGTTAATCGCCACGTTCCCAGCGCGGGTAAGAGCGCCGGTGGTCGTATTGGCGTATGACACCGTAGCCGAGCCAGAGTTACTAGATGCCGTGACAACAAATGTGCCGTTGTACCCAGTCGGCTCCATGCCAGACACAATGATTGTGCTGCCGACTGTAATTGGCGAGAGTGACAGCGGATATTGTAGCGTCAAAGTCACCGTAGAACCCGTGCCAGAAGCCGAT
>Ga0315901_10008441_pt1 | contig 11970 bp, 11 predicted proteins | sample LakEriMetagenome_10_FD_203761 | JGI IMG/M metagenome (GOLD analysis project Ga0315901, IMG submission 203761) | Freshwater fungal communities from buoy surface, Lake Erie, Ohio, United States - Buoy 2 MA116 | ecosystem: Environmental > Aquatic > Freshwater > Lake | place: USA: Lake Erie, Ohio...
ACTTTGATTTTCTGCTGAATATTATTCGTGGCAACGAAACAATTCCTGTGATTTTAGTTGACGATAGTAGCCGCATTATTGATTACCGAAACCTGGATACTTCACTGGCAAAAAACGATGCGTACCTCTACGGGCAACTTCAAGAAATGAAGGACCTTAATGCACCCATTCCCATTTTATACGACACGGAACATAATCGTTACAATTATCTCTACTACAAAAACTCGGTTATTCTAACACGACTGAAATCGTATCCCTATTATCAGCTTTCTATCATCGCTCTGTTTGTATTGGTTGCCTACCTGGCTTTCAGTGCATCGCGCAGGGCCGAGCAAAATCAGGTGTGGGTAGGCATGAGCAAAGAAACCGCACATCAGCTGGGTACTCCTATTTCATCGCTTAACGGGTGGATACAATTGCTTCGCGACACAGCCACTTCTGAACAGGAAACCATTGTTCAAGAGTTGCAGCATGACGTGCAAAGGTTAGAAATGATTACAGAGCGTTTTTCAAAAATTGGTTCGGCACCTTTGCTTCAACCAGTACATCTGGTTCCCATGGTTGAGCATTTTGTTTCGTACCTCAAAAACAGAACCTCTAGTAAAGTACATTACGATGTAATAGCTAACGAACCTTCGCTTTCTGCCCGTATAAATGAGCCGCTGATGCAATGGGTTCTTGAAAATATTTGTAAAAATGCCATTGATGCAATGGGGGGTGAGGGCAATATCCGAATACATGTATTTGCTGCAGCTCAACAGCCTGTCATTGAAATTACCGACAGCGGAAAGGGCATTCCTAAGTCAAAATTTAATACTGTATTTAAGCCCGGCTACACCACTAAAAAACGTGGGTGGGGATTGGGGTTATCATTGGTAAAACGTATTGTAGAAGAATACCACAGCGGCAAAGTCTATGTGAAAGAGTCATCGCCAAAGGGCACCACCTTTCGCATTGTACTTCAGCCCTAATTAGTCAACCCAATCGGCAATAAACACATTGGTATCGCGTGTGCCACCGTTATTGCGGTTCGATGAAAACACAATCCTTTTGCCATCAGGCGAAAACATGGGAAATGCATTGAACTTGCTTTCTGTGGTAATTCGTTCGAGCTCACTACCGTCTTCATTGATCATATACAGCTGGAAATCGTAGCCACGCTCACTGTGATGGTTCGAAGAAAAAATTATTTTTTTACCCGATGGGTGATAAAAAGGAGCCCAGTTGGCTTTGCCTAAACTTGTTATTTGTTTCAGTCCCGTTCCGTCAACATTGATGGTATAAATTTCCATGTTAGTAGGCGCTACCAGTCCCTTCGCCAACAGTTCTTTGTACTCTATGGTATCAGTGCCCTGAGGGCGTGATGCACGAAAAACCAGCTTCGTTCCATCGGGCGAAAAAAACGCTCCACCATCATAACCCAATCCGAAAGTAATCTGTTTTACATTTTTACCGTTTATATCCATGATGTACAAATCCAGGTCGCCATTGCGGGTAGATGTAAAAACTATTTTGTCCCCTTTTGGCGAAACCGTTGCTTCGGCATCATAACCGGGCGATTTGGTGAGTTGCTTCAGCTGTTTTCCTTTTTCATCGGCAATAAAAATATCGTACTCAGGATATATGGCCCACAAGTATTTTCCATCTTTGGGCGGATCTGCGGGACACTCTTTCCCTCCCAGATGTGTTGATGCATACAAAATACGTTTGCCATCGGGCATATAGTACGAACACGTTGTTCTGCCTTGACCCGTACTTATCATCAGTGGCTGGTACACACTGTTGTCAGAAGCTTTATCAATTTCAAGGTAAAATATCTGATCGCATTTCAATCCCCATTCAGGATTGTTTGACTGCAGGCAGAGCTTGCTGCCATCCGGACTGAAATAGGCTTCGGCATTATCGCCTCCAAAAGTCAGCTGACGTATGTTATTAAGGTGTTTTGATTCATCCTGTGCACTGGCCAATAAGGCAATAATCTGGCAAAGGTTTAGTAGGAGAAAGCGGTTTAACATTATATGGGGATTAGGTGTGCAAGGTTACATCAATTTTTATCGTGTTGGTAGTATTTATGTTGTTTTACGCTAAAATTACATGTTGAGATACGATTTCAGTGATTGTACATATTGTTCAAAGGCTTCGGCCCCTTTTCCTGTTTTGCTGCATATGGTGAGCGGATAATTATCGCGAAATGTTTTTTTCACTTTTATATATCCTACTTTTTTCAACTTATCGACCTGCACGCTCAGATTACCCGAAGTGGCATTGGTTTTTTCTTTTAGATAATTAAACTCTGCTTCTTCCACAGCCATCAGTATAGACATAATTGCCAATCGTAGCTGTGAATGCAATATGGGGTCCAGTTCTTTATACACCTGATTTGCTGCGCTGTTGTAATAAATGTCCGGGTACGATATAACTTATCATAACACCGGCTGCAAGTATAAGCAGTTGCACATTAAACTGCACAAAAGCACATCCTATAGCCAATATCCAGCATGCTACTCCTCCTATAACCAAAGGCCTAAAGCGCACCACCACACCTGTGGTAAACGTTCCCAAACCATAAAACAATAACACGATCGGGTAACACAAAAGCGGTTCGAAATTAAGTGTGATGAAAATGCTTATGAAGAGCGATATTCCAAAAGCGAGCCACATCGTTTTTATAAACTTCTCAATGTGCGATTTAACCCTTCTTTGTTTGTTTTCATACTTGCTTATGATGGCTGATGCAATACCCGCACCCCCCATCAATATCGGCCAAACAAGTGGAGATGGTAAATGCCGCTGAGGCCATAACTCTAGCAAAAAATGCATGACTGCTGCTACAAATACTGCCCACCCCCACAGTAAATAATACCTGCCATCATCGCGCAAATCATTTTTAGTTTTGCTAATCATTTCTTCTATGAGTAGTAATGCTTCCTGTTCTTTCATGATGTTGTATAATTATGGGTGTACTATTTTTTCATGTAAGGTAAAGTGATTTGTTCGAATAGTGATGATATACATACCTGGCTCCCATGATGCAATCGGCAATACCAGTTGGTGCAATCTTGTTTTTTCAGTGTAAACAACTTTGCCGGAAATATTGCAAATGGTGATTTCAAGGGGTTCATCAGTCTCTGCTATATGTATATTCATTTCGTTAAATGCAGGGTTCGGAAAAACATTCAGTTTCATTGTCTGTGTTTCTGCTGTTGCGGTTTGAAATTGCTGTATCGACAACTCATCAATGATAAATGTACTGCCGGGCTGTGGGTTAAATCCGTCCAGACTGCTGGTTGCTATAAAATAAGCGCTGTCGGGCAAATCACTGCTGTAATACTCAAACGGTATAGTAACAGAAGTATATACACTTGCAGTATCCCCTGTAGAAAAAGAGGCTAATCCAACGGTATCGGCTTGCTGGGTTATAGCATTCCATTTGGTAAGCAGCATAATGAGCGCACAGGTATCCATTATTGCGGGAAAAGATTTGTAGTGAAACTTAAGCGCATGTGGCCGTGCAGAATAGGGGCGCTTTAAGCGGTTAAAATCAGGTATGAGTTTTTCGTCCAACAATGGACCACTTGCCAAAATACCAGCAACGTTATTGAAAACACCTTCTACCGAAATTAGCTGCGCTGCAAAACTTCCTAAAAATGCATCTGTGGTAATTCTTGTACTTGATTCAAACCCAACCTGTGTAAGTTCATTTAAGGTGTACCACCCAAGAGGCTGATAGTATAAACCCATCGTATCCCACTCTTCAAAGCCCGTATTTGAAAAAAATGGTTGTGCCGACAATCGAACGTTGCTTATTATCAATAAGCAGGCTGTAATCATTCTTATTTTTTTCATGGCGTTACTCGTGTTTTATACGGCACAAATATATTATAAATTAGTTTATAATATAAACTAGTTTGTCAATCCATAATTAAAATATATGATATTCATTCTTTTAATTTTCTTTGATAAGCTTCACAAATTCGCCTTGCTGTTCTTCCGTTTTATTTTTTGCGTACCATCCATGCAATGTCGCTTTGAAAGTATCATAGTCTTGCATAGGTTGCTTTTTATACTCCTCCACCATATCCTGTGCTTTCTGCGGTCTCGGCCCCCATGTGTACAGTACTTTTTGTTTTTCGTTCAACACAATCAGTATAGGTATGGCCCGGCCACCGTTGGTTAAAAAATGATCCATCAGTTCCAGGTTTTCATCGCGAAGTACAAATCTCAAACGGATGTAGGGATGTGTTTCGGCAAGTTTTGCCATCAATGGAATGTTTTGTGCAGCATCACCGCACCAAGCCTCTGTTATGACCAGCCAAGTTTGTGGCGCTTTAATGTTTTTAAGCGCCTGCACCAACTCGGTTTTCAACTCAATTGTTTTGTTCAATCTTTCCATCCGCTGTAAGTTTAGCTTAGTATAAGCTGCCAAATCTTCGCTTTGGTTCGGTCCGGTGGTTTTGCCATCGCTAATAAGATCGCGTATGAGGGCAAGGTAAGTTGTATAATCTATTGATTTGGCCAGGTATGGCTCGAATGCTATTGCTTGTGCTTTCATATAAGTTTTCCAATGGGTTCAAATTTATCAAAAACGGTGGCACTATGGGGGGCATCTTTAAGCTCTTCGGTTAAGTCTTGCCCGGCCCAGTGTTCATAATGTTTTCCATTTCGCCACAACCGGCTTTTGGTTACGTTGTAAATTATTCCTTTATACGCTACCCACACTTCTGGTTTATCCTGCCCATTGCGCAAGGCCAACTCGCTTTTTGTATAAACTGCTAATTTCATTTTAGGCAACTATGAGTTTATGCCGCACCATGTACTCCGCAATCTGCACTGCATTGGTTGCTGCACCCTTGCGCAAATTATCGGCCACTATCCACATGTTCAATGTGTTGGGTTGTGTTTCATCCGGCCTGATGCGGCCAACAAATACTTCATCCCTGTTTTGTGCATCAACCAGCGGCATCGGGTATTCAAGTTCCGCTGGATTGTCTTTTACCAACACCCCGGGTGTGTGTCTCAGCAAGTTGCGCACGTCATTTACATCAAAGGGCTTTTCGAACTCGGCATTCACGCTTTCGCTGTGTCCTCCCATTACCGGAATGCGCACACAAGTGGCCGTTACACGTATGCACTCATCACCCATTATTTTTTTCGTTTCATGCACCATTTTCATTTCTTCTTTGGTGTAACCATTTTCCAAAAAAGCATCTATATGCGGCAACGCATTTTTGTCAATCGGATAGTGATAGGCCATATCGCCAGCAATTCCTTTGCGCTCATTTTCCATTTGGTTCACCGCCTTTACACCTGTGCCTGTTACCGACTGATACGTTGATACCACCACGCGTTTCAACCCGTATAGCTGGTGAAGCGGATTAAGCACAAGAACCATCTGAATGGTAGAGCAGTTGGGGTTGGCAATTATTTTATCCCTATTGGTTAGTAGATGAGCATTTATTTCGGGCACAATTAGTTTTATATCCTCGTGCATGCGCCATGCCGATGAATTGTCGATAACCGTACACCCTATTTCGGCAAAGCGGGGGGCCCACAGCAGCGAGGTAGCTCCTCCGGCCGAAAACAACGCTATGTGCGGTCGCTCAGCCAGCGCCTGTTCCATAGTGCGTATGGTATATGAACGGCCTTTCCATATGAGCGTTTTACCGGCAGATTTTTCTGATGCCACGGGTATCAGTTCGCTAACTGGAAACCTGCGTTCTTCCAGCACTTTAAGCATGACGTTGCCCACCAAACCGGTGGCTCCTACTACGGCTATTTTCATGGTGTGATTGTATGAAATACGTGCTGCGAAGATAGCAATTCAATTCTCTTCAGCTCAGTGTAAAAAACTCTTCTTTTTCGGTGGTGTGATTGCGCAACACACCCGCACTTACAAAGTTGATAAGCATTTTTTGAGCCCGCCACCTCGATATATTCAGCAACTTACACACCTGCTTTAGCGTGATGCGTTGGTTGTTTTCCAGGTAGTGCAACAACGACTGTTCATGCCGGGTGTATTTTATCAGTGTATTGGTTTGTGCCGTATTTCGCTTCAACACATCCACCACTATTTTGCTAGCCAACAGCGACTGGTCCTTTACACGAATGTACACCCACCACTTTCCGTCATCGTCTTTGGCGTAGTAAGGCTTGGCGTTGCCCTCGGGTACGGTGGCTTCTAGTATGGTTTTATCGCCCAGCTCCCACTCCGTCATCTCCAGATTTATTTCAGGCTTACAGTAAAAGGATGCTGCCAGATCGAGCATATATTTTTCGTCTTCGCTTTTTACCCCCGAAATGCTACCATTGTCATTAACTCCTACTAACAAGCGTCCGCCTTTGTGGTTGGCAAATGCCACAAGCGTTTTGGCGATTTTTGATGCACTCGAAATCGTTTTCTTAAAATCAAGCGTCTCCGATTCTCCTTTGGCTATATGTTGTAATACAGGATGCAGTGCCATGTGCCATGCAAGTATGTTTTTTATCCGGTAAATTTAACAACGTTCCGACATATTTAATTTTGCAGCGCAGGCTTAAACACGCATATTTGCGCCACTTTTAAACACACCATACATTTATGAAAATAGCTGTAGCCAAAGGCGATGGCATAGGTCCTGAAATCATGGATGCCGTTCTGAATATTTTTAACGCTGCTCAGGTTCCGCTTGAGTATGAATTTGTTGAGATGGGTAAAACCTATTTTGAACAAGGCCATAACACCGGCATGACGCCCGCAGCCAAAGAAACTGTAGAATCGCTGGGTATTCTGTTTAAAGGCCCTATGGAAACCCCAAAAGGCAAAGGCATGAAAAGCATAAATGTAACAGCGCGCAAAACCTGGAGTACGTATGCTAACCGCAGGCACTTTCAATCGCTGCCCGGTGTAGATACCGTATTCAGCAAAGCAGGTATTCCTATTGATATTACCATTGTGCGCGAAAATATTGAAGGAACTTATGGTGGTATTGAGCATTTGAATACACACGATGTGGCTATTTGCCGCAGAATAATTTCGCGGCCCGGAAGTGCTCAGGTGGTGCGCTTCGCTTTTGAAATGGCCCGCAAAGAGGGTTTTACCAAAGTAACCTGTGCCCATAAGGCCAATATCATGAAATTAACCGATGGCCTTTTTCTGGAAACGTTTCAGGAAATAGCCAAAGAATATCCCGAAATACAGGCTAACGACATTATCGTAGATGACCTGGCCATGAAATTGGTAGCCCGTCCGCACGAGTTTCAGGTGGTGGTACTTACCAACCTGCAAGGCGATATCATGAGCGACCTGTGTGCCGGGCTGGTGGGCGGTTTGGGGTTTGCGCCTTCGGCCAACGTGGGCGATAACATTTCCATATTTGAAGCTGTACACGGAACCGCACCCGATATAACCGGAAAATTATTGGCCAACCCAACATCATTGCTGCTTAGCGGACTGATGATGCTGCGCTACCTGGGACTGGTAAAACACGCTGCCGAAATTGAAAATGCACTGCGTTATACATTAGAACAGGGCGTACATACAGCCGATTTTGGCGAACGTAGTATTGCACCGGTAAACACCAACGAATTTGCCGAAGCTATCATTAAAAATCTGGGACAAAAACCGCAGTTCAGCAAACCTCGTGAGGCCAAAGATGATGTGGCGCTGTTCAAAAAAACCGCTGCACCTGCCAAGCAAAAAATGATGGAAACCAACGTAGACAATACCGGACAAAAAATTGTAGGCGTTGACCTGTTTTTTGAAACCGCACTTATTGGTTCTGAAATTGCTGAAAAGGTAAAACCGGTTCTCGGAGAAGGACAAACACTGACCATGATATCAAACCGCGGAACTCAGGTATGGCCTACCGGTTCGGTTTTTACCGAATGTGTTGATCATTACCGCGTACGTGTAGAAGGAAAAATGTCGCAAAAAGATATTTATGAACTCATGTCGCGCCTAAGCGAAACATTCTATATCCCTTCTCACGAAGTATTGCGTGTATATGGCGAAAAGAAAGGATTTTCGCTGGCTCAGGGACAGTAATATTTTTAATTGCGAAGGCCCCGTACAAATGTGTGGGGCTTTTTTATATCTGAATCGCTGATACGTTTGTTTGGTTCTTCGTAAATTGGCAATGTGCTGTATGCCGACATGAAAAGCGCCTTTAGTTGTATTCGGCAAACGCCCATTTTTACTATTTTTACCCCATGACCGAAGACAACCGTTTAGGAATTAAACATTGGGCCGAAGACGACCGCCCGCGTGAAAAAATGCTGCTAAAGGGCCGCAGCGCACTTAGCGATGCCGAACTGCTGGCCATACTTATTGCCACCGGTAATAAAAACGAAACCGCAGTTGACCTCGCCAAAAAAGTGCTTAACCTAGCACAAAACAAGCTCAACGATCTGGGCAAACTTAGTATTGCCGATTTGAAGAAAGTGAAGGGAATAGGCGAAGCCAAAGCCATTACCATTGCAGCCGCACTCGAACTTGGCCGCAGGCGCAAACACGAAACTTCCGAACACCGTAAACGAATTACCAACACCAATGATGCATACGAAATTATGCAGGCCCACTTTGCTGATCTTGACCATGAACAGTTTTGGATGGTGCTGCTGAACCGCGCCAACATGGTTATAAAAAAACAACTCGTTAGCATCGGGGGCGTTCATGCTACCGTAGCCGATATTAAGTTGATGATGAAGGCGGCCGTTGAAAATCTAGCCAGCAGCATTATAGTGTATCATAATCACCCATCGGGCTCATTAACCCCCAGCGAACAGGATAAAAAGTTGACCGTTAAAATAAAACAGGCAGCCGAGCTAATGGATATGAACCTTATTGATCACATCATCGTTGGCCACAATACCTATTACAGTTTTGCCAATGAAGGCCTGCTATAATTTGTTTATACTTGCCCCCAGCTTACCGCTCAATACATGAAAAAAACTCTTACTCTCTTCGTTGGCCTTACATTTTGTGCCGGCTTAACTGCACAGCACCTGTGTGCTGAACAAAAAATGAATGCCCAAAACCGCATACATCAATTGCTGGCAAAACGCAATGCATCAAACGAAGAAATGAAACGGATGGAACAATACGATGTAAAGTTCCATCACCTCAATCTGAATGTTGAACGTACCTCAACAGCCATTAGCGGAAACGTGCGCACACTGGCTGCCGCCCGAAACACACTGGACACGTTTGTGTTTCAACTGTACCGAAGCCTAACCGTTGATTCGGTAGTTGCAACGCAACCTCTCACATTTTGGCGCGACAGCGATGTGGTGTATGTACAGCTGGATAAATCGTACCAAACAGGCGATATAATAGACTTGGTTATTTACTACCGGGGCACTCCACCGGCTGCTCAAAACGCAGCAATAGGTGCCGGTTTCAGCAACCGCGCTTCACCAACATACGGCAACCGCATTACATGGTCGCTCAGCCAACCTTATTCGGCTTACGAGTGGTGGCCTTGCAAGCAATCACTGCAGGATAAAATTGATTCTGTAAAATTTTACATCACCACTGATACCAGCAACAAAGCCGGATCACACGGTATTTTAAAAAGAATAGAACCGCTGGGAAATGGCAAGCATCGGTTTGAATGGGAAAGCCGCTATCCCATCAGCTATTACCTGATAGCAGTTGCTGTAGGCCAGTACAGTGAATACAATTACTGGGCTAAACCCGCACAACTGGCTGGCGACTCTATACCTGTAATCAATTATATTTACAGCAACCCTACAGCATTTACCAACAACCGCAACAGCATAGAGGCTACCGTACCGCAGCTCGAAATGTTTTCATCGCTGTATGGCCTATATCCTTTTCACACTGAAAAATACGGACATATGATGGCGCCTTTTTCGGGCGGTATGGAACACCAAACCATGACCTCACAGGGAGTTTTTAACTTCGATATTGTAGCTCACGAGCTGGCACACCAGTGGTTTGGCGACAATGTAACATGCGCATCGTGGGCCGATTTGTGGTTAAATGAAGGCTTTGCTACATACAGCGAATATGTGGCTAATGAAAAACTACAGCCCTCCAATCGCTCGGCTAAGCTGACTCAAATACAAAATGCTGCACGCTCAACATCCAACAGTGTGTGGGTAAACGATACCACCAGCGTTTCACGCATATTTAACAGCAATAGTACATATCAAAAAGGCGCTGCAATCATTCACATATTGCGTTATGTATTCAATAACGATTCACTGTTTTTTGCTATGCTAACCGACTTTCAGGTGCAGTTTAAAGATGGAAATGCTAGTGCAGCAGATTTTAAAGCACATGCCGAAGGTTTTCTTGGAAACTCGCTTACCGAGTACTTTAATCAGTGGTATTACGGCCGCGGGTATCCCGTTTATTCCATTCGCTGGAACAAGCGCGATTCAAGAATTATGCTGATCCTGTCACAAACAAATGGCACAGTTGGCGCAACAACTGTTTTTACCAATCCGGTCAATATTCGTATTACAGGAATTGGTCAGTCGCTAAACCTGCGCGTGCAGCCTACCGGTGCTGTTGACACCTTTTTTACCACCCTGGGAGCAGATGTGCTGAGTATGGCCATTGACCCCGACAACTGGATTTTAAAGTCAACAGGTACCATTACACAAGATGCTACATTGCTAACTTCTGTTAATGACGCTGCAGAACTAGAGTTGTTATCCTATCCCAATCCGGCCACCGACTTGTTATACATTCCGTTAAGTACACCTTACTCCTACACTATTTGGAGTGCTGACGGCCGATTGGTTCAAAAAGAAAGCTTCACCAACACCACCCCGCATATCCGCATTCAGCAGTTGCTGAAAGGCGTGTACGTGTTAGAATGCACAGACCGTGAAGGAAAAAGAATATACACCAGCCGGTTTATCAAACAGTAATACGCATGATGAAACGCATTTTACTTCTTATACTCACTGCCGCACCTATTTCAGGTGTGCTGGCACAAAAAGGCGACTCGTTGCAAATTAGAAAAATAGTAAACGAAGCCTTACTGAATGGGAAATGCTACAGTGATTTGAAATTTCTTGCCAACGAAATAGGTGGCCGACTAAGCGGCTCAGAAGAAGCCGACCGTGCAGTGCTGTATATGTACAGCAAAATGAGAGAATACAACTTCGATACCGTTTGGCTGCAGCCCGTAATGGTTCCACACTGGGTGCGGGGCGAAAAAGAGCAGGCGTATGCCACCCGCGGAAACTTGAAGACTGAGCTGAATGTGTGTGCCCTTGGCAACTCGGTTGGAACGGGCGATAAGGGATTACGTGCTCCTGTGGTGGAAGTTAAAACAGCCGATGAACTTGATCTGTTGGGGAAAAATGGGGTGCTGAAAGGGAAAATTGTTTTTTTCAATGCTCCTCTGAATTCGGCACACATTCACACCGGTACTGCTTACGGTGAAAGCGGCTGGCAACGAACCAAAGGGCCGGCTATGGCCTCACGCTATGGGGCTGTAGGGGCATTGGTGCGCTCGCTTACGCTGGCGCTGGATGAGTTTCCACACACGGGCGCCACGCAGTACAACGATTCATTTCCACACATACCGGCATGTGCCATCAGCACCATTCACGCAAATGAGTTAAGCGCCCTGCTTAAAGTGGCGTCAACAGCCGAAACTCAAGTATATATGCGCACCACCTGCCAAATGCTGCCTGACGAGCAATCCTACAATGTAATCGGTGAAATACGAGGCAGTGAAAAACCATCGGAAGTGATATTAGTGGGGGGCCACCTCGACTCATGGGACAATGGCGATGGTGCTCATGATGACGGTGCGGGCTGTGTGCAAAGTGTAGAAACTTTACGCATTTTAAAAACGCTTGGCATTAAACCCAAACGCACCATTCGATGTGTGCTGTTTATGAACGAAGAAAACGGTTTGCGCGGTGGATTGAAATATGCTGAATGGGCCGGCATGCGCAGCGAAAAGCATGTGGCCGCACTGGAAAGTGATGCAGGAGGTTTTACCC
>Ga0315901_10008449_pt1 | contig 11964 bp, 10 predicted proteins | sample LakEriMetagenome_10_FD_203761 | JGI IMG/M metagenome (GOLD analysis project Ga0315901, IMG submission 203761) | Freshwater fungal communities from buoy surface, Lake Erie, Ohio, United States - Buoy 2 MA116 | ecosystem: Environmental > Aquatic > Freshwater > Lake | place: USA: Lake Erie, Ohio...
GGCGGTCTATCTACTGTGCGAGTACTGGGACAACGAAGCGTCACTCGATCAGCATCGACTGGCGACCGCCTATACCACGATCTACAAGCCCCAGGTGTTGCCGCTCGTGGATCGGGTGCCGCACCCGTGCGATCTGCTGGAGTAGTCGCTCAGAGCGACGCGACTTCGATCTCGAACCAGAGTGATGCGGATTCCCCAGGCTGCAGCTCTCGCAGACCGGCGTCGAGCCCCTGAGCCTGCAGGTTGACCGCATCGGTCGTGCAGGTGTACGGCTCCAGACAGATCACCGACCGATCCTTCGGAGTAAAGACGACCAGCTCGCGAAAGTCGGAGCTGTGCCGCTGGATCATCGTCAGACCCGCCGCTGGATCGGCGATGCGATGACACTCTCCATCACTGGCGAGCGTCAGATCGGTGTAGACATCGTCCAGGTGGCATGAGCCATAGGCCCAACCGCGGCGAAGATCTTTCTCCGCAGGCGCGTCGACTCGGGCTCCCGTCGGGAAGCATTGGTCCAGCAGCCACTGCTTTCCGGCCAAGGCGTGAATCCGGCACTGCCGGGCGGACCCAGCGGTGCCAAGCGGCAATCGAAAGTAAGGGTGAGTCCCCAGACCCCACGGTAGCGGAACCTGATCGGGATTTGTGACCACAATGTCGGCCCGGAGCACGCGTTCGCGAACGGTGTAGGTCACGGTCAGCCGGGCATCGGCAGGCCACTGAGCATGCCGCTCGGGCGCGTCCCGGCTCAGCAGGAATTCTCCGGTGAGGCTCTCAGCGGTCTGCCCGACAACTCGCCAGGGACGGTCGACACAGAACCCGTGAATCGTCTGCGGAAACCAGGGCGGGGGAGGGACCTGATAGCTGTGGCCTTGATACTCGAACTTCCCATCGCGGATGCGGTTGGGAAACGGGAACAGGATCGGAATCCCGCTGCGACCGGGGCGACACTGCCCCCCCAGGATATCGGGCTCGCTGTCGAGGACTCGGACGAGCTGCTCACCGACCTGAGTTTGAAATTCGATGCAGGTGAAACCCAGTGACGGGACGATCGTCGCCTGAGTCACTCCATCAGCAGCTGTGATCGATAGCGGGGTATGCATCGACTACCACTTCCACCCGGTGACACCCTTCAGGTTCACGATCCGGTCGGCGGGCCACTCACCACTGGCCAGCTGGATCAGAGTGTCCGCCGACATTGTGAGCGTATCGTTGCGGGACTCGTTATCCGCTCCCGCCAGATGTGGGGCCAGCAGGACGTTGGGCAGCGTGATCAGTTCGCTTTCCAGCGGAAGCGGTTCGATCTCGAAGACGTCCAGGCCCGCCCCGCGAAGGTGTCCACTGCGCAGGGCCTCGACCAGTGCTGCTTCATCCACGAGCATGCCGCGGGCGGTGTTGATAAAGACCGCGCCCGGCTTCATTTGAGCGAAGCGCTCGGCGTTCATCAGATGGTGCGAGTCCCGCGAGTACGGACAGTGCAGTGAAACATAGTCCGAGCGTCCCAGCAGATCGTCCAGCGAGGTCAACTCAATGTTCCACTGCTGCACAAACTCAGCCGGAGGATTCGGCTCATAGGCCAGAACCTTCAGTCCCAGTCCTGCCGCGCGCGTCGCTACTGCCTGGCCGATGCGTCCCAGCCCGACCAGCCCGATCGTCGAGCCGATGACCCGAGGCTGTGCCACATAGCCCCAGCGTCCTTCGCGAACCATGCGGTCCGCAGCGGGAAATCCCCGAGCCACCCCCATCAGGAGCGCGATCGCCTGCTCAGCTGCGGCGTGGTGGTTAACACCCGGAGTGACGCAGACGGCGACTCCGGCACGGTCACAGGCCGCGGTGTCGATCGCGTCGTAGCCCACACCCGTGCGGGCGATGACCCTCAGATCCGGCGAGGCCGCCAGCACCTCAGCTGTGTAGGGCTCGGAGCCCGCGATCACTGCGGCACAGCCAGCCAGCTGTTCGATCAGGCAATCCGCCTGATAGGCTTCGGCTTGTTTGTCGGTATGGAGGAGCTCGAAACCTGCCTCCTGGAGCATCTTGAGATGGGGCCCCGACTTGGCAACCCCAGCTAGCAGCCTGACCTGACGATTCACCCGATACTCCCTCGCCCGACCATTCTTGGAACTGACACCTGTCGCAGAGCTTACTTCGCGTCCGCGACGGTGCCCTCAGCCGCAGCGGCCCAGGTCCGGTAGTCGAAGCTCTCGCGATAACGCAGGTAAGGAGCTCCGGGGCCGACGACCAGAGGATCGATGCCTGACTTGCGACGATAGGCATAGACGGCCGATTGAGCAGAAAACTCGAAGTCCTCTCCCTTCACGGTGTGATTGAATCCCCCGAGGGTCCGCCGTCCGCCGAACGGAATCGTCCGATTGGAGCTAGTCGGATCGGTGCCGCCCCAGAACGTGTTCCAAGTCTTGGCATCCTTGACCGTCGCATTGGGCTTACCGGCGTTGCCGATCCAGCGTTTCACATCGATGATGTTCTCACTGCCGGTCCAGGTGATCCCCTTGTGGCCGGTCGGAGAGGTCAGCATCGACGAACCCATCCAGTCACCCTGGTAAGCGACCCCGTGGCTGGCGATGTCGATCTCGTGCGTCAACCCCTTAAAGTTAAACGCATCTCCAGCCAGTACGGCACACTTTGTCAGAGTCAGGCTGCACTTGGCTCCATCAGACTTGGCTCCATCCACAGCCAGGACTCCGTTCTTGCTGTAAAGAATCGAGTTATCGACAGTGATTGTCTGCTCACCAGTTGCCAGCACCTCCAAGGCGGCACGTCCTCCCACCATCTGGCTATTCTGGACAGTGACGGTCGCAGGGGCCGTAACACGGATGGCTGCCATCCCCTGCTTGTTCCCTTCGGAAATCGAGCAGTTGAGCAACCGCAAGGTGCCCCCATTGACGACCACCGCTGCCCAGGGGATTCCCGGCGCGATTTCCGGTGGGTCCATCTGGAGTTCCAGACCTTCGAGAGTCAGGGTCCCCTTGCTGACCCGAATCATGTGCCGAGCTTCGGCATTGTCCTGAGGTCGGGACCGGCGCCCATCGGCGTCATATCCGACGTCGTATTTGAAGACCGGCTGATAGCCGAATCCGGCTTCGATCGTCAGATTCTTGTCGACTTCGATATGTGGCATCTGGAACGGCCCGGTTCCGTCGATGCGGATCCGATCTCCGTCCTTGGCGGCCTTCAATGCATCATCCAGGCTGGCGAACCGCGGCTTCTCGGCCTGCGTCACGATCTGGAACCGGTCCGCCGGTTCGCCCGACAGCAGACGGGAGATATCGCTTCCCAAGTTGGCCTTCCGCAGGAACAGCAGGGCGAACGATGTGTCGGCCAGCGATCCCCAAGCTTCGCTCGCGTTCTTCCAGGAACCATCCATCTCCTGAGTCGCCAGCAGCGCGGTGGCCCCCTTGCTGAACCAGTCGGTCTCCCCGAACTTCTCCATTCCCAAGACAACCCCCATGCGTTCGACCGACCACATAAAGTAGCGGGCACTTCCATTTCCGAGCCCGGCTGCAAACTTGCCCGCCATTGTCAGTCCGTCTGCAAAAGATGGGTCGGACAGCAGCGTGTCGCCGTCTTTCGCTCCAGCGGCAGTGGCAGGGGCCGGCGCTGCTCCTGGCTTTCCGGTACGTGTCTTGTTCTGCTCGCTACGAATCACGGTGGCACGGGCCACGGTCAGGCAAAACAGGCCGGCAAATGTCATCGAAGGACTCGATGGCTCGTACTTGGTTTCCGCAGTGCCACCGGCAGCTCCCGCCTCAGCGCCGGGCAGGGCATTCGCTCCCGGCAACTGATTGGCCCCGGGAAGAGCATTGGCGGGCGCTTCAGGAGCCTTCTCCTTCTCTTTGTCCTTCTTCTTCTTGGGCTTGCCTTCGGCGGGCTTCTCTTCTTCCTCTTCTTTTGCCTTCGTCTTTCCGTCTTCTCCGGAATCGGCAATCAGCTTGGTCCATTCTTCGCAGCGATACGGCCAGCCGCCATCCTCGCGTTGTGTCTCAATGAAGCGGTCGCCGACCAGCGACATGGTGTCGGTGATGTCGACGCCCCAGCGAGAAGAAACCCACAGACCCAGCACTGCAAACTGAGTACAGCTATTGTCACCAACACCCGGTTGAGGCTTGGGTTTGTCGTTGGGATTTGACAGGATGCCGGACGAAGCGAGCGGACAGGTGTATCCCCAGCCTCCTTCGACGGTCTGTCCGGCAATCAATCGGGCGGCCAAGTCGCGAATCTTGGGACGATTGTCGCGGTCACCGACTCTCGACAGGAACAAAATCGCGAGCGCGATATCGTAAGTCCCCTTCTCGTCCTCCATCTCTTTCTGCACGAAGCGATGAGCCTTGTCGATGATCGGGTCGGAGACCGAGACGCCGTTCTCGATCAGAGCCATCGCACACAGCGAGGTAATTCCGACTTCGTGACCTTCGAAGTCCCAGCTGCCGTCGTCGTATTGTTCGCCCTTGAGGTACTCCATCCCCTTCTGGCGGGCAGACTCGACTTCTTGAGCGGTCTGCGCAAATCCCGACGAACCGGCCACGAGGCCAAACACCACAGCCACAAGACAGACAGTGATCCAGCGAAGCATGAGCGCCTCACACACGAAAACAGGGAACCAGTGGCACAGCGAGAAATGCTGAGCCGCGAATTGCCCTCCATGATGCCAACCCCGTGGTCGGTTGTCGACTTCAAAGCCAGAACGCAGGAAAAAAAGCCCGGCTGTGGAGTGGATTGAATCAATACGCGGACTCCTGAAGCTGAAAACGTGCCTTGTCATCCGGCGTATGGGAAGTCAACTTCGAAAGGGATGTGTCAGGTTTAACCGACTGGGGAGTTCACGTTAATCTATCGTGCCTCCTCGATCCCGGCCCGAGACGTTTGCGAGAACCTGTCCGATGTCCCAGTCTTTCGAATCTGACCTGATCCTGGCACTGCGTCAACACGCCCCGCCGCTACTCCGCTGGGCGGGGGCCATTGCGAAGCAGCTCAGGCAGTTCAACATCCAGCTCGAAGGCAAATCGAGCGGCAGTTCCAATACGGACGCTCTCACGCTGGCGGATCTGACCGTGCAGGAGCTGCTGGTGTGCGGGCTGCGGGACGCTGACCCGATCTTTCACAAGTGCCGCGTTGAAGCCGAAGAGGCGAACGGCGATATCGGGGCATTCGATGCCGCCAGCCCCTACACGATCGCACTCGATCCGATCGACGGTACGAAGTACTTCAGTGAGCGGACCGGAAATGGTTACGCCGTCATGCTGCACCTGCGGACGCGGGACGAGGTGCTCTACTCACTGGTCTATGCTCCGGAGATGGGGACTCAAGGTTCCTGGACCGAAGCGTTTGGCCGCACGGTCAAAACCGGAAACGACAATCCCCGGATCCCCTCGGTCGCGTGGCTGCGAAATCTGCCGGCAGTGACACCCGCCAGCCGTGGTGACTCGAAGAAGATCTACCTGATCGGATTTCAGAAGAACGATGTGGCGAGGGCGAGGGCGGTGACCGCAGCGGGTCTGGAGGGAGTCGCTCCGGATGAGATGCCGGGCAGCATCTATCCGCTGCTGGCCAGCGGAGAGTTCGGAGGCTCACTGATTCATACGCCCAATATCTACGACTATCCGGTGGCCCTGCACATCGCCCGGGCCCTCGGCGGTCAGTCGGTTTGGGTCCACAATGGAGAGCCGGTCAACTTCGGCGAAACCTGGATGGATGAGCGGGCCAACATGCTGCGAATTCCAGGGATCGCAGCCACGGCTGTGAATTCCAAGACGCTGAAGATCCTCGTTGATCTGGCGAAGGACTGGAGTCCTGTCAGATACGAATAGCAGTGACCGCAAAGCCCAGGGGTTGCAACCCCCGGGCTTTCCTCGCGGCGTCTTACGATCGACTTTGAGCGAGGTCGTACTGCTGAATCTGCCCGGCCAGTAAGTGACCGACCGCTTTGAGCAGATTGGCTTCCTCTGTCCCCAGTTCAAGGCGCCCCATGGGGTTCGCCAGTATCAGCCAACAGGGCGACCCTTGCGAGGTGGGCAGCGGGACCGCCACCAGAGATCGCAGTCGGGGGTACTTCCGACGCAATTGAGGGCAGGTAGTTTGATTTCGGACGATGACCTGCGGGGGGCGACCGCTCAGGTACTCCTGTAGCAAGGCTTCGAGATCGTCTCCGGACATTCCCCACTCGCCATATAGCTGCCACCACTCGGTATCGCGGTGGTTCAAAGAATATGCGGACCACTCCGTTTCACAAATCTGCTGGACCTTGCGAATGATCTTGTCGGCGAGCACGCAGGGCGCGGCGCCCGCGTGAAACAGCCGAGGCAGATCGGAGAGCAGCGTCATCATCTCGTACGAGCTGCTGAGTTGACTCACGAGTGAGCTGTTGTTGGCGAGCAGTTCGCTCTGCATCAGCTCCATCGACAGGCACAGGTGGGTCACCGCCAGAAGTCTGCTCGCCGTGGCGGGGCGAATGCCGGAATGCTGTCGGCACCAGGCATCCCAGAGCCTCTCCGCACGACCGGAACGCTGAATCAGTTCACTCATGTCAGCGGGAGCGATATCCGGCTTCAGGAGTACTCCGCCTGCGGAGTAGTCAGTCCCGGGGATCCGCATCCCGTAGAAGACCAGATCCACATGCCGGTCAGCGATCACAACCGAGGTCGTCCGCCGGAGTTCCTCTTGAATGATTCGCGCCCCGGTGGGTTCGAGAATCTGTGGAATGCTGGGAACGAACTGCGCCATGGTCTCGTCGATCACGGTCAGGCTGAGTCCGCTCAATTCTTCGGCCCGCAGCAGCGACTTCATGTCACGGACACAAGCTGTCCGGGCCGGGTTGACCTTGGGCCGAGATTCCCGAGATTGTTCGATCTCTTCGAGAAGCTCTAGAGAATCCAGCATGAGTGCCCCTGTCATTCCGCTGTGGAACGTCTGATTCTGTGGACCGGAAGACTTCGAAAGGCGACCAACCGAGTGACCCGCCAGAGGCGCTGAGGAATGAGAGGGACAGAGAGAGCGTGAGTGGATTCCGCTCCTGCACGCCTCTGGCGGGTCACTCGGTTCATGATCAGTCGCCGTCTTGGCACGGACCCTTGAAAAGCTACAACCAGCCGGTCGAGGGAAATGGATGTTTCGATCTGCCATCACGGGATGCAGTGATTTCCCGCGTAAGAGTGACTACTTCGCTGGCTGGCCCGTTAGAACTTACTCCCAGGAAATCTTGAGCCCGAGCGTTTTCATCTGGAGCAGAGCTTCGGCATTGCCTCGCGCATCATCGACGGGATGGTGAGTATGACGCGTCTGCCGCAGGTGCTTGAAGTTCACGAACATATCTTTCATCAGCCCTTTATATAGTGAACCCAGGTTGGAGGAGCTGTGCCCGAACGGGTTCGCTCCGACAAAGTGATGAAAGTACCAGTTCACAAACTGCCAGTCGAAGCCATTGTTGTCGGAGATGAGAAAGAGGCGACCACGACAGTTCTCGATCAGCCAGTCGCGGAATCGTTCCATGACCAATCGAGGCTCGTCGAACGCCTCGCACTGCTCGCGGCTGAATCCGCTGACAGCCAGAGCCTCGGGAACAAATCGCTCCGAGATCGGTCGCAGCTGACCGTAAAACGAGCGCGTCAGACCTGGCTCGACGATGACCGCGCCAAAACAGATCATCGAGTAATCGCCGGGTATCGGGCCATCGGACTCGATGTCGACCATAACGTAAGGCATGAAGGTGCTCCCTGGGGGTTCCGAAGTGCGACACGGAATCGATCAGTCAGGTTCGCCCCGGCATCAGCAGGATGCTGCAATACTCAGGCTGTCTTGAGTTTCTTATGACTGGGTGGGTGTTGAGTTGTGGTCGCACGGATAGTGATCGAGATCGACCTTCCATCGGCCCGCATACGCACGAGCAGAATGCCCGAACGTGAGAGAATTCGACGCTGACCATCCCGCTGAACGGGTATTGCAATTCCTGCAGCATCCATAGCGAGTGATCTCGCCCGCTGTATCGCAACCGGGCTGTGCAGCATTCCGCTAGACGATCGGTTGATACAGCACTTTGGGCTGAGCCACTCCCGGCAGGTAGAGCGCCAGCCCGCCGGCCCTGTCGTTCACGCGGACGACTCCGTCGGGCTGTCCGCTCGAGGCGTGTGCCAGGATCGCTTCCAGGGCCTGCACGGCGGCGACGACCTGCCGGTCTGCAGCCAAGTCGTTGTAGCCCAGTGAACGAGCCGCCTGCAGTCGCTGTGACCGCTCCGCTGCGGGTCCGCCCCACTCCACGCGGGCGACCTCGCGGACGAAGCGTTCCAGAACTTCGATCCCGTATCCACGCTGGGATCGTTCGCCCCAGGGCTCGACGAACGAGCCGTTGTAGTGGGTGTTGATCGTGATCTTCACGTCGAAAGGAGTCTTCCCTTCAACGGTGCATTCGATTCCCCGGCGGCGGGAGTGGCCGTTCCAGACCCCGTTGTCGAAGCGGAACTGCACTTCCTGCTCCACATAACCCGGGAAGTTGTCAGGATTGACCCAGGAGGTGTGAATATCGAACGCAGCTTCCCGGCCATCGTCGTATTCGTAGATCAGCCGCAGCTGGTTCGTGTCCCAGGTCGGGCCCTGGGCTGCTCCGACAAGGCCGCGCTGTCCAGTCGCCATGACGGTCTTCAATCGACCGCCGAAGGTAAAATCGATCAACTTGATGTAATGCACCGCGACATAGGTGCCGGGGTTTCGGCCCTTGATCCACTCGGCGAACTGTCCGCCGGAGATCGACTTGGGCTCCAGAAGCGAACAGTAGCCGTTATTCACATGCTGCAGGACTCCATCATGCACGAACGTTCGCAGCTTCTTGTGATCGGGGTCCAGCAGCTTGTGATAGACAACTTTGGCGAGCACTCCCTGCTGCTCGGCTAGCGCGACCAGTTCGTCCAGCTGAGCCAGATCGAGCACGCTGGGCTTCTCGATCAAGGCATGGACACCGGCTGAGAGAATGGCCTTTGCCGCTTCGAAGTGCCGATCATCCGGAGTCGCTACGCAGGCGACATCGACCCCGGCCTTCAGCATCTGATCGACGGAGTCGTTCCCAGCGAACGATGTGAATGCGTGGACCTTGGTCCCTGCGGCGCGGCGATAAGCTTCCGCTCGGCTGCCGATGCGGGTGGCCACGGCCGTCAGTGGGACATCGATATCGCCGAAGCTGCGCTCGTACAGGCCGTCCCGGTGGACCCGTTCAAAGAACGGGCGATAGGTCTCGTCAAAGATCATCCCCATTCCGACCATGCCGGCGCGGAGAGTGCGAGGAGTGCTCGACATCGTGGGTAGCCTCTCAAAGAAGTGAATCCGCAGGCCGGATATTGGCTTCTCGAGCGGCGAATCGCAAGAAGTGGGCGAACTGTGTCAGTCGAGTGTCAAGCTGCGCGGCGGAAACGAATCTCCTGGCACCCGCCGCTGGACAATGTCCACAGCTGCTTGGGATCGAGCTGTGCGGGGGCCACCTCTTCGAAACCGAGTGAGGTGACGTAATCTCCGAACTCGCGGGGTGTCATTGATTCATAGGGGTAGTCGCCCAGCCAATCGTGGATGTCGTGCTGATAGTCCATGCCGCGCTGGGCGTGATAGTCCTGCAGGTATTGAGAAAAACTCTCCCCTTTGATCAGGAATCGCAGCCGGTTCTTCAAGGTGTACAACCCCTGGACGACGGACTGGCCCCACGAGGGCAGGTTGCGATAGATCCGCCTTTCGACCTTCCAGAACCCGCACAGTACAGTCTTGCGGTAGATCGCCAAGGCCAGCAGGCCATCCGGCTTGACCAACGTCGAGGCCCGGCGGATGGCTTCGTGTATGTCGCCCGTGTGATGCAGTACGCCCCACGAATAGACGATGTCAAACTGTCCGAGATCCTCGGGGGTGGCTTCGAAAATGCTGACCTGACGGCAAGTGAACTTGGCATCGGGAGCAAACCGGCACAGTGCTTCTTGCGTCGTGCGAACAGAGTCGGGATCGATATCGACCGCCAGGATCTCGGCCGCTCCCATGCGAATCGCAGCCAGCGAATGCAGTCCGGAACCGCTCCCGATGTCCAGGAAGGTCAGCCCATCGAGCCGCTCGCGTCCCAGGATTCGCTGCAAGTCGGCCTGAGCCTGCTCGATTCGCTCGGGATTCAGCAACTCGGCGTAGCTCGACCAGTTCTCTCCGAACTTGAAGTGCGGTTCGACATCCAGCAGATCGGTACTCATCTCGCATCCTTGCGTGCAAGAATCGAGGCGATCTGCCTCACTCTCAGGCAATCACAGAGGTTACGACGATTTCGCTTTCTCGGTTAACGTGAGTTGGGTTTGAGGATTGGGGAGTCGTGCGATCGCTTCCGTGTCCCTGACAGATTGGCGACCGCCGTCTATCATACGCCCTGCGGAAAGATCCCGCGGTACCAGGAGGTTCTCACGATGCTCTGTCCATTCTGCCAGAAGGGAGAGACGAAAGTTGTCGATTCCCGCGGCAGTCAGGAGTTCGTGATTCGCCGTCGACGTGAATGCCTGGAATGTGGCCGGCGGTTTACGACCTACGAAAAGCTTGAGGAGTCGCCTCTCAAAGTCATCAAAAAGGATGGCGTTCGCATACCGTTTGATCGCGAGAAGATCCGCGCGGGGATCGAGAAGGCCTGCTACAAGCGCCCCATCAGCCCGGATCAGATCGAGCGGATCGTGGGTGACATCGAGCGCGAGGTCTACGCCCAGTTCGATCGCGAAGTCCCCTCCCGCTACATCGGCGAGAAGGTGATGGAGGCTCTGAAGCGAATCGATCAGGTCGCCTTCGTCCGGTTCGCCTCGGTCTATCGCTCCTTCCAGGACGTCAACGACTTTGTGCAGGAGCTGACTCCCATCCTCAAAGAATCCCACAAACGCTAACCCCTCTGGCCACCCGCCAACAGCCATCTGCCAGCAATGCACGCGACCCAGTTCCTTCCGCTGAAGACCACCGACCGGCCCGCTCCGGTGGCTGTGATGTTTGGCGAGGAGTCGCACCTCAAGCAGCAGTGTCTTGCCAAGCTCAGCCAACTGGTGCTGGGGACCGGGCCCGATGCCGCGGTCGGGCTGGTGAAATTCCCTGGCAAAGATGTCGAACTGAAAGCGGTGAAGACCGAGCTGCAAACGGTTGGCATGTTCGCCAGTTCGCGGCTGGTCGTGGTTGAGGATGCGGACGATTTCGTAACGAAGTTTCGCGAAGGCCTGGAAGCCTATTGCCTGAAGCCAGCGTCGCGTTCGGTGCTGGTCCTCGACTGCAAGTCATGGAAGTCGAACACGCGTCTGGCCAAGAAGATCGCCGAGAGCGGACTGGAGCTCGACTGCGGAGAACTCGCTGCCGGGGCTCTGCAGAAGTGGCTCGTCGATCAGGCCGCTCAGGAGTATCAGAAACAGCTCAGCCGCGACGCAGCTGCCTTGATGGTCGAACTGGCGGGAACGGGCCTCGGCCAGCTGTCTCAGGAACTGGGCAAGCTCGTCAGCTATGTCGGGGACCGCCCGCAGATCAAGCCGGATGATGTCCGCCAGCTGGTCGGAGGCTGGAAGGCTGAAGAGACCTGGACGATGACAAACGCCGTCCGCGATGGGGACATCGCAACGGCGCTCACGTGCCTCAACAAGTTATTGCACGCGGGTGAAGCTCCGCAGAAGATCCTGGGCGGGCTGGTCTACATCTTCAAGAAGTTCGCGGTCGTGACTGAACTGACCCGCCAGAAGATGGGGATGAAAGATGCCCTCAAAGAAGCGGGAGTCTTCTTTCGGGAATACGACCAGGCGGAGAGGTATCTCAAACGCCTCGGAAGAGCCCGAGCCGACCAGCTATTTGGTCGCCTGGCTGAGGCGGACCGCGATTTGAAGGGGGGGAGTCGCCTTCCCGAACGACTGCAACTCGAGCAGCTGTTGCTCTGGCTCTCGGGTTTGGCGGGCTGAGGTTGCCGCGCCAGTTCCCGGTTCCCCAAAGAAAAAG
>Ga0315901_10008450_pt1 | contig 11963 bp, 10 predicted proteins | sample LakEriMetagenome_10_FD_203761 | JGI IMG/M metagenome (GOLD analysis project Ga0315901, IMG submission 203761) | Freshwater fungal communities from buoy surface, Lake Erie, Ohio, United States - Buoy 2 MA116 | ecosystem: Environmental > Aquatic > Freshwater > Lake | place: USA: Lake Erie, Ohio...
CTCGTCGAGCGGCTGCGCCGCATGACGGACCTCCCCATCTGCGTGGGCTTCGGCATTCGCGAACCCCAAGATGTGCGCGATGTATGCCAGGTGGCCGATGGCGCGGTCGTCGGTTCCTTCCTGGTGGACCTCATCCACCGGGACTGGAAAAACGGCGAGGGCAGCGCCCGCATCCACGATGCGGTAGCTGCCCTCAAGGCGGCGACTCGAGCCTAAGCAGACGCTTAGTAGATCGAATCCGGGAAGTAGAACTGCTGCGCGTTTTCCGGCGTCACCAGGTCCACGCTGATGCGCATGTGGCGCGGTAGGTAGCCCCGCTTCTTATCGATATTGCCATCGCGAAGCGCGCTCACGGCCATATGGATGCCGCTGGCGATCATGTTCGGCGAGTAGGTCACCGTAGCCGGGAACATGGCGTCCTTGTCCATAACCTTCTTGACCACGTCCTTCATGCCGCCCCCGCCCACGATCCACACGTTGGTGCGGTTGGCTTCCTTCAGCGCCTGTTCCACGCCCAGGGCCATGTCGTCGTCGGCCGCCCACACGGCGGCGAGGTCAGCATGCTTCGGCAGCAGGGTTTGCACGGCCTTGTAGGCTTGGTCGCGATTCCAGCCGCCTTCCGGCTCGGCCACGATTTGGATGCCCGGCGTGCCCTTGATGGCTTCCTTGAATCCGTTCAAGCGGTCAGTGTTCACGGTGCTCGGCAGGCCTTGCAGGGCAATGACCTTGCCGTTCCCGTCTAGCTTCTTGCTCATGAACTCAGCGGCCACCCGACCAAAGCCGATGTTGTCGCCTTCCAAAAAGATGTCGGCCACCGGCTCGGTAAAGCCTCGGTCCACACTCACCACATAGACGCCGCGCTCCTTAGCGGTCTTGGCGACCGGGGTGATGGCGGCACTTTCGGTCGCCAGAATCACCATCCCGTCCACGCCCTTGGCCAGCATCGCTTCGATATCCGAAACCTGCTTGCTCGGCGAATCGCTCGTCACAATCGTGATTTCAGCATCGGGATACAGGGCCTTGGTTTGCTCCGCCCACCAGTTCACGCCGGCCGTCCAGCCGTGCGTGGCGGAGGGAATCGAAACCCCAATGCGAACCTTCTGACCCGCCGCCGGGGCCGCGCCGCCAGCCGGGGCTGCGCCCGAAGCTGTCGGGGCACTCGAACTCGTGCAGCCCACAAATAGCGTGCTCGCCGCTAAGAGAGACGCTGCAATTGCGCTCCATCGAATCATATCTCTTCCTTCAGCTCGCCTTGCGTTCGCGTTGAACCATGACGGCCAAGAGAATGATAGCCCCTTTTACAAAGCCTTTCCAATTCGAATCGACGTTTTGTAGGACGAGCATGTTGCCAATCAGGGCCAGGATCAGCACGCCGAAGACGGTGTTGATGACTTTGCCCTTGCCCCCTGCCAGGCTTGCGCCCCCGATGACCACCGCCGCAATGGCGTCGAGCTCGTACAGGGTCCCCATGTTATTGGTGGAAACACTGTTGAGGCGCGAGGCATAGATGAGCCCCGCCAGGCCTGAACAGAGGCCGAGAAAGACATAAGAAAGCGTCTTAAGCTTGGCCACGGGCAACGCTGCGTAGTGCGATGCCTTCTCGTTGCTACCCACGGCCACCCAGCCACGCCCCAGGGCCGTGCGCTCCAGCAGGATGTGCGCGATCACCGCCATCCCGATGAAGATCATCATCCCCCACGTGAGCTTAAGGTTGCCGCCCAGGTTGATGCCCTCGTTCGCAATGCGCGGAAACAGATCCGGGCTCATGGAGCGGATTTCCCCCGCCTGCCCAATGACCAAAGCCAAACTACGGAACGCCACCAGCCCACATAGGGTCGCCACAAAGGGCGCGAGCCGCCCCATGGTCACCAGCAAGCCGTTGATGAGCCCGAGCACGGTGCCCAGCCCCACCGTCACCACCGTCGCAATGGCCACCGCCGCCGCGCCCCCGGCCGGGCCTTGTTGGTTCAATGCGGTTAAGCCTACGGCCGCCGCCAGGGTCATTAAGGCACCAACACTGAGGTCAATCCCCCCGGCCACGATCACGATGGTCATGCCCACTGCGATCAGGCCAATATCCACGTTCTGGCGGACCAGAAGCAGAAGGTTCTCGGGCCGCAAGAAGTTGCCCGGGTCCATGATGGCGCTGACGATGAACAACAGGAAGAAGGCGACGATGACGCCGTATTGCTTCAGGAACTTCACGCCACGTCCTCCCCGGTCTCAACCCCGGCGGCATAGTTCAAAATCGTCTCTTCGGTCATTTCGGTTCCTGTCACTTCTCCCACAATGCGGCCCTGGCGCATCACCAGGATGCGGTGGCACAGGCCAATCAATTCCGGCATTTCGCTGCTCGCCACCACGCAGGCTCGACCCTCGGCGGCCAGGTCGGCGATGACCTTGTAAATCTCGGCCTTCGCGCCAATATCCACACCGCGCGTGGGTTCATCCAGCAGCAGCACTGCCGGGTCGCCTTCCAGCCACTTGGCCAGGGCCACTTTTTGCTGGTTGCCGCCGCTCAGGCTGCCCACCGGGTCCTCCGCACTGCGCATTTTGATGTCGAGGCGCTCTTTCCAGGCTTCGGTGGCCGCGCGGCGCGCGCCAGCATTGAGCATGGGGCGGGCAAATTTGGGCAACTGCGCCATGCCGATGTTCTCCTCAATGCTGAGATCGACATGCAGGCCCGTCACTTTGCGATCCTCAGGCACGTAGGCGATGCCTTGGGCGAGGCGCTGGCGCGCGTTGCCAGAGACAGCCTGCCCCTTCAGTGAGATCTGACCTGAACAAGGGCGCAAGCCAGCGATGGCTTCCAGAAGCTCCGTACGGCCCGCGCCAACCAGCCCCGCGACACCCAAAATCTCACCTTCTCGAAGTTCAAACTGGGCACCCTGCACCAGCGGCGGGGCACTCAGCCCTTGCACCTGCATCGCCACGGGCTTGCCGTCGACATCCGTGCGGGCGGGATACATGTCTTCCAGATCACGGCCCACCATCGCCGGGGCCAGCACTTCGGGGGCGAGGTCCGGGGCGTGAAACTCCTTCACCACCTGCCCGTCGCGCAGCACGGTCACCACGTCGCACACGGCTTCAATCTCATCCAAGTGGTGGCTGACAAAGGCAATGCCAACGCCTTCGCTCTTGAGCTGGCGCATCAGGTCGAGCAGCTTCAGAGTTGCCGGGCGGGGCAGCACGGCGGTGGGCTCGTCGAAGATGATGATGCGGGCGTTCTGGCTCATGGCCCGGGCGATTTCCACCAGTTGCTGCTCGGCCAGGGGGAGGTCACGCACGAGGGCGTCGGGGTCGGAGGGGCTCCCCACCCGTTCCAGTGCCCGCACCGCGATTTCGCGCATAGCCGCCCGGTCGAGCAGCCCTGCTCGTCGGGGTTCACGCCCCAGAGAAATGTTCTCGATCACGGTCAGATCGGGGATGAGGTTCAGCTCTTGGTGGACGACCGCAATTCCGGCGTCCGAAGCCTCCCGGGGGCGAGCAAACCGGCGCGCCACGCCATCCACGCTCAGTTCGCCTTCGCTGGGGATGATGAGTCCGCTGAGAATACGCAAAAGGGTGCTCTTCCCCGCCCCGTTCTCGCCAATCAGGCCGTGAATCTCTCCGACCTGCAGCCGCAAGTTCACCGACGTGAGGGCCGCAAAAGAACCGAAGCGGTGCGTGATCCCCTGCGCCTCCACCATCGGGAAGGACTTATACCTTCCCCGTTCCCCTCGCGGGGTGGGTTACCACATCTTTTCCATGCGCAGGCCCTTCATGCCGAACCAGATCGGTCCGACAATCAGCGCCGCCACGATGAGGAAGGAGAGGATGCACACCACCGCCCCCACCAAACCAAACAAGCCATCTTCTTCCAAGTAACCCAGCCCGACCATGAACACGCCGATGGCGCAGATGCTATTGGTCACCGGGAACGGCACCATCATCGCGATGCTCGCCAGCATCACGGAAATTGCCAGCAGATTCGGGCCGATGCCCTGATACAAAAATCCCATGCGCGGGCGCAGCATCCGCTCGAACTTCGCCATGAAGCCCGGCATGGCCGCCCACATCTTCTTGGGGTTGCCGCCCTTGCTGGTGACCTTCCGGTTCAGCACACCCTTGGGGAGCCAAGGCGTGGGCCGCCCCACCAGCATCTGCGCGGCCAACACGACCTGCAACAACCCAAACGGCAGCGTGAAACCCGGCGGCGTAAACGGCAGAGCCGTGGGTAGCGGGCTGATGGTGAGCAGCAGACCGTAGCCCTTGCCTTCCACCCGGTCAAGCAGGTCACCGATGGTGAAATCTTCCCCCGCGCTATCGAAAGCCGATCGAAGTTGCTCCGAGAGGGCGACGGAAGACATCGCCCTCAAGTGTAACGCCCGGAGGCTAGGTTGGCTAGTCCAGGGGCTCCAATCGGACCATGAGCGTGGCGTAGCCATCAATCTCAAAGTGCTCGATGTCAATCACGTCTTGCCCCTTCAGCACCACTTCCGCCGCGTACTCGGTTGGCCCTTGGTATTTCCAGGCGTTGCTGATGACTTCTTGGCCATTCAAGCGCACCCGGCAGCCGTCGTCGGTCGTCACCCGCAGGCGGTAGCGCCCCGGAGCGGCCTGCACCACGCCGCGCGCCACCGTCGCCCAGTAGTTGTCGGGCACCCCGGCTCGCGGAGATCCATAAGCCGTGATTTCCAGTCGATTGGTGGTGAACTGGGCCAGCGTCGCCCCTTTCAAGATCGCGGCAAAGGCCTCGGCCTGGATGCGCGGGTCGCTGACGTCCTTCTGCCAGGCGTAGTGCTTTACATCCCATTGGATCGGCACATTGGTGCGGCGGTAACCAAACGGCACCCGGCTGCCCGCCGGGCTCACCACGCCTCGGTAGTCCGTGGTTTGCTGCCCCACAAATTCCAGCTGAATTTCGGTGATGGCCGAGGGGTTTTCCAGGTCAGTTGTCACCGTCACTTGGCCAGGCACCTGGCCGCGCGTCGCGCTCAGTGTCACGCCCTTGATGCTTTTAATTTGCCACTTGCCCACCGGGCCGAGGATGTCGAACACTTGGGTCTGCGTCTTGCCGTCCGCCGAGGTGGTTACCGGCAGGCGCGGCCACAGCTTCGGGCTCTGGAAGTCGTACGGACCCCATTCGTCCACCAGGATGTAGCGGCGGCCCCGCAACGTGCCGGGCGCCAAGAACGGATCTCGACCGCCCCGCAGCGGCGACGGAGCCGATTGCCGCACCAGTTGCTCCAGCGCGGCGGCCGGGGCCGTCTTCATGCCTTCCATCGGCGCGGGGAGCGACCAGTCGCGCGCAAAAGGATCCCACGGCACGTTGAACCGGCTCAGGTACTCGCGCTGGTCAAAGTTTTCCGAGACGATGACATTGCCACTGCCCTGCATGGTCGGCGGTGCGGCGGGAGTGGGGCTGGCCCCATAGCTCACGTTGCGCGCTGTAACTTCCGCCGGCCACTGCGGCTCATGGGCTCCGCGATACTCGGTGTTCTCGAACCGCATCCCCGGCAAGTTGCCTTTCAGTTCAAACGGCTTGGCCAGGCGGGCCAGCAGATTGTGGCGCAGGGAGATGTTCTCGGTGTCGGTCAGCCAGAACGCGGGGCCATCCACGTCCGCCACCAGGTTCCACTCGAAGGCTAGGTCACGACTCTTGGTGTCGCGGTGCTTGGGGTAGCCCCAGTTCGGGTCTTGGCTGGCGTTCTGCCAAATGCGCAGCACGTTGCGGTCGCGCCGGAACGTGTTGCCCAGAATCTTGTTGTCCTGGCCGTGCTCGATGGCAATCGCCTCGGCGTTGAGGCCAAAAACGTTGCCCGCAATCAGAGTGTCGTAGCTGTAGCCGCCCCACACGCCGTGCCAGCACTCCATCACCTTGTTGTTCACAAACTGGTTGCGGCTGAAGGTGGCCTCAATCCCGTTGGTGGGCGCGTGAGAGAAGTCATTCCCGAACAGCAGGTTGTCGTTGCAGCCGCCTTCGCCGGTGTCCATGGTGGTCTGCCCCGCCCAGAGGAAGAAGCCGTCCCCACCGTGCGTCACCGAGTTGTAGGCAAACACGTTGCGGTGCGATTGCTCATAGATCAGGATGCCCGTGCTGTCTTGCCCTCGGTTGTAGACCCCGTGACTGTAGCCGCGCACGCACCAGTCAATGTTGTTGTGCATGATGCGGTTGCCGCTGCTGCGGTACATCCCCACACCCACGCTGCTGAGGAACGAGAAGTCGGAGTTACACACCAGGCCGCCGTCGGTGCGGGTCATCATCAGCCCGTTTTGGCCGCCTCGGGCCACCACGTCGCGCACTTCAAAGCGGTCGCAGTTATCCAAGTAGAGCGCGGCCCCGTAGCGCAGCCACTCGTTCTTGTCGTTCTGGTGGTAGCTCATCCAGTCCGAGGTGTCTTCTTTCTCAAGCGTGCTCTTGAGGTGCTGCTTCCAGTTGTAAGAAAGGTCGGAATTCGTGATCTTGAGGCCGGGGCTGTGCCGCGCCATGATGCCGACCTTGTAGCCGTGGACCTTCGCATTGCGGATCTCGACGCCCGTGCCTTCGATCAGCAGTCCAGTACCGGTGCGCTGGTCGGGTTCCACCGTGGGTTCAGTGCCCCGGATGGTCACACCACTCAGGTCAATCGTGATGTTGTCGCCTTCGATGAAGATGGCCGCCCCGGTGCCGTCCTCTTTGGCATTGGGCAAGATGTAAGTGCCGGGGCGCACACGCACGCTCGACGCGATCTTCATCCCGGGGGTCAGCGTGACTTCGGGGAGCGCCGGGGGCGCGGTGAGCAAAATCGACCAGAGCATCTCTAGTGGTTTACCCCTCTTGGCGCGGACTTCGCTCCCGCCTCGCGAAGGATTACTTGATACCGCCGAGCGTCACGCCGCGCACAAAGTGCCGCTGCAACGCCAAGAAAACCAACAACACCGGCACCAACGTGATGACCGCCGCCGTCATTTGCAGGGGCCAGTTGGTGGTGCCATAGCCGGCGCGGAAGATGCTCAGCCCCACCTCCAGCGTGCGCATGTCCTGGCTTTGGGTGGCAATGAGCGGCCAGAAGAAATCGGTCCACACGGCGATGAACGAGAAAGCCGCGCAGGTGGCTACCGCCGGGCGCGCCATGGGCATAAACAGCCGGGCAAAGATGTGAAAATCGCTGGCCCCATCCAGGCGGGCCGCTTCTTCGAGCTCCTGCGGGATCGCCATGAAGAACTGCCGCAACAAAAACACATTGAAGGCACTCGATATGCCTGGAATGATGAGCGCGGCGTAGGTGTCCAGCCAACCCCACTCTCGCATCATCAGGAACACCGGAATCTGCGTCACCGCCCCCGCGAACATCATGCTGGCGAGGAACAGGCCGAAGACCGCTTCCCGCCCCCGGAACGCATATCGTGCGAACCCAAAACCGGCCATCCCGCAGACCAAGACCTGCGCCGCCACTACCACCGCCGAAACGAACAACGAGTTGAAAAAGAACCGACCGACCGGGATCTCGGTGCGGAACAGCACGATGCCGTAGTTCTCCCACGCCCAGTTCTGGGGCAGAAGGGCACTGAGTTCGGGGATCGGGCTGCGGCTGGGGTGCAGGCTCACCAACAGCATCCAGATGAAGGGCGCGGCCAAGAAGAGCGCCAGCAGCGTCAGGCCAAGGTAGGTGAACAGGGCCTTAGCTCGCATCGTAGCCCTCCAGTCGGCGGCGCATCATTCGGAATTGCGCCAGGCTCACCAAGCCCAGCAAGAACAGCAAGACAAAGCTCTGCGCCGAGGCGGCCGAGACGTTGAAGTTCTCCCAAGCGGTGACATAGATGTGGTAGCCCACCAGGTTGGTGGTGCCCATTGGGCGCCCGTTCGTCATCATGTAAACCGGGGTGAAGGTCTGGAACGCGCCAATTGTGCTGGTGACCAGCACAAAGAGGTGCGTGGGGGCGAGGAGCGGCATCGTCATCCGCCAAAACTTCTGCCAGCCGCTGGCCCCATCCAAGGAGGCCGCTTCGTACACTGTCACGGGCAGGCTCATCAGCCCCGCCACGTAGATGATCATGCGCGGGCCCAGCCCCACCCAGACGGACATGAAGGCCAAGGCGGGCAGCGCCCACCCGCTTTCGTTCAGGAAGTCAATGCTTGGCCACCCCAGCCCCATCAGCATCGTGTTGATGAGGCCCCGTTCGGGCAGATACACGTAAATCCACAGCATGGCGATGGCCACGCCGCTGCTTACCGCGGGGATGTAGAAGAGAGTCCGGAACCACGCCATCCCTTTGAGCGGCTGACTGACGGCCAGCGCAACCAACAAGGCCGCCACCAGCCCGCCCGGGACGGCCATGAGCGCGTATTTGAACGTCTGCCCCATCGCGCCCCAGAACGCCTGGTCGGCCATCAGGCGTTGGTATTGATCCAGCCCCACAAACGTGCGTTCGTCGCGGAGGATGTCCCACCGAAACAGGCTCACGTATGCTGCGTATGCCACCGGCACCAAGGCGAACACCAGGAGATGCAAGCTGGCCGGGGCGATGAACCACCATCCGGTCTGCGACTTCCTCATGCGTCCCGGAACACCTCATCAATCTGCTGGGCGGCGCTACGCAGGGCCTCGGCGGGCTTGGTTCCGTGCTGCATCACCCGGTCCATCATGTCTTGGCCGATGCGTTCCACCTGGTCGTACTTCGGCACCCGCGCGCCCCAGGGCACCCGGGCCGTGCGGGCGGCCCGCACGAAGGCTTGCTTCACCTCGGTGGTCGCCATCTTCTCGGCCACTGCCTGCCGGGCACAGATGGCGATTCCGGTGCGTTGGTATTCCATCTGCGTGGCCTCGCTGGTGAAGAACCGGATGAACTCCCAGGCGTCCTCCGGGTTGCGGGCGTGCCGCCCCATGGCTAGGCCGGCCTCGTACGCTACCGTCACCGGCGCCTCCAGTCGAGAGGGGAAAGACACCACACCCACTTCGTCCAAGTTCACCTTGGGGGCCGAGGCTAGCCCCACCAATTCCCAGTGCCCGCTCACCTTCATCGCCGAGCGGGCATTCGCAAACAGGTCCACCCCCATGCTCGCGGCCTGGCTGAGCCGGGGAGCGACCTTATCTCGCTCGACCAGATCGTAGAGGAACTGCACGGCCTCCACGCAGGGTTCGGCGTCCAGGTAGCCCTGCGCCCGGCGCCCATCGGGGCTCAGCACGTCGCCGCCGTGGTTCCACAACCACATAATCCAGCCCGGCATCCAGTTGGCAAATTCAAACCCGTACTGCTCGCCCTTTGTGAGCGCCCGGGCGGTGGCGCGAAAATCCGCAAACGTCCAGCCGTCTTGGGGTTCAGGCACCCCGGCCGCGGCAAACATGGCCCGGTTGCAATAGACGAGCACCGGATTGAAATCCACGGGCAAGGCGTAAAGGGCGTCGCCCCGCTTGGCGATCTCCACCACATTGGGGAAAAACTCTTCAAGCAGCACCCCATTGGCACCGTTCACAAACGGCATCAGGTCTTGCAACACGCCGTTCTCAATGAAGATGGCCGCGCTACTGGCATCCAGGGTGATGACGTCGGGCTCGGACTTGGCCACGTAGCTCAGCAGCACCTTGCGGAGGTACTCCTGCGAGCCTGGGATGTTCTCGACGCGCAGATCCACGCCGGTCGCGAGCTCAAAGTCTTCGTAGAGGCCACGCACCAGGCGCATGGCGTCGCTGTCGTCGCCGGGGCTGCCCCAGTTGGCGTAGCGGACCGTGCGCGCCCCGCCCAAGCGGGGGCCACAGCCAACCAATGCCAGGGCTGCCCCCGCCGCCAGCAAGGCGCGTCGGCTCAGGGCCGAAGACGTTGGCAACCCCTCCACGCGGTAGGTTTACCGCACGGGCTTACTCTTCTTCGTCAATCATGCGCAGGAACTGCTCCACCACTTGCGGGTCGAAGTGGCTGCCGTTCCCTTTCTCGATGATGGCGCGGGCTTCCTCTTTGGCCATCGCGGGGCGATACGGGCGGTCGCTAGTCAGCGCGTCCCACACGTCCACCACGGCGAACATTCGCGCCGGAAGCGGGATATCTTCGCCCGCCAAACCCACCGGATAGCCCTTGCCATCCCACCGTTCGTGGTGATAGTGCGGGATATCAATGCTCTCTTGTAAAAAGCCGATCTGCTTCAGCATGTCGTGGGCCAGCGTGGTGTGGCTGCGCATGATCTCCCACTCTTCGTCGTCTAGAGCGCCTTCCTTCATCAGGATGCGGTCGGGGATGCCGACCTTGCCGATATCGTGGAGCAACGCCCCGCGCCGGATGGCCGTGATCTGCCGCTCCGAGAACCCAAATCGCGAGGAAAGCCGCACCGTCAGGTCCGTCACGCGCATGGTGTGGCCTTCAGTGATCTTGTCGCGCAGATCAATCGCGCGAGTCCAGCCGTACACCGTTTCATCGTAGGCGCGGATGATTTCTTGGTTGGCTTGCTGCAGGCTCTCGGCGTACTTTTGCTTCTCGTTGATGAGATCAATCCGTTCAAGGATCGTAGCGGCAAACGCGGCCAGGGCGTGCAGGCCCTCCACCCGATTCTCATCCAGCCGCCCGGTGGCGGCAAAGATAACTGGACGCTGACCGTGGGTGCGCACGGGCACGGCCACCAGGTCGGCGTGCTCGTGTTCCCACATCACGGTGACTTGTCGTTCCAGCGCATCCGCCAGGAGTTCATCGGGGACCAAGCTGTCTTGGCCCGCCAAAACACGCCATTCGCCATCGTGGAAGGCCACCATGGCCGCCCCGGAGAGCTGATACCAGCGGCGCACGACATCGTTCATCACAATGCCAACTTGAGCTTCATCCTTGGCCACAGCCAAGAGCTCGGCGGCATGGCCCAATCCCACCAAGAGGCGCGCATCCACTTGGTGCCCCTCATTCTCTTGGGTCAAGGGCATGAGGGCCGGACGCAGGGCGATCATGTAGGTGGGGTTGGACCCGGCGTTCGCAATCAGCTCCAGATCCCACAGGCGGCCGGCTTGGTCGTGCCACAGACCCCCTTGGCCGCGCACCATGCTTCGCCAAGGTTCGCCGTCATTCCGCAACATTTCCTCGCGGAATGTCTGCGCGGTGACATCGTCCATAAACAGAACATCCCCGTGGGCGCTGCATAAAATGCGATGCACGGGTTGTCGCTCGACCCGTGCGGGGGAAACCCCATCGGGCTCAGGGAATGATGATCCCTCGTTCCACATCCTTATTCGTAACCTTCCTGGTATTCGGATTGCTCTTTGCATCCGTGCAAAGGGCACCGCTAGTATGCACGAAGTCGGTAGCCTTTGTGCGTGATTTGGCGGCCATCACGGCGATTTGGTGGGGTTTTTGGAGTTTCTGACCTTCTTTTCCGTGACAGTTTTGGCCAGCGAGTGCTGATTGACGCCGATGGCGAACTCTATTGCCCGCCGCTGGCCGACTTAGAGTTTGAAGGGTTTCCCGATTACCTGCGAGTTACCGCCCCACTCGGTTGGAGGGGCGAAATCTATGGTTGGAACGGAGGAATGCCGCCAAGCCTTGATGAGATCCATCAAGTTTCCGAAATCCAAGGGCCAGGCTGGTGGGTGGAGGGCTCCGTAGTCACCCTCGATCAGCCTCACCAGGTTCAGTTGGCGTTTCCTCATGCTCCGATTCCTTTTCACCTGGGCGCCCAAGGTCAAGGAAATGCAGTGGCCATCCCCCATGCCAGATTGGAAGGCTTGCAAGATTGGTCACCGACTGACCCCGAAACCGCCCGTGCCCACGGTTGGCAAGTGCGCAATGCCAGTCGCGTCGCAGACCTCGCATCCACGTTTGGGGACGGGACCGAACTGACCGCCCCCACCCTTAGCCACCTCAACACGGCCACCTGGACCGTTGACATCCCAGAAGGCACCCTGGGACTTGTCATCCGCAAGCGATTCGACCAGTTCCACGGTCGCCAGCGCGCGAGAGTCTTGCTCAATGGCGAGTTCTCGGGGTGGTGGTGCGAGCCCGCCGAGGACAGGACCCACCGCTGGGCGTGG
>Ga0315901_10008453_pt1 | contig 11962 bp, 5 predicted proteins | sample LakEriMetagenome_10_FD_203761 | JGI IMG/M metagenome (GOLD analysis project Ga0315901, IMG submission 203761) | Freshwater fungal communities from buoy surface, Lake Erie, Ohio, United States - Buoy 2 MA116 | ecosystem: Environmental > Aquatic > Freshwater > Lake | place: USA: Lake Erie, Ohio...
GGGAAGGGCGTCTGACCTTGAAGAGCGCCCACCGACTACTTCAGGAACTGGGTGTAAAAGCTCATTTGGTGCCTGGGGATCTGAGTTCGGGTCTGGTCCGCCTGGCTCACACGATACTACCGAGCGACTTGGTGATCATTGACGGCCATTGGGGCGATGGCTCGGAGCAAGCCGAGATTCTCGAGCGCTGGCTTCCAAGGCTGTGCCATTTGGGATCAGCGATTTTTGTTTCCACCGTCGAGGGGGGCAAATTGGTTCGAATCGACGTTCCGGCAACAGCCAGCGGGTCACGAAGCCAAATTCAGGCCGCTGCCTAGAGAGCGTGATTCATAGCGTGGGAAATCTCACGTATCGATTCCGGAATCGGCAGCAGCTTTCTTGTTGGGGTTCTCCTTGACGTCCTGTTTTTCACGCCAGGGTTTCCCTTCTTCGTAGCTTTTCAGTTCTTGCTCGAGTTGCTCGAGTTGAGCGTGCCCTTCCTGGCGGCCCAGTTCGACGGCTTTTTTCGACCATTCCTTGGCTTTGTCGAACTGCAGGTTTTCGGCGTAGGCAGCGGCGAGCGTGCTCAGGATATGCGCTTCCTGGTACTTGGTCAGTTCGCAGGCTTGGAGAGCAAGTTCCACAGCCTTGGAGCCGTCTCGCACCGAGTCATCGGGACTGGTGGATAGAACCCACGACAGATTGTTCAAGACCCCCGAGTAATCGTCGTCATCCTTCGCGATATTTTCGATAGCAGCCTTGTAATCCTCGACCGCTTGAGGATGGTTCCCGAGGGCGAGTTGTATATCGCCTCGGAGCCTGAACGCCTGCCAGTCGGTGGGATCGGATTTGACCAGACGATCGGCGATGCGCAACGCTTTTTTCGGTCGGTTGTCCATTTGATAGAAAGTGCCGAGTTGCAGAAGGAGCAAGCGGTTTTCCGGATTGGCTTGAACGAGGCGTTCCATGTCGGTGATCGCATCGGCGTACCGTTTTTCTTGGATAGCGATATCCATGCGGAGAATGGCAAGATCGGGCAGGTCGGGGCGTTTAGCTTCCAGCGCTTCGATATCCTTTTTTGCTTTTTCAAGATCCTTCCTGGCTAGGTGGATTTTGGCTCTCGACAAAATGGCTTCTAGATTGTTTGGATCGAGCTCGACAGCCTTATCGCATTCCGCGATCGCGGCCAATAATCCATCTTGGTCATCCGACTCAACGCTTTTTGCGAACAACACGCTGGCTCGCAAGGCGCGCAGCAAGCTGTTGTTTGGGAACGTTTCAATCTTCTTCGAGAGAAATTCGCCGGCTTCGTCGAGCTGATCTTCTTGCATGAGCAGCATCACAAGCCGACGGATCGCGTACTCGTTTTCGGGGGCGACATCGAGGAAGGTCCGAATACGCTCCTGCGCTTGGTCCAAGCGGCCGAGGGTGATTAGGATCTCCACCGTTTGCTGAACAGCCCGTTCATTTTCCGGGTTGACATCGAGAGCCTTGTAGAGGTCCTGAAGCCGCTCATCGGCATCCTGGCGGAGCACGGACTTCATCATCAAGACTTCGGACAGCTTGGTTTTAGCGTCGGGGTCGTTTTTTGCGTTCTGGAGGAACTCCTCCAGCGCTTGCTGGGCTTGCGCGAGAGTATCGAGTCCCTTTTTGTTTTCTGTTCGGAGCACATGGAGTCGCGCCTTGAGGATCAGGGCATCGGCAAGCTTGGGGTCTGCTTCTACCGCGATTTCCAAATCTTTCATGGCTTCGTTGGTGATTTTGGCCATGCGATTGCCTGGGACTTGACGTCCCGACACTTCCTCGATGGTCGTTTGGGCGCGTCGCAGCGCGGTGGTTGCCAGCATGCTTTTTGCGGCAGCGGTATCGATTTCATCCAATCCTTTCTTGAGAGCAGACTGGCACAGGGAGATCACCTCGGCATACGATTCCCGAGATTCCGACGTGACTCGAATACGGCTCGCCTTTTCAAAATCTTCCGTGCCGGGGAACTCGTCCTGGGATTCGTCCGGTGGCTGTTTTGTGGCCTGGGCTGTCTCTTGGGCATGCGATGTGGCGTACCATCCGCTCTGGATGAAGACGAGCGATGTCAGCGCAAACAGGAAAGCATCGAGAAAAAGGTCGCGAAGATTACGAAGCATGGCCGAAACTCGATTAATCTGGGAAGAAATGGAATCCATTCAATCATTTTCACGTGAACAATTTCGTGTATTGTAACGGAATGTCACCCCCCGGTGTATGTCGAATCTTTTTGGTGCAAAGCCAACTGCCGTATGAATCAACAGGGTCGCGAAGCATTTCAACGTATCGAGGTCGAAGCCCAAGACGAGGGGCAAGTACTCGAACGGATCTTAAAACGAAGCTTCTCGGACTGGAGTTGGGGGGATGTGCGGCGAACCATCCGCGGTCGGCGGATCGAAATCAACGGCAACCTGTGCGTGGATTGCCTCCGCAAGGTGTCTTCGCGAGACGTGATCAAGCTGTGGCGGAACTCATTGCCCAAGCCCGTGGGTAGCGAGGATATACGGATCGTCTATGTCGATGAGTTTCTGGTGGTGGTTGAGAAACCGGCCGGAGTCACGAGTGTCCGCCACTTTGAGGAGCGAAATTTGTCCGACAAACGAAGGCAATTGCAGCCGACGCTCGAAGAGTTGCTCCCGATGGTTCTGGATCGCTACTTTCATCCGCCCCTCTCCAAGCAGTCTCCGCCGCGGCGCGACCCCCGTTGGTCCCGCCGCGATCAGGAGAAGCAAATCGCTGCCAGACAAAAGCGATACAAGGTGGTTCCAGTGCATCGATTGGATCGGGACACGAGTGGACTGATGCTATTCGCTCGGACTCCGAGCGTTGCCCAGACACTTGGCAAAGCCTTTCGCAACCACCGAATCATCCGCAAGTATCATGCTGTGGTTCATGGACATCCGGAAGCGCAAACCTTCGATTCCATTTTGGTTCGGGACCGAGGGGATGGCATCCGCGGGACAAAACCCTCGGACCGCGGGGACGACCCCACGGAACAACGCGCGATCACGCGGGTTCGTCCGATCGAACGGATGGGAGACTATTCGTTGGTGGAATGCGAACTGGAAACAGGCCGCACTCATCAAATCCGGATTCATCTCTCGGAAGCCGGGTTCCCGTTGTGTGGCGACGGGTTGTACGGGAGCGGGCGTCACCGAGGCGATCGCAGCGATTCGAGCGGCGCTCCGCGACAAGCTCTTCATTCCGCGACACTGGCATTCGAACATCCGATCACCAGCAAAGCGATGGATTTCAAGATGCCGTGGCCTGCCGATTTGCATTCGTGGCTTCATTCGCTTCGCACTCTGGCCGCCAACAAGAAGCCGCAACCTTAATCGGCTCTCGCAACGCGGACATGCAAAGGCTATCAGGGGTCCCGTCGATTCGTTTCGTCCGAAAGCAAGTCCTGACGATGCTCGCGCGTGCGTTGCTCGGATTGTTCGTTGCGCCACTTGGCAATCCTCTGGTGGTCGCCGCTCAGGAGAACCTCTGGGACCCGATGCCCGAGATAGACCGGGGGACGCGTGTACTGAGGAAATTCGAGCAACCGATTGCCGCGAGAAAAGGAATCTTCCCAACTGCTCTGTTCGTCTCCCAGCACTCCAGGGACCATGCGGATCGTGGCATCCACAACGACCATCGCCGCCACCTCGCCTCCGTTGAGGACAAAGTCACCAACGCTCAATTCCAAAGGCTGCAAGATTTCGACGACCCGATGGTCAAAACCTTCGTAGCGTCCGCACAGAAGAATCAGTCGTCCGTGGGGGGCTAGTTGCTCGATGCGGGGCTGTCCGAGCCGTTCCCCTTGCGGAGTCAGCAGAACGACAAGCCCTGGATCGGCTGCCATCGCCTGCACCGCTTCAACGCACCGGATTACCGGTTCCACGCTGATCAGCATGCCGGGGCCACCGCCATAAGGGCGATCGTCCACCTTGTGATGCTTGGGGTCGACCGACCAGTCTCGCAGGTTGTGCAGATGAATCTGCACCAACCCGCGCTCGATCGCTTTGGCCAGAAGACTCTGGGTGAGATACCCCGAGAACAATTCGGGGAATAGGGTGATGATGTCGAATCGAAGCGAGGGACCAGGCACAATCGAAGGGCATGCAGCCGCCGATTACGACGCTGCGGTTGTCTCCTTGGCCTTGGCGGGAGAACGTCCCAAACGGGCGAGAGCGTCCTGTTGCTTGTTGAGGTGGGAGCCTTTGCTCCCATATTTCTTGATGAGGACGACGACGTTTTCGCTCGGTTGGGCTCCGACGCTAATCCAATAGTCAATTCGATCCCCCTTGAGGATCGCCCGAGCGTCGACTTCCCTGCACATGGGGTCGTAATGGCCAAGTTCCTCGAGGACGCGGCCGTCGCGTGGGCTTCGTTGATCAATGGCGCACAAACGATAGAACGGACGATTCTTGCGTCCCAACCGCTTCATTCGAATACGTACCGACACAACCTATCTCCATTGGGGAAAACGTGAAATGACTGGAGGCGATGATAACGTCCTGCCCCGAAATTGGGGAGGCTCAATTTGAGTTTTTTGTGGTCAGCCGCCCCGCTTCTTCTTGCGGAGGAGTTTTTCCCGCTCTCGCTGAAGTTTTTCCCGTTCCTTGGGGGAGAGGCGTTTTCCGGTGTTCCCCTTGATTTTCATCCCCCCCATGGGGTTGAACGGGTTGGAAGCCACCATTCCTTGCATTTGCTGCAGCATTCGCATTTTGTCGGAAGTGGAACCGGAAGTGGCCATTTGGAGCATCGGCCCGATGGCCTCGAATTGCTTGATCAGATCCCCGACCTGGACCGGTTGCACCCCGCAACCCCTAGCGATTCGGTTGCGACGGGAGGAGTCGATCAGTTTCGGATTTCGGCGTTCCTCGGGAGTCATGGCATCGACGATGCCGGTCAATCGGCTCATTTCCTTTTCGCTGTCGGTATTGCCCATCATTTTGGACAATTCTCCCATTCCTGGCATCAAGCTCATCATCTTGCCGATGAGTCCGGGTTTGCGGAGCTTTTGCATCATGTCGCGGAAATCCGCCAGGGTGAATACCCCTTTCGACATGCGTTCTTCCAGGGCTTTGCGCTCTCGTTCGTCGATAAGCCGATGGGCTTCGCGAGCGACTTCGACAATGTCCCCCATGGAGAGGATCCGGCTGGCCATTCCCTCGGGCCGAAATGGCTCGAGGGCATCCATGTGTTCGCCGGTCCCGAGGAACTTGATCGGAACGTTTGTGACCGCTTTGACGCTGAGCAAAGCACCCCCGCGGGCGTCCCCGTCGAGTTTGGTCATGATCACGCCATCGAGGCTGAGCGCTTCGTTGAACGCCTGGGCACTCTTGACGGCGTCTTGTCCAGTCATGCCATCGACGACCAGAAAGACTTGGTCGGGCTGAACCTGTTTGTCGATCTGTTTGAGTTGCTCCATCAATTCGGCGTCGATCGCCAGTCGTCCGGCGGTATCGAGAATGACGACGTCGGCGTGCACGGCGCGGGCTTGGGCTTGGCCCTCGCGACAGACAGCGACGGGGTCGGTGGCTCCGGGTTTGCTGAAGACTTGAACCCCGAGTTGTTCCCCCAGGACATGGAGTTGTTCGATCGCGGCGGGGCGCTGCAAGTCCGCGGCGATGAGAAACGGCTTGAGTTTTTTCTCGCGAATCAGGAGGGCCAGCTTGCCGCAGGTGGTGGTTTTCCCGGCCCCCTGAAGCCCGCACATCATGATGGTGGTCAGGGTTCCCCGCTTGATCGGCAGGGTGTTGTCCACCGGGCCGAGGATATTGACCAACTCCTCGAAGACCACCTTGATGAATTCTTCGTGGGGACGAAGGGAGAGAAGGATTCTCCGCCCCTCAGCCGCCGCTGCGACGTCGGCCACGAATTTCCGGACGACATCGATGCTGACGTCTGCCTCGACCAGCGATCGTTCCACCATGGCGATCCCGTCGCGCATGTTGGATTCGCTGAGCTTTCCTTTGCCCTGGAGCGAACGGAACGCGGACTGGAGCCCGTCTTGCAGGGATTGAAACATGGTTTTCTGTGCTTGGCCCAGGGGGGCGCGCGAGAGGGACGGCGGGGAATACCCGGGGGGAATCCGGCGAATTTCTAAGAATCTACCGTTGCCGGCGGGGATCGAGAAGGGTTTCAGTCCTCAAAACCGACGCAAAGTCCCCCGAGGCGTGGGTTTGGGAACTTTTGTCCGGGGGGATCTCTCTAACGCCTCGCGTAGGATTGTGCGGCGAGGGAGGGTTGTATGGCCGGCGGGTAGGATCAAGTTCACCATTGGACAGGACTTGTGGCAACCAACTGGGCTGAACCCTTGCGGCGTTCGTTGCAATGCGCTTCGGTCTAATTAGACTCGAATTTGCGGGCATTCGTCTCGCAAGCCTTTTTTGCCCCCGTTTTTTTGGCTCTGTACGAGGTTCCTCAATGGCCACCTTTGGTTTCGGGAGTGGTTCTTCCTCCGGCAATCGCAATCGCACGGATCGCTCTAAGGCCCGCAAGATCAAGCAATTGCGGCGATCGATGCTGGAAACATTGGAAGTCCGGAATTTGATGACGACAGGGCTTGAGCTGATCGGAATTCAGCCCAATGAAGGTTCCGTCTTGGCGCTCGGAGCAACCTCGACACCGACAGTGCTCAACGTCAGTCCGCGCGAATTGGTGCTTCGATTTGGTGATGGCGCACAGATCGACCCCACCACGCTCGGTGGCATTCAGATCAAGCGAGCCGGCTCGGATGGTTCGCTGGGCAGCGCCTACTTGACGACGGACCTGGGGACCAACGCTGCTGCCGTTCTCGATTTCAGCGCATCGCTTCCGGGCCAACAGGGGAATGGCACCGAAATTCGATTCACCCAATCCTCGCGCACCATCGGAGTCGGCGGAAAGCCGGCGAGCTATCCGATCATTACCGTGCAAGATCGACGGATCACGATCGAAGTCAACGTTGCATCTGGGTTCAAAACCACCGCAGGTGATTTGGTTCGCGCCATGCGAGAAGACGCCGCGGCCTCACGCGTCGTTGTCACTTCTCTTCTTCGAGGAAGCGAATTCGCAGTCGTTGCTGATACCGTTCCTCTCAACACTTCTTTGTTTTTGATCGGTGCGGACTCCGCGAGAGCCTCCACGAATTTCAATTCGGGCAACGCTGGGCTTCAGGCGGAGTTTGTTTCGGTCAACTCGGCGAGCCAAGCCGCGGGCGTCCGAGTGGAATTCACCTCGCGAAGCTTCGATGTACCTGGCCCGCCAAACGTGCTCGTTGACGGACAAACGATTCGAGTCGAACTCAACAGCAACCCGCGAGCGTTGACGACTGTCCAAGAGGTGCTCGATGCGGTCAATGGATCGCGCGATGCGCGAGCATTGGTTGTCGCCCGGTTGGTGAGCGGTTCTGCGCTGACACGGATTGGCGGCAACCCGACCAATTATTCACCTCTGATTCTGTCGGGGGGAGATGATGTTCTGGTCACTCCGGCATACATCGGACTGGGAGACACGGGCCGCGAAGTGATTGTGCGGTTTGGCGAGACCCTGCCAGATGATTCGTACGTCGTCGATATCATCGGCAACGGTGCATTCGCACTTCGCGACGTCCAAGGGGTGCCGTTCAACGGAGGTGTTTCCCGCAGCGTCCGCTTCGATTTGGATCTCGGCCCAACGGTCCAAGCGGTGGTGCCGCAACCGGTCGTTACCTCCGGCGGAACCCGTCAACAACTTCGAAATGTCATTTATGTTTATTTCAACGGAGACAAACTGAAAGCGACCGAAGCGGTCAACCCAGTCTACTACCAATTGATTCATACCGGAGAGGGAGGGACCGTTTTCGGCGGTGACGATGTCGTGATTCGGCCACTGTCGGTCAATTACGACGCCAGCATAAACCGTGTTGCCTTGTCCTTCGATCGCAATATCGACGAGCTCGTCAATCCATCCAACCCAGGGGCAGGCGTCCTGCCTCTCACGGCGTTGCGATTGCGGATCGGCAATGACGAAGGGGCGGTCAATACATCGGTAACTCCATTCAATCTTCCATCGACCACCGATGCAGGAGATCAATTCAACACCGCCTTTGATCTCGGTGGCGGATGGCTTGCAGGTCCCGGCGCACGAGCTGCTGTGGTTTCGTCCGAAATCAGGAACAGGACTCCGTACGTCCTGGATTTCCCGGGCGCGAATAACGAGGCGAGCAATCGCAACAGCCGTTACCAGCAGCACGTTACGCGAGTTGATAACGAAGGGATCGATGTCGTCTACTACAATTTTGCCAGCACCCTAGGCACAGCGAATGCAAGCGTGCAACTCAATGCCATCACGGAAGTCCAAAAGGTGATGGTACGGCAAGTGATTTCTTTGTACGAGCGATACCTCGGTGCCCGCTTTGTGGAGAGCGATAACCAAGGATTCACGATTGCCGTCGGGGACATGCAAGCCATTGATCCCGCGACCGCTCTTACTCCGCTGGAAGCCAATCGTCCGGGGGGCCTGACCTATGCCGCAGGACCGTTGTTGTCGAATGCGAGCCAGTCGGCGGTGATTATCGATAGTCAGGATTTCAACACAGCGAGCGATAATTTATTCGGAACGGAGTTGTTCCGTTCGTTCATGCGGGGTGTCGGCGTTCTGCTGGGCCTGGGCAACGCGGATGAACTGCCCCAGTCGACGATCCAGAATAACAGCCCGATTACCGATCCGAATGTAGAAAACGTTTTCCCGGGCAACGCCGATATCATCCACGGTCAACATCTATTCCGGCCGGAGAGTCGCGATATCGACTTGTATCGATTTACGCTTCCTTCTCAAGGAGGAAGGCTTACGGCACAGGTCGCTGCGGAACGTCAGGTGGATTCGAGTCTGTTGGATGCGGCCCTCCGTTTGTATCGCAACGAAGGGACGAGTTCTGCGCCGCGTTGGGTCGAATTGGCCGCGAACGATGATTATTTCAGCAAGGATCCGAGGATCGACCTCGAGTTCGTGGGGGGGGGCGAATACGCCATCGGTGTGAGCGCCAAGGGGAACAATTCGTACGATCCAACCATTGCGGACTCGGGCCTTGGGGGCCGCTCGGAAGGCAAGTACCAACTCAGAATCGATTTTCGGCCGCCAGCAGCGAGCACCTTGGTCGATGCCAATGGCTCGCCGACTCCTTTGGATGGCGATGGAGATGGCCGACCTGGCGGGGTCTTTAACTATTGGTTCGTACCGACGCGTCCCGACAGTTCTCCATTTGTTACGACCGCATTGACGTTGTGGGTGGACAAGACCGCCGCAGCGGGAGGGACGGGAACGTTGGCTCTCCCGTACAACACGATCAGCGCAGCGTTGAACCAAGCCAATACCTTGGCATCGCTACCGGCCAACAGCAAGCGAGTCATAGCGGTACGTATTCTCGGGAATTCCCAGAACCAGGCTTACGAGATCGGATTCAACCGATTCGGCCAGGCGATGGCCGACGGCTCGACGTTCGATGTTCCGCAAAACGTGAACGTCATGATCGATGCGGGCGCGATCATCAAGATGGGGCGTTCTCGTATCAGTGTCGGTTCATCGACCGTGAGCGTGAATCGCAGCGGTGGATCTCTGCAGTTGCTCGGAACTCCAGATACCAAAGTTATTTTGACTTCGCTCAACGATACGGTTGGGATCGGTGTCAATCCTGATCGCAATCCTCCTGCCGCATCGGCCGGTGATTGGGGAGGTATCGATTTCCGCAACCGGATCGACGGCAGCGACGAAACACGGAAAGACCGGGAACGCGATGGGTTGTTCCTCAACGCAGTCGTCCACTCCGACATCCGTTTCGGAGGGGGCCAGGTCTTGGTCGACGGCGTTTCGCAGGTGATCACGCCGATCCACATCATCGACTCCCGTCCGACCATCGCGAACAACTCGGTGACCCGAAGTGCCGATGCGGCGATAAGCGCGACCCCCAACAGTTTCCGCGAAGATGATTTCCGGGACCCTCGATCCCAAGGGAACGGTGCGTTCATTCCTGATTATGAGCGGATTGGTCCTGACATTCGCGGCAATCGGGTGATCAACAACACGATCAATGGGTTGTTCGTGAAAACCCGTACCGGGGCAGCAGACACCCTCGAGACGGTGACCGTTGCTGCTCGATTCAACGAAGTCGATATTCCCTACGTGATCGGTGAGAATCTGGTGGTCGCTGGGACGCCGGGAGGAGGCATTCTCGACATTGCCTCCCCACCGTCGGCGATCGTCGTCTTGACACGCGTTGCAGGTGGAAGCCTCGCCGCTGGCACGTACAACTACCGCATCGTCTATGTCGATGCCAACGGCAACGAGAGCCTGGCGTCGGTCCCCACCAATTCGCTCACCGTCGTTGATGGCAGCAGCATCGAGTTGACCAATCTGCCACCGATCAGCAGCACGTTGCCTTATGTCGGTCGTCGCGTTTATCGGAGCACCTCGACGGGAAGCGGGCCTTACCGCTTGGTCGAGAACCTCAACGCCACGAAAACCAGTTTTGTCGATAACGGGACGGCGGCGGGAGCTGTCCTCGCCGATTTGCCCATCAAGATTCGTCCGCGGCTCGACGGAAGTTTGATGATCGATCCCGGTTCGGTGATCAAAAACCAGGGGTCTCGAATTGAAGTTCTCAACGGCGGGGTCTTGATGGCCGAAGGGACCACAAGTCGACCGATTATCATGACCAGCGTCAACGATATCCGTTATGGTGCGGGCGGAACGTTTGATACCGCAGGCAATAAGGGGCTTACTCCGGCGGTGCGAGGCGATTGGGGAGGGATCTTCATCGGCCATGGCAGTTCCGCTTCAATCGATCAGGCTCGCATTTCCTTTGGCGGCGGTACGAATCGCATCGAAGGAGGATTTGCCTCGTTCAATCCGATCGAAGTCCACCAAGGGGACTTGCGATTGGCCAACAGCACCGTGGAACAGAATGCGAGTGGCGCAAACGCCATCGGTGCAAACCGAAACGGGCGAGGTACCAACGCGGCCGCCGCCATCTTTGTTCGTGGTGCCCAACCCGTATTGGTCGGGAACAGGATCTCCGCCAATTCCGGCGCAGCGATCAATATCGACGTGAACTCCATGACGCAGGAGTTCGTCAACGACCCTGGTCGCACCACGGGCCCACTCGGAACCACGATCGACACGCTTGAAAATCAAGGGCCTTTGGTCCGCGGAAACGCGATTTCTAAGAACTCCCTCAACGGCATGCTCGTCCGTGGCCAAACCCTCACTTCGCAAAGCGTTTGGGATGACGCTGACATTGTCCACATCGTTCAATCGCAGGTTACCTCCGACAACCATCACACCTACGGCGGTTTGCAACTCAAGAGTGCACCGAACCAGAGCTTGGTCGTCAAATTTGGCGGGACCAACGCGCTTGCAGGCTTGACCGCTACCGGAACTCCGCTTGACATCCAGAGCCGAATCGGGGGAAGTATCCAGTTGCTGGGGCAACCGGGATATCCGGTCATCTTGACGGCACTTCCGGACGACTCGGTTGGAGCAGGCTTCGGCATCGATGGCCGACCGAACACAGATACCGACAACAACGGAGCGCTCGGCGATAATGTTGGCGCGGATATCGTTCTACCCACTGGACCGGAGGTCGACCGCGGAACACTTATCGACAACGATGTCGACGTCAACCGCCCCGGGTTTTTCTCCGCTCGGATTTTGTCCGGTGGGGGAGTCAACTTAGCCAGCGATGGTGGGATCACCGCGCAAGGTGTCTTCAGCAAACTGGTCAATGAAAATGTAATCTTCCAATTCACCAACTACATCGACCTGGGGAGCAATGGGGGCGCGTTCTCGTTGGCGAGCACGACCATCACCCGAGCGCCGACCCTGATCGGACCAGACTTGGTGGTCAGCGAAGGAACTTTCGTTGGGAACAACAACCAGACCGTCTCTTGGCGCGTCGAGTCGAAGTTTAGGAATGGCGTTGCGAAATTGTTCAACACGCTGACGTTGACCAGTA
>Ga0315901_10008454_pt1 | contig 11961 bp, 5 predicted proteins | sample LakEriMetagenome_10_FD_203761 | JGI IMG/M metagenome (GOLD analysis project Ga0315901, IMG submission 203761) | Freshwater fungal communities from buoy surface, Lake Erie, Ohio, United States - Buoy 2 MA116 | ecosystem: Environmental > Aquatic > Freshwater > Lake | place: USA: Lake Erie, Ohio...
TTATTCAAGAAGAATAATGGTATCTGCTTGGAATCCTTCTGATTTATCTAAAATGGCTCTTCCTCCTTGTCACTATTGTTTTCAATTTTATGTAGATGAAGAGAATCTTTCTTTATTAGTAAATATGAGAAGTTGTGATGTATTTTTAGGACTTCCTTTTAATATTTCTTCTTATGGATTATTATTATATATTATAGCGCATATAACTAATAAGAAACCTAAAAATCTAAACTTTATGTTAGGAGATACACATATTTATAAAAATCATATAGAACAATCTATAGAAATTCTAAAACGAAATGTAAAAAAAGCTCCTACTCTTAAAATAAATTCTGAAGATAAAAATATAGATAATTTTAAATTTGAAGACTTTGTATTAGAAAATTATAATCCACATTCTATTATAAAAGCAGAGATGGCTGTTTAAAAAAGATTTAAAATATTGAATTATTAATTTAGATTAATAATTCAAAAATGAATATTTCACAAGATAATAAAGAAATCTTTATATCATATCTATCCACAGTATTAGAATTTTATAAAATTCTAATGGCTTGTTTGTTAGCTATTTTTGTTCCACAATATTGTGAAGATACTAAAACTACTTGTACTTTTAAACAAAATTTTGAAACCTTATCTAAATTTAATGAATTTGTTCTTTTTTATAATTTTGCTACTTTAACTACTTTTTCTTATCTTTACTATATTCAAACTAAGCGTGAAACTTATTTTATATCACATTTAGAGGTAAATAAGAATAAATCTGATAATGGTCTTCATGAAAGTTTAACTCAACATGAGGGTCGGGACCCGAAAACCGGTAATGAAAAACATAAATCTATTCTTAATAAAGTAATTTATTACAACACTCTTATTAATAAACTTACTAAAGGAGCTGTTATTAATTTTTATATGAATGCTTTATTTTCAAGTATTTTAATATTCTATTATTATTACGATGGATTTAGAAGTGTTACAACTCTTATTACAAGTGTTCTTTTAGTTTCTCAAAAACTTTATTCTACATATGTAATCTCTTCTGAATGTTTGAAAGATAAACCACTTGCTTTATCTCTTGTAAGACTTGAACCTATTAGCTTTAATGATATTGACCCAGACTATCGCTTGGAACAAGCTCCGGAGCAACTTGGTTGCGATTACCGGGCCCGGGACCCGGATTACCAAATTAAAAATAATAACGTTGAAATTGTTCAAACCTAATTCTTTGTATATCTTTCCTGAAGATAATAACTCATAAAATCAAAATTATTTTTATACATTTGTTTTAAACTATAACTCATATAATCAAAATAAGTTTTATATCTAGAATCTTTTTTAATATTTTCCATCCAATTAACAAACCAATCTTTATCTTTATTGTCTGAATATGTAAATAATTCCATAATCTTTCCTTGAATTCTATCAGATTTACTAAAATACCAAAGAGGATTTGAACTCATTTCTTTCTTAATCTTTTCTAAAAATAAATCTATTAATGTATATCTTGAAAGTGTCATTAATTTATCAAAATCTGTATTAAATAAGTTATTTAAATATTCTATATACCATTTTTCTTTTGAAAATCTATTTAATGAATCTATACTAACTAATAAAAATAAATCATTTTTATCTTTTAATCTTTTTTCTAATAGTTTACTTATCCATTCAAAATCATTATTCTTATTATTTTCATCGGTTTTCGGGTCCCGACCCTCATCATAATATGTAAATACATCAATTATATTTATTCTAGATGATTCATCTATACTCCAAAACCATTCTTTATCTTTCTTTACTATTAACTTAATCCATTCTTTTATAAAATTAATATCTTTAAAATTATATCTAAGTATATCTATTATTTTATTAAATTTTCTTTTATCAAGACTATTTACAAATTTAATATCTTTTAATAGTCGTTTCTTTAATGGTTCTATAAACCATATTTTTGTATCTTCAGAATCATCAATTAAGAACTCTTCTACTTTATCTATTATTTCTTCTGATTGTTTCCATAACCAATTCGGATTCTTAATTAAAAACTGTTTTACTTTCTCTTTATCACGCTTTTCTTGAATTAATTTATAAATTTGAGTTTTTAAATAAAAACTTGCAATTGGTTTATCATCTTTTAATCTTTCTGATAATTTTGACATTTCTTCTTCTCCTAAAATATGTAATCCATTTAGTGATAAATCTACAAATAATCCACATAACTTTCCATAATCATATACTGTTCTACCACGATTATCTATCAATGGAGTATCATAATCTATCATTTGCTCACATAAATTTGAAATTCTTTTAATAGTTTTAATTCCTTTTGATGTAGTAATCCCTGAAAACATATTTCTTACATTATATGTTCTTTCGTCTAATCCTAGTATATTTTCTCTAAAAAATAATCCTTTTAACTCTTCCAAATATCCAATCTCTGTCTTTATAGGCAATTTTACTTTTTTGGACAGTTCTTCATCTATTAATTCATATGGAAATCCTCCTTCAATTCCTATAAATGATATATCAATTAATCCTTCTTCTATATCATCGCAATATGTATATTTTATAAATATAATTTCTAAATTGTCATCACTTCTTCCATCTATAACTATACTATCTTGAACATTTGAAGGAAGACTTTCAATCCATTTTTTAATTTCCTCTTTAGTTTTATTTATAACAGAAGAAACTTCTTCTTCCGTTGTTTTATTTATATCATAATAAGCTCCTAAATCTAAATCGTGTGTAGGAATTAAATTTTTAATTGAATATTTATGTTCTAATAATAAATTATATCCATATCCTCCTTTTGTAATCCATAATAATTGATCATCTGAACTTTGATATTTCCAAAATCTATTAAAATAATTTATAAAACTAGCAAGAACTTCTTCATTTGTTGGTTTTAATGGAGTTTCAATACAATAATGTAGTAAATCTACAAGTGGCAATGTCATTTCGTATTTCCAACAATAGAAAAAAGGATGTCTCGTATTTTTACCTGTCCCAGGATCCGGATTACCAATAATATTCTTATTTAACTCTGTGTTATATTTTTCATAATATCCTTCGTATTTAAATATATTTGGTAATAATACAATTTCAAATCTCTCATCTACATCTGGATAATTAACTCCTGCTATAAATATTGCTGGAGTTCCATAAGGAATTTGTATTTGAGATACAGCTTCTTTTTCTGATCTTATAACATTTCCCTCATCATCGTAATTAGTATCTGAGTCTTCATTTCCACCAGCATAATTTGTAGCTACATTTAAATCTAAAGAAGTGCTTATAAATGCCTTATTTTCAAGTTTCTTCTTTCTTAAATAATTATCATTTATATTTACATTATCTCCTCTAAAAACAAGCATGTTTGGTGTTCTTGGAGCATTTAAAATTAATCTGTAAAATAAAGTAATACTGTCTATAGTATTATAAGCAGCTGATGAATCTATTTTTTCTAACCCTCTTAATACATTATTCCAATGAAAACTTTGAGGATCATTTCCAGAAGCACCATTATAATCTAATAAACTAGTTCTTTCATCAAATGAAAGACTATCCATATACTTTTTTTGTGCTTTCATCCATTCATTAATTTCTTTCCAATTATTTGTCATACTTGTAGTACAATTTGTAGAAATTTCAAAATAATCACCATTTTTTGTTTCTTTTTTAAAACTTTCTGATGTTTCTGAACAAATAATAAAATCATCTTTTTTAGATGTAAATAAGTTATCTGATGTTTTTGAATATCCGCAAACAGTTGGAGAATTAATTAAACTTGAAGAATTACAAAGGTAATACGGAGCATCAACATCTATATTACCGGGCCCGGGACCCGGATTACATTTTGTTTTATATTCAATAAATTCATCTAATGTTTTAAAATTTTTTTTAGTATTAGGATTCTTATTTGAATTCAAAGAAAAATATTCACATTCTGATAAAGTAATATCTTCATTGTCTGATTCAGATTCTGGATAATAATAATCTTCTTCCTCTTCTTCAGAATCGCTTTCTGGTTCTTCATCTTCATCAGAATCTAATTTAGAAGGAGGATTACCGGGCCCGGGACCCGGATTAAACATATCTAATACAGTTTTGTTATTATTTTCTTTAGCTAGTTGTAAAAATAAAAATTTTTGGTTTTCTGAACCATTTTTAAGAACATATTCTGAAACTTCTTCAATTTTAGAAGTTTCTTTTGAAAATAAAATTTTAGACATTGTATCTTTTAAAGAATTTTTAGGAATATTAGAAGTATCACTAGTACTATATTCTATATAAGTTAAAAGTTCTAAGTAAATTTTATAAAAATTATTATCTAGTATTTTTTCTAATAGTTCTTTAAACAATTCAATAGTTCCCCACTTAGTATGAACTAATAAATTCATAATCTTCTTTGTATCTGAACTATCTGTAAGTCTTTCTATGTCTCCTTTTATCAAAAATGACATCTTTACAAAAAGGTCTGGAAAAAAATTATTTTTTTTCCTAATAATTATATAATATAAATATTTTTTTATATAAGTTTTTATTAAGGGAAAAATTATTTTTTTCCCTTTTAAAGATTTTAATAATATATATAACACATATTATTAAAAATGGTTAATGTTGCTTTACTAGCTCCTTATAACCAACCTTCTTCTCTTCTTTACGCATCTTTAAATGGAAAATTTGGAATTGATTTAGTTGTATGTAATACTCCAAATGAACTCAACAAATGGAAAGATGTTGTTCAAAAATTCTCTAATCCTCTTGATCAAAAAACTCAAATGTATAATTTCTCTTACTCTTTAGAAGAAATTTTACAAAAAGTTGTTGGTAATAATTGTAATATCATTATTCAATTCGATGACCGATTATCTTGTCCAGGAGAAAAAAATTCTAATCCGGGTCCTGGTCCCGGTAATTCAAAAAATACTTATCCAAACATGACTACTATTAATGTTTATGAAATAAAAATTAATTCAAATCAAATTGAATATTGTTGTCAAGTTTTATATGATAATGATTCTGAAATTACAACAAAAAAGTTAGGATATACTACTCAATCTAACTTAAAAACTAGATTTAATATCTATATAAATTTACCGCAGGCCGAGAAACAAAGTTTCTCTCCAGGTCTTCAAAATCAAAATTCGTTTGATATTGTTAAAAATGATGGATTCAAAGATTTCTTATCAATTATTTATTATAATAACAGTACTACCTTAATTTATGACGTTAATCTTCAAACAATCGAAAATAAATCAGTAAATAATCAAACTCCTGGTAAAAATATATATCTTTTTAGAGGTCCAGCAAAAACTTTAAATAAAATTCCTACAACTATATATCCACTATCTTCTAAATATAATACAACAGTAAAAATTTATCCTATGTGTAACTGGCAATCTTCTCAACAATTAATAGATATGTGGTCAAAATTTAATCTAACTCCTGAATCAATTATTTTTACTCCTAATAAAAATGAAGCTGACTATTTTATGATTATTAATTCTACAAACGAACAATTTGATCCTTCAAGAACATTATATTTTTGCATGGAGCCTCATATGGATAAAACTCATCATTTCTCAGATTTTTATAAAAGAATGATTAATGATAGAAATTTATTATTCTGTGGAACTCATGATTATCATGTTAATAATACAGAATGGCATTTATCTCCATCTGCTAAAGATTTCTTATCTTCTCCTATTCCGCCTACGAGACCCGAGGTCTCGAATAACAAATACGATAATGTTCTTTCTGTAATTGTTAGTAACAAAAATTACGACGAAGGCCATATTCTTAGATTAAACTTTTTAAGAGAACTTGATAAAAGAGCTTCTCAAAATAATCTTCCTTTTGGCTTACATATATATGGAAGTAGTGATTTAAATTTTAAGAACTACAAAGGTTCTCTTCCTCCTAATAAGAAAGATAATGGTATATTCCCTTATAAATATCATTTCAATGCTGAAAATAATTCTATCAAGAATTATATTACAGAAAAATTTACAGATGCTATTGTAGGAGAGTCTTATATGTTTTATTGGGGATGTCCTAATATTAATGATTATTATGACAAAAGATGTTATACAAGATTAAGTCTTAAGAAAGAAGATTTAGAAAAAGATATTCAAACTATATCAAATTGTATGAATGAAAAGATTTATGAGAAAAATTTAGATATTATTAAAAACATGAAGAAAAGAATTATAATTGAATACAATATGTTTTCAAGAATGAAAAATATTATAGATTTATCATCTGTTCAAGTATTTGTTAATGTTAGTAAAAATATTCTTTCTGGAAAAAATCCTAACGAGTTTGTATCAAACATAGGAAATGTTTTAAGAAAACAAGGATTTAATAACACTGTATTTATTCAATTAGCTTCTGAAATTTCAGAAGCTGACGAAAGATCTTCATATCAATTATTTGGAGAAATGTTATATAATTTTACAAAATCTGGTGAAAATATAATCTTTATCGATTTTAGGGATCTTGAAAATATTCAAAATTTAAGAAATGATCTATCTCTTGGTTACGGACTCTCATCGCACGAAATTACTTGGGCTAAATCAGATATATGTAATTCATTAAATGAGTTTATTAGATATCCATTTTATATGAGAAGTGATGTTGCTGAAAAAATGATGTTCCAAATAAACTCAAATAAAAATTTATTTTCATTATTAAAGGAATTTTCTATAAAAACAAATTAAAGATAAATTTAAAATTTTATTTTATTATATTAAATATTATAATAAAATGTCTGAACAAACAAATACAACTGTCCTAACAAAAGATGATTTTAACCAAGATATGAGTTTCAAGAATCCTTCTCTTAAGAAGAGAACTGTAGTTATCTTTTACGCTCCTTGGTGTGGTCACTGTCAACACTTCAAACCTGTTTATGAAGAAGTTTCAAAAATGGCAAAGGAAGGAAAATTAGGAGATGATGTCACTATTGCTACTGTTAATGGTGATGATAATAAAGAACTTTTACAAATTACTCGTGAATCTGGCGAATATAAAGTTTCTGGATTTCCAACAGTTGTCAGCTATAGTAATGGTAAATATTTCAGTAACTATGCTCCAGATTCCAATCCAGAAAAACGTAAACAATATCGTACTGCTGAAGATTTAATTGACTATATAAATGGAATTGGAACAGCAGAAGTACAATATGTTAATGAATAAAAAACTGACTTTATTTCTAATTTTTATTTGTATTTAAAAATAAAAATTATTTACAATAATGAATAAATCTGTCAAATTTAACTTCTTCCCATATCAGTGGGGGTTCGAAGATGAAATTGATGATACTAATACTCCAACTTCTATTATAAGAGCTTATGGTTGGAATGAAAAAAATGAAAGTATTTATCTTTCTATTCCTGATTTTAGAATACCTATATGGCTTGAATTACCTGAACATATAGAATGGACAGAAACTCGTACAAGAATTCTTTGTAATTTTCTTTCTACTATGCAAAAAACTAAAGGATTTAATCCCACTTCTATTAACTTTGTAAATAAACAAAAACTTTACTATGCAAATATATACAAAAATAAAGATGGAAAATATCAAAATAAAAAATTCCCTTTCTTAGAAGTTACTTTTAAAAGTAATAAAGCACTCTCTTCTTTCGTTTTCACTTTAAAAAGAGGTATTAATGTCCCTATGCTTGAGAATAAACTTATGCTTAAGGTTCATGCGTCTGAACCTTCCATTACCCCTGTTTTAAAACTTTTCGCTCACTCTAATCTTCCTTCTTCTAACTGGATTAAATGCAAAGGTTTAGTAATACCTGAAGATGAACGTGAAAGCACTAGAAAACATGAATATACTGTTTCTTATAAAAATATGGAAGCTATGAAAGATGATGAAGCTTCTACTCTTCCCATTGTTTATCCAAAAATACTTTCTTTTGATAACGAAGCTTATTCATCACTTGATGGTAGTATGCCAAAAGCTGAAAAACCTTCAGACAAAGTTTTTATGATTGGAGCTACTTTTATTGAAAGAGTTGGCAACGAAAAAAAGATTACTAAATATCTATTATATCTTAATGAACTAAATAAATATCCACTAAAACATCTTCAAGATATTACTGTTAAAAATTTTAGATGCGAAGCTGATTTATACTGCGGATTTACTCAACTAATAAAAGATCTTGATCCTGATGTTATTATCGGCTATAACATATTTGGATGGGATATTAAATACATGTATGATAGAAGTTTAAATATGCTTAATTGTATTGGAGAATTTGATATGTTAAGTTGTATTAGCGGAAAACACGCTCCTTTAAAAGATATTAGTTGGAGTAGTAGTGCTTATGGAAAACAAGCAATGAATTTTATGGATGTAGAAGGTCGTTTAATGCTTGACTTACTTCCTTTTATAAAAAGAAATTATAAACTTTCTAATTATAGACTTGAAACTGTTTGTGATGAATTCTTAAAAACTAATAAAGATCCTATCAAACCTAAAGATATATTTAGATCTTGGAAAGAAAAAGATCTTTCATTACTTACTGATGTTGGAAAATATTGTATTCAAGATACTTATGTTGTTTATCTTCTTTATGAAAAACTTCTCATATGGTTTGACCTCGTCGAAAGCGCTACTACAAATTGTGTTCCTATTTTTTATCTTTATACAAAAGGTCAGCAAATTAAAATGTATAGCAGTGTTCTAAAATATGCTATTCATAACGATATTGTCGTTCAATCTAATGCTTTTAAATCTGCAGAAGGTGATAAATATACTGGTGCTTATGTTTCAAAACCTAAACCTGGTATTTATAGAAATATTCTACCTTTTGATTTTGCCAGTCTATATCCTTCTATTATCATGGGTTATAATATAGATTATTCTACTATTGTTAATGATGATTCTATTCCTGATGAATTGTGTAATGTATTTGAATGGGAAGAACATATTAATTGTTTAAGAAATAATTCTAAGATTAATTTATTTGGACTCTCTACTAATATTGATAAATTAGCCAATAATAATTCTTTTTTAAAAGTTATATCTTATGATAATGAAAAGAATGGTTTAATTTATTCAAAACAAACTAATTTTTTTAATCAAGGTATAAAAAATTGTATTCGTTTAACATTTCAAGATGGAAGTTATTTAGATTGTACTCCAGACCATAAATTATTAGATTCAGATAATAATTGGATACAAGCAAAAGATTGTTTAAATCAAAAAATAAAAGCAGGTGTTATTTATCCAGAATGTGATTTAGATTTAGAACTACAAGAATGTTATAACTTTTTATTAGAACCTATTAATTTAAAAATTACTAATAAACAAGAACTTATAAAAGCGCAAGCTTTTATGAGAATTATGGGATATTTATTAACAGATGGAAGTGTTGGAGAAAAAGTTTGTTTATTTATGGGACATAATTTTGACGTAGATACTATTCTTGATGATATAGAGTTAGTTTGTAATTTTAGACCTAAACCAAGTAGAAATAATAGTTGTTTTCAAATAGTTTTACCTGCTTATTTAAAACATATAGTAAAAAATATGAATAATATTGTATTTGGTAAAAAAACAAATCAAGATTCTTATTGGCCTGATTTTTTAATGAAAGATAATATTCCAAAATGTTTATTAAGAGAATTTTTAGGAGGATTATATGGAGGAGATGGAATTTGTCCTTGTTTTGGAAAAAAAGCTAAAAATTTTTCAAGTTTATCATTTGGTCAAACAAGAGAAAATAAATACAGAGAAAGTTTTGTAAAGTATATAATTCAAATACAAGAATGGTTAAAATTATTTGACATACAATCAAATTTAACTTATTATGAAAATTATCAAGGTAAAGATTATTTATCTATTAGAATAAATATAGAACATAAATATTTAACAACTTTTACAGAAAAAATAGGATTTAGACATTGTTGTCATAAAAATGTAAGACTTACTATAGCATATAGATATCATAAATTAAAAGAAAGAATATCAAAACAAAGAACGAATATTTTAAATGAAACAAAATTATTAAATAATTCTTATAATAATATTCAAAAATCTTATTTTGATTCTTTGAAAAAAGTATTTCAAAATGAACCTGTTTTAAACGAAAAATACTCAAAAGCAAATTATGACTGGATTCATAGCAAAATAAAAGATGGAGATTCTTTAACAGAAAGAGTTAATTTTTACGAACCTTATTTTCATTCTGTAGAAAGATATTTGAAAGAAACAGATTCTTATAATATGTTTAGTAAAGATAATGGAAAAGTTTGTTATGCTGTAGATTTTAAAGAAGATTCAATTCCTTGTTCTAATCTAAAAGTAATTGATATAAGAGCAATTGGAGAGTATCCTGTTTTTGATATAGAAATAGAAAATACTCATAACTTTTTAGCAAATGGTATTGTAGCTCATAATTGTTCTCACGATAAAGTATATATGGAAAAAGTCAAAAAGAAACAAGAAGCTCAAGAAAAGAAAAAATCTAAAGGTTTAGATATAAAAGATGAAATTGACTTTGATAACGACCCTAGAACTGGTACGAAAGAAGATGAAAAAAGATTATGTGCTGAATATAAATTCCGTTTCTTAAAATCTAACGTTGTCGGTAAAGGTGTTATTCCTACTCTTCTTGAAAACTTAATCAAAGCAAGAAAAGATACAAGAAAAATTATCGCTAAAAATGAAGATATCATTGATAAACTTAAAAGTATACTAAGTTCTCGCGATACGGTTCGCAATAGTGTGGAACAATATAAAATTAATAAAAATGAAATTCAAAGACTTGAAGAAATGAACCTTGTTCTTGATAAAAGACAACTTGCTTATAAAGTCTCTGCTAACAGTATGTATGGAGCTATGGGGGTTAAAGAAGGTTATCTTCCTCTCTTACCTGCTGCTATGTGTGTTACTTCAAGAGGAAGAGAAAGTATTAAGAAAGCATCTGCTTTCCTTGAAAAAGAGTGTGGAGGAACTGTTATTTACAATGATACAGATAGTGCTTATACATATTTTAGATGTTTAGAAGGAAAGACTATGCAAGAGGTATGGAAATATGCAGAAGAAGTGGTAGAGAAAGTTAAAGAGTTATTTCCTCCGCCAATGAAATTAGAATTTGAAGGAAAGTGTTATACAAAGTTTTTAATTTTAACAAAGAAAAGATATGTAGCAACAATGTCAGATGAAAATGGAAACATAAGTAAAAAACTATTAAAACGAGGTATAGTTTTAACTCGCCGAGATAATTGTAAATTTTTAAGAGATTTGTATGAAAAATGTATATATTATATCCTTGATAATGCTGATAGTCTTGGTGAATTAAGTGTTGAAATGACACAAAAAGAAATTATGCAAAATAAATCTGTTCAAGGAATGTTAAATCTTATTTTAGATATGAGCAATAGTCTTTTCCAAAGAACTTACAGTTTTAAAGATTTCGTTATTACTAAAGGATTAACTAAATTAGATTATGGAAATAAAGCATCACCAGCTCATTTTGCTGTTGCTAAAAAAATGATACAAAGAGGAATAGAAATTCTTGTTGGAACAAGAATTGAATATCTACTTTTAGATTTAGGAAATGGTTATGATAAAAAAGAAAAACAACAAGATCAGGCGGAAGATGTAAATTATTTTGGAGAATATAGAGAATTATTAAGAATAAATTATATAGAGTATTTTAAAAGACAAAGTGTTTTACCTATTGAAGAACTATTAAATGTAGTATTAAAACTTGAAGATTTTATGAAATCTCAATTAGAATTAAGAATTCAAAAAAGTTTATACATACAACAAATTAAGAAAGTTAATAGTGTAAAAATAGAATTTGTTGATTAATTGATTTAAATGAATTTTTTAATATTAATAATACATTAATATTAAAATGGGAAAAACTAAATCTTACAACTATAACGATGCCATTCGAAATAATCGTTTCAAAGATATTGAACGTTTATACG
>Ga0315901_10008455_pt1 | contig 11959 bp, 10 predicted proteins | sample LakEriMetagenome_10_FD_203761 | JGI IMG/M metagenome (GOLD analysis project Ga0315901, IMG submission 203761) | Freshwater fungal communities from buoy surface, Lake Erie, Ohio, United States - Buoy 2 MA116 | ecosystem: Environmental > Aquatic > Freshwater > Lake | place: USA: Lake Erie, Ohio...
GGAATTATTTTTCAAAGTTGTGAAGCGCGCATTTCAGACGAGGCGAAAAACCTTGCGCAATGCCCTAAAAGACCTACATTTGCCGTCCATTGTGTATACCTTGGAGGTCATGGACAAACGAGCTGAGCAGTTGTCGGTGGCTGATTTTGTCGAACTGATCCAAAAAATCCAAGCTGCGTGAAACAGTTTAAGGAGTTCGAGTTAACCAGAGAATTTATCGAGAGCTTTCAGCAGGCTCTGGACCAGCGTGATCTTGATTTCGTTGTAGGTTCTTTGGAGGGTGTAAACCCTGCCGACATCTCTGCTTTACTTTATGAGTACAATAGTGAAGAATCCAAGTGGGTCTTAGATCTGCTGGATAAAGAAGTGCATGCTCAAATTATAAAGGACCTCGACAGTGATACAAGAAGGATTTTCCTAAAGATTTATCGTGTTCCCGAGTTAATTGAAATTGTCAATTTTCTTGATTCGGACGATGCAGCTGATATTCTGAATGAACTTCCCATTAAGACAAGTGAGGAGGTTATAGCTGGGTTGGATGCTCAGCTGCGTTCCCAGGTTATTGATCTTCTTCGTTATGAGGAAAATGTAGCCGGTGGTCTGATGGCCAAAGAGCTTGTTAAGGTTCGCGACCATTGGACGGTGGTGGAGTGCATTCAGGAAATTCGGATCCAGGCGGAGCAGGTTTCAAAATTCTATGCGGCTTATGTGGTTGACGGAGAAGATAGACTACTTGGTCGAATTGCACTTCAGGAGCTTATTCTTCGTGATTCAAAAACCTTAGTTCGCGATATCATTGAAGAGGTTATTCCTGTCGAAACTTATATGGAGGACAGGGAGGTAGCGGAGATCATGAAACGGTACGATTATGAATCCGTTCCGGTAGTAAATGTTCAGGGAGTATTGGTAGGTCGTATTACTATTGATGACGTTGTCGATGTGATCAGTGAGCAAGCCGATGAAGACCGTCAGGCCATGGCGGGTATTTCTGAAGACGTAGAGGAAGACGATACAGTCTGGAGAAACACACGCGCCCGTTTACCTTGGTTATTGGTTGGTGTTTTGGGTGGATTACTCAGTGCCCGATTTATGGGATTTTTTGAAGGGGAATTGACCCGCATAGCCGCCATTTCATTTTTTGTTCCACTGATTCAGGCAACCGGAGGAAATGTTGGAATTCAATCTTCTTCTCTTGTGGTACAACGCTTATCAGCCTTTTATGTACCTGGTACCATGAAGGACCGATTAGCCAAGGTCTTTTTAGTGGCTTTGCTTAACGGATTGTTTCTGTCTCTAACGGTACTCGCGGCTAATTTAATCTTCTTTGGGTCTGGATCACTAACGTATATTGTATCCATTGCGCTATTTGCTGTTGTGGTGTTTGCTTCATTTATCGGTACCCTCACACCTTTGCTCTTGCATCGGTTTGGTTATAATCCTGCCTTGGCCTCCGGTCCATTTATTACAACTACCAACGACTTATTGGGACTCACTGTTTATTTTTCTACGGTACAATTGTTACTTTAGCTGAACGATGAAGTCTATTGGTTTAGTATTGGATTCAATCAAAAAGAAACTCACCTCTTGGTTTTATTATGTTATCGAGCGTCCACTGCTCACGGCAATCGTGGTATTGGTGTTAACCAGTGGCTTGGTAATGTTGTTGAGTTTGAATTATTATTTAAAGGATAGTGAAGGATTTTGGGGCCAGGTTCTGGTAGAAGCGCATGGTATGCTATTTGATATTGCTATCATTGGTATACTCTTATTCTGGCTTAACCAAAACGGAGAAATACGTCAACGCATACGTACTTTTCAAAATGAGATTGATGACTTCAGGTTATGGAAATCAGAAGAAGCAGCTTTTAGAACGGTGGGTAATATTAAAAGATTGAATCGTCACAAAATTTTTGATATTAATCTTGCTAATTGTCATCTTCCCCGTACCAACTTAAGTTATGTAAATCTCAGAGGTTCCAATCTTAACAGTGCAAATCTTTCTAATTGTTCGCTCATCGAGGTTGAATTTGAGGGGTGTCGCTTAAACCAGACCAACTTTGAAAATTCAAATCTTAATGGTGCCAACCTCAAAAGCGCTTATGCTAATGGGGCAAATTTTCAGGATGCTTATTTAATCAAAGCACAAATGGTCGGTGCCTTCCTGATCAAATCTAATTTTAAAAACTCCTTCTTAATGGAATCTGATCTCAAGGAAAGTTACCTGATGGGTGCTGATTTTGAGAATGCGAGTTTGTACAAGGCTGACCTTAGAGGGGCAAAAGGGCTCACCGCTGAACAATTGAGTAAGGCCAAAACATTGTACATGGCCGATCTTGACTTAGAACTTAGAGAAGAATTGCTTAGACTGGCTCCTCAGTTGATAGAGGCCTGATCACACTTTAACATATATCTTCTTTTTATCCAGAATGTAGCCGACCATCCAACAGGTCAGCATTACCCAGGCTCCGAATAAAAACGATCCCAAGTGATCTCCGGCCATCCGGAAAATATTCTCATAAATCCAGCTGTATAAACTTCCTGTATTTACTGGATACCAGTACAATAGAATGACAATAACTTCTGATAGCAGATAAATGAAAAGTGTATTCTTTCCAAAAACTTCGAAAAAGGGTGTCCAGGACTTTTTACCCCAATGTTCAATCACATAAATAATCACTGGAAGAATGAGCAGATCCAGTCCAATGGTATGGAATACATAACTGGCTGTCCATAATTTTTTGTTGATTGGCACAAAAAGATCGGCCCACTGTGCGGCCAACAGTAAAACAGATCCGGCAATCATGAGCTTGGCGATAGTTTCAAAGCCGTTACCTTTCTGGCCGATAAAGCGTGCCGTGAGATAGCCGGCTAATACATTCACTACCGATGGGATGGTGCTGAGAATTCCTTCAGGGTCAAAAGGAATTCCTTCACCCTGGTACATATGATTTGACCCAAGGATAAGCAGGTCAAGCTTGGTACCCGCATTACCTTCTACGGTCATATCTCCGAATAGCCAAAGGACCGCGGTATAAAAGATAAGCGCACCAACCATGAAGTACCAAGCTCCTTTTGCCTTGGTATAGTGGATGATCAGGGCAGCCAAGCCATAGCATAAGGCAATGCGCTGCAATACGCCTAAAATACGTGTATGACTGATTGGTCGAAAAAGTAAATCACCTGTTTCTGAAATATTGAAAAATGGGAACCAGTACATTAAATACCCCAGTAGAAATATCGTAGCTGTTCTTTTGAATATTTTGGTGAGCACAACACCATTACCCAACGATTCGTATTTACCCATGCTGAAGTACATGGAGTTACCAACGACAAATAAGAATGTTGGAAACACCAAATCTGTAAGGGTGAATCCGTCCCATTGGACGTGTAGCAGGGGAGACCAGGCTGTTTCGTAGCTGCCAAGTGAATTTACAATAATCATCAGGGCTACATCCATTCCTCGTAGTACATCGAGACTTAGATACCGTTGTTGCTGCATTGTTTGATTTTTCAATCTCTTAAAGTACAAAAAACCTCTAAAGTGCCTAATCCTTCTTTTGAAGAATTTTCCGTCCTAAAAAAGAAAAGGGCCGCTAACGGCCCCTTTCGAACTAAACCCCACTACAACTAAAACTTCCGAGTTCCGTCAGGCTGGAACGTGTATCGAAAGGTGTAGTACCTTCCCGGAGATTGTTGCGTGGGATTAGCGGGTGCGTCTTTGTAATAACTAAGGATTTCCATTTTAGCGAATTTCCCCTCACCTGTTCGAAAAACAAGAACCTTACCCGCGATGGGTATAATGGTTCCAGCCTGTGCATTGTAGTTGTACCAACCGTTACCGGAGCCCGTCGGAATGGCGTAGGTGCCTTCACCATCGGTGAGGTAGCCGTCTTGAGGGGCTTCCGCTATATTGTCGAAGATCTCTGAAATAAGCTTTACACCTCCGTTACCGATTCGGCTGGCCCCGCCATTAACAATAATGGTAGTTCCTCTGAAACCTACATCCCACTTGTTAGTTAAACTGTCGGAGTTGGGAACGGTTTGACCTGTAGCAAAACTGAAGAATTTAAATTTTCCAGTTGTGCCAATAGGGGTTCCGGTGCTGGTGTAGGCTGTTGCTGGATCCGCCGGTAAATTATAAATGATAGCCGTAGAAGATGGAGTGGGTTGTTGGGTATTTTTTGTTGGCCCAGGATCACCCTCCTGGCTGCAAGCTGTAAACAATAAAGCGATTACGGGTAAGATGAAAAACGCAGAGAACTTTTTCATAGGTGTTCGTTTTAATTTGTTGTTGAAGAAGAATTCCATTTAAATGCTATTGACGTATAGAATAATCTGCCCGGAAGATTGGGAATGAAGATTGGTTCCCGGTGATTGAGCAGGTTATCAATTCCTGCCTGCAACCGAATACCCGATTTAAATTCCTTGGCCAGAGAAATGTTGGTCAGGAGAAATCCGAAAACGAAGTTATCGTAACGATCCAGTATTCCATTGGAGTTAATGTCTGAAGGAGGAATGGTTTCTCCTTGGATATTTCCGCGAATGTCCCCAACACCAAATCGACTTCTCCAGATCAAGCGTACTGAGGCTTCCCAACCTTTTGAGTCTTTGTAGTTCACCTTGAAGTTTCCAGAATGTCTGCTTCTGTTTTGAAGCCCGAAGTATTCACCTCTTTTAAGTCGCGTGGTCACCAATGTTTCCGGATCCCGTGAAAAATAATTTCCATCGCGCACATCATTTAAGATCATACGATCCATGGCAAACAGCAGCTGATGCCCTGCATTTAGACTCCAGAACGGCGAGAGGGTTACCTGAAGACCAGCTTCGGCACCACGGGTAAACGCCTGATTGATGTTTCGATAGGTGAAGATGCCCTGGCCGGAGATAGTGGTAGCAACGGCCTGACTTTCGATCAGGTTGGTAATCTCATTATGGAAAATATTGAGGTATGCTTTTGTGCGACCTTTTTCAAAATCAATACCTGCATTAATGGAAGCTGAGCGCTCAGCACGAATACGCTCCAGATTTTCCGGATTAAAAAGATAGTTTTCGATTTGGCCCAACGTTTCAAGCTCCTTCAATTTATCGTTTATAATCTCAGAGCCCAGAACAGCATATCCTCCGGCAGCGGAATTGGTGAAGTTAAAGTAGAGCTGTCTGAAATCTGGCGCCTTAAATCCTGTACCCCCAGAAACCCGAATCAGGAACTGATCTGTCAACTGAAAACTTCCTGAAAGTTTCGGACTTATTTGAGACCCATAAATACTGTTCTGATCCAAACGGATCCCGCTTACCAAATTGATAGTGTTGGTTGGATTCCATTCATCCTGAATAAAGCTGTAAGCGGTATTTTGAGTTCGTGCTTTTAGGTCGCCGTAACGACTGGTGTTGACCTGTTCACCAATCATGCCCATTCCATACGTAAGCGTATGTTTGTGGGTCGGTGCATGAATGGCCACCAGCTCAGGGCGGAGAAATTGTTGACGAAAATCATCGCTGTAGAAAAGCTCTCCTCCAGATTCTTTCTTAAGCTCGGTCTCGGTTTCAAATTGAGAGCCATAAAATCGTGCTGTGGCTTTAAATTTTGGAGAGAAAATTTTAGTGATGGTTGGGTGAATGTTTAGATCTCTGGTCACACCATTACCTCTCGTCCGCGTATTGATTTCACCAGTGCGCACATCAAAAGCGAATTGCTGATCCTCTGAAAAATATCGTGAGGAAAGCGTTACCTCCAGATCTTGAGCAGGCTTCCAAAAAAGTTTGGGGTGGAATGTATAGTTTACAAAAGGCGAAACCGTTTTACCAAAATTTTGAGGACTTAAATCATATCCATCGGTTTCAAAACGGTTTGCAAAAAGGGAAAGTCGAGTGGTTTTACCTACCAAAGTTCCGGATCCGGAAAGATCCATCGTTTTGTTCGTTCCATACCGAAGGCTCCACTCTCCACCAGTTACAGCAGGTTGGTCGGTAATGATGTTAACTACACCGGCCAAAGCTTCTGAGCCGTAGAGACTGGATGAGGGACCTTTAACAATCTCAATTTGTCGGATGTTACCGGTGGTTATTCTGCTCAATTCGAGTGACCCGGTATACCTGCCAATTAGTGGTTCTCCATCGATGAGGATAAGCGTGTAGTCGGGGTTAAAGCCCTGAAGCTGGAGGCCATTTCCCTGGGCATTTATTTGGGGTACGATGACAAGACCGGTTTGCTCAGCAAGTGCATCCTGCAGTCGCACCGAGCCCATAGTTTTCAAGGAATTTTTGTCGACAACAGTAACCGGAACCGGTATACCTGCCAAGCTGCGCTCGCTTCTGGTAGCCGTTATGACTACTGCCTCCAGCTTGGTATGCACCAGACTGTCCTGGCACCAGGCTGAAAGGAGGGGTATAAAGGCTAAAAGGAGGGCTGTTTTCATCTTAAATCGGGCGCAAAAGTGTAGTGCCCTACTTTTAAAAAATACCCATCTAAGTATAAAAAATACCAAACAGGTTCAGGGAACATTTTTTATCCCTTTAGAGGTATTTTTCAGCTTTTGATTCAAAAAATTATCCAATTTCGTGGTGCTTATGATCAACGATATTTCTGAGTCCAATTCCCTCGGGATGGAAAATACCTTTCCGGGTAAATCATTGTGCCGATTTTCTAAAGAAGCTGTTTCGCTCTATTCTGTTGAAAATGAGGGTGCTGAGCCGGTTTCAGGGGAGAGCAGCTTGCGGGCGGGCATCATTCACTTTTATTTTTGCCTTTCTGGCCAGGCTACTTTTGCCTTCGGACCTCATTATAGCCGTGAAATCCGTGAGGACTTTAATTACTTTTTCTACAACCCGGATCAACATTTACCATTTCGTTTAACACTTCAGCCGGCCACCCGCATGGTGTATTTATCGGTAGGGATTGAAGATCTCCATCAACTTTTTGTAGAGGAGCCTAATGGTTTACCCATTCTTGCCAAAGAGAATGCCGGTAGAAAATTTTATGATGAGCGTGCCATACCCTCGGGTTTGAAAGTGGTTCTATCATCTGTGTTTGCTGAGCCGTCGGGGCAGGTGGCCTCCAAGTTATATTTCCATGGAAAGGTTTTAGAAATTTTGGGTCTTTACTTCTCCAATCAGAATCCTGAAAAGGAAAATTGTCCTTTCCTGAACGATGAAGCTGCCGTACGTAAAATTAAATTGGCTAAGGAACAGTTAATTAAAATGGCCGATGATCCTCCAGGTTTACGTGAGCTAGCCAAACTTGCTGGATTGAATGAATTTCAACTCAAGGTTGGATTTAAAAAGGTTTATGGTAATACGGTTTACGGATACTTATTCGATCATAAAATGGATCAGGCCCGTTTATTATTAGATACCGAAAAATTTCAGGTGAATGAAGTGGCTTACCGGATCGGCTATTCAAATCCTAGTCATTTTATCGCTGCTTTCCGAAAGAAGTTCGGAGTTACGCCGAAAAAATACCTGATGAATCGATAACCTGAATCAAAATAGCCATTTTGCACGTGTTGAAAGCTGCATTGGAATTACCAGAAACCTCCGTCGAGCTAGAGCGAAAAACGATTCTCCTGGAACGGAGTCAAATTTACGTTCACTGTCACTTCACTAACGGTCCGGCTGAATCAGGTATTCGTATCTGGAAGACCACTTTTGTTGTGGATCGTGCTTCTGGTGTGCGTGGCGAGTTATTGCATGCAGAAAATATTAGCTACGCCCCACAATGGACCTGGTTACCTCCAAATAAGAGTCATCAATTTTTATTAATCTTCGCCGGTCTACCTTCTGCGTGTACTAAATTTGATTTGGTTGAGGACATTGGCGAACCAAATGGATTTTTCGTTGGCAACATCCTGCGAAATACTACCGACGTGTATCACGTCACAATTGAATCCTGAACTATCTTAAACGGATATTCAACTCCTTCATTTGCTCCTCGCTGATGGAAGAGGGCGTATCAATCATCATATCCCTTCCTGAATTGTTTTTTGGGAAAGCAATAAAATCGCGTATCGAATCGGCGCCTCCGAATAAAGAGCACAAGCGATCGAATCCGAAAGCGATGCCACCGTGTGGCGGTGCGCCGAATTCAAATGCCTCCATCAGGAATCCAAATTGTCTTTTAGCCTCATCTTCAGTAAATCCAAGTTTAGAAAACATGAGCTGCTGCGTAGTACGATCATGAATTCGGATGGATCCTCCGCCTATCTCTGTTCCATTTAAAACCATATCGTAAGCATTGGCCCTTACTTTACCCGGATCGCTATCTAGAAGCGAAATATCCTCTGGCTTTGGTGAGGTAAAGGGGTGGTGCATGGCGTGATAGCGACCGGTTTCATCATTCCATTCTAACAAAGGAAAATCAACAACCCACAATGGGGCATATTCATCTTTCTTCCGCAAACCTAATTGCTGACCAACCAACAGGCGCAGTTCACCAAGTGCTTTTCTGGTTTTTTCGGCATCACCGGCCAGTACCAATAGCAGATCACCAGCATTTGCGCCAAATGTGGATGCCCACGTACGCAAGTCGTCAGCTGAATAAAATTTATCAACGGACGATTTTATGGTGCCATCTTGCTCCAATCGTACCCAAACCAAGCCCTTAGCACCGATCTGAGGTTTTTTAACAAATTCGGTAAGCTCGTCCAGTTGTTTGCGGGTATAACCGGCACAACCCGTTGCACAAATTCCAACAACCAGTTCTGCACCATCAAATACACCAAATCCTTTGCCTTGAGTTAGTGAGGTAAGGTCCTTGAAGGTCATGGTAAAGCGAGTGTCGGGTTTGTCCGAGCCATAATTTTTCATGGCTTCCTCATAAGTCATCCGTGGAACGGAGCCAATATCGATTCCTTTTACTGTTTTGAAAAGGTGTCTGATGAGGCCTTCAAATGTATTGAGAATATCCTCTTGCGTAATGAAAGACATTTCACAGTCGATCTGTGTAAATTCTGGCTGGCGGTCGGCGCGAAGGTCTTCATCCCTAAAGCATTTTACGATTTGATAATACCGATCAAATCCTGAAACCATTAAAAGTTGTTTGAAGGTTTGCGGGGATTGGGGAAGTGCGTAAAATTCACCGGGATTCATTCTGGAAGGCACCACGAAGTCGCGTGCACCTTCGGGGGTTGATTTAATCAGAACGGGAGTCTCCACCTCAATGAAGCCAAGCCCATCCAGATAGTTTCTGGTTTGTCTGGCAACCTGATGTCTTAACACCAAATTTTCCCGCACGGGTGTCCGGCGAAGATCAAGATACCGGTACTTCATTCGAAGGTCATCTCCTCCATCAGTTTGATCTTCGACAGTAAAAGGTGGGACCTTGGAAGCATTCAGGATTTGGAGTTCTTCTAGACGGATTTCAATATCTCCTGTGACCATTTTATCATTCTTAGAGGCACGCTCGACGACCATTCCTGTGGCTGAAATCACGAATTCACGTCCGAGTGAACGTGCTTGCTGCATCAAATCGGGGGTGGCTTTTCCTTCCTCGAGGAATAATTGGGTGATCCCGTAACGGTCTCTCAAATCGATCCACAATAGACTGCCCTTATCGCGAATACGCTGCACCCAACCTGTGAGGGTTACTTTTTTGCCTGAATCCTGAATTCTGAGTTCTCCGCAAGTATGGGTCCGTAACATCTGAAATGGTTAATTTTGGCGTCAAAAGTAATAAACCTTAGGCATTTCACGTACGGAATGTCCACCACCTAACCCTATGAATATACTATCCATTCTGCTTCTGCTTCTTCCCACAATAACACCGCCACCAGGTAAATGGGTTAAACAAAAGATTGGTCAGGATATAACGGTCATGTTGCCGGAACAATTAATACCAATGACTCCAGAGGATCTCATTCAACGGTATCCCTCTGTACGTACACCGTTAGGTGCCTATACAGATTCAAACCGTTTGGCGGACTTCAGTGTGAATGTTTCAGCTACGCAATGGCCGGATGGCAACATAGAATTTGCCAAAACATTTTTTAAGGCCTCGGTCATGAATATGTTCGATCGGGTTGAGATGATTCAGGAGGGTATTCGGGAGCAGCACAAAAGGAAATTTATTTTTTTCGAATTTGATTCCAGACTTAACCCGGATAAACGAAACATATCAACACAGGATGCTTTGGTTAAGTACACCTACATTTTGTACCTCGTAGAGCCATCGCGCACTTTAGTATTTTCTTTTACCTGTACGCGCGATGTTAAAGAGGAGTGGCAATCTGTGGCGAATCAAATCATGAAAAGTATCCATGTAAAATGATGGAAGAACAACACGAGCGTTTCATGAAAGAAGCATTGAAAGAGGCTCAAAAAGCTTTTGACGACGGAGAAGTGCCTGTTGGTGCGGTAATGGTTTGTGAGGGTAGAATTATTGCGCGGGGCTGGAATCAAACAGAAAAACTTAAAGATGCTACAGCGCATGCCGAAATGATAGCCATAACTTCGGCTACAGCTGCTCTTGGAGGTAAGTATTTAACAGGTTGTACACTTTATGTTACGCTTGAGCCATGTGTAATGTGTGCTGGTGCTTTAAACTGGTCTCAGTTGCCCCGATTGGTTTATGGCGCATCGGATGTTCAACGGGGGTTTTCTGTAATCGCTGATCCACTGCTCCATCCTAAAACTGAAGTTATCAGAGGAGTTCTTGAACAAGAATGTGCAGCATTGATTAAAGCCTTTTTTAAAAAAGTCCGAACCAATTAGTACCCTTCAATTATTTGCTCGTGGTCGGGTTAGTCGTACCGCAGTTTTATCTGCCCAAGCTTCGATTGCCTTTCGGTCGGAGTAAGAAAGCATTCCATCTGGTCTCAGTTCCATAAACCGTTGGTGTGGCATTGCTCCTTTTTCAAGGATATAAATCATATCATCAAGTCTGGCCACTTTTTTTCGTAGAGGTAGAAAATTAATGCTGTCGAGGTTGAAGCGATTCCGCGCCTCAGGCATTACCGAGTTGTTGCTGTGGCAGGGAAGGCATTTGGTTTCGATTACTGCTTTCGCCTGTCCCATTAATACCACAAGCGTATCCGGCTGTACTTGCTCGTAAGATGCCTGTTCGGGCTCTGTTTTAAAAAATGGGGAGCACAAAACGGATCCGATAGCTGCACATATAATGATCAGAATTTTCATTTGTTAAGTATTTAAAGAGTTTGGTATTGTAAACTCAATATTAATTCTTGTTTTGAGCCATTTGTAATGAGAACCGTCAGGCCAATCAACCGTTGGCCGTTCACTGAATTTGATCAGGTCGAAAAAGATAAGCTATGTATATTGCGTCAGTAAGAAATATGAAAATTGTTAAAGCGGAATTGCTTACCATAGGAGATGAGATCCTATTTGGTCAAATTGTAGATACCAACTCCCAGTGGATGGGGGATAGATTGGCCAGCGAAGGTATTCGGGTCACCTGGAAGACCAGCGTTGGCGACCATGAGGCTGATATTTTATCCGCCTTTGATTTGGCCCGAAAGCGGGCCGATGTTGTACTGATCACCGGCGGACTTGGCCCAACCAACGATGACCTAACCAAACCCTGTCTGGCTAAATTTTTTAATGTGGGTGTGGCCATTCACGATGAGGCGTTGCAGGAGGTTACTGAGTTTTTTAAAAGTCGCGGACGCGAACTCACCGAACTCAATCGCCTTCAGGCAAGTCTTCCACTGAACTGTCAGAAGATTACCAATCGTGCCGGAACAGCTCCAGGAATGTGGTTTGATGAGCAAGGAGTCGTTTTTGTTTCCATGCCTGGTGTGCCTCATGAAATGAAAATAATGATGGAGGAGCAGGTTATTCCTCGATTGAAAAAACGATTTGATCTACCTGTTATTCATCATCAGATTGTCCGGACTGCTGGCATTGGTGAATCATTTTTGGCTGACCTGATTAAGGATTGGGAGCGTTCTTTGCCCCAACACATTAGGCTTGCCTACCTGCCCAGCCTTGGACAGGTTAAGCTACGGCT
>Ga0315901_10008456_pt1 | contig 11959 bp, 21 predicted proteins | sample LakEriMetagenome_10_FD_203761 | JGI IMG/M metagenome (GOLD analysis project Ga0315901, IMG submission 203761) | Freshwater fungal communities from buoy surface, Lake Erie, Ohio, United States - Buoy 2 MA116 | ecosystem: Environmental > Aquatic > Freshwater > Lake | place: USA: Lake Erie, Ohio...
AACAGATGAAGGAGTCATTCAATTTGTTCTTAATGAAGAAGATTATGGGTATATAAAATTATATGTGGGTAGTAGAATACTTGAGGGGGTTAGTCATTTTTATAGAAACGAATCAGATAGATCATCAACAATAAAGCTATGGTTCAAAAATGAATATAACATTAAAGGGGATATCCGAAGGGCACTCTATTTTTTACCAAGCGGGGATATAATATATGCGGATTAAAAGATGAAAGAAAGAATTAGACATATATTAAGAGAAGAAAGATCAATTCAAAATAGAGTTATGACTATGATCAAAGATCTTGGGGTGGAAAAGACATTTCAAATGGTAGGTGGTTTTGATAATTTTAAAAAAATAATGAATATTGAAACACCAATGGATTACCTAAATCTATTTAATGGAATGACACCAATAGAATCAGAAGAAATATCTGGATTGTATAAATATCCATATAAAGAAAACCATAACCTGATGGTTTTTAGTTATATAGTAAATAGACTTTATATTGATGATGCTAAAATAGTGGATGTTCTAAGAGATGATTTTGAATTAAACAATAATGATACAATAAATTACTTATATGATTGGTTGGGTCAGGAATATAATTTAAAAGATTTTATGATTATCTCCACAACGTCAAAGCATTTAAATGAAATTAAATAATGAAAGAAAGAATTAGACATATATTAAGGGAAGAGCAAAGCAGAGAAGAAAGACTCAGATCAAGGATCATCTCCATTATTAGAGGTGCGGGACTTTCCCAAGCAATAAGTTCGGTAGGAGGGGTTAATAATTTGATTAGAATATTGGGGGTAGAAAACTCAATGAAATTTCTCAATTTGTTTAATGATATGGATGAGATAATTTTTGTTGATGAATATGATGATGAGTATACATTATTGAGATTCAGGGAAGGATTAAACTATTTTGCCCTAACGGAGGAAATGAATGATGGTGGAACATTATTTATGTCCAATGATATTTTAAAGGTAATAAACACTATGGAAAATGGTGATCATTTCTATATTTTACTGTGGATTAAAATATGGATCAAAAATCAATATGGGATAGTCCCAAAAAACATCTTTACAACTGATGGTGGAGATTTAGAAACGATGGGATAATATGAAAGAAAGAATTAGACATATATTAAGGGAAGAAACCAATCCGAAACAAAGGATGGTAATAAAAACCATTAATGATGCTGGATTCATTACCGCAACAAAGATCTTCGGTGGGATAAAAAGAATACTTGATATAATAGGGGATGATTCACTAACCAAACGATTAAAAATAAAAATTATAAGTGATCTTGTATATAATCACGATGATAATAACATTTTAATTCTATATGATATGTACGAAACCCCAATAGTATTAACAGATACTGATGAAACACTTAGTCAAATAGAAGGGTTATTTTCTCATTATGTTTCAGTATATTATTATGGTGGACGGGAACGGGAACAAGTTACAGCTGGACGATATATGGGATACGACGAATTATCTGATGAGGTAATTTCAGAAATATATGATATGGTTATTAACTATTATATAAAATATTATCACCAAACTATTTAATAAACTATAATAGTATTAGAATTTTTTTTGTATATTTGTTGTTATAAACATGTAAAAAATTATGAAACAGAAATTAGAAACAATAAATCAATTGGAGATTGGAACACTATTGTACAATTACGATTTTGGTAACTATAAAGTGTTAATGCTTGATAAAGAAAATATTGAGTTTGAGATTGAAATTATAGATAACTTACCAACAAACTGGTATGAGATAATTAACCAAAAGAACGCTAACGGAGAACTAAATATTTTTAACGGAAATTGGTTTATTGTAGATGAAGAACAATAATAATTTTTTATTGTTTATAACGTCCGATGATAAACAATCGTTTTAATGTTGTTTATCATTTGTTATAAGTTGTATTATTTTTGTTTAACAATTAAAAAATGAACTATGTTTGAATGTAAAAAATGTAAAAGTACAAATGTTGTTTCTAATATGATAGAGACAAATATTGAAAGTGGTAATGATTTTTATAAAGATAAAAACTTTGGGAAAGTGTCTATGATAATACAAGTTTGTTGGTGTTCTGATTGTGGAGAACAGCATAGTTCATCAATATTAAATATATCTGAACAAAAATAATATTACTTATAACGGTTGGGTATATGTGAAGTACCTTACCACAAGACAAGAATAAGGTTGACCTGATTGCAATAAAAAATATTAAATGATGGAGATCAATAAGACATATAATGAGAGTTGTTTAACTACAATGAAATCAATGCCAAATGATTTTATTGATCTAACAATAACTTCGCCACCATATGATGAAATCAGAAATTACAACAACAGGGTGGGAAAAATAAGTGATGATCACAATGGGTATTCATTTCCGTTTGAGCAAATATCAACAGAATTATATAGGGTTACCAAAAAAGGTGGAGTTGTTGTGTGGGTTGTAAATGACAGCATGGTTAATGGATCCGAAACATTAAATTCATTTAGGCAAGCATTATATTTTAAGGAGATTGGGTTTAACGTTCACGACACAATGATCTATAGGAAATTAAATCCTATGCCAAATTCGGGGACAAGATATCAACAGATGTTTGAGTATATGTTTGTGTTCTCAAAAGGTAAACCAAAGACAACCAATATAGAACTCAGGGAGAGAAGTAATAAATGTAATGATAAGAGAACATATAGAAAGAAAAAGTTCTCAAGAAATCAAGACGGAGAGTTTAATGAGAATGATTACTTTGTTAAGGAGATGGTTCCTGAATATAATATATGGGATTTCTATGTGGGTGGTGGTAATACAACAAATGATAAGATTGCATTTAAACATCCAGCAATATTCCCTGAAGAATTGGTAAGAAGACATATAATGAGTTGGTCAAATGAAAATGATTTAATATATGATCCGTTTATGGGAAGTGGTACAACATCAAAAATGTGTATACTAACAAACAGAAACTATATTGGTTCAGAGTTATCCAAAGAATATTGTGATATAGAGACTGAAAGATTATCGTTAATAGATAAGAAGACTATAGGATAAAATCATTCATTCCATCCTACCGTTCGTAAACTCACTACGGATCTCATTCATAATTTAATCCTATACTCTTATATCCCCCCTTTTTTTTAAATCACCCCACTTCGTTTCGTTCTCCCCATCTTTAATGAAGGGGGTGTTATTTACCCTCGTCTTATGAACAAGGTCGTTACTTACCCCCATTTATTCAGAAGACAATAGAGTAACAGATCAAGTTGTTCTATATTATATTCATTTACATATAATTTCATTATTTTGTGGTGAATTATATGTAAGAACATATAATGTTGTTCGTTTGTGATTTACCATGGGGATCATAAATGATTATTTAAATAAATCAGTTTTAAGGAACTATTTAGTATGTTGTTTAGGTGTCTTATTATTGAAGGGAGAAATGTTGTGAGGGACACTATAACCCACATAAAGTGGGGGTTGAACCTCCTTTTAGTCGGGTTGAAGAGATTAACCTAACGTCCTAAAGGACTGTCCACCGATCTACAGGTATAACTATATATTTTTTGCTGGAATTTATATATAGTTAAAAAAGTGGTCTTATTGACCCCATCAGAGGGGAAAAATTGACGCCAGACATATTGTCAGGTACAATTTGTCAGGTTTTTTTGGTTGATTGTGGGAAGGAGTGGGAAGGTTAAAACCCTGTGAGGGGATTGTGTCGTGTTTAACTCACGACTGACATTTTGACAAAAACAAGTTTTTTAACATAAAGTTATTAACAAAAATCCCCACTGATGGGGTTAACAAATGTAAATTATGAAGGAATTATTAGATGAATTTATATGTACGATAACCAAGGAAAACCGTACTATTACTCTGACATACTGTCATCCCACTTTTCCCCACAGTGGATCTTGTATATTTGAGACACATATAATGAAGGGTGTATCCAAACCAATTGTTCAGAACTTTATTATTATGACGGGATGTGATATGGGGGATGTGATAGAATACATCTATCAGAAGAGAGGATTATCGGAGAAAGATTTCAACGAGGTGAATATGTTAATCAGGGAACATTCAAGAATCAAAGTTGAGCAGGTGGATCAAGATCCTGATCTGTAATGATATGTTTTCTAATGAATGAAGATAGTTTTGACTTGGGGAAGTAGTTGATAATAACACTACAGATAATAATGGGGATGAATATTAACAACAACATTCCAATAAACATAAGTGTGGTAGTCCAAATCATATAATAAAGATACGAATAAATCTTTATCTTTTCAAGTAGTACCATATATTTATTATAAGATGTCTTTGTTCCCCACGTAGGGAATTAATCATTCAGTCGCAGTAGCACGTAAAGCTTGAGAAGATATCCAAACCAAAATAAAAATGTCTTGATCCCCAATTAACGATGGGGAATTTCTTGTGCTTATATTTTTATAAAGCAGGCTGCCTCTGATTAAGCTTCAATGGTTGTTCCCCACAGCCCGACTTAACTGATCCCTCAAGTGTCAATACAAATATACGGATAATAATTGAGATAACCAAAGAACAATATATTTATTTTTATATATTACTTATGAAAATTAATGACAAAATAATAGACAGGATCCTGAAGTTAATGAAGGTAAAGTATCCATCCATTGTTGATATTAGATATAGATACATAAACTTTAGTCACAATAAAGATAAGGGTCTCCATTTCTTTACATTCTATTATGATATAGAAAAGATAGAGGATATGTTCCCCGAAGCAATTGTTAATCTTGAATATCTAAAAAATAATGAAGACGGATCCAACCTACCAATTGAAGCCTTCTATGGTTACTTTAATGTTTGTGATGGGAGACTATATGAGTACGGAACCAACATAGTTAAATTGGCTGAGGCATTAATAAATTCTGTGAAGAGGAGTGATGAACATTACACCATTAGATTTATTAATACTAATTCATATTATAATTAACCCCAATCATTATGTTTACATATGTGAACTGATAGGGGGGAGGTATTATTTATCAACATATGTTAATAACTTATAATCCCCTCCCTCAGATCTTGGCATACCCCCTTATTGGGGATCATACCCCTCCCCCCCTCCGTATGCCCCCCATATATGACATTCTGACAGTCAAAAAGGGGGGACAATCCCTTAAACAAAGTATTCGTAAAAAAAATTCTGGAAAAATTTTTGGGAAAAAATGAAAACTATTTTCCCCATACTAATGGGTGGGTATATTTATCTTATATGAAAAAGATAATAAAACTTACAGAGTCAGATTTAACTCGTATTGTTAGGAGGGTTATTCAGGAAGGTCAATATGATAACTTAATAGATTCATCTCAATTTGAGTATAGTGGTAAAAGTGAATATAAACCATTATATGATTTATTAATTAAAAACAATTTTGAGTATTTGACAAAAAACGATGATATGGATTTATACCTCTTTAAAAAGTCTGATTACCACGTTATGGTTGGGATAAAAGAATCATACGATATAAATAAAATAATTTTACTTATTCATATTATTAGTAAAAGAGGTAGAATTAATTATTTGGAGGAACTTTATGGTAAACCGGGATTAAAGTTATCTGATAATGAGAAAACAAAGATAACCCGTCTTATAAAGGGGGCGATAGAATTTGGTGATTCAAAAAAAATGATTAAGGAGAACCATGGGGATAGATTTTCTACGGTTACACATTACATTGATATGATAGAAGATGTATTGGATAATTATGATTCTATTGATTGTGAAAACATCAATAAGAAATATGAACGTTTCTACTGTGATAATATTAGTGAGTTTTCAAAGGAGAAGATAGAAAAAGTGTTGGAAAAATTTAAAAAAGAAAAAATAGAATTGATGTATAACGAATTTAAGGGTTCAGGTTTATTTGGGGGTTAATCTCCAATAACAATTATTAATACTGACCCACCCTCATCAGTGGGGTTTTTTTATAATATGTAAAGTAAACTCCTTCTAATCTGTAAAACACAACCCCCTCTTTTAATTGACCCCCAAATACTGAAAAAAATTTTCATAAAATTTGGGTATTTATATTATATGAAAATTATTATCACCGAAAATCAATTATATAATTTAATCCCCACTGAAATTAAAAGAAGGACTAATATCGGTGATATGGAGATTATTGATAAACTGATTAAACGACATTATAAAGCTAAAGGTAATTGGTTTCATAGCAATACTTTTGAGGATTATTTTAATACAGTTGTTTTAGGTGTGATTAGCACTTTTATACATGATCATAAAGATCTGGATGTTGATGATGACAATTGGTTTAGAAATAGAAATGAGTTGGTACAAATTTTTCAGGGACTTGTTCCCTATTTAAAAAAGAAATATTATAATGAAATGAAAAAGTATTATAAAACAATGAAATCATAATTTCCATAACATCACCCCCTTCTCTAATTTATCCCCCCTATATCTAAAAAAAATTTCCAGAAAAATTTTTGAGAAATTTGGGTATTTATCTAATATGAATCAAAAAAGATTGAATTCCGTATTAAAGGTTGTCAGATCCAAATTTCCGTTTATCACTGGTTTGGATTTTTATGAGAAAATAGGAACACCAAGATATTTGTTTATTTTTAATTTTGACATAGATATTCTTCATAATATGTTTCCCGATGAAAAACTTGATTATAATTATATTGTAAGTCACGCTAGAGTTCCCAACATTTCCCATATCTTTGATGATTACCTTTCTTTTGGTGATGATCTAAATAGAATAACCAATATGTTAATAACCTCAATTAGTGATAATCAATCATATAGAATCTTATATGAACATTAAATATCCCCATTCTTCAGGAGTGGGGTTTTTTATTTTCTGCCTTTTGGTATATTTTTTTATAACCCGTTCCCGACTTCGTCGGATTTTTTTATTCTATATTTGGATATATTTATTTTTATATGAACGAAAGAGTATTAAATAATTTATTAAGGTTGGTGAAAGCCAAGTATCCTTTTATTATTGATTTGAAATATTATAATATGAATGATTATAAAAAATTTTATGATCAGGTGGTTGACCGACAAGTAGGTATGAATGAAGCGGAACATAACTTTATTTTTGCTTTTGATCTTAAGATGTTACATGATATGTTTCCTGATTATAGAATTGATAAGTATTTTATTAAAGACAATCGTAATATTCTTACTCTCCCCACCCATGCGTTTATTGAATCAGATGAAACGCAAAGTTATGGTAGAGAGGTTGACAATATGATTCAAATTTTAATACAGACCATAATCAAATATGATGAGGATCGTAGAACCATTTATAAGGTAAAGACATAAGATATATGAATGAAAGAATATTAAATAACTTATTGAAGGTGGCAAAGGCCAGATATCCGTTCATTATTGATATAGAATATTATAATATGGAGGATAGTCCATTTTATAGTACATCGGATCATAATTTTGTTTTTGTTGTTGACGTTGATATAATCCATAATATGTTCCCTGATGAAGAGATTGATTATTACTATATTAAACAAGAGATTCGGGTTCCAAACATATCTCATATATTTAGGTATTATGGTACAATGATTGACTATGGTAATGATGTGAATAAAACAATTGATATCTTAATTGGCGTTATTACCAGATATGATGAAACCGCATATAGAATGTATAGACCAATAATTAAAAATTAATATGAACGAAAAATTATTAAAGAACATACTTAGAGTTGTACATTTGAAGTACCCTTTCATTATTGACTTGGAATATAAAAAAGATATCGCAATTGCAAGATGGTCGTATGAAAGAAAACATAATTTTTTCTTTATTATTGATCTTGAACTTCTTCGTGATATGTTTCCCAAATATACAATTGATTTTGATTTTATTAAGCGAGGGATGTTAATGAATCCAATGTTTGTATTTAATGAAGCAGCCGGAGGTAATGACGTATCTGAATATGGGGGAGAGGTAAATAGGATTATTGATGTGCTTGTCCAATCCGTTGTTAAATATGATGAAGAATATGCTGCCGTATATAAGGTTAAGACATTGGATATTCCATTTCTTGATATTTGATATTTATGAAAAATTGAGATATTTATAACTAAATAATTATATTATGAAAAATTTATTAAATAATTTATCCGAAGAGGAAAAAAACTCAATAAGAGAACAACATACCGGGGGTATGAACTTAAATATCAAAAACTTTAAAGGGTTGGTTGAACAATCTTAGGATGATAATTCTCCTTTGGATACACACGGAATATTTGAAGATATTGGGAAGAAATGGATGATGAGGAATTACAGAATTCTTTTGAGCAAATCTGGGTTATAATAAATTTTCGCGAGTAATGAAAGAATTAAATAAACATATATAAAAGAAAATTATGAGTAAAGAAATGAGACAACACATAGACAATTTTAGGAACTTCCTAATAGAAAATTCAAATAAAAAATTGAATACGTCTGATGTTATTTTTAGTGAATCAAAAATATCAACTTTTGAGGGAAAAAACCTTGATGAAATTTTATTTGATATAAATAAATGTAGTGGAGAAGAGGGAATGAAAAAACTTGTAAAGATGCAAAGTAATTGGAGTAATATGAACAAGTCAAATAAAATGAGAGGTAAAGTTCTAAAAGCAATCAAAAATAGGTTGGAGGATATCGGTTTTTAACTAGTTGAATGTCACAAGTATAGATGTAATTAAATGATGAAAGAAAAAACTATTTGAGATCAATAATATCTTTTTGTCAGGATTTATTGGGCAATTCTGAATTTGACGATAATTTGGAGGAATTATTTGGTGGGGAAATTGAGGATTATTATGATAATGCAGATTGTAGTGAATACGAAGAAGAATATTTAAATTGATAATTATTAAAAATTGAGATATTTATAACTAAATAATTATAATTATGAAAAATTTATTAAATAATTTATCCGAAGAGGAAAAAAACTCAATAAGAGAACAACATACCGGGGGTATGAACTTGGATATCAAAAACTTTAAAGGGTTGGTTGAGAATAAACTTGGTAATGTTAACCCACTGGTTGAACAATATGAGGATGATAATTCTCCTTTGGATACACACGGAATATTTGATGATATTGAATATGATTTAATGGGAATGTCTGATGATGAAAGAAAAAACTATTTGAGATCAATAATATCTTTTTGTCAGGATTTATTGGGCAATTCTGAATTTGACGATAATGACGGTGATGATTGGGAGCCAACTATTGGGGATCTTTGGGGGTCATTGAAATAAAATGAAAAAAATATCATTATTATGAAAAAAATAGTAAAACTTACCGAAAGAGATCTTACAAGAATTGTAAGACGTGTGATTAATGAGGGTTTATATGGTAAATCCAATATTATTATTGAACAATCAACCAATAGTGGTAATGAATTGGAAAAAATATTAATTTCTAAATTTGTGGATGAAAATCAACCAAGAATAGGTGTGGAATATAAGGATCCATCAATTAGAGATGATTTTTTTAATGAATATAGTAGTGAATATCAATCTTGGTTAGCAAAAAATGGATTTAAAATGTCCGATATCAACTTAGAAAGTGGTGTGGATCAGAGTAGACTAAGTCAAATTTCCAACCTAATTAAACAAAAAGGTTGGGATAGAGCGGTTGCGGCAAAGAAGTTAGATATGTCAAAACAACAAGATAAAATAAATACCACCAACGATAGAACATACGATTATAAATTATCTAACGGAAAATATTATTATAGTCTAAAGGGTCAAAATAAATGGGTTGAAGCAAAAGGAAAAGGTCTGGAACACATTAAAACTAAAATAAAATTTTAAACCCATAACCCCATCTTTTACAGGTGGGGTTTTTTTATTTTACAAAGTATTTATCTAATATGAAAATTACCATAACCGAAGCTCAATTGGGTTTGATTAGAAGAACCTATGAATTGGAAGAAATTGTTCTAAGGGTTATTAATGATATAAGAGAATTTATCAAGGCGGATATATCGTATATTAGACCTGATAACTTTGGGGTATATGAGTCGTGGGTTGTTAATAGAGTATCGGAAATATTTAAAGAAAGATACCCAAATATTGACTATAATAGGATTGATTTTTTGATCTTTGTTTCAGGACAATTTAATAAGGAGATTAGAAAAGGGTACAATAAAGTAAAAAAGAAAAAATGAAAATAATTATAACGGAAAATCAAACCAAGTTCATTAGGAGATACCGAGAAATAGAAGAAAAAATTTATAGATATTTGTTAGGTCATACTATTTATCGTATTGATAGTGTTGATAACTTTTTAACTGAATTGGCTTGGGATGTTTCAAGTGATATCGTTAGAAAAATGAATATACCTGAAGAAGAATATGTTATGGTTAGAAATCAATTTATACAATTCATAAAAACCAATTTCTATCAGGAGTTAAAAGAATACTGGGAAAGAAACAGGTAATATTTATTATATATGAAAATCATTTTAAATGAGAACCAAAAAAAAGGAATTGTTGATCGTATTAAAAATATGATTGATGATTTGGGTTTGATACAATCAATAAAGTCGTTGGGTGGATTTAAGGTTTTTGATAAACTTATGCCTGATTATTTTGGATCAAACAGAAATAAGATCCAATTTATTGAGGATGCCGTTAGAAAAGAAGAAGCGTATGGTAGTAGGTTATTACATCTACATGAATTCGGATTAGATATATTATATGGTGAAGAAGAACAGAATGGTATAACTTATAAATCATATATTGAACAAATTGGTTTATCCAATTCTGGTATATCTAATGATGAAGGTTATGCTGTGATTGTTATTTACGAATATGATGAAGATGGAAATGCCTATGATGAATACACCGACTTATATGATGTGTGGTTGGATAGAATGTCCCCAATGTATATTAAAAAAATATTTAATACGATCTTTAATTATTATATTGAAACTGGTGAATTATAATATTTTATGAAAAAGTGTATTATATTACACTTTTTAATTCATTTTAAAAGAATTTTATCAATTTAAGATCTAATAGTGTATTATATTACACTTTTAAACGTAATCCCCACCTCATCAGTGGGGTTTTTTATTTTTAACCATATTTATTAATATGAGTGGTAATGAGATTCCAATATTTTTTAAACGCAGATTTCATAAAGGAGTGTTTGAAAATTATCTTGTTAAGATGTTGGAGGAATGGACATATAACTATAGATCAAAAAACTTTAGAGAATTTGAGGTTAATGTTATAACCGATTCAATACATAGTTATTTTAAAAATCTCTATGATATTAGTGTTTATAGTGAATTAGATTTAATTGATACATATAAATTCCAAAAATTTATTGATAAAAAATATGAAAAGGTTATAAGGGAGTATTGGGATGAACACCATTAAAAAATATTTGTAAATGAAATACATAATAACTGAAACACAATTTAAATTAAAAATTTATGATAAGTTTCTTGATATGCTTATAAATGAAACCAAAATATTTGGGGGTAAAAAATATAAGTATATGAAATATAATTATGTTGCCTTTATAAAATACCCTTTTTCTAAAGATGGGACATTTTACGACTTAGCCTTTAACAGCTCTGATGAATTTACGTTTACTACACCTGGTGGTTTTAGGATGGGTGAATGGGTTAAAATGATTGGTATTGATTATAGTAAATCTATGGAATTGTCATATTCCCTTTGGGAGGAGTATACGGATAGATTGGAAGAAAAGATAAAAAATTATATTGACGATTATATTAATCAAACAAAAAATACGATTACAGAATCAAGAGTTAATGAGGTTATTATAAACTATTTTAACCAAAGACTACATCCCGATTATGATGTTGGGTTTGAGCTTTATGATTTCTATCAGGATGAGATTAAA
>Ga0315901_10008457_pt1 | contig 11959 bp, 13 predicted proteins | sample LakEriMetagenome_10_FD_203761 | JGI IMG/M metagenome (GOLD analysis project Ga0315901, IMG submission 203761) | Freshwater fungal communities from buoy surface, Lake Erie, Ohio, United States - Buoy 2 MA116 | ecosystem: Environmental > Aquatic > Freshwater > Lake | place: USA: Lake Erie, Ohio...
GCCGACAACAAGATTGAGGCAGCGAAGGGCTTCGGTGCAACGCACGGAATCAACTCCAAAACGGAAAACGTGGCCGAGCGTGTGCTTGAGATCACTGATGGTCGCGGCGCAGACTATGTATTCGTCACAGTTGGTGTGAAATCGGCATTCGACTCTTCGTACGGCATGCTCGGCAAGGGTGGTTCGGTTGTCTTGGTTGGCATGCCAGCAAGCGGAGTGATGTCTGAGATCGACCCAGGCACAATGGCGGCTTACAGCCAAAACATTCTTGGATCCAAGATGGGTTCAGCCCGTATTCAAGTTGATATTCCAAATCTTGTAGATCTGTACGGCCAAGGCCGTGTCAAATTGGATGAGTTGGTCACCAAGACATATCCAATCGAGGCAATCAACGAAGCAATCGACGCAGTTAAGCGCGGCGAAGCTCTTCGAAACGTGATCGTTTTCTAACATGTTGGTCACCGACGTCAAAACATTTGTGGTGGGCAACCCACCTCCGCGATTTGGCGGTCGGTACTTCATTTTTGTCAAACTGACCACCGACTCGGGCGTCACTGGTATCGGTGAGGTGTATACCGCAACGTATTCACCGCATCTCGTCGCCAAAATGATCGAAGAAGTGGCGCAGCGTCACGTCATTGGTCACGACCCTTTCCACATCGAAATGATGTGGAGAAACGTCTACGGCAGGGGATATTCACTTCGGCCCGACCTCACCACGGGTGGCATCGTCAGCGGTTTAGAAATGGCCATGTGGGACATCTGCGGCAAAGAAACCGGTAAGCCCGTCTATGAATTACTCGGTGGGCGAGTGCACGAAAAGTTGCGCGCTTATACCTACTTGTATCCACCGGTAGGCGTCGACGTGTATGCGGACGATCCTGTTTACAGCGACCCAGCCGCAGCGGCAGAAGCCGCAGTGCGTGAAGTGGAGCGGGGCTTCACTGGTGTGAAGTTTGATCCGGCTGGTCGTTACTCGGTGTTCGATGGTCGCCAACCTGCGCTTCATGCAATCGATCTGTCGGTGAAAATGGTGCGCGCGGTACGCGAAGCGATTGGCACACGTGCAGACATTTTGTTTGGAACGCATGGTCAGTTCAGTGCGTCGGGTGCAATCCGTCTTGCAAAGCAATTAGAGAAATACGACCCGCTGTGGTTTGAAGAGCCAGTACCGCCAGATTCTCCGGAAGAGATCGCCAAAGTTGCTCGGGCAACCAGCATTCCCATTTCGGCAGGTGAGCGACTGACAACAAAGTACGAGTTTCATCAACTACTCAAGCACGGTGCTGCTTCAATTTTGCAACCCAATCTCGGTCGTTGTGGAGGGTTGCTCGAGGGCAAGAAAATTGCTTCAATGGCCGAGGTGTACCACGCTCAAATCGCGCCGCATCTGTATTGTGGCCCAGTTGTTGCTGCGGCAAACATTCAGTTGGCGACGTGCTCACCAAACTTCTTGATACTTGAGACGATTCAGGGATGGCAAGGCTTTCATGCTCAAGTCGTCAAGACGTCGATCAAGTTCGAAAATGGTTTCATTATCCCGTCAACCGAGCCCGGTCTTGGTATCGAACTCAATGAAGAAGTAGCACTTGCGCACCCCTATACGGGCTCCGAATTGCACCTCGAGATGAGTTCTACTCCCGCCACGTTGCTCTAGTAATCACACGTTGGCGCGGGTTGTGTTGGGCCCGCAGTGCCATTAGGGTGCGTCTTCAGATGTTGATTACACATGTCGCCCACCATCACGTGCATCACGTGACACGACGGGCTCATCTGTAACGCACCCAGTTTCTCCAAACTGCTCAGAGCCCGTCGGTTTCACCGGCGGGTTTTTTTATGTCCAAATTCACCTAAAACAAAGGCCAAAATGATGAATGTAAACACCGATAGCGAACTGGATTTCAGCAAACTCGAAGGTCTCGTTGCTGCAGTTATTCAAGATTCCGTGTCCAAGGAAGTACTGATGGTCGGTTTCATGAATGAGCAGGCGTACGCGCAAACAATATCAACAGGCTTCGTGGTTTTTTACAGCCGTTCACGCGACAAGTTGTGGCTGAAGGGCGAATCGTCGGGACACACGCTGCAGGTGGTCAACCTGCGTACGGATTGCGACAGAGACGCCCTGGTTATTGAAGTGATTGCAAATGGCCCAGGGGTTTGTCACGAAGGATATGCCAGCTGTTTTTTTAGAACACGACAGGGCAATGAATGGTCAACAACGGCCGAAAAAACATTTTCACCAAACGACGTATACGGAGGAGCACAATGACACTCAAGCTTGGTATTCCAAAGGGAAGCCTGGAAAACGCGACGATAGATCTCTTTCGTCGGGCGGGTTTCCAGATCACAGTCAACAGCAGGTCGTATTTCCCTGCAATTGATGATCCAAATATCGAGTGCATGCTTATTCGTGCACAGGAAATGGCTCGCTACGTCGAAGACGGAGTCCTTGATGCAGGGCTAACCGGCCTCGATTGGATAGCAGAGACTGGTGCAACGGTAGAACCCATTGCCGACCTGATCTATGCGAAGCAAAGTTTTGGACGGGTCCGCTGGGTGCTGGCGGTTCCAGAGAATTCCCCGGTTGTCTCAGTGAAGGATTTGGAAGGAAAGATCATTGCTACCGAGTTAGTCGAGACAACAAAGCGTTATCTTGCAAGCAATGGCGTAACGGCCAAGGTCGAGTTCAGTTGGGGCGCCACAGAAGTGAAGCCACCTGTGCTTGCAGACGCAATCGTCGAGGTAACTGAAACCGGATCATCGTTGCGGGCTAATAACTTGCGAATTGTTGAAACGGTTCTCGAATCCAACACCCAACTGATTGCTAACAAGACTTCGTGGGAAGATGCCGAGAAGCGTCAACAATTGCTTGACATCAAAATGTTGCTCGATGGCGCAATTGCGGCAATGGGCAAGGTGGGGCTGATGATGAATACTCCGAAGGCCTGCCTGCAGGACGTGCTTCGTGTGCTTCCTGCGCTGAAGACGCCGACCATCTCCAATCTTGCAGATGACAATTGGCTGGCGTTGAACACCATCCTTGACGAATCAACCGTCCGAACGATCATTCCCCGGCTGAAAGCTGCAGGAGCAACCGGAATCGTTGAATACCCGCTAAACAAAATTGTCAACTGATGATTCGCCTGCTTGATCTCGACGAAGCATCGACTGTGTTGTTGAGGCAGGATGATCGGCTGCGAGAGGCGTTGGAAGTTGTTGCTCCCATCGTTTCCGACGTTCGCTTCGGGGGCGATCGCTCGGTGCGAAAATATGCTCAGCAGTTTGATGGTTTCACATCGGATTCCTTTGCTGTGCCGACAGGTGGAAAAATATCGAATGAACTAGAGAAAGCAATAGACCGTGCTTCTATAAACATTCGAGATTTTGCGCAGGAGCAACTCGTTAAATCATGGTCGATGTCGGTCGGCGAACGGGTGCTCGGACAAATCGTCAAGCCGCTCAATGCTGTTGGCGTTTACGTTCCAGCTGGCCGGTATCCACTGCTGAGCACCATGTTGATGGCGGTCATTCCCGCACAAGTTGCAGGCGTGCGCGAGATCACCATTGCCTGCCCGCAACCGACAAGTGAAATGTTGGGCTTGGCGGCGCGTCTTGGAATTACGCACATTCTCCAAGTCGGAGGGGCGCAGGCGATTGCGGCAATGGCCTACGGCACTGAATCGATTGCGCGAGTCGAGCGGATAGTCGGCCCGGGAAACGCATACGTTGCTGCGGCAAAAAAGTTGGTTTCGTCCGATGTGGCAATTGATTTTGTTGCAGGGCCAAGTGAAATCGTCATCATTGCATCTGATGGCAATCCGGTATGGATCGCGGCCGACATGCTGGCGCAGGCCGAGCACGATGTAGATGCGCGAGCGATTTTGATTACCACGTCAATCAATCTTGCTCGTGACGTGCAAAAGGCATTGGAAAAACAGATGGACAGCCTTCCAACGGCCAGTGTCGCCCGGGTAGCAATTGAAAGGAATAGCGCAATCGTGTTATGCGATTCTGATGACGATGCCGTTGCACTTTCCAACAGCATTGCTCCAGAGCACCTTTCGCTTTACGACGAAACTCTTGTTGTTGGCGTAACTAACGCAGGATCAATCTTCCTCGGGCCTTTCAGCCCTGAAGCTGCTGGCGATTATGCAAGCGGGCCAAATCACATACTGCCCACGTCGGGGGTTGCCGCTATTCGTGGCGGGCTATCTGTCAACGATTTTGTCAAAGTAATTACCACTCAACGATTGACGCGTGACGCGCTGCAGGAACTCGGTTCAACCGTAAGCACCATGGCGCGTGCTGAGGGGCTCGAGGCGCACGCCAGAAGTGTGGAGGTGCGTCTCAATGGTTAACAACAATGAGTTTCTTCAGCCACGTGAGGCAGTGAGGGCAATGCGGCCTTACACGCCGCCAACCCAGGGTCGCGAACATGCAATGCGTCTTGACTTCAACGAAAACACCATTGGCTGCTCTCCGGCGGTGCTGGCGGCAATTACTAGTGCGCTTACAGGTGACCGCCTGGCGATGTATCCCGAATACAACACAGCACTCAGCCATGTCGCTGCATTTCTGGATGTACCGCAAGACAACATCATGTTGACGAACGGAACCGATGAAGCAATTCAGGTGTTGGTGAATACCTTTATCGAACCAGGTAGCGAACTAGTGATCCTGCACCCTTCGTACGCCATGTATCGCTTCTACGCAGAAGTCGCAGGCGTCAAGGTGCACGAGGTGGGCTACAACGTGGAAGATGATCTGCGGTTCCCACTCCAGGCTTTACTCGGTGCAATCAACCCAAATACACGAGCCATCTTTGTTGCCAACCCCAACAATCCCACCGGTGGCGCAGTGTCGTTGGACGAAATTCGCCAACTGTTGAACACTGCTCCGAATGCCTTGGTTCTGGTCGATGAGGCCTATGTCGAGTTTTCCGGTATTTCAGCACTGAGTCTCATCTCTCAATTTCCTCAATTAGTCGTTAGTCGAACCTTTTCAAAGGCGTTCGGTCTGGCTGGCTTGCGTTGTGGATGTTTGATTTCCAATTCCGAAAACATTGCGTGGGCAAAAAAGGCTCAGTCGCCATACAGCGTGAACGTGTTGGCGGCAGTGGCAGCAAGTGCTGCGGTGCAAGATACCTCGTTTGTTGATGCGTATGTCCGGGAAGTTATTTCCGCCCGAACATTTGTTGTATCCGAGTTAAATCGACTGGGTATTCGTCAGTTTCCAACGGATGCAAACTTTGTACTTATCGATGTTGGCGGCAGGGCACAAGAAATAGTTGACCGGTTACGAGAAGCAGAAATATTGATTCGCAACCGCAGTCACGAATTGCCGGGTTGCGTTCGCGTAACGATCGGAACCATCGAACAAATGCAACAATTCATCTCAGAACTGGAGAAAGCGATATGAGAAAATCAACGGTAAAAAGAGTGACGAAGGAAACCAGCATCACCGCCACGCTGGTGATCGAGGGCAAGGGCCGCTACGACATCAATACGGGGATCAGATTCCTCGACCACATGTTGGAGTTAGTTGCTAAACATGGCGGCTTTGATTTGTCCATCACTGCCAAAGGCGATCTAGATATCGACCAGCACCACACGGTGGAAGACGTCGGCATTGTTCTTGGAGAACTATTTAAGAAGGCACTGGGCAAGAAAATAGGAATTAATCGTGCAGGCTATTTCGTGTTGCCGATGGACGAGACGCTGGCGGTTGTTGCGGTTGACTTGGGTGGCAGACCTGCCCTTGTGTATTCCGATCTCATTCGAGCTCGTATGGTTGGCGATTTGCAGGTGGAGTTGGTGCACGACTTCTTTGGTGGATTCGCTAATAGTGCGGGGGCAAATCTTCATGCCAAAGTGCTTTATGGCAGATCCAGCCACCACAAAATTGAAGCAATCTTTAAATGTTTTGCGAGGGCGATGAGGTATGCCTGTTCCACCGACTCTCGTTTGAAGGATCAGCTTCCAAGCACGAAGGGTTTGTTGTGATTGCGGTTGTTGATTACGGTGCTGGCAACCTGCGATCAGTTACCAACTTGCTGGATTCGATCGACGCCAACTATCGCGTGATTGAATCGGCTGATGGCCTACTTGGCGCGTCGCACATCATCCTTCCTGGGGTTGGGAATTTTGCACAAATCTGTTCGGCGTTCGACCGGCTCCAGATCCGCGAGAGCATCGTCGAAGCAATACGCAGCGGCACGCCATATCTCGGTATCTGTTTGGGGATGCAAGTGTTATTTGAGAAGAGCGATGAGGCACCAGGACAGAAGGGGCTTGGCGTCTTGGCTGGCTCGGTGAATAAGTTGGATACCACGGCGCGAATTCCGCACATGGGTTGGAACACGTTGGATGGCGATTCGGCATCGGCGCTTTGTGACGTTGGCTCGGATCAGTACGCGTATTTTGCGCATAGCTATTTTTGCCCAATCAACGAGTTCACTGTTCGATCAACAACGCAGGGGAGCACATTTTCTTCTGTTATCGAACATGGCAATGTTTTTGGGGTGCAATTCCACCCCGAGAAATCTGGCGCACTTGGTGCGTCGCTAGTGCAACGGTTTGTGAACCTATAGATGTTGGCGAAAAGAATTATTCCCTGCCTCGACGTAAACAATGGCCGCGTGGTCAAAGGCGTCAACTTCGTTGGCCTTCGCGACGCTGGAGACCCAGTCGAATTAGCAGCGCGCTATAACGCCGAAGGCGCAGACGAACTGGTTTTCCTTGACATTGGCGCAACGATTGAAGGAAGACAAACCTTGATCAATGTGGTGGAGCAAACGGCTCGCGAAGTTTTTATTCCACTGACCGTTGGTGGCGGCGTGCGCAGCGTGGACGACGCGCGTGCCATCATTCGTGCTGGTGCAGACAAGATCAGCGTGAATAGCGCCGCAGTAAATAGGCCGGAACTGTTGCGTGAATTGAGCGATGAGTTTGGTTCGCAAGCAGTAGTGCTGGCCATAGACGCGCGAAGTAAGGGCAATAGTTGGCAGGTCTATACGCGAGGAGGTAGGCATGCCGAGCAACTTGACGCGCTCGAGTGGGCGCAACGCGGGGAGCAACTTGGCGCTGGAGAAATATTGCTCACCAGCATGGACGCCGATGGCGTAAAGACTGGGTTTGATCTTCCACTTACTACGGCGATACACAAGTGCGTTCAACTTCCCGTTATTGCCTCAGGCGGCGCAGGCACGCTTCAGCACTTTGTTGATGTCCTGCAGCACTCCGATGCGGCGCTTGCAGCCTCTGTTTTCCACTTCGGCACATTACGTATAGAAGACGTTAAAGCGTGTTTGCGAAGCGCGGGAATGGTGGTCCGATCATGAGCAACCCGAACAAGTCGATTGTCGTTCCATGCATCGACATTCAAGGTGGCGAAGTAGTGCAATTAGTGCAAGGGCGCAAGCGTGCACTCGTCGGGCCAGAGCCATTAGAGATGATTCGACGATTTGAAGGCTTTCCTGAAATTCAGGTCATCGACCTCGACGCAGCAATGGGAAAAGGCGATAACGCAGAAATAATCGAATTGCTTGCGTCCCGCGCGGTGTGTCGCGTTGGTGGGGGCGTGCGCACCCCAGAGCGCGCCAAGCAGTTAGTAGAGATGGGTGCGCATCGCGTGATTGTTGGCACTGCGGCTTTTCAGCCGAACTTTTCGAATATCGTTGACACAGTAGGTAAAGACCGTGTGATCGTCGCGCTCGACTCGAAGGCCGGAAGTGTTGTTGTCGACGGATGGCATACCAGTCTTGATGCGTCAGCCGAAGATGTTCTTCCTTCATTTATCGACCGCTGCAATGGTTTTCTCTGCACGTATGTTGACAAAGAGGGCATGATGCAGGGCACCGATTTGGACTGGTTCGCACGTTTGCGCAGCCTTACCTCGTTGCCCTTTACTGCGGCCGGGGGTATCACTACATTGCAAGATGTTGCTGCACTGTTAGCACTGAACATCGACGTCGCTGTAGGCATGGCGGTGTACACAGGTGCGCTTCCGCTCAGTCGATTGCGTGAACTGTCGGTGTAATGTCGTTGGTATGGAACGACACGAAGAAGGACATTTAAGTCACCGAATTGGTTTGCTGCGAGCGATGGTGCTTGGAGCAAATGACGGCATCATTTCTACGGCGTGTCTCATCTTGGGAGTTGCAGCAGCCGACGCAGAGCGCGGAACGATTATCACGGCAGGCGTTGCAGCACTAGTTGCCGGCGCGGCTTCAATGGCCATTGGCGAATACGTGTCTGTCAGTTCGCAGCGCGACTCGGAGCAGGCCGACATTGCCAAAGAAACATGGGAGCTAGAGCACACTCCCGAGCACGAACTTGATGAGTTGACCGCCATCTATAAAGGCAAAGGGCTCACTCAGGACTTGGCGCGCTCAGTGGCAATTCAGTTGACAGCGAAGGACGCTCTCAAGGTGCACATGGCCGAAGAGCTGGGCATTACCCATCTCACACTTGCCCGCCCTGTGCAGGCAAGCGTCAGTTCAGCGCTTTCGTTTTCGGTTGGCGCGGCCATTCCGCTCGCCGCCGTATCACTCGCTTCCACTTCTCAACGAATTTCACTCACGGTCATTGTCGCGCTGCTCTCGCTGATTGCTCTCGGTCTTGGCAGTTCGAAGGCTGGAGGCGCGCATCCCCTTCGGCCAACACTTCGTGTGCTCATTGGCGGTTCGATAGCCATGGCGTTCACGATGGCGATAGGAAGCTTGGTTGGCGGAGTCGTACTGTAACTCCAATGCTTCCATCGTCTTACATAACTGTAAGCATGGTCAATAGTGGCAAATGAATTAGAAGCTCAAGGAATTAGCCCCGCCGAACTATTTGCGATTCGCCCGTTTCGTCTGTTGTGGACAAATAGTTTTCTGTTCATTCTTGTACAGAGCACCCAACGTTTTGCGTTTGTGTGGCTGGCACTCGAACTCGGTGCGAAATCAGACATCAGCGGACTCATTTTGTTCGTGATGGGAATTCCAGTAATTCTTATTTCCCTGATTGTTGGGGTGATGAGTGATCACGCAGATCGAAGAATGCTGTTGATTGTCAGCCAGACAGGCGCGCTGTTGATCACTGTCGCTGTTGCGGCGATGGTTTCATCTGGTCACATCACTATTCGATACGCCGTTATTGGTTCATTTATCTCGGGAATATTTATTGCCATTGGAGCACCCGTTCGAAGTGCGATCATCCCATCGATTGTTCCGAGCGACAAGTTGGTTGGCGCTATTGCGGTGAACACGATCGGCAGTAATTTGGGCCTCATCATTGGTCCCGTTGCCGCGGGCCCAGCTATCGCGGTGTGGGGGATAGAGGGCGCCTTTTGGTTGCAAGCAGCAATGCACCTGATTGGTTTCTATGCGCTGATCCCGCTGAAACTGCCCGCGAGTGTTAACACTCAGCGCAAAAAAATGCGCGAAGAGATTTTTGGTGGGGTCAGTTTCATCCGTGGTCATGCAGAGGTTCGATCGTTCTACGTGTTGCTGTCGGCGTCGATCTTGTGCATGATGGCGCCGTGGATCGTGATTGGTCCGCAGATTGCTAAAGAGCAAGTCGGTGCTTCTGGTAGCCAGACAACACTCCTGTTTGGTTTGCTCGGCATTGGGCAATTTGTCTCGTCGATTGGCATTCTGCGCTACAACCACAAAATTCGTCAAAAGGGTCTGTGGTTTATTGGCGGTCTTTGCTGGGGTGGCTTCGTGCAAATGATTTTGGGACAGTCCAATTCGATTGCAATGATGGCGGTGCTGTTGTTCGCGTGGGGAATTGGTGGTGGTTTCTATATGAATCTCAGTCAAACACTGATTCAAAACAACACGCCGGCTGCAGTGATGGGCCGTGTCATGGCTGTTCACTCGCTACTGATGTCAGGTTTGGCGCCGCTCGGCGCACTGTTCGTTGGTTTAATCGCCCGCAGAATTGATTCGGCACCAATAACGTTTTCTGTAGCAGGAGCATTGATGCTGCTCACCGCAATGTATTTTTTGGCAGCAAAGAAGAATCTTCGCGCGATGGCCTAGTATTTCGGCCATGACTATTTCATTTCGCGCACTCGACATCCCCGCATCCCAATTGGCCGAAAAACCTCTTGGTCAACCTTCGGCAGAGCCGCTCAGTGGCGAGATTCTTACCCGTGCGCAAGTTTTCCTCGACAACGAAACCGTTACTGCAGGAACATGGGAGTGCGAACTGGGTACATCACGTTGGGAGTTCACCACCCGTGGCGAAGTGATTTACGTTCTGAAAGGCCGGATGACCGTGCATGAAGATGGTGGCGAAGCAGTTGAACTGACCGCAGGATCAAGCTGCATTTTCCCAATTGGCTGGAAGGGCGTTTGGACTGTGCACGAGACGTTGCGCAAAGTGTTCGTCGTCTACCGCACTGCCTAAACATGATTGAAGTGGTTGGCGTGTATAACGCTGACTCCACATTTGTGGGCGAAGTTTCCTATTGGGTGGGTGCTCGATTCGGTGTCGCGCACTGTTCACTTTGCGATGTGACTCATGGTCTTTTTACCGAACGAGCAGACTGGAAATCTTGTCGCGACCAGGCGCCATTTTCGATTTCAATGTTTCACCGCAATGATCAGCCTGATGCAGTGAGGGCTGCCGCAAACGACGTGACTCCCGTTGTCGTTGCGTTCGTCAACGACAAGTATCAAGTGCTGCTAGGTCCGCAACAAATCGACGCTTGTGAAGGTTCACCTGAACGACTTGTCGACGCAATTGCCAAAGCGTTGGGGCTATAACCGAACCCGAATAAAGCGCGGGGCGTTGCTTGCGAATGCGGAGCCCAGCGCTTCTTTGAGTTGTGGCGGTGTCGTCACTTCAATTGCTTCCCACCCGAAGCCGCGCGCGATTGTGGTTGGGTCGTGTGAGGATATATCGACGCCCATTCGTGTGGCATCGACATCATCAAACGACTCACGAATTTGTGCATAACCAGTGTTATCCCACAGCAAGAGGGTGATGCGCTGCTGCAAGTCGTTCGCTACTGCCATTTCGGAAAGCGTGAACAACCAACCACCATCGCCAACAATTGCCAAGATCGGGCGAGTGGGCGCTGCAACCGCAGCACCAATGGCCATGGGTAGGGCACAACCGAGTGTGCCAAGCCCGTACGGGGCCAGCCAAGACCGGGGTTGTGTTGCGGGTAGCCACCAATGTGCGCTGTATGCCAACTGTGTGGAGTCGAGTGCAACAATCACATCGCTCGGCAATGACTGTTCAATTGCTTCCAGCCAGGGAACAAATTGCGCACCGGTTTTGGCACGGGCATGTTCGCGCCATGCTTTGGCTTGATCCTGGCCGGCTGTTGATGTTTTCGTGTGTATTGCAGCTGTAAGCGCAGACAGCGTTTCGCCTGCATCTCCAACTAGCCCAACCGTTGGTGTCGTACGGCGCGTTAGCTGTTCTTTATCAATATCGATTCGGATTACGTTTCCACCAAACTGCAGCGCTTGGCCGCCGTTGTATAAGTCGGCGTCTGAAAGCTCTGTGCCAACGACGATCACCAGTTCGGCTGCCTCGATATCTCGCTGAACACGGCCAAAGACCAAGCAGTTGCCCGCGCAGAGTGGGTGACTTGAAGACAAGACACCCTTGGCATTACCTGTGAGTACAACAGGTGCATCAATGGCTTCGGCGAACTTCGCTAGTTGAGCGCCGGCATCCACACAGCCGCCGCCTGCAACCACAATCGGGTTGGTTGCGGCATTAATCAACTCTACAGCTCGTTTGATTTCGCTTGCTGCAGATACTGGACGACCAGCTGCAGTACTAACCTTTTCGAAGCGATCACACAGTTGTTCGAGCACGTCCATGGGAATCGCCAGATGCACCGGGCGCGGTCGTTGCGAAGTGAATACGTTCCACGCACGCTCGATTAGATGCGGTAGCTCTTGTGCATCTGTCACTGTTTCGCTAAATGCACAGATGCTTCGTACGAGGGC
>Ga0315901_10008470_pt1 | contig 11948 bp, 15 predicted proteins | sample LakEriMetagenome_10_FD_203761 | JGI IMG/M metagenome (GOLD analysis project Ga0315901, IMG submission 203761) | Freshwater fungal communities from buoy surface, Lake Erie, Ohio, United States - Buoy 2 MA116 | ecosystem: Environmental > Aquatic > Freshwater > Lake | place: USA: Lake Erie, Ohio...
GCCTTCTGGAGTGATGTCCATAATCATTCCAGCTTTACGCAATCCCATTTCAATTACATCTGCAGTTGCTGGTGCCAATGCTGTACCTACTGCTTTTGCGCCTTTAACTCCAATTTTGATTGCTTCTGGTGCTCCAACCACTGGATTAAATTCACCCAGCTTGCCAGCAACCTCTGCGGTTTGTTGGCGTGTTGCAGCGTTTAACGCACCAGGCGGCACTACTGGTGGCAGCTTCTTGTTCATATCTTCGGTGGTCGGCAACACGGTCTTACTTTCATCACCACCGGACAACAAGCGCACCAAGCTCTCAACATCACCAGGCAACCCAAGCGATTGGGCAACCGTTCCACGCAGCGCACCAGCCAGTGTATCTGCCAACCCCATTGCAGGAACTTCAAAGCCGCCGGCAGCCGCAGATTGTGCTTTAGTCACACCACCTCTGCCAAGGCGAACGCCGGCATCAGTGCGCGTATCACTTGGGCCTGCTGCAAGTTGCACGCCTTCTAGGCTTGGTTCTTCTTCGACCATAGGTTCAGGCTGCGCGGTAGGGAAATAACTCTCTACCATCATGTCAATATAACGCTGTTCAATCGGGCTGTATGCCATGTTACTTTCCCTCTGATATTTTTATCAGACGCTCAATTTCAGTAATTTGTTTTAATGCTTTATCTTTTTTGCTTGGATCTTTAATTTTTTTTGCTGCTTCTATTAGTACCGGTAACGTCTGTTTATTTACCGGCCCAGTAATCCAATCACGATCTTTCTTTGGTTTGCCATCTCTATCAATCGCAAACTTATCCAATGATTCTTTTGCTTGTTTTGCTTCTACTGAATTTGTCTTTTCGAGAATTTCTTTTTCCATCTTGTCGATTATCTGTGCCTCAGTCAACACCTTACCTTCGTTATTGGCGTCTCTTTCAATTTCAGCCGCCCTAACTTTTAATTCTTGTTTACGTTTAAACTCTTCGCTTTTCTTGTCAATAACAAACAATCCTCCAGGCTCCGTTGGGAAACCTGCTAATTTATTTAAACCAGTATCAAGTGTGCGCAAACCTTCTTTATTTTCTGTGCGTAGTGCCTTTAATAACGATAAGCGCTGTCTTGCATTTAAACCTGGTATTTTATCTAGCTGTTCTGTGGTTGTGATCTTATTATCAAATATCATTTTTAATGCATTGTATTCAGCAAACGGATTTCCTTCGCCTTCTTTCTCTGGCTCAAGAAGATCCTTTATTGTGCCAATCGGTAGTGAACCAGGTGGCAGCGCCATTAGTTTTTTTACTAATGCCATGCGCGTTGGATTTTTTGGATCTTTAATTGGATATATTTGCTCTAGCAAATCAATTGCAGCTGCTTCGCCATTGCGCTTTTCTTCATCGCGTTTGTTTCTTTTTAATTCCTCTCTAGTATTAGATGCAATCATAAAATCAGCAGTGATTTTTTTAATAGAGTCAGAATCAAGAGTTTTTAACAAATCACCATACTTATCAATAGTCCTATCACGAATATCTGTTAAAGTTTTTGATGGATCATTCAAAAACTTATCACCCAATAAATGTTCACTAATTACATTTATTTTTGCATTAAGTATAAAACCATCAATTTTTCCAAGATGTTCTTTGTATATGTTTGCGTCGCCAAGAGTAATCGCCGCGCTAAGAGTTTCTTCGCGTATTTGATTTAGACGATCATCAACTGTTATTGGCAAATTAGTTTGCGGGTCAACAGTGGCTCCATTTTTAATTACATCTTTAAGTCTTTTTTTGTCATCTTCAATACTTCCATAAAATTTTATTTCATTTAACTCTTTATTTTTTTTAAGTTGGAATTCATACGCCGCACTTAAAACTGTATTGCCATGTGCAGCCATAGATGCTTGGAGCTTTATTGCAGCCGTTGGGTCTACAGCTGACAATGCTTTTGAAAGACCTTTAGTTACAGAAGTAATTTCTGTTTTAATTGATTCCGGTGTTACACCAGGACGATTGTTTTCAAGATTGTTTAACAATCTAGAAAGAACTGTTTTTCCTTCAATTAAAAAATGATTAGTAAGTTCTGCGCTTCTTGCTTCTTGAACAGCTTGATTAAAAAAGCTAGGCAAGTCTCCTGATTCTTTACCAATACCACCGCCAAGCGTAGGACTAATAATTCCACCAGCTGCTAAATCTATTTGCTCTCTTGTTACTGGATTTTCTGCTACATATTGCAAACCCTCTTTCATACGTTTTTTACCGCTAAACTCTAAAACAGTAGACCTCATGTCATTTAAAATTTGCGCAAGCGTGTCAGACTCTCGTGACTGAACATTAGCCGCAACCATGTAATTGGTTTGCTGTTGGCTAATCTGCTGCATCGGCACATTACCGACTTGCCTAGCCTGCACCTGACCTGACATCAATCTAGTAGCCATATTTAACCTAAAGTAGAAGGAGCTTTTGCGGTTTTAGGAGCGTCACCGCTGCCTACTTTGTAAGCATCAATGCCGCCCCTAATAAGCGTTTGCGTAGCCATTAAACCACCAGTGCTACGCGCAGCAGATGCCGCCAAATTGTACTGACCTGTTTGCTGTTTCGCAGAAAACTGATTAACAATGTTCTGTATCTCTGTTGACTGCATCATTGCAGACGCATCTTCAAAACCCATTACCCTTGCAGTCAATGCGCTTAGATCAGTAATACCAACATCAAACATTGTGTTTGCTATATTTTGTTGCTGGATAGCAGCAGCAGAACCTTCGCCAAATGAAATACCAGATGCCGCAGCTCTAGCGCGAACAGAAGCATTTACTGCTCGCATGTTTTTCAACAATGTATTACCAGCAATCTGGTAATTCATAGCATCAATTTCTGCTCGCTTTAATGTGCGACCTGCTTGAATGTTTGCGTGCTGCTGAGAAAATGTAGCATTAACTTCTGACACAGCCAGCGTATTTCTTGCCTGCAGTAAGTAACCTGTCTGCTGTTGAATGGCAGCAGCTTGCTGCGCCTGGGCTTGGCCATAGGCAGCAATGAAATTCACACCGGCTAAAGTTGGATCTGCCATATTATGTTCCTGAATAAACGGCGACTCTGTAATCAAGTCCAAGCAAATTCATTTTTAATGGTAGGTTTTGTGCCACCTCAATTGCTTGCTCATTACGATAACCAAGCACTCCATTAACGCGTTTAATCCCTGTAAACGTAGGCACCGCCAGATCAAGCAAAGGATTGTCAAGCGTCCTAGTAATAACTGGTTGATCATTCATTAGCATGTGCTGTGTATCTTTAAGTACAGCGCTAATTTCAACAATCCTTTTTTTAAACGACACCCTACTACCTGTCTGTAATTTAATCTCAACCGGCATGGTTTTGACGTACACAGTAATCGGCAAGCCAACTTCATAGCTAGTTGTTGATTCACGATCAAACGTCACAGCGCCACCAGCGCTAACTGTTTCATTTGATTGCGGCACGCCATCAGTAATCACATTAAGAGATTTGCCAATGTGCGGCAAGCCGCTGCCAACGCCACCAGCTGATGCGCCCACAAATGCACAATCTGTATACAGGTCGTCTTTAAACTGCTCAATAAAGTACCTTGTTGTTCCATTAAATACGCGTTTAGTAACTGCATAAATTTGTGTCACATCTACGCCAACATCAATAAACTCACCATCTGTTGTGAACTCACTTGGTGATGTAATTTGCTGGCTACGCATAATTGAAAATACAGCCATGCTGCCATCGCTAGTGTTTGTCATCAGCAACAGATCTGATTCATCTGTGCTTGATGATTTACGCAATGCAATGCGCTGTGGGCTTTTAAGTAAATGCCCAGCCAGCAAAGATATACGCTGCGTAATATAGGTGAGCTGTGTATCAGAGAAGACAAACTCATTAAGAGATTTGCCTTGGCGCTGGATATAAACCGAACCAGACTCAACCGACTGCACTCGCGTGCCAGGCTTAGATCCATTTCTACTTACATTTTTAAATGTAAACGTCAGTGGCGTTATCGGGTCAGTGCCTTGCTGCGGCACATAAAATTCGCCGCCGGTAGTAAACACCTGGAAGTCACGCGAACTAACAATATCAATAATAATGTTTAGGTCGTTAGTATCTAACGTGGCCTCAACAGCATCATCATCAAGCGACTCATTAGGAACAAAATCAAAAAACAAACCAATCTTGCTACCCCATACCGTAGACGGCCTAGACTTACTACCGCCAAAATATAATCGCCCTTCATGAAAAGTAACGGTGCGTGGCCAGCCTTTAGTGCTTGACCACACATCCTCATATCCGCTTTCAACTTCCCAGCTACCCTGGGGAATATTACTTGTATTAAAAAACGGATATTCAACTACGGCTTTTACAATAGTATTACTAACATATTCAACAATTCTAGCCCTGCCTTGGGGCGATGCATTTATATATTGATTTACACTTGACGCAGAAAACGCAGAGTTCTGTGAAGTTAAAGTCACGTTACCTGAAACAGCGCTCGGTGTTAAATGGCCAGAAGTCGGTGTTGTTGTTGTTAATGTAAAAGCATATTTTGGAATACTATCAAATGTAATTGTTGTTGCTGTCCAAGCTGTGTTGCTTGTTCTAGTAATCCTTACCGGCTGAATATCAGGATGCACGACGATCAGCGTGTCGGCGCTTTGCGTCCAGCACATATCATCAACGATGCTGCTGCCTATAGTGGTTGTTAAATATGGATTGCCACTGCCGTTAATATTTGTTTGTACTACGCCATTCTTAACCACATACATTCGGTTGTGCGTAAACACAAGCATATACGAATCATCCACAGAGAATTGGAATGAAACCATGCGCACGCCATTACCTGTGGATTCCGTGCTTGTATTTGGTAATTCATAAATATGCTTCAAGCCAGGGCGACGACGTAACCCACCTTGCGGCTGGATCAATACATTCGTAGCTTTAGACAAAGCGTTAGCATATGCCTGCAGATCCACTCGAGCACGCAACAGCGGATCTAATTCGCCAGTGCTAAAGTTTGTGGTGAAGTCTACAAAGCGCGGCATCAGTTCCTCACTGCTATTAGTGTGTAGTCTTCAATCGCTCTTGTCGGTTGACCTTGCGCATCAATCTGCGTAGCTGTACGGAAAAATCCACCTCGGCCATTTTCGGATGGATCACCCACAGCTTTACGCTCCCAGCGCAATGATTTGTCTTGTTGCTCAGTAATAGGCTCGGCCAAGTGCCAAGCCATCATGTACTTCATTAGCTGCACAAAGTATTGTGGCCAGGCAAATTCACCAGCCGAGTATTGATAATCTATAAAAACAGATTCTAGGTTTGCCAGTAATTGATCGCCTTGTATTTCCCAATCCTTTTGCACTGATGCGCCTGGGTTGGCGCTTTCATACACAGCGCGTGGACTAGCTAACCGATCACCAGGTAACTGGTAGGCATATTTCCAAACAGAGTTTGGAGTTGTCAGCAATCTTGCTAGCTGTATTTTTTTGGTATTAAACGACCAAGGATACATCACCAATGTCGAGTCACGCGTGTCAGGATATAAACGATCACACGAATTTGATTCATCTGTTCCATCATTGAAAGATGAAATAGGCTCTGCTCCAAGCAATATTAGAGCGTCAGCGCAAATTGAAACACCAGTATCACCTGCAGCCATTAGAACCCCTTAACGTAAGAAAGGGCCGGCCTTATAAAAGACCAGCCCTCAACACTACAGTACCGACGGATTAGTCGCCGTCGGTGGCCGACAGAGTCGTGCCATCAGTCACATCCACAACACCACTTGCATTGGATACGACATACACCAGAGTGACGACGGCTGTAGAACCTGTCGAAGTCACGCAGTGGATAACGTCGCCAACTTCAAGCGTATTAGATAGCGAGTTGAAATAACCGCTAGTGTTAACGTCTGCAATTGCATCGGCTGTTTTATAACCATACAACGACGGAGCGTTACCACGCTTTGATGCGGAATACGTAGCAAAACCAGCTGTATCAAAAGCCATGATCAGCCCTCCCTTATGCCGCAGCCGCAGTATCGCGGGCTGTGATTTTAACGATACCTTCACTGTCAATCGCAACAGAGCCTGCTGAGAACAGTGCATTTACTAGCCAGCTGGTCTTCTCAGGAATGTAGTTGATCTCAGTTTTAGGCGCTATGCCTTCAGCGTAACCAATCGCCTGCGAGTGGAAAGCGTACAACGTACGATCTGACGAACCATCAATAGGCAAACCACCTTCTGTGCGGTCGCCCAGGATGTGGAATTGGAAGCCCATAAATGTCGAGATCTCGCCCTGCACTAAAGCCTTCACAGAGTTAAAGTCAGACGACGTTACCGAAGTCTGCTCAAGCATTGAGGCCAACGAATTTGCATGGATGATGATGTGACGACCATCCGAAGGCACGTTCTTAGCATTCAATATTTTTGCAGCTTCACGCAGTTTGGAAATATTCATATTGGTATTAGAGCCACCAATTGAATTAGCCACAGTGCCTGTGCTAGTTGCAGCAGATAAAGCATCCAAGATCAATTGATCTTGACGACGGCCAATAGCTGCACCGACAACCTGGGAGAGCTCTGAGCGCTCGTCAAAGTTAACTTTAGCTTGCGAAAATATATCCGAATATTCAGCTGCGTTCCAATCTTGCAGTGTGCAAGTTACATTGGAGAAGCCAACATTCATCGGAGTTACATCAGTTTGGGTCACGCGTGCAGTAGCAACGCCTTTGCCAACTTTAGGAAATTTTACAGAAGAGCCTTCTACACCACGACGCTGACGCACAGCACCCACCAGCATTGCTTTGCCCTGGTAAGCCTGTTTGACCTCTGCGTCGAAGAGTGTAACGAAAGCATTAGATAGACTAATAGCCATTATTTACCTCGTTCGGTTAAGTGATCATGGGTTTTCGCGTCGGTGAGCCGTGCAGTACGGGCCTGTGCTTGCTGCTTACGTCAGCCAATCGGTGGTATCTCACCACAGGTATGGGCCGTGTTACCGGTATGCCATGCCGGCAATTCTATTATCCATTTAACATTTTGCAATACATGCGATTGATATAAAAAAACCCCGGCACATAGACCGGGGCTAAAAGCTGTGGCGACCACCAAGAAGACACAGCTGCGAGATTTAATCCTTTACTACCTGGGCAAACATTTTTTCTACCTTCTGCCGGTAGGATGCGTCTGTATTGTAGCGCTTGTCTGCCACCATTTGATACAGCTCATCTTTGCTTGGCAAGCCATCCATTGGCTCTGTCTCGATGGGCAATCTACCTTCATAACCTTCGCGCAACTTTGCCAGCATGTTTATGCCGCGAGCTGTGCCTGCCATGATTTTAAATTCATCCCAATCCTCAGAACCCCAAATGCCTTTTTGGATTAAGCCGCGAGCCCAATCTGCCATGCCATTGACCAAAGCCTGACCATTAGGGCCAAGCATTTTCATTTCTTGGGCTGCGTCCACACTAGCATCACCCATTAGCTCTTGTGATTTTTCCTTGAGTGTTCCCACCAAGTCGTCAAACTGAGCTTGCGATAAGCCGTTCTCTTTTGCCCAATCAACCAATGTGCCAGCCATTGGGTTATCGGCTGCATCATCACCCCAACTGCTGGTGTCATACTGGCCATCGGCTGGGGCTTTGTGCTTTCCCTGGCTAATCTGCTTACGCAAATCAGACCAGCTTTTGCTCATAGCTTCCAGGTTAGCTTCGCCTTTGTCGTTATCCCAAAAGTTATCTGGAAGATACTCAGGCTTTACTTTAGGCGCACCAGTGTCTGATGCCGAACCTGTAGGGGTTTCTGCTGTCTTATGATCTATTGATACTGCTTCTTTAGATTCAGGCTTAGTTGTATCTTCGAGCGTCACATTGTCAAGTAAGCCGGTGCCGGGCTCGACGGTTGCTGTGTCGGTAGTCATAAATTCCTAGCTTGTAAGATCCGTGCTTTCAAATCTCGTATAACTGTTCTCTGCCCTTCAGCAAAGAAAGCATACGAGGGGTCGTTACCTGGCACGGCGACAGGCACGTCCACATACATTTGATCCAACCATTTCATTATTGCCAGCCCATCCTCTGACGTGAATACACGCAAGCATAGTTTGGCAATGTCTTCGCGCTGCTGTGTTACTGCGCGAATGTCACTGGTTTGATCTATGTTATCTAATTCATCCCAGCTCATTTAGGCAGCTCCGCTGGTTGATCATTAGGGTCAGCAAATGGTGATTTGCCTTGTTTCATTCGGCCAACAGCGTGCTCAACAGCTTTATCAATAATTGTTGGCGGCATTTTGCTCATAAAGGTTTTTGCCTTTGGATCATTTTTTAACAAATAATCAAATTCTTGTTTAGTTAATGTCGGCACAATTAACGGCACCTGCGTTTCCTTGCCGTTTAATCCTACGCCAATACTCACCTCAGTCATAACATTACCGTCTGGTCGCTTAATCTCACCAAAGAAACCAGATCCTTTTTGGGTGTTATCTGCTCTTTTACCGTAGTCCATTAAACCATCCCTTCGGGCGCTGGTTGTCCTTGCTGCATAGCTGCCATTTGCATAGCCATTGCCTGCTGCTGTTGGGCTTGAGCTTCTTCCATCAGTACAGCACGCTCAGTCGCATCATTGCGCACAATAGAAGGTACACCTAGCTTGTCGCCAATGTAATCAACCACAGCATCATTCTTTAAAGCAAGTTGGCCATCAGCGCCAAACGTCTGCATCAGCTGGGCATATTGCAGAATGGCATTAACCTCTTCCATGTTCTGCGCCATAGCCAGCGGAGCAACAGGAGTGACCTTGATTTCTAAACCATTTACGCGCAGCGGCATGATGATCAAGCCGCGCTCATCCATTACTTCGAGGATCTTTGTGACCAGCGGGATCATTGTTTCGTTGATCAAGCGACCAAACGCCGAGCCAAGGTTTTGCGCGAGCTCCTTCATGCGCTCGACAATCTCAGTTGCAGACCTAGCAGACATGTTGTCTGGTGGCAAAGACTCATCCAGCAATATGCGCTTGATATTACTGCGCAGATCATTGATGACCAGCTGCGATACGTTGAAGTCACCAGCGCGTGGCAGTGGCTGCAGTGCTGGGCCTTGTGGGCCACCGTTGCGTGCAACCGGGATAATGGCACCAGGCACAATCTTTACTGTGTTTGGATTTAATACGCCATCATCTGCAGCTGTGTAAACGCCTGCCACCGCTAACGAAGCATTCTTTAATAGCAGCTCAATAGTTTTGTTTAGTGTCTTAATGTCTGGCAAAGCGGTTAGCAGTGGGCCACGACCATAGATCTCGCCGGCTACCTTCATATAGCGAGAGATCACCCAAGGTGAGTATGGTTTGCGCCTGTATACCAGCTCGTCTTTGCCTTCTTTCCAGATAACGTGATAGCAGTAGTCACCACGCTTATGGTCATAGATTGTGGCCTCAACCAGCTCAATGTCATCTGTTGGCTTTTGGTCGATCTTGCTTTGCAGGTTTGGTGGTATTTTCGCGTCTGGCCATTGACGAATAATTGATTCGCCTTTTAAACGCATACGACGATAGACGTTATCTACTTGGCCGTTTGCACCTTCCTCATACGCCACCAAAAACAATGGCACTGGTACAAAGTTAATTGGACTGACATCATCACCAGGCTGCACCATCATGCAGGCAGTACCGACCGCCAGGTCTAATAGGAATTCACCAATAGCAATGTCGAAATTAGACTGACGCAACACAGCAAACATCTTCTCACTGTAAGCGTCGAGCACTTCTTGAGCGTTTGCCTTTTGCTCTTCAGGTATTTGCACGCCTGGCTCTAGGCGCGACCACTTGCGCTGCGGAGGAAATACTACCGATTGCAGTCTATTGGCAAAGCGCTGGGTACTATTGATAGCTGTTGAGTCAAATACTCGCGCCATCTTCTTAGTGCCTGTTGCGCCGCCTTCCCATACGCCATACAGCTGACGCTGGGGCAGAGCAAATTCATAAGCGTCCTGATACAGCGTTTGGAATTCATCCTTCTTACGCTGCGCAATATCCTGCCGTTTAAGGATCTCCTCTGGCTTTAATCGTTTACCACCTACTGGCACCTTGTATTCCATTTAATCTTCCTCTTTATCTTCAAGTAAATAGCCAGAGAGCAATGATCTTTCCATGCGACTTAGCGCAATATTCTTTTTAATCTTTTTTGCTATGGCAGCTTTTTGCTCTGGACTAAGCTCACCGGCCATTGGCTTATCTTCTTTTTCGTGTTCTTTATCAAGTGAGATTTCAATTTTCATTTTTTTTCTTTCGCTGCTGCCATGTTGTCGATCAAATTAGGATAGGGTCTGCCTGCTTTTTGCGCTCTGCGCATAGCGCTACGCTTTTCAGATCCGCTCAACTCTTTTGATTTGCCTAAATCTTTTGGTCGTGGCTTATCCCATACCTCTTTCATTTTTGTTCCTTCATCAATCCGCGTTTACGTTTAGATCTTTCCTGTTCTGACAAAGCAATTGCAATAGCTTGATCTCTGCTTCCGACCTTATCTCCGCTGGAGCTTTTCAATGTGCCAGCCTTGTATTCACGCATTACTTTTTGTACTTTATCCATCATTGATCCTGCATCAATGGTCTAGCTCCCCTGCGACCAACGACTGCTAGTCGCGCTCCTTTGCGTTCACCTACTTCACGTTGAAATCCTTGTTGGAGTTGTGTTCGCTTTTGCTCAAATTGAGTTTCATCAAAGCCGGCTATTTGTGGTGCTTGTGGTGCTGATGGAGCTGATGGTGCTTTTTCAGAAAATGTAGGTACTGGATTATCTTTATATAAATCGTAAAATCTATTTTTTGTACCTGCTGGTGCAACTTCAACTGAATAACCTTCAGGTAAATTACTGCTACTTATTTTTTTTCCATCAATAGTCCATATTTGCTCTGGTGCTTTTTTTGGATTGAGGAGATCTAAACTTAATCTAAATGGGGCTTCAATTTTTGCCTTTGGTTGAAACCCAGAAAGCGCCTCATTAAATTTATTTAGTCTTTCTTCGTAGGACGCCTTTGCACTTTCATAGGCTGGCATTTGTACTTCTCTGTATTGCTTGCTGGCTATCTCATACGGAGCCATAGCCTCTTCCCTTTGCTTTTGATACCCAGCAAAAGCAGACTTATATTCGCCAGTAGATTTTTCAATATCTTTTTTAAACTGCTCTGCCAGCTTGGTTAGGTCTGAGCTCTTGCGCACCATCATGCGCTTTTGGTATTGGGTAGCCATTACTGCAACCTCATGCCTGGGCTTAATGCTACGCTTTCAACGCCAAGCTCTGGTGTCATGCGTTCTTGTGAAAGCAATGCGCGTCGGCCACCGCGAGTGCGAGCTTTTAATGCAGAGGCTTCAGATGCTGCAGCTTTGCGTCGCTCCTCATCTGCTAGAGCCTGCACCTCTTTAGATTTCTGCTCCATTGCCAATTTGTTTTCTTTGTACTGCAGCTGTGCAGCGTCAAACTGTTGGCGAGCAATATCTGACTGTTGTTGCAGTGATGTAGATTGCTTTGCGTATTCTGCGGTTTGTTTTGCTACTTCTGTGCGCATAGCTTCTGCGTCAACCTTTTGTTGTTGCAGTGCTTGCTTTTGCTGCTTCTCAGCGCTCATACGCGCTTTACGTCCCTCACTAGCTCCATAAAGTGAAGCCCCAACAATTGCTGCAGTAACGGCCCAAATCATAATCAATCTCCTTTAATTTGCAATGTTCCTAAATGCTTATCAAGCGCCTCAAAGTCAGGGGCAATAATTTCAGCCTCAATTTTTTCTAAATCAGTTTCGTCTGTTGGGTGTACATTAATCATAACTAAATCTTGATGCACATAGATCACACGTTTTGCACCAGGTTTTGCCACAAACGTGCATGGAGCTGTAAATCTCTGTACACCTTCGTCTGTCAATATAGATGCTTCACCTTGAGCAATGATGACTACATGCTCAGTCTTATGAATCT
>Ga0315901_10008472_pt1 | contig 11947 bp, 21 predicted proteins | sample LakEriMetagenome_10_FD_203761 | JGI IMG/M metagenome (GOLD analysis project Ga0315901, IMG submission 203761) | Freshwater fungal communities from buoy surface, Lake Erie, Ohio, United States - Buoy 2 MA116 | ecosystem: Environmental > Aquatic > Freshwater > Lake | place: USA: Lake Erie, Ohio...
GGAAGACTTGCAGCAGAAGAAAATATAGATGATATTACAGATATAGTTTTTGGTTCAGACATGGTATTTGTTACTGCAGGAATGGGTGGAGGCACTGGAACAGGAAGTGCACCAGTGGTTGCAAAGGCTGCTAAAGAAGCAGGTGCATTAACTATTGGAATTGTAACAACCCCGTTTGCTTTTGAGGGTAAGCAAAGAATGAATAAAGCATTAGCAGGAATAGAAAAATTAAAAGAAAATGTAGATACTATTATAGTTATTCCAAATGAAAACTTATTAACATTATTAGATCCTAAAATTACTATGGATGATGCATTTAAAGAAGTAGATACAGTATTGCTAAAAGGTATTGCAGCAATTACAGATTTAATTACCACCCCTGGATTTATTAACGTTGACTTTGCAGATGTTAAAAGAGTTATGTCAAATGCGGGAACAGCGTTTATGGGTCTTGGTTTTGGCGAAGGAAAAAATAGAGCAGACAAAGCAGCACAGTCAGCAACAACAAGCCCAATCTTAGATGTAAATCTAAAAGGAGCAAAGGGAGTCTTATTGTCAATTGCATCTGCATCAAATATTACAATGCAAGAAGTTGCCATTATCACAACAGCAGTAGCAGAAACTGCACATGAAGATGGAAACATTATATTTGGTACAGTTGTAGATGAATCACTTGGTGATCAAATAAGAGTAACTTTAATTGCTACAGGTTTTGACGGTGAGTAATGTCGGAGCCATTACATCACTTTTATCACATATACTCTAAGGGTAAATGGGAAACTCCAGTAGAAGACCATATAAGAGCACTAAAGCAATATGGTTTATACAATAAATTATCATCTTTTAACATAGGTATTGTAGGACCTCCCGAAACAAGAGAAGCAGTTAAAAACTTTTTAAATTCTAAAGATGTAAAATACAATGTATGCACAGAAGTTGAAGATGGCTGGGAGCAAGAAACTCTTGAAGAGTTATGGAAGTTCTCACAAAATAATGATGGTTACGCTTTATATGCTCACACAAAAAATGCTGTAAATATAAATCCACTTCATGTTGCGTGGAGAAGATCTATGACCTATTACAATGTTGTTACTTGGCAAAACTGTATTAAATTGTTAGATAATAATTATGCTGCAACTGGATGTCACTATTTATTAATAGATAATAAATTAGAAGAAAGAATGCATGGATTTTATGCGGGAACTTATTGGTGGACCAAGATGAAATACCTAAAAGACTTTCCAATGCCATCAAGAAATAATAGATATGACGCTGAAGGATGGATTGGATTTTTAAAATCTACTGTAGAAAACCAGGGTGAAGAATATACATTTCATGACTTTACTCCTTTTCATCCAGCAAGTGGATTAGGATTTGTTACAGAATGGTAAATAATTTTTATCACTTTTATCACATTTATGCAAATGGAAGTTGGCAACAACCAGTAGAACAGCACACAAAGGCACTAAAAAAATCAGGGTTATACGATGAAATTAAAGTTTTAAAAATAGGAATTGTAGGAAACCCTCAAAGAATACAAACTGTAAAAGACTATTTAGACAGCATAGATATTAACTATGAAGTAGTAGCCGAGAGTCCTGGAGGATGGGAGCAGGTTACACAAAATCAACTACACGCATTTGCACAAAATAATGATGGCTATGTTTTATATGCTCATACAAAAGGTGCACATTCTCAACAGTGGCCAAATATTCCTTGGAGAGAAACTATGATTCATTTTAATGTTTTAAAGTGGAAAGAATGTGTTGAAGCATTAAAAGATCATGATACTGCAGGATGCTTTTGGATACCAAGTGCACCTAATTCACCAGAACATACTGGACATAATGGATTTTATGGTGGAACATTTTGGTGGACAACATTAAAGTTTATTAGAACCCTGCCACAACCAATGATGGATCATAGATGGAGAGCAGAAGGTTGGATAGGAATTAAACAACACGTAGACGGCTTAAAGCCATTTTCTTTTTTGCCAGGTAGTCCAGGAAACTATGTTGCTTTAGATGTCTAACACAATACATTTAAATCTATTGATTAACAATTCGTAATCTTCGTCCATATTGATATTCTCCATCGTAATGCTTTCTATACCATCTATATTTTTTAAGCATTCGTTAATATACTTTATATAAGATTCGTTCTTCATAAAGTTAGCATACTTATTATTAGATATATGAATGCTTTTAACATAGTCAGCATTAGGCATAGAGCCAGACTCAATATATTCGTTACCAGTATCAAAGTGAGAATAGATGTTATCTATATTAGACTCTTTAATAAATTTATAAATAAAGTTAGATTCATATCCAAAGTTATTATTAAACACTCTTGCATTGTTTTCTAAACAAAACGATATGCCTCTTTTGCTAAAAACACTAGACACAAAATCAAAAAACTTAGTATATTCTTTTGTATTATCTCCAGTCCTTGTAGATGGAGATCCATAGACAACGTGTTTTGCTCCAAGCATAGATGCATAAACAGCAACTTGATCAAAGTGTTTTGATAAATATAAGTAGTCATCTTTGTTTAGTTTGCAGATATCAAAGTCCAGGCCGTATGTAATACTCTGAAGAGAGTTAACCTTTAATCCAGATCTATGTATTTTAAATCTTAAGTCTTCAACTTCTTTTACTTCTATATCTTGCCATTTCTTTTTAAGGATATAGGTTAAAGGTAGTTCAACGTATTCTATCCCATACCTTTTGACGGTATGTAAAACATTATCTAAACTTTCTTCTTCAAGAAGACCTAATAATGATACCGCTATAATCATATATAAATTCCTTCATATCTTCTAGTACTTCTTTTTTACTCATAAAGTAATTATGAGAGTCATGGGTTGTTTTCATATCATAAACTATCTCTGCCTTATCGATATAGTTCTTAGACTTATATTTAAATAAATCAAAAACTTCTTGGTTTGTTATAGGCTGAGTGGCACAGTTTAATATTTTAATATCCTTTTCCCTTGCCAATGAAATCATATCTTTAATCTTATTTACATTAATCCACTGTAGTTGGTTGTGTGGGTTTACAGTATCAAGATAGTCAAAGTTTTTGGTTATAAGATCGAACAAGATATTTTTCTTCATACCTTCTCCATAGACCGTAGGAAGCCTTAAGATGCGAAAATTTAGGGCTTTTACGGCATCTTCTAGCATCTTCCTATGCTTGCTATATGGCTGGTCCGAAAATGTCTTTTCTAGTTCAAAATTTAAAGATTTAGAAGAGTAGTCAAATATATCACAGGTTGATATGTGTATAACTTCTTTCGCCTGCACATCTTTTAATGCATCTATTAGTTTAGATACCTTAGCCAAATCTTCTTTTGGATTTTTGTTTGCTTGCCATTTAGTAGCAGAGGGTGCAGCAATAATTAAAACATCATGAGCCATATCATTTAGATGTCTTATGTTTTTAGAGTTATAAATGTTTCCAACTTCTCTACCATAGTCCTTCATAAGTTGTTGACCTATAAAGCCTGAGTATCCAACTAAACTAATTGCCATCTATTTCTCTTTTCACTGACTCATAAGTAGATGATATAGATGAAATTTTACCACAAAGGACCGATATTGTGCAACCATCCCTCACAATTGAAGTAGTTCTAAGATCGTTTATATCATCCTTTAGTTTAACTTTGGGTGCTACATATAGTTTTTTAATTGGGGTGTCTAAAGTAATTCCCTTAAAATATTCACCACAGTGCATAAGTAATCTATTTACATGAGTTTTTAATACTATGTCTTTATGAATTAAGTCTCTTCTAAGTTTGTTTATAAACTCGTTATGATATACAGTCTTAAAGTATGGGGTATATGAAACACTAGATAGTGTTAGATCCCCTAAGCCATTTTGGTATGCTGATACATATTTTCCATCCATAATAGTTATACATATGTCTTCTTTAAAATGATTCTCAACTATAGGAATTATACATATTTCATACTTTAAATTAAACATTTTATCTTTTGATGCAATTCCAAGATTAGGGCTGCTATAGGTTGTGTTTATTATAAAGTCATATTTCTCATCTTCAATTTTATTATTTTCAATTTCTTCTATGTTTTGTTTTAATTTCAGGGATATATTTTTAGAGTTCATAATCCTTTCTTTAAAATATTTGTAAGCCAGAGATAAATCTATTACTTCTTCTGTGGTGGATATGCCACCCTCGATCTTATCTATATCAACGAATGGGCTGATCTCAAGGTTATGAACCTCTCGAAATGGAACATCAAACTCCTTGTATTTGTTTATGTAATCTTCTAAATTTACCTTGCTAGTTTTTTCAATCAGGTAGTAATTATCTTTTACTGGTTTAATTAGGTCAGCATACTTATCTTTGAATGATTGATAGTTATTTAATATCTGCTCAATAGTTTCATTAGATCTTGGATAGTGAAAGCCTTTATGTATTCTGTGCTGGTTGTTTGAGGCAGCACCTTGAAAGATATCTTTTCCTTTTTCATATAAATCAATTTGTATATCTGGATAATCATTTACAAGTTCTAAGGCAATAGAGCACCCATAAAATCCTGCTCCGATAATTGCAACTCTCATTAAACTGTCACATTCATTTCGGAAAGCCTACCATTCCAGTTTGATTGGGCTTTGTATATGTCTAAGTATTGAAAGTTTCTAATTCTTCTAGGTGTGTTTGTTCCATAAGGATTTTCAATTTGAATAGTTTGATCTCTACTTCCACATAGTTCTGTAAAGTTTCCATCTTGATATTTTAATAGATGATCTTCAAAGTCAACGCCCCATTGTTTTTTTAATTGAATTATTCTTGGATCTGTCGAAGTGTTCTTGCAATTTAACACCCTATCAACTTGACCAATTAACCAAGATATCTTATACAATCCTATATTCATAGATACAGTTATATCTAATGGGCAAGTGTCTCTATCATCTTCTGGAAAATATTTTTCTAAATTAAACACAAAGTTAGGTCCAACCCAACAGGTATCGTGCATATAAAATATGTAGTCGTAATCTCTATATGCTTCTTGGTTCTCTACAATGTGAATCATCGGGGTATATTCAAATGAGTTCTGTTGTTCACAATATATTTTATCTATACCAAACTTATTTCTTAATTCTACTTCTTTGTTAGATGCCTCAATAGGGTCTTGAAAATCTCCCATAACTAACAGAATGCTGTCCCTTTCTACCCCAGCCTCTAGCAGGGACCATATATTCTTATCTATAGTTGCTTCATAAAAGCCTTTGCATGAAGAAATAGCAAACAAAACATTATAATTTTTTATTTTCATATCTTGTCAATTATATCAGCCCATGCTATAATATTGTAATTACCCTGCCAAACGGGGGGTATAAATTACTCGCTATAAAAGGAGGCAACATGGTAGGCTCATTGCTACGAACAATGCAACTCGAACCCTTTTTCTTGGGCTTCGATGACTCGTTCAACAAACTGCTTGGATTGAGAAATGATCTCAACAAGCATATCTCTAGTTACCCACCTTACAATATCAAAAGATTAAGCGAAAACGAATTTGAATTAGAATTCGCTATTGCTGGTTTTGATAAAAAGGATATCAAGGTAACAGTAAACAATGGCAAACTCAATGTATCTGGAATGATGTCAGATGCTGAAAATGAAGGTCAGGAATATCTACACAAAGGTATTGCTACACGTTCATTCGCATCAACATTTGCTCTAGGTGAACACGTTGAAGTTGAAGAAGCCGAGGTAGATAATGGATTACTTAAAATCAAAGTAAAAAAATATGTACCAAAGCATTTACAACCTAAAGAAATTGTAGTAAAATAGTAGTATTCCTTTAGTAGGGGAATATCGGAGGCGGGGTTGACAATGTCCCCCGCCTTCTGCTATTATAGATGTCTACAAAAGATTGGAAGAATATGGCATTACATAATCATTTAATGGTAAACGGACACACTCTGTTCCCACCACAAAATATGGAAAAAACAATTGATTGGATGAAAGATTTAGTTGAATCAATTGGTATGAAAATAGTTCAAGGACCTTTTGCTTCTTATGTAGAAAAAGAAGGTAATCGTGGATTAACAATTGCAACAATCATTGAAACATCACATATTGCAATGCACGTATGGGATGAGCCAGATCCAGCACTTGTACAGTTTGATCTTTATACATGTTCAACTTTAGATGTTGAAACAATACTTAAAAATCTACAAGACAATATAGGTTTGTTTAATTATAAAACTATGGTTGTTGAAAGAGCAAATGACTTTAACATTATCCCAGAAGATAAGTGGTTTGAATTAGCATGACAATGCCAGACTGGTCAAACTGGGACTCTCAAAAATTAGTTATTGAAGCAGAGTATAAAAACAGGATGGACTTCTTTGAGTGGCGTGATTTGGGTATCATTAACAAATGGATATCAGAACCATTTTGTGATACTCATGATGTTGGACACATGACAGAAGAAGAAAAGCAAGCATGGGAAGATGGAGAAGATCCATGCATGCCAGTATTTAGAATCTGGGAAGACAATATAGAAATTCATGAAGGACAAGAGGCACTATTTAATGAGTAAGAAGATAGTATTTACTTCAACTATTAGAGATGCTAATGTTGTTGTGCCACCACCAAAACCAGCAAGGAATTATATACCACAATGGTTTAAAGATATTCCAGGAATCAATGCTAATAACATAGATGTTGATGCAATCGGTAGGCCAAATGTTAATATCAAAAATTGTATTCCATTTTTAGATGGATTTACATCTGGATATATACAAGAAACCTGGACAGATATCTTTATAAAAGAAGATGGTGGCGATATAGATTACTACTTCTCTCACGAAGCAGAGCCAAAGCCAATGTCTCATAGAGATAAAAGCAGTTTTCCACCAAATGAAAACTACTACGAGCATGAGTTTGTTTGGAGACAGCCTTGGATTCCAAAACTTCCAGATGGATATAGTTATATCTTTACTCACCCATTAAGCAGAATAGATCTTCCCTTTATCACAATTTCTGCAGTGGTAGATGGAGATAAATTGCAATATTCTAATAACCCCATTGTGCCTTTCTATATCAAAAAGGGCTTTACAGGAATTATTCCAAAAGGAACTCCTATGTATCAATTCATACCTTTTAAAAGAGAGTCTTGGGTGTCTGAAGCAGAAGAGTTTAACGAAGACAGGGTAAAGAAAAGTATTCATGACCTTAGAAGTAATTTTGTAGGATCATATAAAAATAGATACTGGTCTAAGAAGGAGTATAACTAATGAAGTACCAACTATTAGATTTTTGGGCAGACTGGTGTACCCCATGTAAGATGATGAATCCGATAATTGATAGGATAGAAAAAGATTATCCAAATGTAGAAATAGTAAGAATAAATGCCGATGAAGATTCGGCGATGGTACAAAAATATAATATTCTAACCGTACCAACTTACATCCTGGAAAAAGACGGAGAAATTATATCCTTTGTAAAAGGTGCTATGCCTGAATATAGATTTAAAAAAGAACTAGGCTTAGATGCTTTAAAGTTCGGCGAAAACAGTACAAATGCTTCCTAATCTAAGTTCCTTAGAAATAAGCATTGCTCTCCTAGGTTTTAGCCTATTGACAATTGCTATCCTTTGGACTATACTAGATTACACAAATAAAGGCAAGCATATAAATAAGAAAAGGTGGTAGCAGTGTCTGACGAGTTTGATATCGCAAACTATCTTCGTGAAGAAAGAGATATGCAAGACGCTAAGTTAGATAAGATAGTCTTTGATTCTTTGCATCGTAGAGAGATTATGATGGCACAAAGAATTATTGATGAGAACACCCTTTGCTTGTCTGGGGTAGAGCCTTGTGACTTCTGTAGAAAAGAAATGGATCTAGAATGATATATTACATAGCCTTATTATCAACAATCCAAACAGCCTATATCTGCTATAAAGAATATAGATCTTGGCAACACCAAAAAAACCTGTGGTAAATAAATGCATTGCCCCATGGGGACATAACTATAACTATTTTGATTACTGTACAGAATGTGGAGACGATAGACCATGGTAGATTGGCACAAACCAAACTTAGACCCTGAAACGATAGCCAAGATTATTCGCGAGGGTAGGGAAGAGAATGATAAAAAGTTTGAATCCTATGCAAAATATGTTGAGTTTATTGTGAATGACAATGAAGAGATTTTAAGTAATATAGGGTCCGACTATGATGACAATGGCGTACCTTATTGGGATAAGTATAAAGAAGAACAAATCGAGGGTAGAGATAATGTCTAATAGAGATGTTAAAGAAATATTAGATGATATTAGATACTCAGAAGAACTATTGGCTATGGAAGATTTATCTAATGCTATGAAAGATTATATGAGATACACTGATGAGTTAATAGTTTCTTTACAAGCCTATATTGATTATCTGTTGGTTGAAGATCCGTTGTAGTCCCGCATAGTTCAACGGCAGAACGCCCGACTGTTAATCGGTAGGTTCCTGGTTCGAATCCAGGTGTGGGAGCAAAGGCCTCGATAGCACAGTGGTAGTGCGTCCGCCTTGTAAGCGGAAGGTCGTCAGTTCAATCCTGACTCGAGGCTCAAAGCGGGGGTAGAAAGGAATTATCCATGATCAATAATCTACTCTATATACTAATAGGTATGACTATATCCACAATAATTTATATGTGGAATATGTAATAAAAAAGGGTAACAATATATCCCTATTCCCCTATATAAGTATATAAATATATCCCTATAAGCCTATATATAATATGCCTGATTTAATAATAAATGTTATAAGAATATGTATTTAGGAAGATAATGGGATAAAATGGAGGGAAATGGGTGATTGGGGATATATTTTTATCTTTCGTAATATATTTTATAGCCCCCCTTCTATCACACTTTTATAATTTTGTCAATATATGCCCATATAATTCCAGGAAATTTTTATAATTGTTCTTAATCCTTTTTAAAATATGGGCAAAAATTTTGCCAAATAATGGGGGTATTTATATATATTCTTATATGATAATAATCAATAGTGGATAGATAATTATTTATTCTTACCCGATTTTATTAGATAATTATATTGATTCAAAATATATAGGACCTTTACATGAAGGGCTATATTCTATTGCACTTTCTACCGCTAATTTTAATCTTCTATTTATATCTTTATACCCGCGGGTTGTGTAGAGGGAGCCGAAGGCTATGGTGCCGCCCGATCCAATGGCCCCTTCCGTAATCTCATTTAGTTGGAAGTCAGTCGAGTCAAATTCAAAGAGGCGACCACGCACGGCGATCAGGGCCAGGACGCCGCCATCCTTATCGTCAGAGGGCGAGGTAGAAGGAGAGTATAGATTTATAGCATTCTTAAATACCATACAGAATTTAGTTCTTAAAAATTTAGTTAATTCTTTATTAGATACATTAATAGGATCTGGAAGATCAATTGAATGTAATAATTGTCCTAAGCCTGTTTCTCCTGCATATCCTATTAAATATTTACCATTCTTTTGTATCTTAGGATCCATAATAGATAGCATAATACTATCATCAGATGCCCCGCTATCTGCTGCCATATAGACACGGCGGGGGGTAGAAATAGAATCTACTATACCCACTATACAAGTCATAATATATATCCCTATTGATTATAATATTTGCTTATCAATGATACCATTTGTTTGACTATTAGTCAATATATGGATAGTTCTATAGAGGTTCTTAATACTTTCCATGAATAAATTTATACCCTTCTTAATATATTTCTGGGATTTATACTTGACATTCTTAATGGTTTATGGTATGTCGGCTGCGCCTGGGCGCGGGGCCAAGCCCTGGGAATAGAGGAGCCAGGGCCCAGCATGTCTCAACACCTGGAACGGATCAGGCGTTAAGAGTTTTATTCTGGTCTATGTAACTCACGATATTTGTCGTGCATGTCGTTGATGTCATCATAGTCAATGTCATTAGGAACTTCCATTTCATCACAGACATTGTTGTAGGTTTCTTCAATTACTACTACACCCTTATCTGTTATTGAACAAAGGTCGTTGCTAAGTGCAATAGCCAATGGAACACCTAAGTCATTATACTCAAAGAAGTCACTTGCTAATGGCTCGTTGATATTCTCATAGGCAAACTCTGCAATAAGTTTTGCTCTAGTTGTTGTGTCCACGATATTCCTTTCCGTCTATTTCTATCATGTTGTCCTCTGGATATGCTACCACAAACTCTGCTGGTATGTCAATTCCATATCTTTCCATTTGATAATCTATTCCGTCAGCAAAGTTCTTGGCTTTGATAAGTATCGAGTCTTCCTGTTTTATTAGATAAAAAGGAATAAGATACTTCCAATCCGATAAAGTAAATCGGCTGTCAGCCAATAGGTCTGCTAACTTATGTGCTAATTTTTCTGCTTTAATCTTCATCACCCAATCTTATCTTAAACTTCGTATTCGGTCAAGTTGTCCTGTAATACTAGATTAACTTTCTTGTCATCTGGTATCGATATAATCTTGGTTTCATCGTAGTTGTCCAGTACCACGATATCAAAACCAGAAGGGGTGTCCTTAAGATTTATAACTTGGAAAACTTCATCTTTAACTTTGATCAGATCTCCAACTTCTAAATAGTTAGGATAAATACTATCTACTATTTTATATTCTTCCATTGTTAGCATTATACCTCCTATTCTCTATCTAGTTGTACTATGATGTTTAACATATCATCATATGGTTTTTGTGTTATGAAGTACCCGATTCTGTTGACAAAGGCCCAACCATTAACAATGCATGTGTTGCCTTCTTCGTCATCGATATAGGTCCAAATACGGTTAGGCTCATTGTGACCAATGGCAGCCACGTGGTCATACTCCTCACCGTAGGTCTCAAACATGATACCTCCAGAGCCATCGTCAAAGGAAGCATTCTTATCTAAATGGTTTACCATCGGTTTAAAATGATGTTCCCATTCTTCTATAGATAACAATACTTGATTGTAGTATGGTGAGTCTGGATTCATATTTGGGTCTAAGCAACTGCACAACTCGTTGCCACAGAAGTCGCATGACTCTTCGAATGTATCACTCACTGCCATCATCCTCAAGAAGAACATTGATTGTGCATTCGTCTAAAGCCCCGTCAGAATATTGAACATGGTCCATATAATTCATATTCATATATTCTTCAATAGCCTGCTCCAACTCTTCAGTATCTTCAAAGTCAGTCATATCTGCAAACTCTGGATAAATATCCTGAATTTCATCAGCAGACAAATTTACAGTTGCCCACATTTGTAAGTTAACATCTATGCTTTCAATATACTTAGCCATTTTGTTTTCTCTCCCAATTTAGTCGGTGCCATTGAATATCATATAACAAGTTGGACACTTCCACAAGTGCGTCCATTCTTGCACACATAACATCCAATTCTTCTTTGGTCCAAGTAGGCAGGTCCATTTGCCATGACAGATCAGCCATAAGTATCTTTAACCTACCTGACAGTATTTCATCAGTAGGTATATTGTATTTAAAGAATGCTTGTAACTGTGATATATCTTTATCTTCTGTTTCATTTACCATGCTGGTTTCACCCACCCTGTTGGAGGTTCTGGAGTTGTTTCTTCTTCCATAGCCTTAATAGTAGTTTCATTTGGAACGTACACATATTCATCCCAGTGTGAGTCTACCTCACCTTCTTCTACTTTGCAACCCTCTGGCATATCTTCGCTACCAAAGTATGCGTCATAAGCCTTTTCAGCAGTTTCTTGGTCAGGTGCTTCTATGTGATACCACGTACCTGATAGGACATTAAACTTTGGCATTAGTAACCTGCCTTACATCCTGAGTTGTGACCAACTGTAAAGTTGCAACCACACACCCAATGATGACAATTACATTTGTCTGACATTATTCCTCCACCTTAATCATATAGGCTAG
>Ga0315901_10008475_pt1 | contig 11946 bp, 9 predicted proteins | sample LakEriMetagenome_10_FD_203761 | JGI IMG/M metagenome (GOLD analysis project Ga0315901, IMG submission 203761) | Freshwater fungal communities from buoy surface, Lake Erie, Ohio, United States - Buoy 2 MA116 | ecosystem: Environmental > Aquatic > Freshwater > Lake | place: USA: Lake Erie, Ohio...
TAATTCTGCATCTTCTTCGAGGGTAACATCAATCGTTGTTCGGTTTCCGACTGTTTCGGACTTACTTTTATACCCAATAAATGAAAACTCTAATACTGCGTTTTCATTTGGTACCTGGATGCTGTATTTTCCATCAAGGTCAGAAACGGTACCTGTACCTGTTCCTTTGAGGATTACATTGACGGCAATAATTGGATTTCCCTTTTCATCAAGGATGGTTCCCTTTACCGTTTGTTGTGCGTTCAAACTTTGAAAAAGTCCGAAGAGCAACAGAAATACGGTGGATAAATTTTTAAACATAGTTTGAAAATTAAGAATTCGTAAATAATGCGAAATAAATGAATGTCAACTAATTCTATTAGAATGGATATACAATCTAATACCAGGACAAACAAAATTTATACAAAAGAACGGCATTCAAATCTTATTTGTTAATAAATAAAACTTTTTTTATTAAATGATAATAAAATTTTAAGCTAAATACTCATTTTATTGAAAAAGTTAGATCTTAAAATGAAAAAGGGCACCCACCATTAATTTATCGTGGATACCCTTTTATAAATTTTAATCTTTTACCTAAGACTTAAATGATTCTCAGTTAATCAACTCCACAACCTGTCCCAAGTACGCATATTATCCCATTCGGTAGTAGGTCTGAAATAAGAATTATCTTCGGGATCGAGATGTTTTTTAGCCTCTTCCTCGTTTAGTTCTACGCCGAGACCAGGCCCTTCTGGCACACGAGCAAAACCCATTTCAATCAGTGGCTTATCTGTTTTTTTGATTAGGTTATCCCAATAATCTAAATCAACAGAATGATGTTCCAACGCGGTGAAATTTTGGGTAGCAGCAGCACAATGTAGATTTGCAGCAAAAGATATAGGCGTTCCTGCAAAATGCATGGCCATGGCCACTCCTTTCTCCTCGGCATAATCAGCAATTCGTTTTGTTTCAAGCAGACCGCCTGAGGTAGCGAGATCCGGATGAATCAAATCAACAGCGCGTGCATCGCACAACTTGATAAAATCCTCCTTCAGATAAATATCCTCCCCTGTAATGGTTGGCGTTTCAAGCGCATCAGAAATATCCCTCCATTGTTCGGTAAATTTCCATGGTACCATATCCTCTAACCAGGCAAGACGGTATTTATCGACTGCCTTTCCGAGACGGATGGCATTATTCAGATCAAAATGGCCATAATGATCTGAGGCTAAAGGAATTTCATAGCCAATAACGTCCCTGACTTTACCAATATAATCGGCTAAAATTCCCAAGCCCTTATCCGTAATTTGAATCTGTGTAAAAGGATGTTCGGTTCCACCGTAGGTCATCTGGGTATTTTCCCATTGTTTGCTAATATCCCAAAAATTACTATTCACTACCGTTCCTGGGATTTTATGCAAAGATTCCAGGCCAAAATCCATTTTCAGAAAGGTATAACCTTTATTAACAATACGATCTTTCATTTTTGCGGCGAAGACATCCGGATCATTCAACCTGGGTGTATCGGCATATAATCTGATTTTATCTCTGTATTTACCCCCCAACATTTGATAAGCAGGTACACCATAAGCTTTTCCAGCCAGATCCCAGAGGGCCATTTCCACGGCACAAACTCCACCTCCCTGACGTCCATGAAAACCAAATTGTTTTATTTTCTTAAAAATCATTTCCACATTACAGGGATTCATCCCCAAAATACGACTTTTGAGAAACAAGGCATATCTCCAGGTGGCACCATCCCGGACCTCACCCCAACCGGAAATCCCCTGATTGGTATCTATACGAATAATTGGACATCGGGCATGACCATTCATCACCACAGCATAACGCATATCTGTGATTTTCAAATCAGTTGGGGCAGAAGATTTATTCACCTTTTGCATGGCATGCTCCAGGGTTGGCGCAAAGGGTTGTTTGATAAAAGCACCCAGTGCCAGTCCACCCAATCCCGCTTTTTTCAAAAAACTCCTGCGATCAGAGGAAATAGGAGCTTCCTTTTCTTCTGTGTCGTTAATGCCAAGTTTATTTAAATATTTTTGTGAAGGCGTTTCCATTCTTAAAAATTAGTTAATGTTAAAAAAATTACCAGGTTCTGTCTTTCATATAGGCATCTAATTCCGCACGGGTCATTTTCAGTTTATCTGGATTTTGATCAAGCCAGGATAGAAAATCCTTTTTTATGGCATCATCCCATTGCCTGTCAATTTGTCCCGGAGTATATTTTCCCTCTTTCAATCGTTGGATGCCAAAAACGTCCCTAATGGCTATAAACTCAGCATTTAAGACCAATTCTTCCACTAAAGCAGGCGGAATAACTACTACGCCCCCTTTTTTTGCTAAAATGGCGTCCCCGGGCATCACCACTGTTCTTCCCAGGCGAATGGGTTGATTTACACCACCGAGCATCATTTGCTGTATATAAGAAGGATCATAACCCTTAATCCAGCCATTAAAACCATTTATTTTTTCCAGTCCTTCGATATCTCTTACAGAACCATAAAAAATCACCCCATTTTTAGATTTTGCATAAATAGCATTTCCCAGATTATCGCCAATCAGCGTGCCATCGACCACTTTACCAAAAGCGTCAGCCACATAGATATCGCCTGGTTTCAGCATATCGATGGGCCAGGAATTGGTAGCACCGATACGTCCTTCCTTTTCTCCCACCATTTTGATAGCCTTATCCCAATCGGGCCTTAACGGCAAATATTGAGCGGTAAGAGCACGGCCCACCATCACCGATTCAGGGTGGATAATCATCCAATCACCTTCGAATTGATTATGATACCCTTTGTTTCTGAGGAAGCCCCAAGCCTCTTCGATGGAGACGCTTTTGAGTCTTTCCATCCATTTATCGGCTATATAAGGTCTGCCGTCAGCGGCTCTCTCTCCTTTCCACTCAGGGGTGATGGCCCTAATCTGTTCAGGAGAAAGCGTCACTTGTTGCGCATTAAGATCAATGGCAGTGAACCATAAGGAACAAATTATTAGGGCTGAAAAGATACCAGCACCAATACTGCTCAATTTGAAAAATTCGTACTTCATAAGAAAATTTATAGTTTCAAAAATTTATTTGAATAAAATCATTTATCCCACCAGACTTTAGTATCAAGATCATCTGCCCCCTGACGTCCAACGGCCTGATCAACATTTAATTTATTGACAGATATTTCTGCGTTGGGATAAGTCAGACGATTGATGAAATTACCTTTTATCCCTTTGCCTGGAAATGGGTTTGGAGAAAGACGAGGAAAACCACTACGACGGAAATTGGCAAAGGCTTCAGGTCCGTTTAGGAAAGATGCAATCCAATACTGTACATTAATCTGTTCCAATGCCTTATTTGCATCTATTGGATTATTTGATAAATAAGTATCTATTGCTGTGGAAGGAATGGATGCACGTGAATCATACAATGCCATTTGCTCCATGTGCAAACGCACTCCTTTCTGGTAGGTCTGGTTAAGATTTCCAGTAGCCCAACCTCTTTGAATAGCCTCTGCTAATAATAATTGTGTTTGTGCCGCAGTAACAAGGAACATTGGTGCAGTATTTTTAACCAGACGGGTTCTGTCCACCTGAGAATAATCATAAAAGCTTGCAAGACCGTCCTTAGTTGCCTGAGGTACTATGGTATTATTATCAAATCCAAAAGGCATGCCCACTTGTACTGAAGGGTCAATATTTGCCCGTGCCGCAGTTTGTTCTGGGCCTGACTTTGCACCTACATACCTTACGGCAATGGATCCTAATCGTGGATCGTTCGTGGTTTTTAAATGATTAGCAAATGGAGCAGCCAGATAAAAGTTATTAGCTTCCGTTGCGTTAAGCATTTGACCAATTCCATTCACATAATTAGCATCATGCCTAATGACGCAGTTATCTGAATTGACTTCCATCAAAGCGCCTTGAACTGCTTTTTGAACAGTCTGTTGTGCTAAAGTTGCATCGACTTCAACCAGATGCATACCAGCACGAAGTAGTAATGAATTTCCAAGTTTTTTCCAAAGCGAAATATTGCCACCATATAAAACATCTGCCGTTTCAATCGTTTTCCCCGCATCCAAAGCGGCAGTTGCTTCAGTCAATTCTTTAATAATATCAGTATAAATCGATTTTTGAGCATCATACTTTGGTAAAAGTATTTGTTCGGTATAACCTTTCCCCGCCTCAAAGTAAGGCACATCGCCATAAGAGTCTGTCATAATCATCATTCCAAATGCTTTCCAGATACGGGCCATGTTATAAAGATTGGTTCTGGTTGGCTGGTCTTTTGTTGACTGAATGACGTCGGCAGAAAAACGGATTACCGTTCTGTAATATCTGACCCAGTTTTGCTGCATACCATCTCTGTTATCCTGGTTAAAATTGGCACCAGTTAATACGCCTGAATTTGGAGAAACCATCTGTTGTACAATGCCTATTTCATTTTGAACGGTAGCCGAAACGAAAGAAGCATTAACTATACTATTGTTTAGTACAAAAACAGGATTGACATTAGTAGCAGCAATCTTATTAATATTTAGTTCATCAAATCCTTCATCACAGGCTGTGGTTCCCAGAACAACTAAAGTTATATAAAAATACCGAAGATATGTTTTCATGAGTTTGTTTTTAGAATTTGACATTGAGATTAAAACCAATACTACGGGTGGAGGGTAATCCAGTGGATTCCATACCAATTAAGTTATCTGAAGAATATCCAAATGTTTCCGGATCAATATTATCTACCCATTTTTTAAGCATCAGCACATTGTTAGCAACAAGGCTCAATTTTAATCCTTTGATGATAGAATTGGCAGGTAAAAAGCTATCAAAATCATAGCTGGCTGTAATTTGTCTTAATTTCCAGTGTCCCCCGTTGTAAACGACTGGTTCAATAAGTGCTAATGAACGAACAACGGACCAATAATCCTGAACATTTGCCTTAACTGTATTTGTTTCTCCCTTATCGTTTACCCCAACCCCAACAATACCACCCTGATCTCTGCCGGGAAGTGTCATTTTATGTAAACCATGTCTGACGGCATTGAAATTGGTACCCGATAACATCATATTACCAAGCTTGAAGTCAATCAGGAATGAAAAACTCAATTTTTTATAGCTAAAGCTATTGTTTATACCCCCAACCCACTTAGGCAAAGCTGAACCATAAGAAATAAGATCTGTAGTCCTTAAAGGAATGCCATTTCCGCCAAAAACCATTCGTCCCTGAGCATCTCTTCTGAAGCCGAAGCCATATATCTGCCCCATTTCCTGACCTACTACCTGACGTAGTTCACCATTAAATACATGTGTTCCAACAGTAATTCTCTCCCCTGGCTTATCCGTCAACAAACTCAATACTTTCGTTTTGTTGTAGGAGCCATTGAAAGTTACATCCCATTGAAAGTCATTACTTTTAACAGGAGAAATGTTAAGCAGCATTTCCACACCATTATTCCGGCTTTTTCCACTGTTAATAAGTGTATTGGTAAAGCCTGATCCATCAGAAATTTGGGCAGAGACTATCTGGTCTTCTGTTAATTTTTGATAAACGGCAGCGTCTAAAGTCACCCTGTTATTAAATAACTTTAATTCTAACCCAATTTCTGATTCGGTTGCCCGCATAGGACGCAATCCGGCGTTTGGCAAGGTATTGCCTAATGATGCACCGATAGGCTGTCCACCAAAGAGATTAGCATTGATACCATAAAAGAGATTGTTCGCATAAGGTTCAACATCTGTATCACTTCCTACTTCAGCGAAAGCAGCGCGAAGTTTACCAAAAGTCAGCCAGTTTGGTGCTGATTTGAATAATTCAGAAAAAACAAAACTACCTGAAACAGAAGGGTATAAGATACTTCTGTTTTCTGGTGAAAGCGTTGAAAACCAATCATTTCTGGCAGTAAAATTAAGATAAAGATAACTATTGTAGGAAAATTCTGCCGCACCATAAACAGAATTTACGGCACGTTCAGATAAACCATAAATAGGATCTTTAACACGCCCGTTCATGACCGTATATAATCCTCTGACAACAAAGTCAGTAACTTGTACTGAATTCAAGTCTGAACGCCTGTACATTTGATTGCCCCCTAGATTCACATCAATTCCGAATTTCCCAAAAGTCCGGTTTCCAGAAATCAATATATCCATGTTAGTCTCTCTAAAACGACGAGATTCCTGTGTATAAACGCCATTTACAAATCCAGCTGGCGCAGCAGCAAGAGAAGCATGCCCCGTAGGGAAGTTATTAAAATCCTGATCACGAGACCAGTAATCCTGACCTACTCTCCCTTGTATAAATAGCCATGGGGTAAGATTATATTTTACGGCAATATTTCCAAATACACGATCACGCCTGATATTTTGAAATTGCTCAGCTAAAGTGAAATATGGATTAGTCCTGTTCCTGAAACGGGAATATACGAACTCATTTCCACTGGCATCATATTTTTTCTCATCCAGCAAAGATAGAGGCATTGAATTAGCCATATTGTACAATGCAGTAGGTATAGAGTTATCCTGATTTGCAATATTGGGTGGATTCCGATTGTACTCATTTGAATAATTAACATTTCCCGTAAAACCTAACTTAGATGAAAGGTCATATCCAAATCCCAGGTTAACTGTTTTGCGACTGAACGTATTATTAGGTACGATTCCCTGATTATCCATATTTGCAAATGAAAGATTCATTCCTCCCTTTTCGTTTGCTGTAGACAGTGAAAGAGTATTGGTTAGATTAGAACCATTTCGAAAAAAATTACGAATATTATTATATTGAGGTTCGTAAGGAACTGATACCCCATCAAATAGAATCTGGGTCATTCCCGGTTTAAATTTTTCACCGAAAGACCATTGTCCTGAAGTAGGATTTGGCGCGGTTGGCCTAACTCCATTCTCACCCTGTCCGTATTCATATTGATAGTCAGTAAAATCAAGAGGTGTTTCATTGGTATAATTAGAATTAAAACTAACGCCAATTCCTTTTTTAGAGCCTTTTGTCTTTGTTGTAATCATAATTACACCGTCCTTTGCACGTGAACCATAAAGTGCCGCTGCAGTTGCTCCTTTAAGAATTGTCATACTTTCAATATCGTCCGGATTAATACTGCTTAGACCATCTCCACCATCAGAGGTGTTACCACCTCCCCGAACGCCAACCGAGTTATCTGCCGCGGCATTTCCCGGATTTGTTCCAAAGTTTGTATTATCAATGGGAACACCATTTACCACCACGAGTGGATTATTTTGTCCAGAGATTGACGATTGACCGCGAATACGAACTTTAGAGGTACCGGCAGGTCCTGTACCTAAGCCCGAAATATTGACTCCGGCAACCTTCCCCTGTAAGGTATTCATGAAATTTGCCGATCGATTTTCCGTCAAGGTTTCCGCACCAATGGTAGTTGTGGCATAACCCAATTTTTTCGCCTCTTTTTTAATCCCCAGGGCAGTCAGAACGACTTCACCCAGTTCCATCACAGCCTCCTCCATGGTAACTGATATCTGGGTTCGATTACCGACAGCTTCTTCAAGGGTCTCCAGTCCAACCGAACTAAAAATCAAGGTGTCCGCACCCTTTGCAGAGATGGTATATTTACCATCCAAATCAGTTACTGACCCAGTTGAGGTACCTTTAACCTGGATAAGTACCCCTGGAATACCCGATCCGTTATTATCACTTACCGTACCGGAAATTTGTTGAGCTTTTAAGGTAATACTTGTAAGAAAAAACAAGCAGACCGTTAAAGTCCTCAAAGGCTGGTAAGTTAACCAAAACTTACCTCCATGCAATTTTTTTTTCATAAATGTGGATAATTAGGTGGTTAATAAAATGAATATCAAAATACAAAAAGTTTATTACTATATTTAAAGAAATAAAATTTTTAATTTAATATTTTCGACCAAATGATAGGTGGCAATTATCCTTTTTTGCAAAAACTTTACAACAAAAAACAAAATAAAGTAGGTGAAAATTCGATATTTTCTGCTTACATTTAAAAACAATTATTTTATTTAACTCTATTATTAACCGATGTATGAATAAACGCAAGGTTTACTTTTGGTCACTCACCGTGGCATTGGGAGGATTTTTATTTGGCTTTGACACCGCCGTTATTTCTGGAGGAGAGCAAGCCATTCAGGAATTATGGAATTTGAGTGATTTTATGCTCGGTCAAATGGTGGGAATGGCGTTATATGGCACTATCTTGGGAGCTATTTTTGGAGGCATTCCCGCTGATAAATATGGCAGAAGAACCACTTTATTCTGGGTGGCGTTACTTTATCTTTCCTCGGCCATTGGTTCCGCCTTTGCCTGGGATATATATTCTCTTATGTTCTTTCGATTTATTGGTGGTATTGGCGTTGGTGCTTCTTCGGTAGCAGCTCCTATGTACATTTCTGAAATTGCACCGGCTGAAAAAAGGGGTCAACTAGCCGCTTTGTTTCAGTTTAATATTGTTTTTGGCATATTAATCGCTTTCGCTTCAAATTATATTATTGGTGCCGGAGATAATGGCGGCTGGCGTATTATGCTGGGAGTGGAAATTATTCCCGCTGCTTTATTCACTTATCTTATTACCAAAGTACCACGCAGTCCTCGTTGGCTGGTCGTTAAAAAAGGGTTGATTGACGAAGCCAGAGCCGTTTTGCAAATGATTAATCCGGAAAAAGCGGAAGATGCGCTTCAGGAAATTATTCAAAGCGCTAAAGAAGAGGAGAAAAAAGTAAAAGTGCCCTTTTTTACGGCTAAATATAGAAAACCTATTTTATTAGCCTTCCTGATAGCCTTTTTTAATCAGGTTTCAGGTATAAATGCTATTATATACTATGCGCCACGTATTTTCGAAGATACAGGCATGGGCGCAGAATCTGCCTTATTATCAACCGTTGGTATCGGTGTTATTAATTTAATTTTCACCTTATTGGGATTGGTATTAATTGATACGTGGGGAAGGAAAAAACTGATGTACCTAGGTTCATTTGGCTACATAATTTCTTTAAGTTGTGTGTCTTATGTGTTTTTTACACAAACGGGAAGTGGATCTCTTTTGGTTCCATTTTTACTATTTATCTTCATAGCTTCCCATGCCGTAGGTCAGGGAGCGGTCATCTGGGTTTTTATTTCCGAAATCTTTCCAAATGAGGTGCGTTCTTATGGTAATGCCTTTGGAAGTTCTACCCACTGGGTTTTTGCCGCACTGATATCGGCCTTTTTTCCCTTCTTTGCTGGGAAATTTGGCGGTGGTTTCATTTTCGCTTCCTTTGCTTTTCTTATGTTTTTACAGCTATTATGGGTTTGGAAAGTGATGCCTGAAACAAAAGGAATTTCGTTGGAATCTATTGAAAAAAAATTAGATTAACCCTCTTTAATTTTCTTCCTTATGATTTTTGCTCTGCTCATTGCCTGCATCGTGCTGCTCGTTCTTTTAATATCAGCATTAAAATTTCACCCATTTATTGCCTTTATTATTGTTTCCATTTTTGGTGGGGTCTTATTTGGTATTCCTATTGAAAATATACCCTCTGCCATTCAAAAAGGAATAGGGGATACAGTTGGATCCATCCTCATGGTGCTACTTTTTGGTGCTATGTCGGGTAAACTGATAGCTGAATCAGGTGCTGCTCAGCAAATCAGCTCCGTTTTATTAAGAATTTCAGGTACTAAATACATTTCCTGGGCTTTAATGCTGACTGGCTTTGTTTTGGGCATTCCATTATATTATAATGTTGGATTTGTATTATTGATGCCCCTGGTTTTTACCATCATGTATCGGGTAAATATGCCTGCCGTTTATTTGGGAATTCCCATGTGTGCCGCACTATCAACCAATCATGGCCTTTTACCTCCTCATCCCTCTCCTGCCGCTTTAGTCGTTCAATTTCAAGCAGATATGGGAATGACGCTCTTGTATGGATTCTTTATTGCCATTCCAACGGTCATTGTGGCGGGTCCTGTTCTTGCTGAATTCTTAAAGAAAATACCTTCTAATCCTATTCAAACCTTTAAACCCAGGGAAATCCCTGAAAATGAGCTGCCTGGATTTGGAAATAGTTTATTTACCTGCCTTTTGCCCGTAATATTGTTAGCAGCTTCCTCTCTTTTAGGTCTGATTTCAAATATGCCGGAAGGACTAAAAAAAGGATTAGTTTTTGTTTCTGACCCAGGTATGCTTCTCCTCATCTCTTTACTTTATGGCACTTTTTCCCTTGGCGTTTTTAGGAAAATGAAAATGGGAGATATCATGGCCGTCTATGGTGATTCCGTTAAAGATATATTATTTATTTTACTTATAGTTGGTGGTGCCGGTGCATTGAAACAGGTATTAGTTGAAAGTGGTGTGAGCCAATCCCTGGCTGAAATAGTCCAGCCTATGAATTTACCCCCTCTGATCCTAGGTTGGTTCGTAGCTGGAGTTATCAGAATAGCTATGGGTTCGGCTACTGTTGCCGGACTGACAACAGCTGGAATTATGGCGCCCATGATTCCCGTATTAGGTGCTGATCCCAATTTAATGGTGCTTGCTGTTGGTTCCGGTAGCCTTTTATTTTCTCATGTCAATGATTCAGGATTCTGGCTTTTTAAAGAATATTTTAATCTGTCTATCAAGGATACCATTAAATCGTGGAGCCTGATGGAAACCGTTGTCTCTGTTATGGGTTTGATTGGCACCTTAATTGTAAGTGCTATTATTTCATAACTAATTTATAATAAATGCATTACTTATGAAATTTTTTTATACCCTAATCTTTCTATTTTCCTTTACTTCAATCTTTGCTCAGACTTCATTTCCCGAAAAATGCCTTGGCATTTGGACTGGTACTATGCACATTTATAGTAGAGGTTCGTTAGTTGATAGTGTTCCTATCAAATTAAATGTAACCAGAACAAATGCACCAGATACTTTTATCTGGAAAACGGAATACCTTTCCACGAAAAATCCAATGGTAAAAGATTATAAACTCGTCATTTCAGATGCTGGTAAAGGTGTGTTTAAAACCGACGAGGGAGATGGTATTTTTCTCATCGATTATTTATTTGGAAACAAGTTATATAGTGTATTTGAAACCCAAGGTATTCTCTTAACCTCCACCTATGAATGGTTGGGAAATCAAATCATTTTTGAAGTTACCTCGGGAAAGGAACTGCAAACGACTAATGGTGTAAAATCATATAGTGTGTTAAATCTCCAAAAAGCAGTGTTGAGAAAAATGAACTGATTCAATGATACTTTAACCCATTTCGCGTACTTTGAAGTATTTGATTTGCGTATAGAGAGGCTTCAATAAGTCAGTAAATACTTAACACCCAAACGATGGATTTGACCTGTAAATAAGAAGTTTTCTTCCACAAGTTGTATATTAATCACACTATAGAATTCCTGAGCGAATGGCACAATGGCGACCGGTTTATCCATGCTGACTGCACCGTGTATCCAGGTCATGTTGCTTCGCTTTTATTCTATCGTCAAAGAGATTTTTTTACCTAATCCTAATTCTAATATTCTAAAAAGGGTAGAAAGCTGAATATCACTTTTTCCATTTTCAATCCTGGAGATAAAACTTTTTTTAGTCCCTGTTTTGATGGCAAGTTGTTCTTGAGTCATTTTTGAAAGTCTTCGTTCTTCTTTGATCAGTTCACCGATAGCAAAAGCCTTGGCTTTCGCTTCAAAAGCCATTCTTCCTTCTTCTCCAACTTTACCGTACCTTTTTTTAAGGTGTTCGTCGAAAGTTGTTATTGAGCTACTTTTTTTCATTTTTATTTTGTTTGTTTTTTTCTTCAAAATATTCGGCTTTGATTTTCAATGCTTTGTCAATTTCTTCTTGAGGAGTCTTTTGAGACTTTTTTTGGAATCCATTCAATAGCACTATCAAATTACCTTCATCAAAGCAGCAAAATATCCTGTAAATATTGCTGCCATAAGCTATTCTTACTTCATAGAGTCCGTC
>Ga0315901_10008484_pt1 | contig 11937 bp, 11 predicted proteins | sample LakEriMetagenome_10_FD_203761 | JGI IMG/M metagenome (GOLD analysis project Ga0315901, IMG submission 203761) | Freshwater fungal communities from buoy surface, Lake Erie, Ohio, United States - Buoy 2 MA116 | ecosystem: Environmental > Aquatic > Freshwater > Lake | place: USA: Lake Erie, Ohio...
CCTACTTGGTCGACACCAGAAAGATTGTTGAGGTAGCTCTTTAGCGAGGCATCACTGCCATCAACTAAACCGTAAAAACTCACGATAACAATTCCTTAAGCGGTGGTCGTAGTTGATCCAAAACTACCGTGGCAGCTTTGGAATCCCTTTCAATTGCCTCAATGTAACACTTCATTTTTGCCTCGGTGCCGCTTGGACGAATGATGATTCGCACGCCACCATCTAGCCAGATTCGAATTCCATCTGTAGGTGGCAAACCATCAGTGGGTGTTGCTAAATCATCGATCGAAGTAACTGATCGGCCAGCAATCTCTTTGGGTGGATTACTGCGTAAGCCTCCCAGGATTACTGCGACCTTTGATAGATCACTCAAGCGAATAGAGATTTGTTCAGTTGCATGAAAACCATGTCGAGCCCAAATTTCGTCAAGCAAATCTAGAAGCGTTTTCCCTTCAGCCGCCAGATCAGTTGCGATTTGTGCCAAAGTAATTGCCGCCGAGATTCCGTCTTTGTCATTTACGGTTACCGAATCAACGGCATAACCAAGGGCTTCTTCATAGCCAAAGGTTAAGTTCTCAATTTTTGCCAGCCACTTAAAGCCAGTCAAGGTCTCTTTGAATTCCAGGTTGTAGTGTTCTGCAATCTTCTTGACGATGGATGAAGAAACAATTGAGTTAGCAAAAATACCCGAATCAATCTTTCGGGCGATGGATTCGGCAAAAATCGCACCTAATTCATCTCCGCGTAGCATTCGCCACCCTGTTATTGGGTCATTAACGGCAGCTGCGCATCTATCTGCATCGGGATCATTGGCAATTACTAAGTGAGCATCAAAACTTCTGGCTGTTTCAAGTGCTAAATCAATTGCGCCTGGTTCTTCAGGGTTTGGAAAGGCAACAGTTGGAAAATCAGGATCTGGTGCAGCTTGTGATTCAACCAGGATTGGTGAGGCAAATCCGGCCTTGTGAAAAACTTGTTGAAGCGTTTGTGTGCCAACACCATGCATAGCGGTATAAACAATTCGCAATGATCCAGGCGTGCCTGCTAGCGAGGCGGTTCGGTTGACATACTTTTCAATAATTTCCTCGCCCAAAACTTCCCAAACTTGTCCGCGGGGTTCAGACTTTAATGAAGTTACGGCATCAATCTTCGCAGCGATCGCTTCATCTGTTGGAGAAACAATTTGAGAACCTCGATAATGAATTCCATCAACAGTACCGCCGAGGTAAACCTTGTAACCATTATCTTGAGGTGGATTGTGACTTGCAGTCACCATGATTCCAACGTCGCACCGAAGTTCATTTGTTGCAAAAGCTAGAACCGGTGTTGGTAATGGGCGAGGCAGCACATAAACCTTCATTCCGGCACCGCTCATTATTTCTGCGGTTTCAAAGGTGAAATCTTCTGATCCATAACGGGCATCGCGGCCAATAACGACAGAGGTTAAGTTGCGCTCTTTCATGTACGCAACAATTCCTGCAGCTGCGCGCCCCACAACTGCGCGATTCATTCCTGATGGGCCAGGTCTAATTGGTCCGCGCAATCCTGCGGTACCAAATTGTAGGAAACCATTAAATGATGCACGAAGTTCGGCTTCATTGCCCGAGTCAAGCCATTGCTGTAATTGCGCAGCGGTCACTGGATCTGGATCATCTGCGATCCAGGCATTTACTTCCTGTTCCAGTGCGTGATCCATATGCTTAGAGTAACTTCGGAATAACACCCTTGAGAAGTGCGCCCATACGGTCAGCTGCGGCCTTGCCTGCGGCAATGACTTCTTCATGGTTGAGTTTTTCACCAGTGACTCCAGCTGCTGCATTTGTAACTAAAGAGATTCCAAGAACTTCGGCACCTAATGCATGTGCTGCAATTGCTTCTGGAACGGTTGACATACCAACAAGATCTGCGCCCATGGTTCGCATCATCAAAATTTCAGCTGGGGTTTCATATGTTGGCCCGCGCCAATGCACGTACACACCTTCTTGTAGGGATGAATCTTCTTTCTTCACAATCTCGCGAATTCGCTTGCTATACAGATCCGTTAGATCAACAAAAGTTGCACCTGAAAGCGGTGAAACAGCAGTCAACGAGATGTGGTCACGAATCAAGACTGGTTGGCCAACTTTGTACGAAGTGTTAATTCCTCCGCACGCATTAGTTAAAATCACTACTTTGCAACCAGCTTTTACTGCGGTGCGAACACTATGCACCACTGGTTCAATTCCCTTGCCTTCGTATAAATGTGTTCTGCCTAGGAAAACTAGCGCACGTAACTTTTTTCCATCGCTTTCAATTTCATATGATCGGACTTTGCCAGAGTGACCTTCGACTGCTGGTGCAAAAAAACCAGTGAACTCTTCTGCGTTGCATTCAAAGACTGGGGTTCCAAGTGCATCAACTGCACTGACCCAACCTGACCCCATCACTAGTGCGACATCGTGCTGAGCTATTCCGGTCCTTGCTGCAATTTCACTTGCTGCCTGCTCGGCTGCTGCTAGCGGGTCCTTATAGAGAAGTTCGGTCTGTGTCATGCGGCAATAATGTCATAAAGAGGGCGTGCGCCGCTTCCTACTTCATGCCCTTTACTTCAGGCCACGAGTAGCCAAGATTGGCAAAAGCTTTGCGGACAAAGGGCATAGAAATGCCGACAACATTTGTGTAGTCACCTTCGATTGAAGGGATGAATGGAGAACTAAACCCATCTAGCGTAAATCCTCCTGCAACATGTAATGGTTCTTCAGTTGCTACGTAATCTGCAATTTCTTCATCACTCATGTGATCGAAGGTAACTCGAGTGGTTACGCGATCAGAAATTTCAATATCTTTGACAGTATCAATGATGCAATGTCCGGTGTGAAGTAGCCCTGAATTGCCACGAACTCGTCGTGCACGCTCGGTAGCAATCTCAGGTGTTCCTGGCTTCCCCAAAGATTGACCATCAAATTCAAATGTTGAGTCACACCCAATAATGATTGCCGGGAAATCTATTTGTTCACGCACTGTGTGGGCTTTTGTAATAGCCAGCGCGATCACCATGTCGGCAGGAGAAAGTGAGTTAAAGAAATCAGTCTCTTCATCTACTTGGCTAACAATTATTTTTGGGGATAGGCCAGCTGACTCCAAAAGTCGACGACGGCTAGTCGATTGTGAGGCTAAAACAATTGTTGTCATGGTTAAACCTTCTGGCTCAGTATGTAAAGTGACCTTCAGTACTGCACTAACACTATCGCTACATCTACGATATGCCCGTGAGTAAAACCTTTCCAACGGTTGGCTTAATCGCTGATGGCCCAACCACTGGGATGTTTTTGGCTCCTGCTAAAGCCTTGGGCATAGAGCTTCTTTGTTTTGAATCAACGGATGCAGTATTAAGAAATGCTCAGAAATGTGATGTTGTTAGCATCATCCAGAACACCGCCTCCCCAACTATTGCCAAAGCTTTAGAAGCTAATGGCGTACCTGTGCGCCCATCATCTTCTGCGATTACTTTTGTCAGAGATAGATTTGATTCTAGGGTTGATCAAGATTTTCATATCTGCGTAATGGTTGCTCGATCTCCACACGGACAGGCAACTACATGGGCACCTACTGAAATATTTAAGACCGATGGCAAGTGGGTCATGAGTGTTTCTCCAGCCACTCATTTGTCGGCTGAATTACGTGAAAAGGCGCAAAAACTAGCGCTAGATTTTTCAGCCGAATCGGTGGCGATCGGAGTAATTGCCGTTGAAATGTCGGTCAAAGATGAAGAAGTATTCATCGTCAATGTTGATATGCATCCGCAAAGTTCGGGTAACTGGACGGTGGATGGAGCAATCACTAATCAATATGAGCAACATTTGCGTGCAATCCTAGATTTACCGTTGGGGGACCCTGCAATGTCTGCCAAATTTGTTGTTACTGGAAATTTTTATTGTGGACATAAACCCAATATGTATCGCCCATATTTGCATCTCATGGCGCGTACACCAGCCTTAAAGTTTCATCAGTATGACAATAACTCTCAACCAGGTGAATTAATGGGGCATCTAACTCTTGCTGGTGATGACTTACCTAAACTAATTGAAGAAATTGAACATGCATTGGAATACATGCAAGGGGATATTGACGAGTAAAGCTTTACCGTGCTCGGTATTCGATTGCTGGACAACGATCCATAATGGTTAACAGACCAGCTGTATGCGCGCGGGCTATGGCTGCTTCATCAATTACATCAAGTTGAAGCCAAACCGCTTTCGCACCGATTGCGATGGCTTCATCAACTACTGCGCCAACCAATTGTGAATTTACAAAACAATCCACAACATCTACCGCAACTGGAATCTCAGTTAATGATGTGTAGCCAGTTTCACCATGCACAGTTTCACCTTTTGGGTGTACCGGAATAATGTGATGGCCTTTGTCTTGGAGTAATCGAGCTACACCAAAAGCTGCGCGATCAGGGTTATTGCCAAGTCCGACTATGGCCCAGGTTTTTAATGCCAGGACCGCATCGATATCTTCTTTGGTGTTAATCGCTTCGACCCAAAGCGTGGAACTTCCAACCGGCCTTACGCCACAAAGTGCGATCTAGCATGTTACGACCGTCGATAATAATTTTTGACTTAACCAGTGGAGCAATCGCCGCAGGATCGATTTGGCGGTATTCCTTCCACTCAGTTAAGTGCAGAATCAAATCAGCATCTTTAAGGGCATCTGTAACAACTTTTTGGTACTGAAGATTAGGAAAACGCTTACGTGCTGGTTCGATACCTTGCGGATCATGTACTACAACAATTGCACCAGCTGCTTGCAATTGTGCAGCAATATCTAGCGCAGGGGAGTCACGCACATCATCACTGTCGGGCTTGAAAGTGGCACCTAATACGGCGATCTTGTACTGAGTTAAATCCTCTGACAGCTCACCGCGAACGACATCGATTACACGTTGGCGGGCTCGAAGGTTAATTGCATCAATTTCACGCAAGAATTCAAGAGCTTGCTTGGCGCCTAGTTCTTCAGCGCGCGCCATGAATGCTCGAATATCTTTTGGAAGACAGCCGCCACCAAAACCGATACCGGCTTGCAAGAATTTATTTCCGATACGTGGGTCATAACCGATTGCCTTTGCCAGCACCGTGACATCACCACCTGCCGCTTCGCAAACTTCAGCCATGGCATTGATAAATGAAATCTTTGTTGCAAGGAATGAATTCGCAGCAACCTTAACTAATTCAGATGTTGGTAGATCTGCACGAATCCATGGAGTACCAAGGGCAATAACTGGCTCATAAACCTCTTTGAGGATTTCTTCTGCGCGGTCATTTGCAACACCAACAACTAAGCGGTTGGGAGTCAAAGTATCTTCAACGGCAAAACCTTCACGAAGAAACTCTGGATTCCATGCCAGATCTGCTTGTGGTGCAGTTTTCGCTAACTCTTCACGTAAACCTTGCGCAGTTCCAACAGGCACCGTTGACTTACCAACAACTAAAGAGCCGTCTTTAAGGTGAGGGGCGATCGCAGCTACTGCAGATTTCACATAGGTGAGATCAGCTGCAAGTCCATCTTTGCTTTGAGGTGTACCAACACAAACAAAGTGAACATCTGCATCTTTGACAGCTGAAAAATCTGTTGTGAAAGAAAGTCGCCCAGTTTTCATTTCTTGCTCAAGCAAGGTATCTAACCCTGGCTCGTAAAATGGCAACTTTCCGCTTTGTAGAAGCGCAACCTTTTCAGGATCTGTATCCACACCAACAACGGTGAAACCTAGCGAAGACATACATGCAGCATGGGTGGCTCCCAAATATCCGCAGCCAACTACCGAGAGAGTTAAAGTCATGCGGGAGAGTTTACTTCAGAGCCCCGCAAGGATTTTCATCGGCGGTACGAGTCTTGAATTTATCGATCACAGTTGGCTTAGCTGTTGTCGATGATGATGCCGAAGGAGTAGGGGTTACCTCATCGGTGAGCGGCAAATCTTCACGAATCCGGTTGAATAGTTCTGGCGCAAGCTCTGAATCCCACGTCACAACGGATCCAATTCCTGGCACTCGTGCATTGGTATTTCCCAGCGGAATTGTCAGAGTTCGGACGTTGCTTGAAGAAAGGTTCTTCATTTGTTTTGCAAGAGTCAAAAGATCGCTCTTATTGAGCTCTGAATCCGTTTTAACAGTTGCAATAGCTGCGTTGAAGAAATTAACAAGTTTGATTGGATTAAGCAGAACTCCTGTGCTGGTAACTTTACGTAAGACTGCACTCATAAACTGTTGTTGGCGCTGCATGCGACCGAGATCGCCCATGCCATCAAAATCACGTGTTCGCACATACTTAAGCGCTTCAACACCGTTAAGAGTGTGGACACCAGCAGGCAGAACTAGGTGGCTACCAGGATCATCGATGTCGCGCTTGGTACAGACTTCGATTCCTCCAAGTGCATCAACCATTCCGGCGAAACCAGCAAAACCGATTTCGATGTAGTGATCTATGCGAATACCGGTTTCGCTTTCAACCGTCTCAATTAACAACGGGGCACCACCAAATGCAAAGGCTGCATTAATTTTTCCTTTTGCTGCCGGAACAATTTTTTCTTTATTCAAGGATGAAGGATGTTCTGGAATAGTCACCAAAGAATCACGGGGAATTGAAATAATAGTTGCCTTGTCGCGAGCTTTCGAGATATGAACAATAAGCATCGTGTCTGATCTAGAACCTGCAGCAGTCTTTGTGCTTCCTACGCGCAGCAACTTCATCTGCTCTTTAGTTAGGCCTTCACGAGTGTCAGATCCAACTAACAAATAGTTAAGCGCTTTATTTGGCTTATCTGGGCGGTTATTTACTGAGCCGAAAGCATCGATGCGGTCGATCGCACCGCTGATCTGACCCAGACCTAGCCAGGAAAAGGCGGAAATCAGAACTACTCCCACAGATAGTGAGGTAATAATCCGAATTGCCCGCGTTGATTTCACTGTCAGAGAGTACTTGAGCGATAGCGTGTACGTGTTATGTCGACATCAGCGAACACGTTATTTGGCTCACCGAAGCGAGAAATCTCGGTCATTCTGCCTGTCCTGAACGAGGAGAAGTATCTCGAGGATTCTGTGAATTCGATTTTGTCTCAGAACTTCTCTGGCGCAATCGAAGTCATTCTTGCCGTAGGCCCTTCACAGGATGAAACTATGAAGATTGCACAATCGCTGGAATCGCGTGACTCACGTGTTGTTGTCGTTGAAAATCCAACTGGCAAAACTGCTGCCGGCTTAAATCTTGCTATTGCTGTAGCTCGTTATTCCATCATCGTGCGGGTTGATGGACATTCACAGATCCCTGCTGATTACTGTGAAACAGCATTTCAAATTCTTAATGAAACAGGAGCAGTTAATGTCGGCGGCATCATGGCCGCTGAAGGGATTTCACTTTTTGAACGATCAGTTGCTCGTGCAATGCGCAGCCCACTTGGGGTGGGTGCATCTCGCTTCCACACCGGGGGAGGTGCTGGAGAATCTGACACTGTCTATTTAGGCTGCTTTAGAAAAGAAGCGTTGCTGGCAGTAGGTGGCTTTGATGAGAGATTTACTAGAGCACAAGATTGGGAACTCAATTTTCGTTTACGCGAAAGCGGAGGCATCGTTTACTTTGATCCCAGACTTACAGTTACATATCGTCCTCGATCAACAATTAAAGCTCTTGCCAAGCAGTACTTTGAATATGGTCGCTGGCGACGAGTTGTTTCAAGAAGACATAAAGGAAGCATCAATTACAGATATCTCGCTCCACCATTTACGGTCGTTGCAACCTCGCTATCAATCCTTTTTGGGGCACTGATTTCGCCGATTTTCTTTATTCCTGCACTTGTTTATTCGGTGTTTATCCTGGGAGCGTCGATAATTATTGGTAAGAGCATGGGTGAAGTACTTTGTTTGCCAACAATTTTGCTCACAATGCATATTTCATGGGGGCTTGGATTTCTTACATCGCCGAAGTCGCTAGCCCCTGCGGTAACCTTGCATCCGTGAGTACCCCATTACAGGTTTATGAGCCATTTCGCGCTGGCCTACCTAAGCTCGGGAAATACTGGAAATCCCTATGGTCTCGCAGAACTTTTATCTCTGAGTACTCAAAATCTGAACTACGTGAGCAGCATTTTGATTCAGTTTTTGGGCAATTGTGGCTAGTCCTAAATCCATTGTTGTTATCAGGTGTTTACTTTATTTTGATCGTAATCATTGGTGGAACAACCGATAGCTCGCGATACGTTCACTTAACTGCAAGCCTTTTTCTCTTTTATCTCGTAGCTAACTCCTTAACTGGCGGAGTTAAATCAATTACTGCAGGCCAACGACTGATTTTGAATACCGCTTTTCCGCGGATCATGTTGCCAATTTCAGCGGTTGTAATTGCAATGTTTAAGTTTATTCCGACCTTATTGGTCTTCTTGGTTATCAAGGCGGTTATGGGTTCACCATTTTCTATTGAAATGTTGTGGGCAATTCCTGTTCTCTTCATAACTGTATTTCTTGCATTGGGACTTGCCATCACAATTTCATGTATAAATGTTTATTTCCGCGATATTGCAAGCTTCTTGCCATATCTGACTAGAACCCTTCTTTATTTATCACCAATCTTGTACGAAGCTTCTGCCTTAAATCCAAACCTCAAGCCACTTGAAATTGTGAATCCATTATTTCCAATTTTAGATTCTTGGTCACGTGCGTTGGTTCAGGGCGAGGTACCTCAAACATCAAGCATGCTTCAGGGGTTAGCCTGGGCAACAGGTATCTTCTTTATTGGTACCTACTTCTTCTTGTCGAGGGAGCGTGAGTTCGCTGTCCGCCTCTAATCTTCAGAAAACAAATGAAATAGCCGTTTCGATAAGAAATGTCGGCTTGACCTATACAACGGCAATAGATCGACGACCTACTTTAAAGGCGCGCGCTAAAGCTCTTGGCCGCGGCGGAAAACAAACTCGTGTTGTTCGAGCACTGGATGATGTAAATCTTGATATCGAGTATGGGCAAGTCTTGGGAGTTATTGGAACAAATGGCGCAGGCAAGTCTTCTCTCATGCGCTGTGTTGCAGGAATCCTGCCTCCATCACAGGGGCGCATTGAAGTGTATGGATCTGTAAGTACCTTGCTAGCACTTGGAGTTGGCTTTAACCCATCTATGTCTGGACGCGATAACGTCTTTTTAGGCGGCTTAGCAGCTGGAATGTCTCGCGAAGAGATCGAAGGACACTTTGATAAAATTGCTGATTTTTCAGAGCTTGGTGATGCAATCGATGCGCCGATGCGAACATATTCATCTGGAATGTACGCCCGACTCGCTTTCTCAGTAGCTGCAACGGTTCGACCAGATATTTTGATAATTGATGAAGCGCTCAGTACTGGAGATGCGAAATTTAAGGAAAAGAGTCTCAACCGAGTCAAAGAATTGCGAAGCGATGAACGCGCACTAATCCTTGTAAGCCACGCAATGCAAACATTACGTGAAACATGTAACGATGTAGCGTGGTTACACAAAGGTAAGTTGATTCAACGCGGCGAACCAAATCAAGTAATTAACGCGTATCAAGAGTTTTTACATCTTGGAAAGAGTGCAGCAATTGATGAGGACGTTTAAACCCCTCGTTTTCCTTCTGGCGTTAGTTGCTATTGCACCGCCACAAGCTTCGGCCACAGTTGTTCCAACTGAGTTTGCAATAACCGGTGCTGGTTACGGGCACGGAGTAGGACTTAGCCAAATTGGTGCTCGCTCGAAAGCTCTTGCTGGCGAAACGGCGACTGCGATCCTTAATTACTATTACAAAGATGTGGTGATTCAACCGCTGGATGATTCAAAAATTTTACGTGTAAATGTAGGTCACCTACTCAGTACGGCAAGAATTGCAACAGCAACTCCAGAGGCAACGCTTCAGATCTTTAGCGGAGATATCGGAGATGCTCAAGATGTTGTGCCTCTTGCGATTGTTCCAGTGAAGAGTTCGCTTAACTTCTCTGTTCTAGGTTCAACCGTTGTCCCAAGTGTTGTTGTAGGGAAAAAGACAACAAGTTTGCCAAGAAATAGAATTTTCACTGTTCGATGGAGCGGAACTCGCTACATGGCAGGAGTCGAAGGAGTTGTTTCCTTAACCCACTCATCTGTGACAACCAGATATCGATATGGACAGATGCAATTTAGGGCGGTTAAAGCTTCAACTCTTGGCTATCGACTTGAAATAACTAACTCTGTTCGATTGGCAGATGAGTATTTGTGGGGCATAAGTGAAGTCCCATCGTCATGGCCAGCGGCAGCGCTAGAAGCCCAAGCGATTGCTTCACGTACATACGCTTTGAATAAGGCTGGGATTTATCGAACATCCTGTGATTGCGACTTGTATGGTGAGATTTCTGATCAAAAGTTTCTTGGCTTTGCAAAAGAAACGGAAAAAAAATGGGGAAAGTTTTGGGTTGCCGCAGTAAACGCTACGGCAGGGTTAACTCTGACACAGAACAACCTGCCAATCGCTGCCTTCTTTGGGAGTTCTACGGGAGGCTTAACTGAAACCGCAAAAAATGCGTGGGGAAGTGATCGAACCTATACCCAGATTATTGCTGATCCCGGAAGCCAAGATCCTAAGCTCAATCCAAATTTCTTCAGCTGGAAACGATCCATCCCTCAAGCATCCGTTGCGTTGGCTTTTGCTTTACCTGATGTAGTTACTTTAGAAATTGTCTCGAAAAATTTGAGCGGAACAGCCGCGACAATTAGAGCAACATCTAGTACTGGAATACAAAGGAGTTTGCGTGGGGAAACTTTCAGAAGTCGAACGAGGATTCCATCTGCATACTTTGATTTAGTTGGAATGCAGAATGCTGTTGAGCCCACCCCAAGTCCCAGTCCGTAAAACTACTTCAAGTCCACCATCTAAAGAGTTTCTGCGGAACAACAAATTACTTGCCCCTGAAAGGGTTCCTGCTTTGACTATTTCACCATCTGGCAACTTCACTTTGGCTGCAGCGGTTATATAAGTACCTGCTTCAATCACACAGTTATCACCTAATGAAATGCCCAAACCTGAATTTGCACCCAATAAACATTTTTCGCCAATTGAAATAACTTCTTTACCGCCACCGCTAAGCGTTCCCATGATTGAGGCACCACCACCTACATCGGTTCCGTCTCCAACAATCACACCAGCTGAAATTCTGCCTTCAACCATAGATGTTCCTAGTGTTCCCGCATTGAAGTTAACAAAACCTTCATGCATCACAGTTGTTCCTGTCGCCAAGTGCGCACCGAGTCGCACACGATCAGCATCGGCAATACGAACACCAGAGGGAATCACGTAATCAACCATTCGAGGAAACTTATCGACGCCGTAAACACTGACATGTCCATGTGCAGCTTTTAATCGTGCACGAGTAATCTCGAAATCTTCAACCGCGCATGGACCAACAGATGTCCAAACAACATTGCTCAAGATTCCAAATACTCCATCAAGTGACAGCCCGTGTGGCTTCACGAGTCGGTGAGATAGAAGATGTAAACGCAAATAAGCATCGGCTGCATTGGCAGGTGCTTTCGAAATATCAATTTCAATACTTACAACTTCGCGTGAAACTCCACGTGCACTATCGGTGCCAACAAGTGCGGTCAGTTCTGCAGGAACCGAAGGTGAAAGTTGTAACAAGGCAGGGGATGGGTACCAGACATCAAGGGTTACACCCTTGGCGATGGTTGCGATTCCGTGGCCAGATGCGATGGTCGTCATGTGCCAAGCCTAGCCTCTATTGTTAGCCGCATGCGTATTGCCGTCTTTTGCTCATCCTCGCCAACGATCGATAACAAGTATGTAGAGCTTGCTTACGAATTGGGCAAGGGAATTGCTACCTCTTCTAATGAGTTGGTCACAGGCGGCGGTCATATTTCAATGATGGGTGCGGTCTCTAGGGGAGCACGTGATGCTGCGGGCAAGACT